>Ga0164241_10004322_pt1 | contig 13841 bp, 10 predicted proteins | sample OricomyardsoilBY_FD_108780 | JGI IMG/M metagenome (GOLD analysis project Ga0164241, IMG submission 108780) | Backyard soil microbial communities from Emeryville, California, USA - Original compost - Back yard soil (BY) | ecosystem: Environmental > Terrestrial > Soil > Unclassified | place: USA...
CCATTGGGCCACTCGCCTCGCCACCGCCCGCCACGCCGCCGCCCGCCTCGCCACCGCCCGCCACGCCGCCGCCCGCCTCGCCACCGCCCGCCACGCCGCCGCCCACCTCGCCACCGCCCGCCACTTCCCCGCCGCCGGACGTGCCACCGGCGAAGGCTGCGGCCGCCGGCTGGTTCGAGCGTCTCGGTGCGGCGGTGACCGGTCACCCCCGTTCGGTGATCGGGGTGTGGGTCCTGCTGCTGGCCGGCCTGAGCGTGCTCGGCCTCGGTCTGCCGCAACGGCTGGCAGCCGGCGGTTTCGAGGTTCCCGGGTCGGCGTCGCAGCAGGTGCAGCAGATCCTGCAGGACCAGTTCCCCGGGCAGGCCGCCGACCCGGTGGTGGTCGTCGTGCAGGCCACCGATCCGGCCGCGGCCGGGTCGCTCGCCGGCACGGTGACGGCCGCGAGCGGCCGGATCGCCGCGCTCGACGGGGTGCGCTCGGTGCGCAGTTTCCTCGACCCGGCGGCGGCCGGCCAGCTCAGCGCGGACGGGGCGACGACCTACCTATCGGTGGCGGTGGACGGTGATCAGAGCGAGCAACTCCGGCACGCGAGCGACATCGAGGCCGCACTGGCCGGCGTCGCGCCTGCCGGGGTTGAGATCTCGGTCGGCGGCCGGGCGGCGTTCTACAACTACCAGAACGAGATCTCCCGCAGCGACCTCGAGCGGGCCGAGCTGATCACCTTCCCGGTCACCCTGCTGGTGCTGATCCTCGTCTTCGGCAGCGCCGTCGCGGCGGGGCTGCCGGTGCTGCTGGCGCTGGTCAGCCTGGGCATCACGCTGGGCCTGCTGTATTTGCTGACGTTCGTCATGCCGCTGTCGATCTACGTCACCAACACCGCGACCGTCATCGGCATCGGGGTGGGCATCGACTACGCCCTGTTCATCGTCACCCGATTCCGGGAGGCCCTGGCCGACGGTCAGCCGCCCCGGGCGGCGGTGGTCGAGTCGGTGGCCACCTCCGGCCGCAGCGTCACGGTCTCGGGACTGACCGTCGTGGTCGCGCTGGCCGGGATGTTCCTCGTGGACATCCAGGGCTTCCGCTCGATGGCCGTCGGCACCATGGTGGTGGTCACGCTGGCCGTCCTGGCCAGCCTGACCCTGCTGCCGGCCATCCTGGTGCTGCTGGGCCGGCGGATCGACCGGTTCACGGTGCTGCGCCGGTACAAGGCCCGGCACCGGATCAGCGGCTGGCACCTGTGGACGACGCGGGTGATGGGCAGACCGCGGCGGTACCTGATCGCCGCGCTCGGTGTGCTGTTCCTGCTCGCCGCCCCGCTGACCGGGATCGTGCTGGGTCAGCCCAGTGCCGACACCCTGCCCGCCGACAGCCCACCGCGGGTGGCGCTCGACCGGCTCTCCGCCGCCTTCGGACCGGGCAGCATCGGTCCGGTGGAGATCGTGGTGCCGACGCCAGGTGGTCCGCTGACGCCGGAGAACCTTGCCCGGATCGGCACTCTCACGCAGCGGCTGGCCGCCGATCCGGGCGTCGCGGCAGTGCTCAGCGTGGCCGTGCCGGGCGCCGACCCGGCCCCGTTGACCAGCATCGACGGCGAGCTGACCCGGCTGGTGGTGGTGGGCGCCGACACCCCGCAGTCGACGGCCGGCCAGGAGCTCGTGCGCCGGATCCGGGCCGAGGTGCTGCCCGCCGCCGGCGTCGACGGGGCGCTGGTCGGCGGGCAGGGGGCCAGCGACCTCGACCTGACCGACGAGATCGGCGCCCGGCTGCCCTGGGTGATCGGGGCCGTCCTCGCGCTGTCCTACCTGCTGCTGATGGTGGCTCTTCGATCGATCGTGCTGCCGCTGAAAGCGATTGTGATGAACCTGCTGTCGGTCGGCGCCGCGTATGGGGTGGTGGTCGCGCTGTTCCAGTGGGGCTGGGGCGCCGACCTCTTCGGATTCCACGCGGAGGGCTTCGTCCAGGCCTTCGTGCCACTGTTCCTGTTCTCGGTGTTGTTCGGCCTGTCCATGGACTACGAGGTGTTCCTGATGACCCGCATGCGGGAGGAATGGGAACGCACGGGATCCAACGAGCGAGCGGTCACCCGCGGCCTGGAACGGACCGGGCGCACCGTCACCTCGGCGGCCCTGATCATGGTGGTGGTGTTCGCGGCGTTCACCGGCAGCCGCCTGGTCGCGTTCAAGGCCATGGGATTCGGCCTGGCCGCAGCCGTGCTGATCGACGCGACCGTGGTGCGGACGGTTGCGGTGCCGGCGACGATGCGGCTGCTCGGCCGGTGGAACTGGTGGCTGCCGGGCTGGTTGGACCGGCTACTGCCGCATCTGGAACCACCGGCGCCCGCGGGTCAGTCGCCCAGGAACGACTCCAGCGCGTCGAGCGCGCCCTCGATGGTCCGGGTCGCTCCGGCGAAGGAGAAGCGGATGAACCGGCGGCCCTCGACCACGTCGAAGTCGATCCCCGGCGCGGCGGCGACCCCGGCCTCGGCGAGCAACCGGGCACAGAACCCGGCCGAATCGTCGGTCAGGTTGCCGATGTCGGCGTACACGTAGAACGCCCCGTCGGCCGGGGCGAGCCGGTCGAAACCCAGGCGGCGCAGCCCGTTCAGCAGCAACCCACGATTGTGCGCGTACCGCTGCACGTGGGCGTCGCACTCGGCGTAGCCGTCGAAGGCGGCCACCGCGGCGTACTGCGCCGGGGCCGGCGGGCAGATCGCCAGGTTGCCGGCCAGCGCGTCGACCACATCGACCAGGTCGTCGGGCACCAGCAGCCAGCCGATGCGCCAGCCGGTCATCGAGAAGTACTTGGAGAACGAGTTGACCACGATGCCGTGCCGGTCGGTCTGCCAGCTGCTGCCGGTCACGCCGGTATAGGTGATGCCGTGGTAGATCTCGTCGGAGATCAGCCGGACCCCATGGCCGGCACACCAGGTCGCCAGCGCGGCGAGTTCGACCGGCTCCAGCATGGTGCCGGTCGGGTTGGCCGGGCTGGCCACGATCAACCCGTCCAGGCCTAGGTTCTCGAGCATCGCCACCGTCGGCTGGTAGCGGGTCCGCGGCCCGCAGGGCAGGTCGACGACCTCACATCCCAACGCGTGCAGGATGTTCCGGTAGGCCGGGTAGCCCGGGCGGGCCAGCCCGACCCGGCTTCCCACGTCGAAGGCGGCCAGGAACGCGAGCAGGAAGCCGCCCGACGAACCGGTGGTGACGACCACGTTGTCGGTCGCCACGGCCAGTTCGTACCGATCGCGGTAGTGCCCGGCGATGGCCTCGCGCAACGGCCGGATCCCCGGCGCCTCGGTATAGCCGAGAATGTGCGAGTCCAGCGTCGCGTGGGCGACCGCCCGCACCGGCGCCGGCGCGGCCGTGGAGGGTTGGCCGGCGGCCAGGTCCCAGACCACCGCCCCGGCGGCGCGGCGCCGGGCGGCCGCCGCAAGCACCTGCATCACGTAGAACGGGGCCACCCGGGCACGCGTGGCGGGCGCGAAGCGGGCGCGATGCTCGGTCACGGCCGGGATCAGGCGGTGCCCGGCACGGATACCCGACCCTCGGCGGCGGCCAGCGCGATATCGGTGCGGTGCTGCGATCCCCGCAAATGAACGGAACCGACGAGATCATAAGCATTGTCGCGAGCCTTGGCCAGGTCGCCGCCGGTGCCGACCACCGACAGTACCCGACCACCGGCCGAGACCACCGACCCGTCGACGGCGATCTTCGTTCCGGCGTGCAGGATCCCGTCGGCGTCGGCGCCGGTGATCACGTCGCCGGTCACCGGCGTCCCCGGATAGTTCTCGGCGGCGATCACCACCGTCACCGCCGCGCCCGCGCGCCAGCTCAGTTGGCATTCGCCCAAGGCGCCGGCCGCCGCCGACGCCAGCAGGACCCCCAGCGGCGTGTCCAGCAGCTCCAGCACCACCTGGGTCTCCGGATCGCCGAACCGGCAGTTGAACTCGATGATCTTCGGGCCGGTCGCGGTGATGACCAGCCCGGCGTACAGCAGGCCGGCGAAAGGTGTGCCCCGCCGGTTCATCTCGGCCAGCACCGGGTCCAGCACGGTGCGCTGCACGGTGTCGACCAGCCCGGCCGGCGCCCACGGCAGCGGTGCGTAGGCGCCCATCCCGCCGGTGTTGGGGCCGGTGTCGCCGTCGCCGACCCGCTTGAAGTCCTGCGCCGGCAGCAGCGGCACCGCCGTGTTCCCGTCGCACACCGCGAACAGCGATACCTCGGGGCCCGCCAGGAACTCCTCGACCAGCACCGGGTGTCCCTGGTCCAGGACCGCGTGGGCGTGCGCCACCGCGGCCGCCCGATCCTCGGTGACCACCACGCCCTTGCCGGCGGCCAAGCCGTCGTCCTTGACCACGTACGGCGATCCACAGGCATCCAGGGCCGCGTCGAGCTGCGCCTCGTCGATGACGGTGACGGCCCCCGCGGTCGGCACGTCGGCGGCCGCCATCACGTCCTTGGCGAACGCCTTGGACCCCTCGATCCGGGCCGCCGCGGCGCTCGGTCCGAACACCGCGAACCCACCTTGCCGCAGCACGTCGGCGGCCCCGTTGACCAGCGGCACCTCCGGACCGATCACCACCAGGTCGGGCCCGACCGCCTCGGCGACACCGAGGATCGCAGCGTTGTCGGTGACGTCCACCGGGTGCGCGGCGGCGAGGCCACGGGTGCCCGCATTGCCGGGGGCGATGTGCAGATCGGCGACATCGGGGTCGCGTCGCAGCGCACGGAGCAGGGCGTGCTCGCGGGCGCCCGAGCCGATGACGAGAATGCGCACGTCGGGAGACTACTGCCTTGCCTGCCGGGTTGCCGCGACACTGCGCGGAGCCCTTGACGTCGACCCGTCCAGCGAAGGATGACCGTCGCCCACCGACCACGATCCTTCGTTCGCCGGCGGGGTCTTGGCTCCCACGCGGCGACGTTACGCGGGCGCCGGATCGACCGCCGGCCCGCGTCGCGTGGCCTTCCCGGCCGTTCGGGCCACGCGCTGCCCGTCGCCTGATCCGCCGCCCTTTCGCGCGGCCCTTCCGTGTGCGCCGATCGGTCGTCGTGCAAGGCTGGACGAATGGCCCTCCGGTTGTCCCAGGCGGACTTGCTCGATGCGCTCGATGCCGAAGCGACCCGGCTGGCCCGGGAGGCCAATCGGGTCCTGCCCACCGATCCGGTGCCGACCTGCCCGGGCTGGACCGTCGGTGACCTGGTGGCCCACGTCGGCGGCGTGCACCGCTGGGCGACCGCGGTGGTCGCCGGCGCACTGACCGACAACGTCGCGGACGACAGCGAGTTCTTCGCCGGCCCGCCCGACCCGGACCGGCCTTTGCCCTGGTTGGTGGAGGGCGGCAACGCCCTGATCCGTGCGCTCGGCGATGCGCCGGACGACCTGCGGGCCTTCGTGTTCCTGAAGAACGCGCCGCCGCCCAAGCTGTTCTGGACGCGTCGGCAGGCGCACGAGACGACGATCCACCGCATCGACGCGCAGGCCGCGCGGCTCGGTCGGATCCCCTCGACGGTGGAGGCCGGCATCCCGACGTCGCTCGCCCTGGACGGCCTCGACGAGCTGTTGACCGGGTTCGTCCCCCGGCGAAGCAGCCGGCTGCGGACGGACGAGCCGTTCCGCACGGTGATCGCGCCCACCGACGCGCCGGTCGCCTGGACGGTGGCGGTGTCCGCCGACCCGCCGGTCGTCACCGACCGGGCCGACCCCGCGGCGCAGTCGGTGATCACCGGCACCGCTACCGCGCTCTACCTGGGCCTGTGGAACCGGGGTGACGACGTCGCCGAGAACGGAACGGTTGACCTGCTCGGGCATTGGCGCGAGCAGGTTCGGATCAGCTGGAGCTGAACCCGACGTGCCCTACAGGTGCTTCTGCCAGTCGATCAGCCGGGCCACCGGCCGGTAGCCGAGCTGCTCGTTGACCGCGATCATGTGGTCGTTGGACGCGGCGTTCCAGGTCTGGACGATCCTGGCCTGCGGTTCCCGCTCGGCCAGCAGCCGCAGCATGCCGATCTTGAGGGCCAGGCCCAGCCGGTGCCCCCGGTGCTTGCGCACGACGCTGGTGTCCAGTTGGCCCGCGCGCCAGGGCTGCGCGGCATCGACCAGGACGACCGTGTGCCCGGCCAGCTCACCGGTGGGCCGGTACCGAGCGACCAGCCGGTGCATCCGCCGGCCGTGGGCCGCCTGGGCCCGCTCGAACGACCGGATCCGGTCGGGGGTGAACACCTCGTCCTCGATGTCCAGGTCGTCCATCGGTGCGTCGTTGATCGCGGCCGCCATCTCGCCGATGGCCGGGAGCAGGTCGGCCGGCGTCGGGAACTCCATCGGCACGATCTCGTAGTCCGCGTGGTGGGCGGCCGCCTGGTCGGCCAGCGCGCCCAGCCGGGGCCAGTCGATGCCGGTCAGGTCCTGCTCCCGCCTGACCTCCTCGCTGGCCCGGTCCAGGCCCATCGTCTTGGCGAAGCCCATCCCCGGGCCACCCTCGAAACTGGCAGCGGTGACCAGGGTTCGGCCGTCGACCGCGGCGCGGGCGACAGCGGAGGCGAACAGTTCGCCACCGATCCCGCGTCGCCGCGCCGAGGGGTCGACCGTGAGCCCGACATGGACCAGGTGCCGGTTGTCCCACTCCGGCGTGTGGATCTGCAGCACCCCGATCACCCGGCCGCGCCCGTCGCGGGTGACGGCGGTGCGCGCCGGTTCGCCGTCCCAACCGTGGATCAGGTCGGCCGCGACGGTGGTGGACAGGCATACGGGGTCGTCCGGGCGGTCGACTGCGCGGGCGGCCTCGAAGACCGCCGCGACGCCGTCCACGTCCCGCCGGTCCAGGGCGGTCGGGTCGAGCCATTGCAGGTGCATGCCGACCACGGTCCACCCGCCGGGGCCCGGGACGCCACCGCTTTTCCGCCCCACCCACATCGGTGTTGATCATGCAGTAGGTGTTCCTATGACCGAGTCAAAGGAACACCTACTGCATGATCAACACGGTCCGAGGGCTCCTGGCCGGCAGCCAGCAGCGCCTGACGGATCCGGACGGTACAGCCGAAGCGATCACCGAAGAACTCGCGGCCGGTGATTCGAACCACCCGCCAGCCGTTGGCCGCGAAAGCATCCAACCGGCGCACGTCCTTGTCGAACTGGACGGTGTCCACCCGATGTTGGTCACCGTCGTATTCGACGATCAGCCGCTCGCGGCGATACCGAAGGTCCGCAAACCCCAGGGATGTGCCGTCCTCTGCAACAACTTCCGAGTTGACCTCGGGCTCGGGCAGGCCCGCCTGCCTGATCGCCAGCCGGACGAGGGTCTCCGGCCGTGATTCGGATCCAGGGCGGATCAACGAAAGCGCCTCCGCCACCCGGCCTTTGCCCCGACCCCTGAAGCGTTCGACCCGTTCACCGAGTTCGGTGAGCGTGACCCACGGGCGGCCATCGGTATCGTTCGAGAATCGCGGCACGAGGACGAGCGCGTCCCCTACCGCCACCAGGTCGTCAAGCCGCAGAGCGGTGCCCAACTGGCAGAACAACGACGCCGGGTCGATCACCCGACGGCCCTCGCGCACGACGACGCGTGTGTGCGGATCGGTGATCTGATGACCGGCCACCCCCGACCGTCTGGGCGGGTGATGCGGCGGGCTGACCCCGACATGCAGGGGCTCGTCCGATTTCGTCATGGGCAGCGGGAGCGGCCAGAGTCTGGCCGCAGTGATGTGGCAGAAGAACCCCGGTTCCGGCAGCACCAATTCAAGCGACGCGCATCGATCGGCCAGATCGGCTGAGGCCCGTTCGAAGCGGTCGCGTTCGCCATCGTCGTCATCCGGCTCCTCGAATGCCGGATGCCGGACCCCCCGAAACGGTCTGTCGAGATCCCCGCCGCGCATTCTTTCCTTGCTCAGGCCTCGGCTCCGGCCCTGCGCGACGGTGAACGCAGCCTTGGCCAGGTCCGGCGGGAGGTCGCCCGGTCGACGAGTCATCTGTAGATCGTGACCGCTCGCGGGAGCCCATTTCGAGTTGTCCACAGGGAATGTGCGCCGCGGCCCCCACCAAGTTGTTGATCATGCAGTAGGTGTTCCTTTGACCGAGTCTTAAGAACACCTACTGCATGATCAACACGGAAGGAAGGGAGGCAGGCAGGCTCGCATGCCCAGCTCAGCCGCGCGCCCCCGACAGCACGTCGTGCAGGACGATCGTCTGATCCCGGCCGGGGCCGACGCCGATGGAGGAGACGCGAGAGCCGGACAGCTCCTCCACCCGGCGCACGTAGGCCTGCGCGTTCGGCGGGAGCTGGTCGAAACTGCGGCACGCCGAGATGTCCTCGAACCAGCCTGGCAGGTACTCGAAGATCGGCTTGGCGTGGTGGAAGCCCGACTGGGTCGGCGGCATCTCGTCGCAGCGGGTGCCGTCCACGTCGTAGGCGACGCACACCGGCACCTTCTCCAACGAGGACAGCACGTCCAGCTTGGTCAGGAAGTAGTCGGTGATGCCGTTCACCCGGGTCGCGTAGCGGGCGATCACCGCGTCGAACCAGCCGCAGCGGCGCAGCCGGCCCGTGGTCACGCCGACTTCGCCGCCGGTCTTGCGCAGGTACTCGCCCCACTCGTCGTGCAGCTCAGTCGGGAACGGGCCGGAGCCGACCCGGGTGGTGTAGGCCTTGAGGATGCCCAGCACGGCGGTGATCGCGGTCGGCCCGATGCCTGCGCCGACCGCCGCGCCGCCGGCGGTCGGGTTGGAGGAGGTGACGTAGGGGTAGGTGCCGTGATCGACGTCCAGCAGGGTGCCCTGCGACCCCTCGAGCAGAACGTCCTCGCCGCGGGCGATCGCGTTGCCGAGTTCGAGGCGGGTGTCGGCGATCCGGTGTTTGAACCCCTCGGCCTGCTCCAGCACCTCGTCGACGATCCGGTCGGGCTCCAGTGCCCTGCGGTTGTAGATCTTGACGAGTATCTGGTTCTTGATGTCCAGGGCGGCCTCGACCTTCTGCCGCAGGATCGACGGGTCCAGCAGGTCCTGCACCCGGACACCCATCCGGGCCACCTTGTCGCCGTAGGTCGGGCCGATCCCCCGCCCGGTGGTGCCGATCTTGGCCTTGCCGAGGTAGCGTTCGGCGACCTTGTCGATGGCCACGTGGTACGGCATGATCAGGTGCGCGTCGGTGGAGATCATCAGCCGACTGGTGTCCACCCCGCGGGCGTCCAGGCCGCCGAGTTCGGTGAGCAGCACCCCGGGGTCGATCACGACGCCGTTCCCGATCACGTTCGTCACGCCCGGGGTGAGGATCCCCGACGGGATGAGGTGCAGGGCGAACGTCTGACCGTCCGGTAGCACCACGGTGTGGCCGGCGTTGTTGCCGCCCTGGTACCGGACCACCCACTGCACGCGTTCGCCGTACAGATCGGTCGCCTTGCCCTTGCCCTCGTCGCCCCACTGGGCGCCGATCAGCACCATCACCGCCATGGCACACTCCCATCCGTCGACGGCACGCCACCCGACGGTGGCCGGACGCCGCGCGGGTGGAACCCGGACGGTCCGGCCGCGAAGCGCCAGAGGGAAAGGGTAAACGGTGAGCGAACCCGGCGGGCTCACCGTGCTGTGGTGCGGCGGCGATTCGACCTCCGACGGCCGGTTCCGGCCGATCCTGGACGCCGCCCGGCCGGCCGAGATCCACCCGATCGGCCCCCGGCCGGGCAAGCAGATCGACCCGCGGCTGGCCGGGCGGGTACTGGTCGTCGGGCAGGACGCCGATCTGGCCGCGGTGGTCCTGCGCCTGGTCCGGCGTAACCTCCTGGCGTCCGTGACCCTGGCCTACGCCACCGCCGAGTCCACCCCGGTGACCCGGCTGCACCGACTTCCGGTCGGCCCGGCCGCCGTCGACCTGGCCCGGACCGGCGGGGCCGAGGAGGTTCCCCTGGTCCGCGACGATGTGGGCGGGGTGTTGGTCGGCCTGGGCGAGCTCGGCCCGATCACCGCCGGCACCGTCTACGTCGACGAGCGACGGGTGCTCCGCGGCCCGGCCGAGCGGATCCGCGTCACCCCCGACCCGGCGAGGGGCCTGGCCGTCACCGTCGTCCGGCGGCGGGTGGCCGGTGTGTTCGGGCCCCGCCCGACCACCACCCTCGGGCGAGCCGTGCAGCTGGGCATGGCCCCGACCACCGTTCGTTCGGACGGCCGGGACCTCCCGCGGCCGATGGACCGGTGGACGTTCTACAAGCACACCGAACCGCTGCGGCTGGTCCGCCGTTTGTCATGACGGCCGCAGGTGGCACCCTAGGACCATGCGTCTGATCACCCAGAGCCTGAAGCTGCGTGGCGTCCGGTACGACGTCCGGGGACCGATCCTGGAGGAGGCCGAGCGCCTCGAGACGCAAGGGCACAAGATCCTCAAGCTCAACATCGGCAACACCGCACCGTTCGGGTTCGACGCGCCCGACGCGATTCTCGCCGACATGATCCACAACCTGCCCGAGGCGCAGGGCTACAGCAACTCCCGCGGCATCTACTCGGCCCGCACCGCGGTCGCGCAGTACTACCAGTCCCGTGGGCTCAAGGATGTCGACGTCGACGACGTCTACATCGGCAACGGCGTGTCCGAGCTCATCTCGATGGTGCTCACCACCTTCATCGACAACGGCAACGAGGTGCTCGTCCCCGCCCCCGACTACCCGCTGTGGACCGGCGCGATCACGCTGACCGGCGGCACCCCGGTGCACTACCGGTGCGACGAGGCCAACGGCTGGATCCCGGACCTGGCCGACATCGAATCCAAGATCACCCCTAACACGTTCGCGATCGTCATCATCAACCCGAACAACCCGACCGGTGCCGTCTACAGCGCCGACGTGGTGCGCGGGCTGGTCGACATCGCCCGCAAGCACGACCTGGTGGTGATGGCCGACGAGATCTACGAGAAGATCATCTTCGACCACCACGTGCACCACCATGCCGCCACTTTCTGCGGCGACGACGTGCTCTGCCTGACCTTCAGCGGCCTGTCCAAGGCGTACCGGGTGTGCGGGTACCGGGCCGGCTGGGTGATGGTCTCCGGGCCCAAGCACCTGGCCACCGATTTCCTCGAAGGGCTCACCCTGCTGGCCAATATGCGCATGTGCGCGAACGTGCCCGGCCAGCACGCCATCCAGACCGCGCTCGGCGGTTACCAGTCGATCAACGAACTGATCGTGCCGGGCGGCCGGTTCTACGAGCAGAGCAAGCTGGCCTGGCACCTGCTCAACAAGATCCCCGGGGTGACGTGCACCGAGCCGCAGGGCGCTCTGTACTGCTTTCCCCGGCTCGACCCGGAGATCTACCCGATCGTCGACGACCAGGAATTCGTCATCGACCTGTTGCGGGCCAAGAAGATCCTGGTCACCCACGGCACCGGCTTCAACTGGTTCGAGCCCGACCACTTCCGGCTGGTCACCCTGCCGGCGGTGGACATCCTGGAGGAGGCGATCGGCCGGATCGCCTCCTACCTGGAGTCGCTGCGGGAGTAGCCGGCCGACAATTATCCCGTCATCAACGTCGACACCGCCTCGACGATGTCGGCCTCGAGCCTGCGCCACGCCGGAAGCTGCCGGATCGGGCCGTCGATGTCCAGACGATCCAGGAGGGCTCGCCGGCGCTTCTCGAAGTCGCTCCGCTCCTGCGTGCGACGTCGCCCGGTCGTCTCGCTGGCGGCGAGAAGGGCCGATTTGAGGATCTCCTTGGGAGACGGGGTCGCCTCGATCGTCGCCAACCGCGGCAGTCCCAGGCTCACCCGGCTGTTCGGCCGACCCACGACTCGGCGGAGCGCCAACTCGTCGGTCAGCAACCACGCTTCCAGCTCCTGCACGGGAACAATCGGCACGACGATCGACGTCACACCGCACGCAGCCGCCGCATCGCTGATCTCGGTTCGCCGAGTGTGTACCCCTGCACGGTCGGCATCGCGGTGCACGAAGGCCAGGTCGGTCGCGATGCCCGCCGCGCGCAGCCGCTCGAGCTTGGTCAACGGAGTCCCCCGGTAGTCGAGGGATTGCCCGATCGCCTCGGTCCCCCCGGCGCGGAGGATGAGGGTGCGCAGATGCGGGATCAGACCGTCATCGGACGCGCCCTCGGAGCAGAACGAAAGTGACCCGGGTTCTGCTCACCCCGGCCGACAGCGACGCCATCGATGGTTCGCCGGTGCGCGAGCCCCGATCTCACGCCGCCGGCCCTCCTGGCTCGCTCGGAAAACCTGACTCACGCGGTCCCCAGCTCGGCATAGGGCAGCTCCAGTTGGAGGACGGCGTCCCGCGGCGTCCGCAGATAGTCGACGATGACGTCCAGCGTCACCGGCATCGGGGAGGGCATCGGGGCCGATGCCGCTCGCCAAGACTTGACCATCGGCAGGCACCGCACGGTCGTTGCCGGATGTTGGGAGCCCACGTGCTTGATGCTGGTGGGAACGGCGACCAGCAGATCGTCGACATCTTGGAATGCGACGAAGTAGGGCGAGTGTGTGTTGACAATCACCTGGCGGAGCGGGTTCTCCTGACTCGGGGATTCGGTCGGGTCGACAGCCAGTCGCTTCACCTGGTCGACCATGGATGCGATCTTCGCCGGATGGATGCCGTTCTCGGGCTCCTCCATGCAGATCACGCCGCCGAAATCCTGGTCGATGCCGATGATGCACAGCGCCAGAAAGCGCAGAGTGCCGTCCGAGAGCGCACGGGCGGGGAGCATGGGGCCCGCCCCGATCCGCGCCTCGAGGGTCAGCAGTTCTCGCTGATGGTCGAAATCGACCGTGAACTCCCGGACATCGGTCAGCGCCGACGCGTCGGCGCTGACCCTCGCGTAAACGGTTTCGGGGTCTCGGCCCGCCAGCCGGTACAGGGCGGCAGCCAGGTGCGAGCCGTCGGGCTGGATTCGGTTGGGGCCCGACGCCAGGTCGGGTGCCCGCATCGCCGACGGCTCGAGCGCGAGCATCCGCCACTGCTGCATCTCCCGCCGGGCCGCCAGGATGGTCGGGTCGTCGGACGTGGTTGTCGTGGAGATGACCGTCCGCGGTGCGCTGGCTGCCGGCGATCGACGCGGCTGGCCGCGACTGCCGCCGTCCTGGTGGACGCTGACAACGTTGTTGCCGTCGGCGTCCTGATCGGTGGAGATGTACGCGGTCCCGGACCGCCGACCGACCACCACGACGTCTCGGAACTTCGCCTTGCTGTGGGGCCAGGCCAGGTGGGCGACCGCTTCGCCCCGGTTGATGTGCCGCAACTTCTCGCTCAGCAGCACGATCCGCCCCGGCTGATGCAGACCCAGATACTGGGATGGCTGGTATTCGAGCTCCAGTTCGTACCGAAGAAAGGTGGTCGTAGCCTCGGCGCGACGCCCGAAATCGTCCGTCACCTGCCGAGGGACGATCATCTCGGCCGCCAGTCGAAGGCGCGCGGGCCCGGCCTGCTCATCATCCTGCTGCCAGAACAGGGTCCGCGGGTCGGCTCCGCGGGATCCGTGCGACCTGAGCCGCTGGGCCGCCTCCATGAACGGGTGGTCCGCCAGGAGCGACAGAAATTCGACGGCGTCGAAGATGTTCGACTTGCCGACCGCGTTCGGCCCCGCGATGCAGGTGTACGCACCGAGATCCAGCTCAAATCCAAGCAGGTTCTTGAACCCGTCGGCCTCGAGTCGAGTCAGCACAACTCGACGCTAGCTAGCGCTAGCGCAGTCGACCACCGCATCCACCTGATCCTTCGAACGGGCCGGCGGCGGGTCAGCACGCCCGCCTCGTCATGCTCGGACTCGTCACGCTCGGTCGAGAAAGTAGAGATGGACGAGGGCTGCCGCCAACTCGATGAGCAAGGCGAGCGCGAACCGTTCACCGCGGGGCCGACCCGGTACGC
>Ga0164241_10004323_pt1 | contig 13840 bp, 13 predicted proteins | sample OricomyardsoilBY_FD_108780 | JGI IMG/M metagenome (GOLD analysis project Ga0164241, IMG submission 108780) | Backyard soil microbial communities from Emeryville, California, USA - Original compost - Back yard soil (BY) | ecosystem: Environmental > Terrestrial > Soil > Unclassified | place: USA...
GGATTTTGGCCCCGAAGAACTGCCCGCCCTGATCGATTTCATACCACGCCTGCCCCGCGACGTGCGCGTCGCTGTTGAATTTCGTGCTCGCGGATGGATGACTCCAGGCGTTCTGGCATTTCTCCGTGACTATGGAATTGCTGTCGCCCTGGTGGACGGTTCGTGGATACCGCGAAGATGGATGATCGAGCTCATGTCGCGTCCAACTGCATCCTTTCACTACGTCCGCTGGATGGGGCCAAATCGGAACCTGGTGGATCACTCGCGAATTCAGGTCGATCGTTCGAAGGAGTTGGCGCGCTGGGTTGCGGCGATTGAGAAGCTGCCGCCAACTGTAACCGATCTGTATGGCTACATGAGCAATTATTTTGCTGGCCACGCCCCGCGATCAGCCCGCGAAGTGCAGCAACAGCTCGGGCTCGACGACGTGGATCCCGACATGCTCGGCGACCAGATGCGACTGTTCTAATAGTCAGTCGTCATTCCCGCGAAAGCGGGAATCCATTTGCGGTGATGTCGGCTCGGGCCGAGCCTCACAGAAGAGAGGCTCGCGAGTTCGGTGCAGTGCGATGCTCACGGGAATGACGATATCCGTTGGGTCCACCGCGCCACAGCGATGCCCGCCTGGCAGGCCACAATCGCACAGCATGGACCGGGTTCGCTCGCTAGCTTCGAGGCATGGCTCGACGCGCGCGCGACTATGTGCTGATCGTACTGTCGATCGGCTTCGTCTCCCTCACCACCTCGCTGGGCTTCTGGCAGCTCCGACGACTCGCTCAACGAAGGGCGCAGAATGCTGAAGTCGTGGCTCGCCTTGCCCACGCAGCCATACCCGTGCGACAGCTCACCCACGATACGGCGGCTCTCCATTATCGTCGGGTATTCCTGAATGGACGCTACGATTATTCCCGGCAGATCAAGATCGCGGACCGTACCCGCGACGGCTCACCGGGTGTCAATATTGTTACACCGTTACAGATCGCCGGAACGGACACGGCTGTTCTAGTCAACCGGGGCTGGGTTTACGCGCCGGATGGACTGACAGCGGACCTTTCACACTGGCGCGAAGCGGATTCGCTCGACGGAACTGGCTATGCGAGACCACTCTTTCGAGTATTCTCAGGCTCCCCTGTCCTGCCTGGTCGCCCTGACACTTTCCGGTGGCTCGACGTCAACGCGCTCCAGGCGCGATTGCCTTATCCGGTGTACCCGTTCGTGATAGTGTTGGATGGCGACCCGGCATCACATGGAAAAATTCCGCCGCGGGTGCCGCCTCCGCCGCTTGATGAAGGGCCGCACAAGAGTTATGCGATACAGTGGTTCTCGTTCGCGATCATCGCCGTTGTGGGGATGTATTTCTTTCTGCGAACGTCACCGACTGATGTGTTGGAAGACGTACTCGTCAATAAAAAACGCACTCCGAACGAACGCTAGATCGGATTCGCTTCGATCGAGCTGTCCATCACGGGAAGCACTCGGCGTTCGTGCGTCACGGCGGCGATCACATAGCCGGTGACGGATATTGCCTCGCGCAATTCGTCTTCCGTTACACTGCCATCGTGGTCGATCGTCACTCGCCCCAGCGAGACTTCTGCGGAGCGGATCCCTGCGACTGGCGTCAATGCGGTAAATAATGCGCGCTTGCAGTGCTCACCGCGCATCCCTGCGATAGTTACGATCGTTAACATGCCATCGAGAACTTAGTCCTTTCGCGCTCCTGGTGGCAATGGCAGCGGTGGTGACTTCCTGTGCGAGACGAACTGCTTCTCGAGCGCCGGCAGGAATTCGTCGTACTTCGACCCCGGATTCCACAGCACCCAGCCGTCATAGCCAGCGTCATAGACAGCCTGTTTTTGCGCCTCGATCTGCGCGGGGCCATAGTGTGGCGCGCCGAGCGTGAATGCCTGAAGCCATGGGCGGACGTGCTCCGGCGTGGTGATGCCGAGCTTTGCGTCACGTTCGCGCGCGCTGGTCAGAGCGATGAAGATCGTCTTCTGCGGTTCCGCATTAGGAACCGAGATTCCAAACGCGCCGCGCGGATAGAGTGATGGATAGACCATCGGCAGGACGACGTCGACGACTGGCGAAATCTGCTCCCAGTCCTGACCGACCTCGAGTGCGCCACGCACGGTTGTGACCAGGCCAAAAATATCGGCGGTCATGCGGACACCGCGCGCATCGTAACGCGCACGCGCTTCCTTGAGAAAATCGTGCAGCACTGCTGGTTTGGATCGTCCTGCCGCTTCGGGAAAGACCTGCGGCGGCAGTGACTTGTACGGTTCCGGAAAGCGCACGTAGTCGAACTGGATTTCGGCGAACCCCATTTTCACAGCTTCGTCAGCCACTTGGAGATTGTAATCCCAGATCGCACGTGAATATGGATTCACCCAGGTCACCCCCTTCTTGTCATGCCAGGGAGTGCCGTCGGTCTTTCGGATCACGTGCGCGGGATTCATCCTCGCAGCCACCGAGTCCTTGAAGATGACCATCCGCGCGATTGGAAGTATTCCATGGGCACGGAGCGTATCCACCAGAGCCGGTAGATTTGCAACCTTGCTCATCTTGCCTTCGTTGCGCTGAAGCAGCGGGTCTGACGAATGCCAGTTGAGCCCGAATTCGTCCTTGATGTCGATTACCAGCGCATTGATCTCGGTGGAATCGGCGATACCAATCAGATGCTTCATTCTAGCCGAGCTCTGCGCAGTGAACCGATTGACATAGAGTGCGCGGATGGGGCGCGGTTCCTTCTGCAAGGCGATTACTTCGGCGGTCCCAGTTGGACGGACCACGGGTGCTGTGTCCGCTTTCAACGGTGGCGCATCGGCCGGTGTCGTGCCCGAATCGCGTGGTGCAGCCGCGGTTGCGCCGGCGGCGGAGTCCGGAGATACCGTCGATGTCGCCGGACGTTGGGCCGAAGTCGAAGCCGAATTTTTTGATGCGGCCGATTCGCAGGCAACTAACGGGATCAGCGGGATCAGAAGGAACGCGGAAATACGAAAACGATGCACTGGCAGGCGGGCAGAGAGTGGGCGGCCGGGGAAATCTAGGGGGTCGCACGTGCCCGGAGTATATTCAGCGCGATGCCACGGAGTACTCGCATTCTAACGGGCCGCGCCGCGCTCGGAATCGCACGCACCGCGCTCGTTGGGGTTGCCACGATCCTAGCCGCCGGTATTGTCGCGTGTTCCGGAACAAACTCTGGACCGCCGACCGCGGAATTCCTTGTCACAACCGCCGACTCCGCGTTCTGGGTCCGCAGTGGATCCCAGGGTATCCGCGTCAAGGCCGTGCCCATGACACTCGCCCATTTCGATGGCCACTTTCACGAAGTGTTCATCGTCGATCTCGATCGCTCCTTCGACGACGCGATCTTCACAGGCGAGCGCGTCTACGTAAGAGATCTGCAGACCAACGACTCCACACTGGTCTATGACGACACCGCAATAACGACGATCGCGGCACATCACGCGCGCAACTTTCCCGACGCCGTTCCCCTGGGCCCGAACGACGACACACCGACCGATCCTGATATCACGGCGTCAGGAGAGACCGACATCCTCGAGGTGCGTGGGCCGTATGCACTGCTCGAGCACAGGGTCGAATACGAAATGCCAGCGGGCGACCAGCACGATACCGTTCGCACGGCCGTCGATCTACGCACTGGCGCTGCAGCCACGCCCGAAGAGATGGCTCGCGATTCCACATCGGAGGATGCCAACCTGGTTCGCACGCTGCCGCGCATATGGAAGCGGAAGGGTTATTCGCTCGATGCAAGCGCCCAGGGCGACGGAAGTGTGCTTCTTTCTCTTCGTGATACCGGCCGCCATGTGTGGCAGCTGTTCAGTGTCGGGGCCCGCCCGCGCGTCTACTGGCTGGATCAACCTCCTGTGAGTGCGGCTGCACGTCGCGCTCTCATGAGAGCCTTCAACTCGGCATCCTCCTATGACGAGACGGTCAAGTACGTCAAGTACGTGCGTCCCGCCAGTCGGTCAATAGTCAATCATCGAGCCCGTCACGCGTGAGTCGAAACACGCTGCCCAGTGATGTGCTGTGCCAGGAGAGGTGTAAATGAAAGGGAAATCGCCGAGCGAGTCGAATGCCATTCTCGCTGATCTGATGATGCCGAGCCAGGCCAACGGACTTCGCGCGCCATCGATATTCGGTGGAGTTGTGATGAGCATGGTGGACAAGTGCGCCGCGCTATCGGCAATGAAGCATTGCGGCGGTCAGGCTACGACGTTGTCTGTTGAACGTATCCTGTTCAAGGAGCCAATCATGGTCGGCGAACTCGTGGAAATACATTCTCACGTGGCGCAGGTCGGTCGAACGTCCATGTCGGTCGTCGCCGACGTGTACGCGGAGGATCTCCGGACGGGCAACCGTCGGCACACCAATGCCTGCTGGCTGACGTTCGTGCACCTCGGCGACGATGGCAAGCCCGCCCCGGTACCCCCCCTTCTGCTCGAGACGGCCGAGGATCAGCGGCTGCACAAGATCGCGGCGGCGATGCGTGAACGTCAGCTGGCAGAGCGCGAAAGCAGGTAGAAATCCGTGACCATTCCTACATGTTTTAAGGCGAACGATGTCCGGAGCATATTTGTGACTTTGCCGCGAGGCCGCTGAGCGATATAATACCGAGAGAATTATTCGGATAACTTTTCGCTCAGTTGAGGTAGATGTTCCAGACCTGGTCGCCAGATGCCAGCCCCGCTTTTGCCGCAGCCGGCGCCGAATTGGCCGCCGTCCTGCTGCAAATCGCGGTCACGCTCGGGCTCATGGTGGTCTGCGCGTGGCAATACCGGCAATACCGTAAACCGGTATTCGTCTGGTGGTCGCTTGCATGGGGACTCTACGTCCTTCGACTCGCCGCGATCGCCGCGTTCATCTTCACTCGCGAAACCGTTCTGCTGTACTGGCACCAGGTATTCACGGGATGGACAGCGATCGCCGTCCTCGCCACAGCACTTGTCTTTTCCGGCAGGTTGCGGCGCCGCAGATGGCACGTCCTCGCCGTTCTCTTTCCACCGATCTGGTCGTACTTCGCTGTTTATCATCTTGGCGCCTATACAATCGCATCGGTGCCGATGGTTCTCTTTCTGTCGTGCGCCACGCTCTGGACTGGCGTCGTGTTCATGCGCTACGCCCGTGCGACGCGCTCCACTGGCGCCAGTGTGCTCGCCGTGGCGTTTTTCATCTGGGGGATACATCATCTCGATTATCCCATTCTTCGCGCGTATGGAGCATGGCTTCCGTGGGGCTATTACGTCGACGTATTGCTCACGATCACCGTTGGCGCGGGAATCCTGCTACTCGTCACGGATGATCTCCGGCGCGGCGTGGGCACACTCGGAACACTGTCGTCTGATCTGATGTCAGCCGCATCGTCCTCGCGCGAGCGTGTCGTTACCACGGTGTTGCAGCGAATCGTCTCGGCGCCAGCGGTAAGCGGCGCGGCCGTCTTCCGCCTGGACGCGAGACACGACGGGTATTTCGAGCGAGGCGTCGGAGCGTGCGACGGCTGGACTGGCACAAGTCCAGCTCATTCACAGGCAGAGCTGCTGTCGCGCGTCGCCACCGGCGCGGAGGGAGCCGTTATCGCGCCGGAATGGAGTGCAGCGTCGGACGCCGACGGTTACGGGTTGGCGTTTCCATTCGCGGCGGTGCTACCGGTGGAGAGCGGTCACGATGGCACCGGCAGTGCTCTCGTGATCGTGGCGGAAGATCACGTTCCGTTCGCTGCACTCGACGCCGAATTTCTCACGGCACTCGGCCGGCAGATGGGCGGGACTCTGGAAAATTCCCGCCTGTACACTGCACTCGAGCAGCGTACCGCAGATCTCGAGCGACTCTCGACACGGATGGTGTTGCAGCAGGAAGAGGAGCGTCGGAGACTGGCTCGTGAACTTCACGACGAAACTGCGCAATTGCTCTCGGCGGTGAAAATGGAGCTCGCGATCCTGAGAGACGTGGTGCCGGAACCGCATACCGTACGCGTTGACGACGCACTCGCGCTGACAGACGCCGGCATACGCAGCATTCGCGCGGTGATGCACGACCTTCGTCCGACGCTGTTGGATGACCTCGGTCTTGTTCCAGCGCTTCGCTCGGTTGCAACCGCATTTGCGGAGCGCTCGGGCACACATGTTCGATTGGCGTTGCTGCCCGCCCACGATCTGCCAGCGCTGGACGACGGCGCCGATCTCGCCTTTTACCGTGCTCTTCAGGAAGCTCTTTCCAACATTGGTCGTCACGCCGACGCATCGGTGGTCGATATTGCATTGCACGCTGATGGCGGCAGCGTAACGCTGACCGTGATCGATGACGGTTGCGGGCTTTCGAGCGGTGAGGCAGGCGCTGGCCGATCGGGCGGTGGGATGGGACTCATCGGAATGCGCGAACGTTTTGCATCACTCGGCGGATCCGTGCAGCTTCGAAACAACGACGGACGTGGTGCGCTCCTCGAAGTGACGTTGCCTCTCGACGCTGGTGTTCCAGCGTGACAGTTGGTCTCGACATGGTATCCGTTCTAGTAGCAGACGACCATGCCGTCGTTCGCGCTGGCATCCGCCACATTCTGGAGTCGATGCCCGGCGTATCCGTCGTGGCTGAAGCCGCCGATGGTCCCTCCGCGCTGCAGCTTGCTCGTCAGCACAAGCCGGATGTGATAATCCTCGACGTTTCGATGCCCGGCGGTTCCGGTCTTGGTGTACTGGCGGACTTGCGCCGGGACTTACAGGCCACGCGCATCCTCATGTTGAGCATGCACGACGATGCTGAATACATCGCCGAGAGCGTGCGGGCAGGCACCAATGGATATTTGCTGAAGGACAGTGCCGCTACCGATCTTCGCGCGGCAGTGCGTGCAGTAATGAATGGCGACAGTTTTTTCAGTCCGGAGCTGAGTCGACCGCGCGTGGAAGCCGTTGTACAGCGGGAATCGCCAATCACCAAGCGCGAGCGACAGGTTCTTGTTCGTGTCGCAGCCGGCGGAACCAACAAGGAAATCGCCGCCGCTCTCGGGATCAGCCATCGTACGGTCGAGACGCATCGGGAAAGTATCGCGCGCAAGCTGGGCATCTCATCGGTTGCGGGGCAGACACGTTACGTAATTGAGCACCATTTGACAGATGACTGAAATTTCGGAAAGCAAACAAACGCCCACTAGCGACAACGGCTACCGCACAGCCTCCAGAATTGCCTGGATTGTCGGAGCGCTTGCGATCGTCGTGTTGTTCGTCTGGCAGGGACTGACGGCTGCCGGCAATCCCGATCCCATGACGAGTCATGGTGCTACGGCGGCGTCAATTGATATCGCGGTACTTGTCTTCAGAGAAGGGCTTGAGTGTATTCTCGTCCTCTCGGCGATCACTGCGAGCATGGTCGGAAACAGCAAGTCCTACCGTCGGCCGATCGCGCTCGGCGCCGCAGTCGCGTTCGTCGCTAGCCTGATCACATGGCAAATCGTTGTCGGAATTCTAGATAACATTTCCGAAAGCGTTCCGGCGCTCGATCTACAGGCAGCAACCGGGTTGCTCGCGATCATAGTTCTTCTCGTCGTGATGAACTGGTTCTTCCACAAGTTCTACTGGTCGGGCTGGATTTCACTGCACACGAAGAAAAAGAAGAAGCTGATGAAGGGGGCGAAACAGGGACAGTCGCGCGCGCGGGTGGCCTGGGGACTCGCACTGCTCGGCTTCACATCGTTGTATCGCGAAGGATTCGAAGTGGTTCTCTTTCTCCAGAACTATCGATTGAAGCTTGGAGGCACGCCGGTATTTCACGGCGTCGTACTCGGCTTGATATTCTCCGTGATTGTAGCGGCGCTGACGTTTGTTGCGCATCGCAAACTGCCGTACAAGCGCATGCTCATACTCACCGGGGTCCTTCTGGGCGTCGTGCTTCTGGTGATGGTTGGCGAGCAGGCTCAGGAGATGCAGTTGGCGCAATGGATAGGGACCACTCCGATTCCTGCGCTCGAAGGGATAATTCGGCCGTGGATGGGCCTCTGGTTCGCGATTTTCCCGACAGTGGAGACGCTGGCGGCGCAGGGGATTGCACTCGCGCTGGTGCTCGGTTCGTATCTGATCGTTCAGATGCAGTTGGCGAATCAACGCAGGGCGGCGGCGCGATCCGTGTTGCCTGCGGAGGGGGGCGGTGTGATGAACATGCTACAGACGCACAACTCCGCAGATTAGATTCGGCGCATGGAGTCGGGACCACTGCTTGATCCACAGAACCCGGCATACCCGATGGTGCGGAGTATCGTCGCGGACCTGAGGCGTGACTTCGCTGTCTGGTGTGAAAAGGTGCGGGAGTTCGAGCTCGAGTCCGCCAATAGCACCGCTGGAGCTCCGACCGATGCGGCTCTGGCCCTGGAGGCTGAAGTGCGCGCACTTGCCGTGGATATCGAGAGCTACGTCGCCGAGATCAATTATCTCGGTGTTGCGTTCGACATACAGGAACTCTTCAAGGAGAGACCGTGAGCAGTATCAAGAGCATGAAGCCGTTTCAGACGCCCGACGGGACTCGTTGGGGTGTAGAAGTGCAGCTGCCTGGCTCCAGCAGCGCCAACATCATTTTCCATCATCCGGACCCGTCGACATCGAGGAAAGACCGGTACGCTCGTCTCGAGTGGCGCGGTCCCGAGTCAGCGGACGTAGTCGGTCATCTGGACATTGCCAAGATTCGGGCTGCTTTGAGCGATGCTGTCATCGCGGACCTGTTCAAGCGTTCGGCGCCGATCGGTTGGGGCGCTCCCGCGTTCGCCCCTGCCTGATCGGGGGACGGAGTGGGGACGGACTCCGGCGATGTGACGGCGGCAGGTAGGGGCAAAAAAAATACCCCAGAAACATCCCAGGGTTAAATCTGCCACGCGCGCCGTCATTGGAACTCTACGTCCTACCGATCGGCGGCGGGCAATGCTGACTTCTATTTACATCAAGACGACCAACCGGGCCATCGGTAACTTCAAGTGGAGCTGAGGGGAATCGAACCCCTGACCTCTGCAGTGCGATTGCAGCGCTCTACCAACTGAGCTACAGCCCCGCGACCGTGAATTCTGGTTGCGACAAAGGCGTAGCTTCCCGTCGCACACGGGCTGGTACTTGTACCAAGTATAGGCCGAAGTGGCCCGAAAGTCAACGTCGATATATTGGGCCCATGGATCTGAGCGTACGTTTTCTAGGAACATCTGCTTCTCGGCCGACCGTTGAGCGCAACGTCACCTCCCTGGCCATCCGGCGTGGGGGCGAGACCTTCCTGTTCGATTGTGGCGAGGGAACCCAGCGCCAGATGATGCGCTACGGCGTTTCGTTCAATGTCGGGGAGATCTTTTTTACCCACATGCACGCCGACCATATTCTGGGGGTTACCGGTCTGGTTCGCACCATGGCACTCCAGGGACGCACCGACCCGATGACTCTATTCGGGCCACCCAAATCCGAGCGACTCCTGAGGCAGGCCGTCACGCTCGGCAGCGAAAAACAGCATTTCCCGATCAATTACGTGGAGATGACACCTGGGGAGCCGCTAACTCGGGACGGGTACAGCATCGTCCCCTTCGCGGTCGAGCATGGCGGGGCTTCTGCGATGGGGTTGGCGATCGTCGAACTACCGAGGCTCGGCAGGTTCAATCCGGAGTTGGCGCGTACGATGGGGATTCCGGAAGGGCCGCTCTGGGGGCAAATCCACAAAGGCCAGGCAATCACGCTCCCCGATGGTCGAATAGTCCATCCAACTGAGTTGGTCGGTCCGACTCGTTCGGGTCGAAAGCTCGTGTTTACGGGAGACTCCAGACCGTCAGAGACTACTATCCAGATTGCTGCCGGCGCTGACATTCTCATTCACGAAGCGACTTTTGCCGATGAAGAGGCACCGCTGGCGCTCGAGACCGGTCATTCGACCGCCCGGGAGGCCGCGACCGTCGCCGACCGTGCAGGTGTCAAGCGACTCGTGCTCACCCACATCTCTTCCCGGTACTCGCGCGACGTCCAGGAACTCGCTACGGAAGCTCGGGAAGTGTTTCCCGGCGCTGTCGTTGCACGGGACGGTATGGAGCTGGTTATACCATTCGACGACGCGGAGTCGCTGGAGCAATAGGTACAACGCAGCCGCGAGCCGCCAGCTGTGCGCTAGCGGTTTGCTGCTGCGATATCTGCCTGCATCGCTGTGAACACTGCGGCGTTGAATCTGTTTTCATCCTGCTCGGCGCCTGACACAAAGTCGCCTATGGCGCCGCCGCCGAGTTTGCCGATGAATCGAAGGATCGCGCTCTCGCGCACTGTCGTGTTTCCGCGACGGCTCATGAGTGTCTGCGAGCCAGGTTGGTCGCGCACCGTGAATCGAAACTGTGTGCCGGATCCCTCGAACGGTCGGCGCAGCGGAGACTTGATCAAATAGCCGACGACGGGCGGAAGCACCCAGCCCGGTTCGCGTGTGAACGTGATTGCCCAGCCACGTTCGTGCTGGGAATGAAGATTCACCCACTCACCTGTGAGGTGTTCCACGCCGATGGTGAAGAGCTTGATCTTGGCGGTGAAATCCACCTTGACCACAAGCGTATCCGGCATGGGCCGCGGCGGTCCTTCGAGTGGCATGAAGTGGCCGTCGCGTGATCGCATGTTGAGGGTGATGAATCCATCGCGAGAAGCAACATCGAGCCATTTGACGTTGTGCGAATCCACGAGCGAGAATTTCAGCTTCACCTTGTCCACGTATTTCGTCATGAACGCCGCGTAAGCCGGATAGTCCTTGCGGATCCCATCCGGTGTAACGTGGATGACGGCGTAGAGTCTGTTGGTGCCGTCTGCGTCAGCAGTGGACTTCAGAGAGTCCAGCGAGTACAGGTTTCCCAGCGCAGCGGTAGTGCGTGGGAAAGCGCTGCGGTAACCGTCGCGAAGTGTTGCTTCGTTGTGACCTTCGGAAGCTGCGACCCATCGGTTGATGACGTTTGCGAAATCGTTTGCGGTGATCGTTCCCGCAGCGAAGTCGACGCCAGTGAACCAGCTGTAATCGTCGTCGTTGAGCTTTCGCAGTCGCATGATGTGGCGACCCTCGCCCAGTTCCGAAACAGGAGCGTCGGTAACGGCGTTCGCGAAGGTATAACGACCGTTTGTGAATGTCGCGTCGCCGAAAAGCGTGCGGTAATTGTCCGGACCGTAAACAGTCCAGATTGACGTATCGGAATACACTTCCGACGGAGTCAGCGCGTAACGCAACAATTGCTGGCGTGCTCGTTCGTAGCGAGGTGCGCGATAAACATTGGTGAACCGTTTAACGAACGCTCCGAACAGTCCGTCCGCGTTTGCGCGAGCTTCCCGAGGTGTTGGACCAAAGGCGGTAGCCGCGTCGCCACACCCGATGAGCGGCAACGCAAAAAATGCTGCCGCGACGGTCGCGAGGCGGAACTGCGAGCGGAGCTGCGAGCGGAGCTGCGAGGCTTTGCGTCTAGCGAAGATGGGCGCGGTCGTGTTGATCACGTTGCGTTCATGTTGATATGTATAAGGATCATACGAAAGCTATTGACACGTTGGCGCAATGCCAAAGGTGTGTACGGATTATACCCTGATATTCGAACATATATCGGCATGACGCTTGCACTATTTACCGGCATCACAAATGAAGAGGAGAAATCAAATGGGCGATCTCAACAAGAAGGGCACTGCGAATCAGGTGAAGGGGACGGTGAAGGAAATGGCCGGCAAACTGAAGGGTGATGTCGGCGATGCGCTCGACAACTCGAGCATGCATGCCGAGGGCCGCACTGAGCAGTTGAAGGGAAAGGTCCAGAAGGCCGTGGGCAAGGTCGAGCGTGCACTGGATCCGGACAAGCATCGTGATGCCGCATCGTGATGCCGCTTCGTCTGACGATCTCGATTCGTCACGCCGCACCTGAGCTGGGTTACTGAGAGACATTGCTGAGAACTGATAGCGCGATCGCAGTCTGAGTCGTAGTGTGAATCGCAGAACGGGGCGCGGATAATGATCCGCGCCCCGCTTTTCTTTTGGGCGTCGCTCCCGGAGCTACTGCTTGCAGGAACCGTGCGGATCCATGCGAGGTCCGTCGACAACCGGGCGATGATCCAGGTCCGCAACGTGCATCGCCAGATCATCGATGTAGTTGCCGATGCGTGCCATGTGGTCGTAGTCGATGTACTGCGGCTCGTCCGTTACCTGGTGATAGTCCGAGTGGATGCCAGTGAAGAAGAATATGATCGGAATGTTGTAACGAGCATATTCGTAATGATCGCTGCGGCAATAGATGTTGTCCGGATGACCGTTCGCATCGATTGCGTAATCGAATACGAGGCCATGGTTGTCTTCCTTGTTTACGGTCTCGGCGAGATTCCCGAGTTCGGTAGACAGTCTGCGCGATCCGACCAGCTGGACGTACCCCGGTCCGCCGCGAAGAGCCTTGCCGTCTATCGAGTGCCCTGTAATGTCGTACGCATCTCCGCGTCCGATCATGTCGATGTTGAGCTGTGTCACGATAGAGTCACGCGGCACGGTCGGGTGATCGGTGAAGTAGGTCGATCCGAGCAAGCCCTTTTCCTCGCCGACGTGCCACACGAATAGGATCGAGCGTTTTGGTTTGACTTTCAGGGACGCAATCTTCTGCGCGATCTCGAGTACGCTCACTGACCCCGAGCCATCGTCATCGGCACCGTTGTTGATCGAGTCAGGACGTTGCGTACCGGGGTGTGCGGCGCGATACTCGGCAAGCACCTTGTTCACCTCGGCCTGCTGCTCGGGCGTCGGCTGCTTGCCACCATCCTCCGCGCCACCTGGACGCACGATGTGATTGAAGAAGCGGAGCGAATCGTGATCGACTGGTCGTTGATTGAATCCGATGTGATCGTTGTGCGCACCGATCGCGACGTATTCACCGGCGAGTTTCGGATCGCTTCCGCGCACGATACCAACGACGTTGCGCGCAGGATACGGTACCGGCTCGACCACGATCTTGAGGTGAAAATTTCCGGGAACCGGGCCGACGGCTCCGACTGGAATCTCGGTCGCACCCTGCGTGAGCTTTGCTACGGCATCGTCCGACAGGAAGACGATCGGTGGTGTGCCTTGCACGGCTGCATTGCTCGGATCATCGACGAACTGCTGCGGTCTGGTGAAGTAGGACATGTACTGATCGATTCCGAACAGTCCGATGGCGACGGCACCTGGCGCGGCGGCCACAGCGCTGCGTATCACACGCGCTGACGCACCCGGAGGCAGGTTGAACGCGACGAACTTGCCCGCGGCAGCTTCCGGCGAAATCATCTGCGTCGTATCACCGAGCACGCCACCGTAGATGAGTTGCACGTTGTCCGCATCGACGGACTTCAATCCGGAAGCGACCCATTCAGTGCCGTATGCGAGAGTGATGTCACCGACTATGAAGCTCGAAGTCTTGTCTACTGAGCGGGTCTTGTACGGCAGAGTCTGGAAGTAGGTGCCGTTATCGCCCGCGGGGATAAGGCCGATCTTCTTCGCCTCGGCGGCTATGTAATCGGTTCCCTTTACATTGCCGATTGTGCCGGCCTCGCGTCCCTGCATGGAATCATCGGCGAATATGTAGAGCCGAGTCATGAGGTCCTGTGCCGTGATAGCGTCCGTCGTTGGTTCAGCTTTGTGCTTGAGCGGCAGCTTTGTTGGCGGATAGGGAACGATCGTTGAGAGGGGCTCGGCGGCGGGAGTCTGCGCCCCAAGGATCGCTGGAGCCAGTGTGAATCGCCCCGGGTTTATCGGAGGCTCGGTTATTTGAGTGCTCCAGCCACAGTTGTTGCGATCTGGAGTTCCTGACACTGCTCTTGAAACTGTGCCTCGTACTCCGCTGGCGGAAGATACC
>Ga0164241_10004324_pt1 | contig 13833 bp, 10 predicted proteins | sample OricomyardsoilBY_FD_108780 | JGI IMG/M metagenome (GOLD analysis project Ga0164241, IMG submission 108780) | Backyard soil microbial communities from Emeryville, California, USA - Original compost - Back yard soil (BY) | ecosystem: Environmental > Terrestrial > Soil > Unclassified | place: USA...
CACGAGGATCGTCCCGCCCCGAGCTTCGAGCGCGTCCGAGGCGTTGATGATGAGGTTCATGATCACCTGGCGCATCTGCGCGATGTCGGCCTGGACGGCGGGCAGCTCGTCCGAAAGCTCGTATTTGACGTGAGCCTTCTTCGAGATCGAGGCGACGAGTAAATGCCCCATCTCACAGAGCACGTCACTCAGGGAAATCGGCCGTACGTCGAAGTGACCCCGGCCCGAATAGGCCAGCATCTGGTTCGTGAGCTCGGCCGCGTGCAAGGCGGCGTTGCGTACGTCGTTCAGCCGTTCGCAGATTTCCGGCACGGCACCCGCGTGCTCCGCGGCGACCAGCGCGAGCTCGGCGTTCGAGAGCACACCGACCAAGAGGTTGTTGAAGTCGTGAGCAATGCCCCCGGCGAGCACCCCGAGGCTCTCGAGCTTCTGCGTCTCTTGCATGCGCCGTTCGAGCAAGAGCCGTTGTTCCTCCATGCGCTTGCGCTCGGTGATGTCGCGCGCGAGCCCGACCGTGCCGATCACGACCCCGCGCGCGTCGTTGATGGGCGTCTTGAAGGTCTCGAACCATTTCGCGTCGCCGCCCTCGACGATCGGCTCGTCGGCGAAGAACTTCTCGCCGCTCGCGATCACGCGCTGATCGTCGTGCATGTAGCGCTCCGCGTGCTCGCCGGGCCAGACGTCGCGGTCGGTCTTGCCGAGAATTCGGCTCTTGTCGAGGCCGCAACCCTGCGCGAACGCCTCGTTCACGGCGAGGAAGGTGCCGTTGATGTCCTTCATCCAGGCCATGTGCGGGATGTTGTCCAAGAGCGCCTGGGCCTGGGCGCGCGCGGCGCCGAGCACCTGCTCTTCGGCGTTGACGAGCGTTTCGAGCTTTCTCTCGAGCTCCGACACGCGCTGACGCAGCTCGAGTACCTCGTCGTCGCGCGCCTTCAGCGCGCCTGCGTGCATTCGGCGGTTCACGGTCCCTTTCCTTCCTCTTGGACCGACGGCCCCGGGCGCGCGGCGACCCGTGGCCGGCCCCGTGCCCGGGCGGAGCCGCTTCGATCCTGTGGGCACTCTGCCTCCATCGGCCGGGGGGAACAAGACGGTCTTCGGAAATCACGCCGTCGCCGGGCGCGCGTCGCAACGCTGGTCGGTGCTGCCGCATGGGGTGTTCGACGTGCTGCACCGAACAATCATGGGGCAGAATTCGCCGCCTGATCGCCGGCTCACCAGCAGGGGCAGCTTCGCGGTCCAGCCGCTTCTCGTGCCGTTGAGACACCGCTCGTGCGGCTGACCTTGGCCTGCCGAGCGCGTGCTCGGGAGACTTGCCCAGCCGACCCCTCGGAAACCGGAGGACCGGCTATCCGCGGTCGAAGCGCACGACGGCCGACCAACGCTCCTTGCCGAGATGGCGCGGGTTCGGCTCCGGAAATAGCGCGAACGGCCGCATCAAGAGCGGCACGCGTTTGAAACGCACGCCCTCACGGAAGAGAGAACGAACGACACGCGGTTTCCAGCCGAGCGCTTCGAAGAACGCGAGCCCGTTGGGCGGCGCGAACCTGAACGGTGCGTTCGCGAGCGTATGCCGCATGGATTTGGCGAGCTCAGCCTGAATGCGCGGGGAGTTGAAGTCGACCACCCACGAGCTGACCGGGCTGCACCCGAGGAGTGCTCGGCCGAGCTCGGCGACGGCGGAGGGTTCGAGGTAAATCACGAGCCCTTCCGTCAGCACGGCGGCGCGCTCGGCCCAACGAGATGGCTCATGTGTTGCCTGTCAGAGGTGCCCGGTTAGCACGGTCGTCGTCCCGAGCCCGAGCTCGGTCTCGAGCTCTCGCCGCGTACGTCCCACGAGGTCGCGCTCGTCCGGCGAGAGCCCCAGGAACTCGGCGGCGCGGTCCTGCTCGTCGAGGCCGAACACCTTCATCGAGCGGTTGAAGAAGAGCAGCGCGGCCGTGATGGCCCGAACGAGCGCGCTCTTGGTCAAAATGGCCGTCGGGGCGGGGCGCTTGGCCATGTGCTGCGTGAGGAGCTCACGCTGCTGCCCGTCGGGCCCGCCGCCGTATGAAATGACTAAGGTGCGCCCGTTCTCGATGCGGTCGAGCGCGATGCCGTCGCGCAGCATCGACTGCCATTCGAGATTGCTCGGGTTCCTCGGGCCGTGCACGATGATCGTGAGCCGCCCCTCGAAACGCCACGCCATGGTGCGTTGCATTCCGCCGCGGATGATAGGCGCCCCACGAGCCCCGTCAATGCGGCCCCGCCAGGGGGCGCGCGAGGCGCTCTGATTGGGACGGCACTAAAGTCTGCGTCTCGAGCGCCGTAGGAGGGGTCCTGTGGGCGCTCGCGGCCCGCGATCTGGGGTCGGCGGAATTCGAGACATCAGGAAAGGTCGGGCTACCCCGACCTTCGCGGGGCACGCGCACGTGCGCGCACGACCGGCCACGAGCCGGACCAGCACGGGAGATCGACATGCAGAACGACAATCAATTGGGGATTTTGGGGCGCATGCTGCACAAACCGGGGGCAAGGCAGCGCGCCTGGCTCGTCGCGGCGGCTTTCAGCGGGGCGAGCGCGGCGCTCGCGTGTAGCGCCGAGGACGCGGAGGAAGCGCCGGGGGTGGCCGCGTTGGCGGTGCAGCCCTCCCCGAACGTCGACGCACGCCGGACGCTCGCGATCACCGAGCAGCCCATTTTAGCGAACTTCGGCCTAGAGCGCGTGCTAGGTCAGCTGATCGCGACGGGGGGGGTGACGGGTCAAACCGCGACCGCTCTCTTTCAGCAGTGGTGGGACACGCAAAATCCAGGGCCTGGCCTCGGCCTGGGGCCGCACTGCGACGACGTGGTCTCCGGCGGCACGCCACTCGTCAACGGCTACCCGTACCTCTGTCGTCCCGCGCCTGCGGAGGGCGCGCAGGCGGCGTGCGATCCCTTCGCGGCGGGCAGCGCCTGCGCTTACGTGCCGATCGGTCTTTTCATGCGCTTCGACCTGGCGCCGGCCAACGGCGGCACCTGCGGCCAGTACCGCATCGTGTACGCGAAGACGAGCGGCCGCACGGACACGCAAAATCGTAACCTCGTGATCTTCGAGGCGGCGCTGCCGAACCCGCACCTGACCCAGGGCATCCGCGGCTGCGAAAAGATCGTGCGGGCGTGGGCGGAGCTCTCGCTCGAGCCGAACCTCGACAAGCGGCGCGTGCAGCTCGAGCGGTTCTATTTCGACGGTTACCAGGAGTTCGCCCCCGTCGTTCAGTATCAGAATTTCGGGGATAATCCCACGGGCGCCGGGCAAATCCGCACGAACCAGTTCGTGCAGCCGGACGCGCCGCGCGTCTGGACCCTGCGCGAGTTCAAGCTCGCGAAATCCTGCACGCCACAGTGCAAGGTTTCGTTCGTGCCGGCGAGCGACAAGGTGAATCCGTTCGGGCCGCTCTTCGACCCCGCAGCCGGCGACGCGAACACGCTCGCGTTCCAGACGGAATTTTTGACGCAGGTGCCGGCGCTCGCCGCGACGAATCCGAACGAAATCGCGATGAACACGAGCGACCTCTTCAACTCTCCTCAGAGCCAGGCGGCGAGCTCGACCAACGAAACGAATTATCCTGCGAATTTCGGCACGGGGCCGAGCGCGTTTCGCACGAACATCCAGAGCGTGCTCACGGGCATCGGCAGCGCGCTCACGCCGGACGACATCGTCAAGCGCGCGCAGCTCAACGCGTGCGCGGGTTGTCATCGCTTCAGCAACGAGGTGGACCTGGGCGGTCCGCTGATTTGGCCCGCCTCCCTCGGCTTCACGCACATCTCCGAGCGTGACGCGGACCTCGAAACGGTGGATTCGGTCATTCGGTTCAAGATCTCCGGCGCGCTCGTCAACTTGCTCTTGCCCGCGCGCAAGACGCTCGTAGAAAACTTCTTGAACAACGTGCCGCTGCCGGCGCGGCCGCCGCAGGCCGCGATTGGAGGCCGCTCGGTGCACTGACGGCGCCGGCTGTCGGCCGGCGTGCACGTGCGGTGGCTCGCGCCGGGGAGGCGTCTTTCGAGCGAAAGCGCCTCCCTTCGCGGGCCGGCACGTCAGCCGTGCGCCGCGAGCGCCTCCGTGCGGATCGCCCGGCCGCTCGGCGCCGGGCGCAGCGCCCACGACGCGACCGCCAAGCCGAGGAGCACGAGCGGCACGAGCACCTTGGCGGCCGCATCGCCGACCGCGGCGTGCGAGAGCGCTGCGCCCGTGAGGTCGAACGCGATGCCGGCGTAGGCCCACTCCTTGAGGCGCGGGAGACGCGGCGCCACGATGGCGAGCGCGCCGAGCACCTTCCACGCGCCGAGGATCAGCAGGAAGTAGCTCGGGTAGCCGAGGTGCTCCATGCCGCTCAGCATGGCGGGACCACGCGTGAGGTCGGCGATGCCGCCGGCGAAGAAGGCGAAGGCCGTGAGCGCCGTCGCGCCCCAGTACGCGAAGGTCTTGAGCGTTTCCGGACGTTGGGCGTGTGTATCGATGCTGAGCGTGACCATGCAGGATCTCCTCGGTTGGTCCGCTCAACCTGGGTGCGGGGCCCGGTCGTAACAATTGATCACGAATGGGATATATCTGATACATTTTGATCCTAATGCGCGAACCCCTCGAAACTGCGGAGCTTCTCGCGTTCGTGAGCAGCGTCGACGCGCACTCCCTGTCGGCGGCCGCCGCGAAATTACGCGTGCCGCGCGTCACCATCAGCCGGCGCCTCGCGCGGCTCGAAAAGCGCCTCGGCGCGCGCCTGCTGCGTCGCACGACGCGCAGCCTCACGCTCACCGACGCCGGCCAGGCGCTGTACCGGCACGCGCGCATGGTGCTCGACGCCGTGAGCCACGCTGAAGCGAGTGTACGCACCGCCGACGACGTGATGCGCGGCGACTTGCGCGTCTCGGTGCCGCCTCTCTCGAGCACGAGCTTCTCCCACATGGTTTTGCGCTTCGCGGCCAAGTACCCCGCCGTGCGCGTGCAGCTCCACTTCTCGAGCCGCCTCGTGGATTTGGCACGCGGCGAGTACGACATCGCCTTGCGCGCGAGCTCGAGCTTCGCGCCCGGCCTCGTGGCACGGCCGATCGCTCGCGATCGGGTGCTCGCCGTCGCGTCGTCGCGCTACCTCGCCGAGCACGGCACGCCGCGCGCGGTGCGCGATTTGCGGGCGCACCGCCTGTTGCTGGGCTTCGCGCGGGGGGAAATTCCCGACGCCCATTGGCCCCTCGCGAACGGTGGCACCGTCTCCGTGGAGGGCGTCTTCTTCTCGAACGAGCCGAAGCTGCTGCTCGGCGCCGCGCTGCAACATCAGGGGATAGCGCTCCTGCCGGGCGTGCTCGTCCAAGCGTTCCTCGCGAGCGGGCGGCTCGTTCACGTGTTGCCCGGCAGCGTCGAGGCGCGTTCGATGGTCGCGGTCGTGTATCCCGAGCGCGAGTTCGTTCCGCCCCAGGTGCGTGCTTTCGCCGATGCGATCGTTGCCTGGGCGCCACAGCACCTCGGTCTCGAGTCACCCGACGAAGGCGACTGCGAGGCCGAGGACGAAGCGGCGAGCGCGGTGGGTCCCGGCGCCAAGCAGCCACGGCGCCGGCCTCGCGCGAAGTGACGTCGCTCGTCGCGCTCCACGACGCAGCGTGTCAGCGCCTGTGCGTATCGCGCTACCCACCGGCTTTGGAGGCGGGTAACCGCTGACGCGCTGAGGGGCGCCCTTTCATTCGGTGCCATCCAGTCGTATGCGTGAGGCACATGAAGGTTTCGTCCCTGGCCGAGGTGTACGACCGCGCGCCCATCTCCACCGACGGTAAGCGCACGGTCGGTCAAGGCCTCTTCAGCAAATGCAACGGCTGCGGAGCGATCGTCACGGCGGACGACAGGGCCGCCCGCTTTCACGTGTGCGCCGAGTGCGGCTTCCATCATCCCATGGGCATCCGGGCGTGGCGCCAGCTGCTGCTCGACGACGCCCAGATCGAGCTTTGGGACGAGCACCTCGGCCCGCTCGATCCGCTCGAGTTCCAGGACGCAAAGTCCTACCCCGAGCGCATCGCCCGGGCGCGGAAGAGCACGGGCGAGACGGAGTCCGTCAACGTCGGGCGCGCCGCCATCGACGGCATCGCCGTCGCGTTCGGTTGCTACAATTTCGCGTTCATGGGCGGCAGCATGGGCTCCGTCGCGGGCGAGCGCATCACGCGCCTGTTCGAGCGCGCCACGAGCGAAGAGCTCCCCGTCGTGCTGGTTCACGCCTCGGGCGGAGCACGCATGCAGGAGGGCATTCTGAGCCTGATGCAAATGGCGAAGACCGTGAGCGCGCTCTCGCGCTTTCGCCGCGTGCGCCGGCCCTACCTGAGCGTGATGCTGCACAATACGACTGGTGGCGTCGCTGCGAGCACCGCTTTTCTGGGCGACGTGAACATCGCGGAACCGAACGCGAATATCGGGTTCGCCGGCGCGCGCGTGATCGAGAGCACGCTGCGCATCAGCTTACCCGAGAACTTCCAGACCGCGGAGTTCCTCGAGCACCACGGCATGGTCGATCTGGTGGTGCCGCGCAGCGAAATGCGCGCGAAAATCGCCGCTCTTTTGCGGCACCTCACGCCGGCCTGAGCGCGGTTCGCTCGCTCGCCGCCCGCACCCGCGCGCTGGCGGCCGTGCGGACGATGAAGGGTGCAGCACGGCGGGAGCCGGGGCTCGACTGCCTCGCCGGGGCGATCCTGCTCACGGCGCGCGAGGCGCTTCAGGGAGCCTGGCGAAAGTTCGTGTCGATGCGCTCGGCCACTCGCTTCACGAGGGCGGCGATGTCGCGGCCCATTTCCGTGGCGAGCTCTTCGAGCTTCTGGTGCTCTGCCTCGAGGCCTTGCCGCGCGCTTTCGAGGACCTGGCTGTCGAGCTCCTGAAGGCGGGTCACGGCCTGCGCTGCCGCGGCTTCGATGCGTGGATCGACGGCCTGGAGAGCCTTGCGGGCCGCACGCAGCATCAGGTCGATGCCGTCCGCCAGATCGTCGGCGGCCGAGCGCGGATCGGGCGAGGCGGCGGGGCCCGCGTCTTCGGGTGGCACGCCGCCCGTGGGGGGCACGGCGCCGGGCGCATCGGCGGGGTTGGTCGGCGTGGGGGGCGGGGCGGGGCTGGGCATGCATCATCTCGAAGCACAGCCTGTGCCAGCCGCGCCCGCTCGATGGGCGGGCCTACCGGCAGCCTCGCGTTCGTGCGGTCGCGCCTGCGCTCATGAATGCCGGGCGTCCAGCGGCGTCGGGCCGGTCGCGTCCGGGGCTCTAGTCATTTTTATCAGCGACGGCGGCGTCTCAAAAACGCGCCGAGCGCGCCCAGGCCGAGCGCGGCGAGCACGGCTTCATCCGTGCCGGCGCTCGCCGAGCCGATTCGGCAACCGCAGCCGCTATCGGCGCCGGTCTCGTCGTCGTCGGCGGGAGCGGCCGTGCCTGCGCTGCCGCCGGTCCCAGCGACCGCCGGCCTGCCGCCGCTCGTCGTGCCGCCCGCGCTCGTCGTCGTGGCGCCGCTGCTGCCGCCGCTGCCCGGTCCGCCACCCGCCGCGCTCGCGCCGCCCGACGACGCAGTCGTGCCCGCCGCGTTGGTTCCCGTCCCCGCGCCGGGCATGCCAGTGCCTGCACTGCCGCTTACGGCCGCGCCCCCGCTGCTCGTGCCCGCGCCGGTCATGCCGTCGCCGCCCGTGCCGTTGCCGCCCGTGCCGTTGCCGACGCCCCCTGCGGGGCCGCTGCCGCCGGCTGCCGAGCGACCGCCACGCCCCATGCCGCCGGCGCTGGTTCCCGCGCCCGCGTTGCCGGCGGTGGCGCTACCCGCGGAGCCGCCCATGCCGCCCGAGCCGCCCGTCGCCGGCATGTCGAGGGCGAAGAAGCGAACGACGTCCGCCCACAGACCACGACCGGTGAGGTCGTGCGGCACGCTGCTGGGGCCGCTGTTGGCTTCGACGACGACGGTGCCCGACGGATCCTCGTAAGCGGTGCGCTCCCAGGTGTCCTGCGCGCCCGGTGGTTTCACGCTCGTCTTGGTCGCTTCGGCGTCGGAGACGCCGAAGACGTTCGTCCACTGCGCGACCTCGGCGGGATACGCTTGGCTGTAAGTGAGCGTCGTGTCGCCTTGGCCTTGCCAGAGCTGAACCCGCGGCCGTACGCCGGTGAAGCCCGGATCCGCGTTGCGCACCTTGTCGCCCCAGCCTTGCCCGCCCGACGTGCCCGAGGTGGACCAAGCGTAAGAGTTCCCGCCGGTCCACGCCCCGGCCGGCACGCCCGCGAGCGACGAGCCCGCCGCGAAGACGTCGGGATACGCGGCGAGCAACGCTTGCGTCATGCACGCTCCGGACGAGGCGCCGACCGAATACACGCGCTTAGCGTCGCCGTGATTCTGCATGATGACGTAATTGACCATGCTGACGATCGCCGCTCGCTCGCCGGCGCGCGACGGCGTGGCGTCGAAGCAGTCGCCTCCGGCCTGGGGCGTGATGATGGCGAAGCCGTACATGTCGGCGTAGCTCTGCAGCCAGCCGTGGGCGTTGCCCGCGTTCCCGCCGCAGTAATGCAGCACGACCACGACGGGCGGCGAAGCGGCCGGCGTGCCCGGCACGTAGAGGTCCATCTTCGTGCTGCCGCCGTAGCTGACGTTGGTCTGCCATTGAGCAGCAAAGGCGGGCGACGCCTCGACCAACATCGCTCCTGCAACGGTGAGCGAGAGCAGGGCGGAGGCAGCGTGGCGGGACCGACGAAGCATGGGCGAGTGACCTTTCGAGCAGTGGGCGGCCGCCGCGCGCGAGCCGACGGCGTTCAACCTGCACCACCGCCCAGCCCGACACTTCGCAGAACTGGCGCAAAGAACCGTCCTTTGTGCGTAAGTGGAACTTTTCCCGCGTCCGCTAAATAAGACCGAGCTCCACGGCGAGGGCGACCGCGCGGCGAGCGATGACGTGCGCGCTCTCGCTCGCCGTAGCTTCCACCGTGCCGAGGCGCATGAGCTCGGCGACGAGCGGATCCGGCAAGCGTTGCTGCGACGGATGCAACAGCTCCGCGGCGACGCCCGCGAGCTCGGCGGCGTCGCCGGGCGCCGGCTCGCGCGCGACGACCGTCGCCATCCAAGGCAAAAGACCCGTCCAGCGAAATACGTTGAGCGGCGAGGCGTTCCACGCGGCAATCGCGGCCTTCACGAGGCGCTCGCACTCGCCGAACTCGCCGTCCTCGAGCGCGACCCAGGCTAGGTTCGCCATGGCGGTTCCCTGGTACTCGAGCATGTCGTGCTCCTTCGCGAGCGAGTGGGCGGCCGTCGCGAGCTTGCGTACGCGTTCACGCGCTCTGCGCCGGCGCTGGAGGATGCAAAGGAAGGTGAGCGCGCGCACGCGGATGGTCACGCTCGTCGCCTTCTCCGAGACGTTCAAAACGGCCTCGAAGCCGAGCTCGGCGCGGTCGAGGTCTCCCGCGAAGAGCAAGATCATCGAGCGCACGAAGCGGCACATGGCCACGTTCGGGCGATCTTCGAGCGCTGCGTAGAGCGTGAGGGCGCGCTCCGCGTGCGCGAGCTCGCTCTCGCTCGTGACGTAGCGGTGGTGCTGCATGAGCCCCACGGCCAGGTTGAACTCGAGGCTTGCGCGCTGGACGCTCGTTCCGAAAGCCGCGACGTCGGGCGCGATGCGCCGGCCGATCGCGAGCATGGCGTCGCTCTCGTGCTTCCAGTAGTGCCCCCACATCATGTCGAGATGAACCTGAATCCACTCGACGTGGTAGTCGGCCGCGCGCACGCTGGCGGCGTCGAGCACCATGATCGCGCGACGGAGCGACGCCTGCGAGCGCTCGCGGTCGCGCTGCTGGGCGCCCGCGAGCTTGCGGTACTGACGAGCCGTGCGGATCGGGTCGGCGCCGACGAAGGCGAGCGCCTGACGATAGGCCGTCGTGGCGGTTTGATACTTGCGGAGCGCGACGGCGATGTCCCCCGTCGCTTCGTAGAGCTCGAAGAGCTCGTCGGGGTAGAGGCGCGCGGCCGCCCGGCACAGCATGAGCTCACGAACCGCCGCGTCGAAGCACTCGAGCGCCTGTTCGCGCCGAAAGCCTTCGAGGTAGAAGCGCGCCGCCGCAGCGAAGTGGCGCGCAGCCTTGCGGTGCGAGCCGCACGCGCTCAAATGCCGCGCGAGCTCGCTCGGCAACGCCGGCGTGCCGGCGGGAAGCGTTCGCAAGACGGCGGCCGTCCGGCGATGCACGAGCTTTGCCTCGTGGGCCGCGACGTGGGAGGCGAGCAAGCGCGTCAGCGTCGCGTGGCCGAAGCGGTAGCGCTCGGCGCCGAGCGGCTCGAGGATTTCGTGCCGGCAGAGGGCGGAGAGCGTGAGCTTCACGAGCGCGAGGGGCTGCTTCGCGATCGCGGCGAGCGTCGGAGCGTCGAAGCTCGTGCCGAGCAAGGCGGCGCGGCTCGCGAGGGAGACCTCGGCCGGTCCGAGCTTTTGTAGGCGCCATTCGAAGAGCGCGGTCACCGAGCTCACGACACGGGGCGGCTTGGCGTGCTCGCCGGGTGCCGTGTCGCCGCGCTGCCAGTCGAGCTGCCAGCCGCGGTGCCGATCACGGCAGAGCACGCCTTCGTCGATGAGCGCGCGCAGGTACACGCCCAAGACATACGGGTTGCCCTGCGAGACCTCGTACGCGTTCTCGATGAGACTCGGGGAGGGGAAGTCTACGGCGAGCATCGAGCGGATGGCGGCGTCGACTTCGGCTTCGCCGAGGGGCGCGAGGGTCGCCGTCTCGAAGAGAGCGAGGAACGCGGGGTCGAGCGCCGGCTCGGGCGCCGCCGTGCACACGAGCAAGAGTCGCGTCTCCGCGCGCTCGCTGGCGGCCAAGCGCCGCACGAGCTCGCGCGTGAGGTCGTCCGCGTGGTGCACGTCGTCCACGACCATCACCACGCATTCGGCGGCGAGCGCGAGCAGCGCCGTGATCAGGCCTTGAAGAAAGTCCTCGCGCGCCGCGGTATGGCGTTCGGCCGTGAGCGCCGGACCTTCGTTGAGAAGACTGAGCGCCGCGCGGCTCGCGCGTGCGTGGGCGTAGCTGATGGTCCCGGGGGGCAGCTCGTCGAGGGCACGCAGCAGCGCCTGTAGCGGCTCAAGCCAGGCCTGGGTCTGGGCTTCACGCGGTTCCACGCATTCGAGGTGAAAGACCGCTCCGCCGGCTTCGGCAGCGCGCTGCAAGAGCTCGAGCGCGAGGCGCGTCTTGCCGATGCCGGTTTCGCCGCGGATGAGGACTCGCCCTCCCCAGCCTCCCCGTGCGGCCGCGAGCTGCTCGCGCAACAGCTCGAGCTCGGCGCCGCGGCCGACGAGCGGCGCGCGGTGGAGGTAGCCCTGGCGCGAGCGCGCCGAGTCGCGCAGGTGGAGCGCAGCGCGACTCGGCGCGCGCAGTACCTCGAGTGCGTCGCGCGCGTAGCCGGGTCGATCGGCCGGGGACTTGGCGAGCAGACGCAGCACGAGCGCCTCGAGCGCGCGCGGGAGCTCCGGGTTCAAGCGCGACGGCGGCAAGACGGCGGCGTTCAGGTGAGCGAGCTTGGTGGCGTCCAGCGTGCCCCGCACGAAGGGGTGTTGGCCGGTGAGGCACTGGTAAAGGAGGCAGCCCATGGCGTACAGATCGGCGCGCGCGTCTGGCAAGCCGCCGCGCAGGCGCTCGGGAGCGATGTAAAGGACGCTGCCGATCGATTGTGGCAAGAGCTCGAGACGTTCGCGCGGTCGATCGAAGGCCATGGCGACGCCGAAATCGACGAGCACGGGCTCCTCCCCGTCGCGCAGGCAGACGTTGTCCGGTTTGATGTCGCCGTGCACGATGCCGTGGCCGTGGATGCATTCGAGTGCCTCGAAGAGCTTCACGCAGATGGCGAGCAGCTGCTCGGTCGAGAGCCGCAGCCGCACCCCGGAGCCGGGCGCCAAGCTGTCATCGCCCGCGGGCGCCGAGACAACGGGGGCAGGTAGCGCATCCTTCAGCGTGACCCCTTCGAGCAGGTCCATCGCGTACCAGGGCTCACCGTCGGCGACTCCGTGCGCCCGGAACGGCACGATGACAGGGTGACGTAGCGTGCTCAGCACGCCGATCTCACGCCGGAAGTGCGTGATCATTCCCGGCTCGCGCGAACGTAGCGTTTTCACGGCGACGCGCTCGCCGCTCACCACGCTCCGCGCGACGAAGAGCCGGCCCATGCCGCCCTCTTCGAGCAGCGCGACGACCTCGTACTCGTCGAGGCGCGAGCCGAGCCCAATGACGCTTGGAAGCGGGACGTCGGCGGAGGTCATCGCAAAGCTCAGGCGCTGGGCCGAATGTAGCAGCTTGGTGTCGGCTTGTACGGCTCGGGTCGGCCCAGCGCCGGCGACCGCGCTGCGCGCGCCAAAAGGTTCGGATACGGCGCGGTGACCAAAAAAATGACCATGGCCCCGTTCACGCTCCCGCTACCAAGTGGGGGCGCGAGTCGCACGCCGAACGGCTATGGCGGGCCGTGCCGGCAGGACTTTGACATAGCGTGTAATCGACCTGGCCCGCTGCTGGACGGATAGTCCTTCTCGCGTCGAGCCGAACAGCCTCGCCACTCGACTTGAAAGGGAACGCCTCATGCCCAACCTCACCGCGTCGGACCAGCGAAACATGACCCCCACCGCAACGAACGATAAGCCGTCACTCAACGACGCGGAGAAAGTGCGACGGAACCGGGCGGCGCCACCTGGCAAGAAGAGCGCGGAGCTCGTCAAGTACGTTTTCGTCGAGATCGATGTCGCGCGCGAGAATCATCGCGAATTCCAGGAGAAGATGGCTGAGCTCGCCGAGCTCATGTTCGACCATAAACGTTGGGAGCTCGTATTCGCATCGTATCCGATCACGGGGCCCGTGAGCCGCTTCGTCCACATCTGGAAGATCCCGGACGAGTCGACGCTCGTGGAGATCATGCGAGAAGGCGCGCTCGACCTCCCCGAGGGGGAGGGTCCCGAGGCAGGTAGCCTCGAGGCGACGTTCCGCGACCGTTACCTCGAGGTCCAGAAACTGATCAAGAATACCGAGCACCGGCTCTTGACGGCGCTGCCCTACGATCCGACGCACGTTGGGGTCCAAAGCCAAACGATTCTGATCGACGCCGGCGGCGAAGCGTTCCTCATCGACCACGGAGAGCTCCGCAGGGCAGCCGAAGATCCGCAAACCAGCGGCGTCACCGACATCGCGAGCCAGCTCGAATACGTCCGGCGCGTCAAATTCACTCGGCGGGATCGCTCCAACACGGCGCGGCCCCGCGACCCCGCGCCCCTCAAGCCCGCGCTCCCGGCGGGGGCCGAAACCGTGAGTGAGCGGTCTCTCATGGAGCTGCAGCTGCACCTCAATCGCGGATCCACTTCCGCAAGCCTGACGTTCGAAGCGCAGCAGGCATTGCTCTTCAATTTGGCAGGTCTCAAAGCGAAGTCGGTGTACCAAAACGTCGAGTTTCCCGAGCCTGCCGAAGGCTCCCTGGCGACCCTCGGCGAAATTCCGACCGAGGACCAAAGCACCGACATCGAGGTGCAGCGCCTGCTCATCGCCATGCCCTGGGGCGGTATCTACGACCTGCAAGCCGCCGCGCTGCACAAGCTGGCCACGCCGCTCGCGAAGGCTCGCCCCGACGTCAGGGCAGCGACCTACCAGGCGCTCGCGCCGCTCGAGGCCGGCCGCGTTTCCGTCGCGGCGATCCCGGAAGAGCGCGACGACACCGTCGGCGACGGTTGCGCGTGCTTCGTGATCAACCTCCAGAGCTTCGTCTCGGCCAAGTGCCGCACGAACCAACGCAAGTCTATCCCTGAAAAGATGAAGCGGTGATGACCACCAAGCGCTTCACACGCGGAACGCACCGAGTCTCCTCGCCGGAGGA
>Ga0164241_10004325_pt1 | contig 13833 bp, 12 predicted proteins | sample OricomyardsoilBY_FD_108780 | JGI IMG/M metagenome (GOLD analysis project Ga0164241, IMG submission 108780) | Backyard soil microbial communities from Emeryville, California, USA - Original compost - Back yard soil (BY) | ecosystem: Environmental > Terrestrial > Soil > Unclassified | place: USA...
ATAATTCGGAGTTATGCGCATGCCGCCGGGCTAGGCGGCCAGGGCGGAGCGGCCGAGGCGTCCGACGACATCGGCCCTGACCAGGGTCGAGCGCAGGGTCTCGTCGGCGACGTGGGTGTAGATCTCGGTGGTGGCGATACTGGCGTGCCCAAGCAGGCGCTGGACGAGGCGAATGTCCACGCCTTCTTCGATCAGCAGGGTCGCCGCGGTATGGCGCAGCATGTGCGGTGTGATCCGCCGCTTGCATCCGGTCCTCCGGACGAGTCGATGGAGACGGCCGCGCACGGCTGCGGGCGACAGGCGTCGGCCGTTCCGGTTGATCAGGAGCGGGGCGCCGGGCTCCAGGGCGCAGGCCTCGACCAGGTCGACGATGCGCCGCTGCAGGCCGCCGTCGGTGACATAGACCACGCGCTCGCGCGAACCCTTGCCATGGACGTGCAGGCGGGAGCCATCCGCTGAGATGTCCTTGCGGCTGAGCTTGCAGAGCTCGCTGACCCGAAGACCTGTGGCGACGAACAGCACCACGATCGTATGGGTGAGCTCGCATCCCCACGGCGCGGTGAGCGGGCTTGGGGTGATGAGGTCCCGCAGGTCTTCGCGCGGCACCGATCGTGGCAGTCGACGCGCGCGCTTCATCCTTGGCCGCCAGGCGTCGAAGGGGCTTTCAGCCGCGAGCGTGTCTCGCGCCCAGGCGAAGAAGCCCCGCAGGGTCGCAAGACGCCGCTTCGCGGTCGCCGTGCTGAGGCCGCGGCGGCCCACGAGATCCTCCAGATAGGCCCTCAGCCGCTCTCCGGGGACGGCTTCAAGCAAGGACAGATCTGCGGCGAACTTCTGGAAGTCGCGCAAATCCCGTCCGTAGGCGTCCAGGGTGAGGATAGAGAGCCGTTTTTCGACGGCGCAGAAGGTCAGGAACTGTGTAATGGCAACTGAAAACAACATGACTTCCTCCAGATGGAGGTCGCCGATCAAGGATACCTGGCCTCCATATTTGGGGGCATAGGTGACAACGGGTTACCACTTCCAACTTCGTCCTGCCGGCTGACCGTCCAGCTTCGTCTAGACATGTCCCGGAAGGCTTCGCCGCAGACGAACACGAGGGGCGCACGCAAGAGTATTATTTTTATCGCGAACGCTACTATGAAGTGTGGCGGCCGTTTCCGGGGGAAAGGTATGGATTGGCGTCAAAATCAAATGTCATTTGAGAAAATGCACCGAGCAAATCTTTCGCTTAGTCAACGCAATCTGGTGGCCTGGTTAAGCACGAACAGCGATTCCAGCGCCGATGATGCAAGGTGTTGCTGGCGTCTGAGGCGACGCAAAATTTGCGTGTAAACCCAATCGTATTACGCGTCCTTGGTTATAAAACGCAGAAAAATATCAATACCTTATGCCGATGATCGGTAGGGTGCGGTCGGGCTGGACTCTCTTTGGGAGTCACGTTGGCGGGCGCTCGATTTGACACGCGATCCTGAAATCGGGACCATGTTTAAGCATCTGCAAGATCATGGAATGCTTTATAGCCGAGCAGCCAGCTTCGATGCGGATTGTTCAAAAGGGCGCTGTCTGCACAGGTGCAGTTATTCCGATCTGAGGAACGTGAAGGATAATCACCTCGCTTAGACCTCGATGAGCTTGTTGAGCGAGTGCGATTTTTGAGAATGTAGTTCTACGTAGAGCTACGCATATCCATGCGTCGTTGCTGGAGACTCATGCCTGGAATCCGGATTGCCCGGGTCCATGGATTGTCTGGTTCTTGAAGGGGAGGCGCGGCATGACGGATGTCGCCCCATACACGCCCGCACTGATCACTGGCTCCGTAGCGATAGCGAGCTGCGTGATCGGCTATCTGACTCTTCTGCGGCAGCGCCGGGTGGGGCTGCATGGGCCGCTTCTGGAGTTCCGGAAGTCGCGGGATCGAATGATCTCCACGATCGATGACTTGCACCTGACGGGTGACGAGAATGCCGTGCATCTGGCCCGCTCGAGATTCCACGATGCGGCGCAAGCGATCGAAATCCAGGCCGGACCGTGGGTGCAGAAACGCGTGAACCGCATCGATGAGCTTCTGGACCAGATAGTGCAGCGCAAGTCCCAGTGGTTCGACGCCGACAGGCAAGTCCGGCCGCATGTCGCCCAGCGCTATGCCGAGCTGTCGTCGGAAGCCCGGGCGATCGGAGATCAAATCTTGCGGCGCTTTTTCGGACCGCGGGTCTAGAGCAAACGCTGCGACTGGCGCGGGCCGGCGTGTGTGCGATCTGCGCGGGCCCCGTGGCTGTGCTGTTGTCGAGCGTTATAATAATTTCGAGAATGATGGATTTATGATCCTGTTTCCGCCCGGCGTAGCCAGGGAATATAATTTGACTCACGCACCATAAATGCCATCGTCGCCACCAAAGGTCCTCATCAAGCAGGGCCAGGGAGGTTGCGATGGGACGGGATGCGAGGGGCGTGCGGCTGCCTGTGGGGACGAAGCTGCTGTACGGCTTCGGGTCGGTCGCCTACGGGGTCAAGGACGGGGCCTTCAAGTCGTTCCTGCTGATCTACTACAATCAGGTCATCGGGCTGCCGGCCGGGCTGGTGGCCAGCGCCATCCTGCTGGCGCTGGTGGCGGATTCCCTGCTCGATCCGCTGATCGGCCAGCTGTCGGACGGGCTGCGCTCGCGCTGGGGGCGGCGGCATCCGTTCATGTACGCCTCGGCCCTGCCGACGGCGGGGAGCTTCCTGCTGCTGTTCATGCCGCCGGCCGACTGGTCGCAAGGCGCGCTGTTCGGCTACATCGTCGCGACCTCGATCCTGGTGCGGACGTTCATCGCGCTCTACGAGATCCCCAGCTCGGCCCTCGGCCCGGAGCTCAGCGCCGACTATGACGAGCGCACCGCGATCATGGCCTATCGCTACATGTTCGCGATCGTCGGCGGGGCGCTGCTCTATATCGTCACCCTGCGGGTGTTCCTGAAGCCCGACGCCGCCCACCCCGTAGGCCTGCTCAATCCGGATGGCTGGTGGCGCTACGCGGTCACCGCGGCGATCATCATGGCCCTGTCGGTCCTGGTCTCGGCGGCCGGCACCCACGGGCGGATCGCCAGCTTCCGCAAGCCGCCGGTGCAGCCGCGCCGCTCGCTGCCGGCGGTGCTGGGCGAGATGCGCCAGAGCCTGGGGCACGGCTCGTTCCTGGCCTTGATGGGCTATGGCGTCATCAAGTTCACCGGCACCGGCGTGGTCAGCGCCCTGGCGCTGTATTTCGCCACCTATTGGTGGAAGCTCAGTTCGGGCCAGATCGCCTTCCTGGCGCTGGACGCATTGATCGGTTCGCTGCTGGCCCTGCCGCTGGCGCCGCGCCTGTCGCGCCTGCTGGGCAAGAAGCGGGCGGCGATCATCCTGCTGGCGGTGACCGTCGCTCTGGGCCTGCTGCCCTTCGCCCTGCGCCTGGCCGGCTGGTTCCCGGCCGAGGGCTCCAAGGCTCTGGTTCCCGCGCTGCTGGCGATCCAGACGCTGTATTGGACCTGCGGCGTGGTGTCGGTGATCATGATCACCGCCATGCTGTCGGACGTCATCGACGACAGCGCGGTCCGCACGGGCCGCCGCGCCGAGGGCCTGTTCTTCGCCGCCAACAGCATCGTCCAGAAGTGCGTCTCGGGCCTGGGCGTGTTCGTCTCGGGCCTGCTGCTCAGCGCCGTGAGCTTCCCGAAGGGGGCTGATCCCGCGACCCTGGATCCGGAGATCATTACGCGGCTGGTCTTCGTCTACGCCCCGACCCTGGTGGTGCTGTACGGCGTCGGCATGGCCTGCCTGCTGGGCTATCGCATCACCCGCGAGCGTCACGACGAGAACGTGCGCCTGCTGGCCGAGCGTGAGGCCCTGGTGTCGGCGGTGCGGGCATGAGCGCGGTCCAGAGCTTCCTGAAGATCTTTGTCGCGGACCTCGATAGCTCGGCGGCCTTCTACGCCGCCTTGGGGATGACGCCCGGCGGGCGGATGGCCGCGCCGGAGTTCGACGAGCTGATCCTGCGTGGCGGCGGCGGCAGCATCGTGCTGTGCCGCTGGCGCGACGGCCGGGCGCTGGAGCGGGGCAACGCCAACGGCCCGATCGGCTTCATGGTCACTGACGTCGACGCTGTCCACGATCGCGTCCTGGCGGCCGGCGGGACCAGTCGTCTGTCCCCGCGCAGCCTGGGCGCGGCGCGTCTGGCCTTCGTCGTCGACCTGGACGGCCACGAACTGGAACTGCTGAACCTCGGCGCCTGACGACAAAAGAGGCCTCGGCGCGGACGCCGAGGCCTTTCAAGTCTCCCCGAGGTAGGTTTTCGAGGGGTCTTAGAAGCGCGCCCGGACCGTCATGCCCCAGGTGCGCGGATCGCCGAGATAGGCCGAGTACGACCCCTGGAAGGCGCTGTCGAAGATCACCTGGGCGTAGTCCTGGTTCAGCAGGTTCTGCGCCCACAGCTCGATGGCCAGCGTCTCGTCCGGCGCACGCAGGCCCAGGCGGGCATTCACCACCGTGAAGCCCTTCTGGACCTTGTTCGGCGCCAGGTTCGAGCCGGTGTTGTAGTGGCTGCTGGTGCGGGCGTTGACATAGGCCAGGCCCGTCCAGCCTGACGATCCGATCGGCGGCGTCCAGGTCACGGCGTTGGTGAAGACCGTGCGCGGGGCGTTCGACATCTGCTGGCCAGGCAGGCGCGACAGCGACGGGCTGAGCGGCGAACCGACCGCGTCGCCGACCAGCTGGTCAGCATAGCTCGTATCGGCATAGGTCGCCGCCGAGGTCAGGCTCAGATGCCGCATCGGCCGCCAGGCGGCTTCCAGTTCCACGCCCTTGGCGATGACGCCGGCCTTCACGTCACCCGGCGCGCAGGCCCCGGTCGTGGCGCTGGTGTCGCGGTCGCCGCCGTTCAGGTTCGTGCCGCAGCCATTGATGGTGGCGACGATGTAGACCGTGCCGTCGAACGTATTGAGCTGGAAGTTGTCGAACCGCTGGTAGAAGGCCGAGGCCGTCAGCGACAGGCCGCCGGCGCTGTACTTGGCGCCCAGCTCGAAGGCGTCGACCTTTTCCGGATCGAAGCGCAGCTTGGCGACCGAGGCGTTGGTCAGCACCGTGGTGGCCGGGCCCAGGGCCGAGCGGTCCAGGTTGAAGCCGCCGGCCTTGTAGCCCTTCGAGTAGCTGCCATAGACCATCAGCGGTTCGGACGGCTTCCACGACAGCACCGCCGTGCCGGTGACCTCGCTCTCCTTGTGGCTGTCGGCCAGGTTCAGGCCGTTCAGCTCCGAGGTCGAGTTGCCCTGGCAGGCCAGGCCGACGATGCCGGCGCTGACGCCCGGCAGCGCGCGCACGCGCGGGCAGACGGTGTTGGTGTTGCGGAACAGCGCCGAGAAGTCCTTGCTCTCGTGCGTGTAGCGGGCGCCCAGGGTCAGATCGACGGTCGGCGTCACGTGGAAGATGTTGTGCGTGAAGATCGCCGCGCTCTTGCTGGTCTGGCTGTAGCGCGTGCCGTCGTCGCCCATGTTCGAGATCGAATAGAGCAGGTCCAGCGCCTGCACCGTCGGCGAGGCCGGGCCGCCCAAGGCCACGCGGCCGGTCGGCGTCAGGCAGCCGGCGGCGTTGGCGTCGACCAGCGCCCGGTTGATGCCGTTGACGATCAGGCACGACGAGAACGGGCCGTATTCCGTGCCGAACTTCAGCGTGCTGCCGACCTCCAGCTTCTCGTGCGAATAGAAGCCGCCGACCAGCCAGTCGAGGCGGTCGTTGAAGGCGTCGCCCTGCAGGCGCAGTTCCTGCGAGAAGGTCTTGAAGCTGCGGCCCGAACCCTCGCGATCGATGTGCAGGATGTCGACGAGGTTGTACTCGGCGTCCGCGCCCTGGGCGCCGTTATAGTCGCGATAGGCGGTGATCGAGGTCGCCTCGGCGCCCGCCAGCTTCCAGTTCATCTCCAGCGACGCGCCGCGATCCTTGGTCGTGCCGGCGAAGGTCGTGCCCGGCGAGACGGCGACCTTGCGGTCATAGGGATCGTTGCGCGACGGATAGAGCTGGTCGACCGTGGCCGGCGCGACCAGGGTCAGCACGCGCACGGCGGCGTTGACGTTCGGGTCGAGCAGGGCTGAGTTGCCCGGCGCGATCTTGTCGGTGGCGAACACTGCCCCGCAGCACGACTCGTTGCGCTTGGAATAGTCGGCGATCAGCCGCGCCGAGAAGCTGTCGGTCGGTTCCCACAGCAGTTGGCCGCGCAGGAAATAGCGGTCGCGGGTGTTGATCTCGGCGCCGGTGTTGACGTCCTTGTAGAAGCCGCCGCGCTTTTCCCAGACGCCCTCGATCTTGCCGGCCAGGGTGGGGGTGATCGGGCCGGTGACGCCGGCCTCGACGCGGCGGTAGCGGAAGTCGCCGACGCTGGCGAAGGCGTAGCCCTCGGTGTCGAACTGCGGCTTGCGGGTGATGATGTGCAGCAGGCCGGCCGAGGCGTTGCGGCCAAACAGCGTGCCCTGCGGACCGCGCAGCACCTCGACGCGCTCGATCTCGCCCAGCTCGTTCAGGCCCACGCCGGTGCGTGAGCGGTAGACGCCGTCGATGAAGATGGCCACCGAGCTCTCGAGGCCGGCGTTGTCGCCGACCGTGCCGATGCCGCGGATGCGGGCCGAGGTGTTGGACTCCGAGCCGGTCGAGGAGACCAGCAGCGACGGGTTCAGCTGGTTCAGCGCCCGCACGTCGGTGGCCCCGGAGTTGCGCAGCGCCTGCGCGCCCACCGCCGAGATGGCCAGCGGCACGTCGGACAGCGCCTGCTCGCGGCGCGTGGCGGTGACGATGATCTCGTCCACCTGGGCGACCTGCTCGGGCGAGGGCGCTTTCGATTGGGCGTGTGCTGTCGAAAATGACGCAAACGCCAATAATGCCGCGCTGGAGCACAGGCGGGCGCGCGAAGACAAGGTCATTTGATCCTCCCCGTGGCCTTATTGCGCGATATGCGGGGCCTTATTATCGAATAGGCGGTATGGAGGCGTTGGCGTCAAGAGAGTTTACACGCAAACCAATAGAGTGCGGTTTAGTGATCGTGGTACAGCGCCACGCCCGCGTGCGCCCGGCGCGTTTGACAATCGCGCGGCGGTGGCCAACATCGGGCCATGGACGCTCAGGACGACCTTCGCAGCCGTAAGAGCGCGCCCGCGCGCATCGCGCAGATTCTCGACATCGCCGACGGGCTGGTGGTCGAGACCGGCGGCCTGCCGATCTCGATGAAGCGGGTCGGCGACGCCATGGGCGCCAGCCGGGCGCTGGTCTACGCCTATTTCCCCGATGCCGATCAGCTGGCCGAGGCCGTGCTGGAGCGGCGCATGCAGTGGCTGGGCGAGGCGGGGCTAGGCGCGGCGCTGGAGGCGGGCGAGTTCGGCGCGCGGGCGGCGGCCGGGGCTAGGATTTATCTCGACCACGTCGCGCGTCACGGGCCGGTGGTCCACGTGACCGTCCGTGATCTGCCCAGGGCTCGCGGGCGAGGCGGCAAGGCGCGCCCGCATGTGGCCGCCATCGCCCGGCTGGCGCGCGCGGCGCGACGCGATCTGCGGCTGTCGGCGCACGAGGCGCTGGTGCTGATCGAGCTTCTGGTCGCGATCCCCGAGGAGGCCGGGCGGCTGGTGTTCGAGGGCGCGCTGGACCTGGCCGAGGCTCAGGCGCTGTGCGCGCGCCTGCTGACCAGCGGGATCGATTCGGTCCGACCGCGCGCGGCGAAGAGCGCCTGAGGGGCCGAAAACCTCGTCCTTCGACAAGCTCAGGATGAGGTTTTCTACTGATCCGGCCTCAGAAGTAGTCCTCACCCTGAGCTTGTCGAAGGGCGAGGACGGGCCCGCTGCGCCCTAAGGCGCTTCCTTCTTCTGCCGCGCCGCCGCCGCGTTGCTGTTGGCGCCGGCGATGATCATCGGCAGGCACAGGCGCTCGGCCACCTCGAAGGTGGTGCGGCCCGAGGCCAGCAGGCCGGCCGCGCGGCGGGTGACGGCGGTCAGCACGGCGGTCGAGCCATAGGCCACCGGCCGGCTCATGCCGTAGCGCGCGCCCAGCGACTCCAGGATCGGCTCGACGGCGACCTCCGCAGCCTTCTGGCGCTCGTCCTGCAGGCTGTCGCGCACCTCGGCGTCGCGCATCAGGATCTGCAAGGTCGGCCCGCGGGCGATCGCCTCGTGGAAATAGCCCAGGGTCGAGAGGATGATCCGGGTCAGGTTGTCCTCGCCGCGGGCGATCTGCAGCTGGCGGCGCTGTTCCAGGGCGTGCAGCTCGCGGCGGGCCAGGGAGGTCAGCAGGTCGGCGCGGCCGGCGAAGCAGTTGTGGGCCTGGGCCTCGCTGATCCCGGCCTCGCGGGCCACGCGCTTGAGGGTCACCTCGGTCAGGCCCTCGGCCAGGATGATGGCGACGGCGGTGTCCATCAGCTGGTCGCGGCGGTCCTCGGGCGACAGGCGCGTGCGGGCGCGGCGGGCGGTGAACTGCTCGGCGCCGACGATGATTTCCGAAGCGGTCTTGGACGGCGCCGGCGGCAGCGGCGGGCGCGCGGGCTCGGCGGCCGCGCCCTGCCGGGTCCAGTGGGTGCGGGCGGGGCGGGGGATCAGCAGGCGGTCGCACAGCTTGGCCAGGCCGTTGGCGCTGAGGCCCACCTCGGTGGCGGCGCCGGCCAGCGGCTTGGACCAGACGAGGTCGTACAGCTCCTGGCGGGAATACTTGGCCGAGGTCTTTTCACGCATGGGCCAAGGGTGGGCCGCGGGATCGCCAATTGCAATCCCGCGACTCCGGTACGCTTTACTCGGCGGCGATGCTGGCCGCGCTGCCTTCCATGCCCATCATCTGTTCGTAGTTGCGGCGGTAGAAGGCGTCGAGCTCGGCCTCCTCCAGCCCGCCCAGCGAGCGCTCGAAGCGGCCGATCGGGTCGGGCGTGCCTTCCGGGTGCGGATAGTCGCTGGAGAACAGGAACAGGTCGGCGCCGGCGTCGCGGATCATCCGGCCGACATCCTCGCTGGGGAAGGGCGTGAACTTCACCGCGCGGCGCAGATATTCCGACGGCTTCATGTCCAGTTCCTGCAGGTACGGATCGGTCTTCTTGAACGAGGCATACGAGTAGTCCAGCTGGCGCAGGAAGTCCGGCACCCAGCCGGCGCCCGACTCGATCACGCCGCCGCGCAGCGCCGGGAAGCGGTTGAAGACGCCGTCATAGATCATCGCCGTCAGGAACTCCTGCGGCGCGTACCACAGGCACATGTAGTCGGCGAAGCGCAGGTTCTCGCCGCCGCCGTGCAGGTCGGGGGCGCGTTCGCGGCCGTTGTTGTGGAAGGGTTTGGGCTGGGTGCGGGTGCCCGGGCCGATGTGCAGCATGAACGGCACATTGGCCTCTTCCAGGCGGCGCCAGAACGGGTCGAGGTCCGGGTGGCCCGGCGAGCGGTCGCCGGCCGGCGAGGCCGAGAACATCACCGCGCCTGCGCCCATCTCCAGGGCCGCGTCCAGCTCGGCGATGGCGCGCAGCGGGTTGTCCAGCGGCACGAAGGCGACGGCGACCAGGCGCGGATCGACGGCGCAGAAGGCGCATTGGGCGCGGTTCAGCGCCTGGGCCGCCACGTACATGGTCTCCTCGTCCTCGGCCTTGGTGATCGCGCCCAGGCCGAAGGTCGGGAACACCAGCTGGCTGCCGAAGCCCAGCCAGTCCAGGGCCTTGATGCGCTCGTCGGTGTCGAACGCGCCGTAGCCCAGCCAGCCCTTGGCGCCGGCGATCGGGTTCTCGGCGGCGGCGGCCTCGGCTTCCGGGTCGCCTTTGCGGGCCTTGGCCTGGTCGATCAGCTTGACGATCCGGCGGCCGGTCTCGCGTTCCGAATACAGCGAGCCCAGCTTCTCGCGATGCGCGCCCTCCAGATAGGGCTCCAGCCAGTCGGCCGTCTCCATGGTGTGGCTGTCGGCGTCGTGGATCACGCGCCCCTTCGAATAGGTCATGGTTTTCTCCCTGCTTTGACTCGGCCGCCCGGGGAGCGGTCTCTTGTTTCGTCCTTACGCTCACCTCTTATGGTGCGTGAGTCAATTTATTTGTAGCGCGACAAGGAGGCTTCCTGTTTGATTTCCGCGAACGTTGAAAACGAAGTGGTGCGCGGGAAATGTCGAGGCATGAGGTCGTGGGGCAAGGCGAGCCAGGGATCGCGCCCGCGCTTTTCCGCCAGGTCATGGGTCGGTTCGCGACCGGCGTGGGGGTCGTGACCTATGCGACGCCGGATGGTCCCAGGGGGATGACGGCCAACGCCTTCCTGTCGGTGTCGCTGGACCCGCCATTGGTGCTGGTGTCGGTGCGCAAGCACGCGCGGGTGCTGGGCCACGTGGCGCTGGGCGAGGTGTTCGGCGTCAATGTCCTGGCCGAGGACCAGGCGGCGACCAGCGACTATTTCGGCGGCCGGGGCGGGGCGGTCTGTCCGGCCGTGTTCCGCGACGACCAAGCCGCGCCGCTGCTGGCCGGTTGCCTGGCCTGGATCGTGGCGCGGGTCGTCGACCTGCATCCGGCCGGCGATCACCGCCTGATGATCGGCCGCGTCGAGGCGCTCGGCGAGCGGCCGGCTGCGCCGCTGCTGTTCTACGGCGGCCGCTACGCCGCTAGCGCGCCGGCTTCACCTTCGGCAGGGCGGTGATCGGCTCCAGGACGATGTCGCGGAAGAAGGTCTCGGCGCCCTCGGACTGCAACTGGATCGCGCCGTGGGTCAGGGGCTGGCCGTCGGCCTTCAGGTCGCGGACCTCCAGCACCGGCACGCCGTTGACGACGTGCACCGCGCGGTCGCCCAGGACGTAGAGGTCCAGAGTGTTCCACTGGCCGGCCGGCTTCTCGGCGTCGCCATAGGCCTCGACATTCCAGTCGGCCGTGCCGCCCTTGGCGGTGGTGGGCTTGCCGCTCGGGGAGAAGCGCAGGTTGGGCTTGATCAGGGACGGGTCGTTGACCGCATCGGTGACGACTGAGATCGCCTCGCCGACGGGGACGACCATGCCGATCGAGCCGGTCATGATCTCGAACTCGACCGCCTGGCTCCAGGTGCCCCAGACCACGCCCGGCGCGCCGTGTGAGTGGTAGAGCAGGCCGTTGTTGGGCGCCTGGGTTTCGCGCGGCGGCCAACGGCCTTTGCCCCACTTGTACTGCAAGCGCAGGTGATAGTTCTGGAAGTCACCCGTGTGAACCAGACTGCCCCAGGTCTTGCCGTTGACGTACAGCGCCGGGCGGCCGTCCTCGACGACGACCTTGAAGATCTCGCCGCTCTGGGGCGTGGCGCCGATCGGCGCGACGGCGGGGCGCTTGTAGGTCAGGGCCGGGTCGGCATAGCCGAGCCAGGGGCGCCAGTCCTTCAGGTCCTTGCCGTTGAACAGCACGGTCTGCGGCCCCGTGGCCTTGGGGACGTCCGTCAGCGCCAGGGGCGGCAGCGCCAGCGCCGCCATCAGGGCCAAGGTCTCGAGCATGCCGTCCTCCCAGGATTTCGCGCTCTAGTCGCCGAATGCGCGACAGCGTTGTCAAGGATGTCATGGTCGTATTGGCGGCCGTTGGCGGGCAACCTAAGGTCCCGGGTTCGACAGGGAGGTCACATGCCAGTTCGCTCCGTTCTCACGCTCGCCGTAGGCCTGTGCGCGGCCTTTTCCGCGATGGCCCAGACCAAGCCGGAGGAGACCGAGGTCTGGAAACCGGCCGTGCCGGTGGTTGCGACCTCCGGGGCCGCGCCGTCCGACGCGATCGTGCTGTTCGACGGCCATGACCTCGGCCAATGGGTGGCTGCCAAGGACAAGTCGCCGGCCGCCTGGACGGTCGCGGATGGCGTCCTGACCGTCGACAAGGCCAAGGGCAATATCGAGACCAAGCGGTCGTTCCGCGACTACCAACTGCATCTGGAATGGCGCATCCCGGAGGACATCACGGGGACGGGCCAGGCGCGGGGCAACAGCGGCGTATTCCTGGCGTCCACCGGTCCGCGCGACCAAGGTTACGAGGTGCAGATCCTCGACAGCTATGAGAACGCCACCTACGTCAACGGCCAGGCGGCTAGCGTCTACAAGCAGCATCCGCCCCTGGCCAACGCCAGCCGCAAGCCGGGCGACTGGCAGACCTACGACATCGTCTGGCATGCGCCGGTGTTCGGGACGGACGGTGCGCTCGTGACGCCGGCCGATGTCAGCGTGATCCATAACGGCGTGCTGGTGCAGGACCACGCGGTGCTGGCCGGCGAGACGGTCTATATCGGCAAGCCGTCCTACAAGGCCCACGGCCCCGCGCCGATCAAGCTGCAGGCGCACGGCGATCCCAGCGCGCCGATCAGCTTCCGCAACATCTGGGTCCGCGAGCTGGCGCCCCGCTAGACGGGCGGCGGGGCGGTGCTCGACCGCACCACCAGCTGGTGGGGCAGGGTGACGTTCTGCAGCGCGGTGGCGCGCCCGCTGAGGATGTCCATCAGCAGGCGCACCACCTCGTGGCCGATCTGCTCCTTGGGCTGGCTGACCGTGGTCAGCTGCGGGTGCAGGTACTGGGCGAAGCGGATGTCGTCGAAGCCGACCAGCGACACATCCTCCGGGCAGCGCAGGCCGCGCAGGCGGATGGCCTCCAGCGCGCCCATGGCCATCTCGTCGCTGAAGCAGAAGATCGCCGTCGGTCGGCCGGGCTCGTCCAGCAGCTCGCCGGTCTGGCGCACGCCGGACTCGATCGAGAAGTCGCCGATGGCCATGCGCAGGGCGCTGGCCCGGCCGTGGCGCTGGGCGGCGGCCAGTACGCCGGCCAGGCGGTCGCTGCTGATCGGGCTGGCCAGAGGCCCCGTCACCACGCCGATGCGGGCATGGCCCAGGCCGTAGAGGTAGTCGACGACCTCGGCGGCGGCGGCGGCGTTGTCGATATGAGCGCTGGAGACGGCCAGGCCCGGCCGGAACTCGCAGCCGTTGACGATGGGCGTCTTGGGGCCCTTGGCGGCGACCATCTCGGCCAGCACGTCGGGCAGGCGGTGGCCCAGGAAGATCAGGCCGTCGGCCTCCTTGCGGCGGAACATGGCCGCGTACTGTTCCTCGCGCGTCTCCTCGTGGCGGGTGTCGCCCAGCAGCACCGAATAGCCGGCGGCCAGGGCGGCTTCCTCGACGCCCCGGATCACCTGCGAGAAGAACGGGTTGGAGATGTCCGGCACTGTCACCAGGATCTTCTCGGTCCGCAGGGTGCGCAGGCTCTTGGCGGCGAAGTTGGGCTCGTAGCCCAGGCGATTGACCGCCTCCATCACCTTGTTGCGGGTGGTCTCCAGCACCAGCTCGGGCGCGCTGAACACCCGTGAAACCGTCGCCGTGGAGACGCCCGCGTCGCGCGCTACGTCTTGAATCGTCGCCATTGGCCGGACACTGGCGATTGGCCAGCAGCTTGGCAAGGCGGGCGACCCCTGTTATCGATGATTTCGATTACATCGGAGCGGAGGGCGTCCAAAAGGACGAAACCAGCCGCCCAAACTGGTCGGGGAGGCCAGATCCATGAACACGAGCTTCCGGCTCTTCGTGATGATGGTGCTGCAGCTGGCGATCTGGGGCGCCTGGGCGCCGAAGATCTTCCCCTACATGGGCATGCTGGGCTTCGCGCCGTGGCAGCAGTCGCTGGTCGGCAGCTCGTGGGGCGTGGCCGCCCTGGTCGGCATCTTCTTCTCCAACCAGTTCGCCGACCGCAATTTCGCGGCCGAGCGCTTCCTGGCCGCCAGCCACCTGATCGGCGGCCTCGCGCTCGTCGGCACGGCCTTCGCCACCGACTTCTGGCCGTTCTTCGCCTGCTACCTGGTCTTCAGCCTGGTCTATGTGCCGACCCTGTCGGTGACCAACTCGATCGCCTTCGCCAACCTGAAGGACCCG
>Ga0164241_10004326_pt1 | contig 13831 bp, 12 predicted proteins | sample OricomyardsoilBY_FD_108780 | JGI IMG/M metagenome (GOLD analysis project Ga0164241, IMG submission 108780) | Backyard soil microbial communities from Emeryville, California, USA - Original compost - Back yard soil (BY) | ecosystem: Environmental > Terrestrial > Soil > Unclassified | place: USA...
AACGGGCGAGCACGGAAGCGAGCAATTCCGGCGTCACTTTGGGCAGATCAGCCGCGGCCGGCGGCGGTACAATGGCAAGTCCGGTAACCTTCATGCGTGCGTTGACACGAAACAGATTACCTCTCCGACGCGAAGAAAATAAACGCCGCCGCCCGAATTGATGCGGGGTTCCAGGGCACACCCGCCCGTTCCACAAAAGGCGACCCGGCTTATTTCAACAGCCAGCTCGTCAGCGGCTGTTGGTAGAAGCCAAGCAGGACGGTGGCGAGAGTGAGAATGGTCAGAGTGGCGACACCGACCCAGGAAACCGCCACGGTCGCCGCACTGGCCGGCCGGCGGTCGCCGGCGGTCGGGGCCGATTCAAAATACGCGGCTTTGATCCAGCCGAAATAGTAGAAAATGGAGAGGATAACCCCGACGATCGCGAGACCCAACAACCAGTAGAGGTGAGCCTGAAATGCCGCTATGAACAGCAGCAGCTTGCCCATGAATCCCGCGAGCGGCGGAATGCCGGCCAGGGAACCGACCGAGACCGCAAGGACCGCGCCCAGGAACGGACGGTCCTTCGCCAGGCGGTGATACTGATCCAGCTCCAATCCGGCGTCCTCGGTCATGCCCAGGTACGCCATGACGCCAAACGCCGCCATCGTGGCCAGCATGTAAACGAAGAGATAGAACCAAATCGCTCCGACCGCCCAGGAGACGGTCAGCGACGCCACCACGCCCAATAACAGGTAACCGGCATGGGATACGCCCGAAAGACCCATGAGACGCTTGTCATTACGCTGGGTGAGGGCCGAGAAGTTGCCGAAGAGGATCGTCGCGCCCGCCATTAGCGAGAGGACCGGCGTCAACACTGCGGAAAGCGGCGCGAAGGCCTCTTCGATCAACACCAACAGCACCGCAAATCCCGCCGCCTTGGAGGACACCGCCAGAAACGCGGTGACGGGCGTCGGAGCACCTTGATAAACGTCGGGAATCCAAATCTGGAACGGAAACCCGCCGATCTTAAAGGCTATGCCGCCGATCACCAGCAGCGCGCCGGCGGTCGCGAGGAAATTGTCGGGATGCTGCCGGAGAAATTCCAGCACCGTGCCATACTCAAAACCCGTATGGACGACCCCGTTGATCTCGACCCGGCCGACCGCGCCGTAAATCAGGACGATGCCGAAAAGCAAAATGGCGGAACTGAGCGCGCCGAGCACGAGAAACTTCAAGCCCGCCTCCAGCGAAAGCACACTGTCGCGGAAATAGCTGACCAGAATATAAAAACCGATCGTGACCGTCTCCAGGGCCACGAAGAACATCACGAAATGATTGCTCTGCGTGAGCAACATCATCGCCGCGGTCACGACAAGGATCAGATGATAGAATTCGATCCGCGGCATTCTTGTCCGCGGCAGGCAGACCGAGGCGAGGAAGCAGACCAAAAGCGACGAGAACAGGAAGAAAATCCGGGCGACCTGCCCGAACATGCTGAGCCGGATGAGCCCGCCAAACAACGCGTCGCCGCCTCGGATATTGTCGAAATTAATCACGACCGCGACCAGGACCATGAACAACGAGACGACGGCGAATGCCGGGATAAAACGATGCCGATCCTTCGGGAGGAGGATCTCCAACACGAGCAGCCCCAAGGCGGCGCAGCCGAGGATCATTTCCGGTCCGATGGCCCACCATTGATTGGAGTCGGCGATGGCTTTGAGTAATTCCGTGGACATGGCGGCGGGAAATCAGCGGTGGAAGGAAACGGTCGAATCGACGACGGCTGTCGGGCGGAGCAGGGCCTCATCGATGGCTCTCGATATCGAGCGCGGATAAAGTCCGAAAAAGAGCAGCGCCGCCAGGAGGATGAGCGCCGGCAGACGTTCCGTCCAATCGAGATCGGACGCCGGATGCCTGGCGAGCACCCGCTGCAGCGGCTCGGTGGGGGAACCGAAAAACACCCGGGCGGCCGAACGGAGGCCGTAAACGGCCGAGATAATCGCGCCCGCGACGGCCACCACCGTCATGGCGTGGGACATCTTCCACACGGCCACGAAAACCGTGAACTCTCCCCAGAAATTGGCGAAGCCCGGCAAGCCGATGCTCGCAAAGGTCGCCGCCACGAAAAATGCCGCCAGCACGGGCGTCTTTTGCGCGAGTCCGCCCATTTCGGCCAGATCGAACGTATGCGTGCGGTGATGAATGCTCGTCGCCAGCAGAAAAAGGAGGGCAACCGACAGCCCGTGGGCCAGCATGAGCATGACCACGCCCCCGGCTCCGGCCGTGGAGAGCGCCGCGATGCCGAGGAAACAATAGCCCATGTGCATGACCGAGCTGTAACCGATCATCTGCTTCAGGTCGCGCTGGGCGATGGTGACGAAGCCGATCACGAGGATGTTGCCGATGCCGCCGAGCAGCGCCAGCCGCCAGGCCCAGTGCGCCGCCCCGTCGGGCAGGAGGGGCAGCGCGATCTGAACGAGACCATAAAGGCCGAATTTCTTGAGCACACCCGCGTGCAGCATCGCGGCCGAACTCGGCGCGGCGCCATAACCCAGGGGCGCCCAGGTGTGGAACGGCCAGAGCGAAACAAGAATGCTGAAGCCGAACATCAACAGGGCGAAGAGGTGGTTTTGCACGGCGCCCGAAATCCCCTGGGCCGCGATCGCCTGCTTGAGCACGATCAGGTCGAACGAGTTCGCGTCGCTTTTCACATAGAGGGCGATCAACCCGATCAGGGAAAGCATCGCGCCCACCGTGAGGTAGATCGTCATCTTCATCGCCGCGTAGTTGCGATCACGCCCGCCCCAGACGCCCACCATGATGAAGGTCGGAATCAGCGCCAGTTCGTGGAAGAAGTAGAAAAAGAAAATATCGACCGACGAAAACACGCCGAGCAATCCGCCGTGCATGACCAGCAGCAACAGCAGGTAGAGTTTCAGACGCTCGGCGCCGGAACGGAGCGCATAGAGTCCGGCCGCCAAGCCGGCGATGGCCGCCAGCAGGAACATCGGCAGGGCGATTCCGTTAAGGCCGAGCGTCAAGTGGATGCCAAAGGCACCGAGGCCGGTATCGGCGCTGCTCAGGAATTGATACTGCCCGCCGCCGCCGGCCGGGAATTTCCACCAAAGCCAGATCGCGATCAACGCCGGAAGGGTAAAGGCGACAGCCGCGAGTTTGGTGGAATACCGCTTGGGCAGCCCGACTGCGATGATGAGTGCGGCCACCAGCGGGATGGCGACGGCGAGCTGCAGAAGTTGGGATTCGAGGGAATTCACGGATTAAAATACACCGGGGCTTTGTCGGACCGCTTTGTCGTGATTCCCCACAGGGCCCCGCCGCTTGCGGCGGCCGGCCCGGCAAAAGCGGTCGGGATTGGATGCGACCCGGGTCTTTTCATCGGATTCGGAAGCTTGATGATCGAGGAATCGGGCATCTTAGAAAATACCGGCGGCAAAAGCCCAGAGCAGGACAGCGCCGAGGAGGAACCAATAGACGTACGCGTTCAGGCTCCCGGCGTAGAGGGCGCGGGCTCCGTAGCCGACCAGGCCGACCAAGCCCGCAAATCCGCGGATGATCAGGCCGGCGAGAAAGATTTGCTCGAGGAAGTTAAGCAGCATCGCGAACCGCTGCTGGATCTTGGCGACATAATAATTGTAGAGACGGTCGAAGGATTCCTTGAGCCATTCCAGGGCGCCGAAGGCGCCGGGAGACTTTTCCTCCAACGCGTCGGTGGAAGCGGCTTGATAGAAGAACCAGGCGGAACCGGCGCCGATTAACAAAATTCCGACCGAAATGAGCACCATCGTCGTATGCGTCGATCCCTCCGCCTCGGGCACAAGGTGGACGATCGACCCGGCCAACTTGCCGAACACGCCGGAGTACCCGGCCGCGATGGAAAGCGCCGCGAGCAGCAGGAGGGGCAGTGTCATCGACAGGCCGCTCTCATGCGCGTGCGAAGCGCTTTCGGACCGCGCGGAACCGAAGAAGGCGATCTTCCACATGCGGATCATGTAGAAGGAGGTCAGCACCGCCGTAAAAACAAGAATGCCGAAGACCGCCGGGTTCTTCTCCATCGCCAGATACAGGATGGCGTCCTTCGAGAAGAAACCCGCCAGCCCGGGCAGGCCGATGATCGCGAGCACGCCGATCGTGAACGTGAGGAAGGTCACCGGCATCTTCCTCATGAGCCCGCCCATCTTGAAAATATCCTGTTCGTGGTGACATCCGTGAATCACCGAGCCGGAACCGAGAAACAGCAGCCCCTTGAAGAAAGCGTGGGTCGTGAGGTGGAACATCGCGGCCGCCGCCCCGGCGGTCAGGGCGAGTTTGCCCATCCCGGGTTCGCCCGGCAGGGAGCCCAAACCAAACGCGGCGACCATGTAGCCGAGTTGCGAAAGCGTCGAGTAGGCCAGCACCTTCTTGATGTCGCTTTGCACAATGGCGCAGAGCGCGGCGTAGAGCGCGGTGATCGTGCCGGTCCACATGATGACACTGAGCGCATCCGGCACCATCAGGAAGTGAATGCGGCAAAGCATATAGATGCCCGCCGCAACCATCGTCGCCGCATGGATCAAAGCCGACACCGGCGTCGGGCCTTCCATCGCGTCGGGCAGCCAGACCTGCAGCGGCATCTGCGCCGACTTGCCAAGCGCGCCGCAGAACAGCAGGAGCGGAATCCATTTGCTGCAGACGACCGATTCGTCCCCGGTCAGCCCGGCCAGGGTGGTCAGGTTGACCGAGCCGAAGCAGTAATAGCACCAGATGATGCCGAGCAGGAAACCCCAGTCGCCGACGCGGTTGACTATAAAAGCCTTCTTCGCGGCATCGGACGCCGACTGCCGCTCGTGATAGTGGTTGATCAACACATAGGAGCTGAACCCGACCAGTTCCCAGAAGATGAAAATCATGAACAGATTGTCCGCGAGCACGATGCCGATCATCGAGAACATGAAGATGGACAACCCGCCGAAAAATCGCGCCCGCGCCGGATCGTCGTGCATGTAGCCGAGGGAGAAAACGTGCACGCAAAACCCCACCACCCCGACAATCACCAGCATCAGCGCGGCGAGGTCGTCGAACTTGATGCCAATCGGAATCGCAAAGTCGCCGAAGCGGATCCAATCGACGGACGATTCGAAATGACCGCCGTTCAGCAGCAACATCACCGAAATGACCGCGATGACCGCCGCCGCCGCCGTCGAAAGCGCCGCGGCGGGTCCGCCGGCCCGGCGGAGAAACAGTGCGATAAACGCGGCGGAAGCGAGGGGAAGGAGCAGGAGGGCGATGGCGTACTGGAGCATGGTCATCGGATCAGTGCTTCAAGGTGTTGAGCTCATCCACGGCGATCGTCTGGCGCTTGCGAAACAGCGCGACGATGATCGCGAGCCCGACGGCGACCTCGGCTGCCGCGATCGTGAGGATAAAGAAGACAAAAACGCCGCCATCGAGGGTGCCGTTGAAACGGGAAAACGCGACCAACGCCACGGTCGAGGCGATCAGCATGAGCTCAAGGCACATGTAAATGACCAGGGTGTTCTTGCGCAGCAACACGCCGAAGAAGCCGATGGCGAACAGCAGGGCGCTGATGAGAATGTAGGCGTTCAGACCGAAGGGGTTCATGGCGCTTTTTCGGTTACCTCGAATTTCTTGCTGAGCACAATCACACCGAGCATCGCGATCAGCAGCATAAAGCCGACAATCTGCACCGGCAGCAGATAGGTGGTGAAGAGCTGCTCCGCGTAGTTTTTCAACGAGGGCCCCATGCCCCCGGCCGGAGCCAACGGCATCGCGCCCTGTTTACAGAGCGAGCGAACGCCCAACAGCAGCAACACGCCGCCAATGGTCGCGGCGCCGATCGCAGCGGCCGTGAAGGGCTTTTGCGCGCCGGGCGAGGTGTCGAGCAGCATGATGATAAAGAGAAACAGGGCGACGACCGCGCCCGCATAAACCAGCAGGAGCACAAAGGCGAGCAACGCGGCATCCAGCAGCACGAAGAGGCCGGCCACGCCAAGCAGCGAGACCAGCAGAAACATCGCCGCATTCACCGCGTTTTTGTTGAGTACGACCAGCAGCGCGCCGCCGACGGACAAAAAGGCAAAGAGATAGAAGAGCAGATTGGGCATGGCTCAGTGCGCGTTGCCGTGTTCGGCGGCGGCTTTTTTCTTGTCCCACTTGAAATGCTGGTCGGGCAGCGTCCCGCCGAGTTCGTAGAGCCGGGCCTTGTCGTTCACCATTTCGGCGCGCGTGTAACCGGTCATCGAATATTGATTTTGCAGGAAAATCGCCTCCTCGGGGCAGACTTCCTGGCAGAGGCCGCAGTAGATGCAGCGCAACATGTCGATATCGAATGCCTTCGGGCCTTTTTCGACATGGGAACGCTCCGGCTGGTCGGCGGGGATTTCCGCGGGCGTAATACGGATGGCCTTGGGTGGGCAGACGAATTCGCAGAGCTGGCAGGAGACGCATTTCTCGCGTCCGTTGGGATCCATCACCAGGGTCGGCACGCCCCGATAACCCGCGGGAATCGCCGGACGCTGCTCCGGATACTCCATGGTCACATTCGGCGCGAACAGGTGCTTCAGCGTCACCCGCATGATCGCAAGGGCTTGCGGAATGTAGAGCCGCTCGGAAAGCGAAAGGGGTTTGCGGTCGACGACGTAGGACATGGCGGAGAGAGTATTCAGGAACCGGAACCCGGGATACAGGATGAAAACAAACCGCCGTTCATGGAGGTTCGGTTCGCTTCACGCCGGACTCTGGATTCCCCGTGCATCCGGTTCATTTGGTTTGGATCCACGCGATGACCAGCGCGTAGAAGATGAGGTTGCCGATGGCGAGGGGAAGCAGCTTTTGCCAGCCAAGCTTCATCACCTGGTCATAGCGGAAGCGAGGAAGGGTCCATCGCACCCACATGAATACGAAAATAAAGAACAGCACCTTGCCCAGGAAGATGGCGATGGAGAGCAGCCCGACAAAAACCGGATGGATCGCCCAGGCGGCCCCGGTCACTCCGTGCAGCCAGCCGATCACCACCTCCAGCGGAAGCCAGGGCAGGGGATTCCAGCCGCCGAGGAACAGCAGGGTGAATACGCCCGAGCCGACCATCATGTGCGAATACTCGGCCACGAAGAACAGCGACCACTTGAACGCGCCGTACTCGGTATGGAAGCCGCCGACGAGATCGGCCTCGCATTCCGCCATGTCAAATGGCTGGCGGTTCGTTTCCGCAAAAAGCGCAATCAGGAAAATCAGCGCCGACAGCGGCATCGTCATGGCGAACCAGGTTCCCTGCCAGGTCAGCCAGTGGCCGGACTGGGCTTGAACGACGTTGAAAAGACTCAGCGACCCTTCGCCGCCGGGAGCGTTGATCCAGAGAAACACCGGGAGGATCGAAAGCGTCATCGAAAGCTCATAGGAGATGAGCTGCGCCGAGGCCCGCACGCCGCCGAGGAAGGGATACTTGGAGTTGGACGACCAACCGGCGATGATCAGCGAATAAACGCTCAGCGAGCCGATCGCGAAGACCGCGAGGATGCCGATGTCCACATTGGAAAGGATCAGGGGCACCAGATGACCGCCATCGTTCAGATAAGCCCCGAACGGCACCACCGCGACAGTCGTAAACGCCGGCACCATGGCGAGGACCGGCGCCAACAGGAAGTAGACCTTGTTCACCTGTCCGGGAATCGGGTCTTCCTTGAACAGCATCTTCAAACCGTCCGACATCAGGTGAAACACCCCGAGCCGTTGGAGGAACGGTCCGATGACCGGTATCCAGACGAACCAGAACGGAATCGCGCGATTCGGCCCGGGGCGTCCCTGAATCCAGGCCGAGACCTTGCGTTCCGCCAGTGACGACGCGCCCGCCAGCGGGAAAATGACGCCGATCACCGCGAGGCCCTTGATGACCATTTGCAGCACCGGATTGAGACCGGACCAAAACTCGATGATCGCGCTCATGTGGAAACCGGTACGGCGGGTTTGAAGTGGAGCGTTTCGTCTTCCGCGAAAGGCAGCGCGGCCCACGGCGCCGCATCAAGCCGCAGGCCGGTGGCGGGCAGTTTCGCATAGCTGACGCCCTCAAGCGGCTTTACTTCGGCGGACAACGCGGACCAGAGCGCGCCGAGATCGGAGGAAACGGACGCGCCGCCCGCCGCGGAAAGCAAGTTGCCCAAGGTGACGAGATCATCGTCCACCCCCGCCGGTCCGGGCACCGCCTTGGCAAACTTTTGGAGACGGAACTGCTGGTTCACGAAGGTTCCGCTTTTCTCGAAAACCGTGAGGGTCGGCATGACGACCCGGGCGGCATCGCTGGTCGCGTTGTGATGAGTGCCCAGATAAACCACGGAGACTTTCGCGAGCTGAGCCGGGGTCAGTCCCGCGGAGATCAGATCCTCGCCGACGGAAAGAATCACGGACACGCGGCCGGCTTCGATCCCGGCACCCAGCGCGGAAAGCCCGCCGATCTTCAAGTCAAAGGGTATCGCGGATATCCCGGCATGGGAACGCGCCGAAGTCAGCGTGCTTCCCTTCTCGGGCAGCTTGTCGGTCAATCCGACCACCAGCGCCCCGCGGATATTGGGATTCCGATCGGCGGATATGAGGATTCCGTCGCCCTGCCCCACGCGGCTCACAAGATGAACCGGAGCCCCGAGCGCATCGGCGATTTTTTTGGTCAGGAACTGCTCCTCGACCGAACTGCGCCCGGAACCGACGATCGCCACCGATCCGGACGTGGATCCGCCGGCCGGTCCCTTCAGCAAATCGCCCGCCGCCTTGAGCGCCATTTCCGGGGCCGTCGCCGAGCCGTTGATCAGCGGCGCGGTGAGCCGGTTGTCCGCCTTCACCTGCTTGTAGAGCAAGCGTCCCGAGTCGGCCATCCAGGTATCGTTCACCTCGTCGTTGCGACGCGGCGTGATGCGGTAAATGACACCCTCGCGGCTCCAGACTTCCGTGTTCGCGCCCACGGAGGATTCCGTGTCGATCCCCGGTGTCCGCTTGAGAAACCAAACGCGCATCTTGAAACGGAAATCCGTGCTCGTGAGCGCGCCGACCGGACAGATGTCCACGGTGTTGAGCGAATAGTTGTTCTCGAGCCTTTTGCCCGGATAACAGGTGAGCGTGCTGAAGCTGCCGCGATCGACAAACCCCAGGACGTCGTCCCTGGCGACCTCCTTGCAGAAGCGGATGCAGCGGGAACAAAGGATACAGCGTTCGTCGTCGAGCGTGACCCGCGGCCCGAGCTGGGTCCGCTTCGGCTTCACATTCTTCTGCTCCACGAAACGCGAATAACCGCGACCGTACTGCGTGGAAAACTCCTGAAGCTTGCATTCGCCGGCCTGGTCGCAAATCGGGCAGTCCAGCGGGTGGTTGATCAGCAGCATCTCCGTCACTCCCTCGCGGCAATCCTTGACGAGGGCGGTGTTGGTGCGGATGTGCAGGCCGGGGGAGGCGTTCGTCGCGCAGGCGATGGTCGGGCGCGGCATCCAGTTGACCTTCTGCCTGCCCGTCGTCGGATCCATGATCGGCGTTTTGGTCGCGGGATCGAGGGCAGGCAGGCCCATTTCAACGAGGCACATGCGGCAGTTGCCCACCACGGTCAGCTTGGGATGGTAGCAGTAGTGGGGTATCTCGACGTTAACCAGGCGCGCCGCCTCGATCATGTTCGTGCCCTTCGGCACGGAAATGTCCTTGCCGTCGACATTGACGGTCACGAGGTCGGGAGTGGACGGTGCGATCATTAAGGGATTTTTTTTAACCGCTGATGGACACCAACAGGGCGTTAATCGCAGGATTCTGGGACGAAGGAATCATTGGTGGAAATTAGCGTGGATTGGCGGTTTTGGTCTCAGACGAGTTCGGCCGAATCGCCGGATTTCGCGGTTTTTTTTGTTTCAGCGTAGCTCTTGAACTCTTCCCCGAACTTCGCGAGGAAACTCTGCGTCGGCCACGAACAGGCTTCGCCAAAGGCGCAGATGGTGCGGCCGGGAATCTGATCGGCCACGGCCTTGAGCAGCCCGGTGTCCTCCCCCCGGGCGTTGCCGTGCACCATGCGGGTGGTGATCTTCTTCATCCACAGCGAACCTTCGCGGCAGGGCGTGCACTGGCCGCAGCTCTCGTGGGAATAGAAGGCGTTGATGTTGGCCAGCGCCTCAACCATGTTCACGCTGTCGTCCATCACGATGACGCCGCCGGAGCCGCCCATCGTGCCGATCATGCCGAGCGAATCGAAATCCATCGGCACGTCCTCGACGCCCCAGTCGTAGTCGACCATGTCGGCGCCGACCTTGCGCTTGCCCTTGAAGCGTTCGCCGAAGCGGAGAATCTTGGCCGACGATCCGCCGGGGATGACCGCCTTGAACGTCCGGCCGGGAAGCGGTCCGCCGCAGACCTCGTTGAGCAACTGGCCCATGGTGATCCTGCCCGCCTCGAATTCATAGTAGCCCGGCCTCTGCACGTGCCCGGAGACGCAGAAGATGCGCGTGCCCGTGTTGTTGGGCGTGCCGATCTTCGCGTAGTTCTCGCCGCCCATGTCCACGATGTGCTTCACGTGGCAGAGCGTCTCGACATTGTTCACGATGGTCGGGCACTGGTAGAGGCCGAGCACGGCGGGAAAGTACGGCGGTTTGATGCGCGGATAGGCGCGCTTGCCCTCGAGCGACTCGATCAGCCCCGTCTCCTCGCCGCAAATGTAGGCGCCCGCGCCCCGGTGAACGTAGATTTCGCAGCTGTAATTGCCGCCGAGCACATTCGGGCCGCACAGGCCGGCGGCGCGGGCCTCCGCGATGGCTTTTTCGAGAATACGCGCCCCGTGCGGAAATTCACCGCGAATATAGATGTAGGCCTGCTTCACGTTGTTCGCAAAGCACGAGATCATCGTGCCCTCGATCAACTGGTGCGGATCCTGATGCATGATGTAACGATCCTTGAACGTGCCGGGCTCGGACTCGTCGGCGTTGACGATCAGGTAAATCGGCTTGCCGCTCTTGCGATCGACGAGCGACCACTTCACGCCGCACGGAAAACCCGCGCCGCCGCGGCCGCGGATGCCGGATTTTTTAACCTCGTCCCTCAGTTCCTGCGGATCCCGCGCCAAGGCGCGCTTCATCACCTCGTAACCGCCGTTTTTCAGATAGCACTGAAGATCGTTGGTGTAGCCGGGCTCGTCGATGTGGGCGAAAATCAGGCGGCGTTGGGTGGGTGCGGGCATCTGGAAAGGTTCAGCTTCGAAAATCTAAATTCAAGAGGGTTGCGGACGGGGAATCAGCGCGGTTCTTCGAGGACGATTTCAATGCCGCCGGTCCAGCGGGCAGCGAAATTATAGACCATGGCGAGGAGCACCCCGACGAGGAAACCGCCGACGGCGTGGATAAAGGGCATGAACAGGGAGGCCGCTCCGGCAAACAGCCACGGGATGCCGAGCAGCCGCGGCGCATACGCGGTATCGGCGACGGTGAACGCGGCTCCCAGGGTCGCCAGCAGGATCGGGGCGATGATCATGCCCACAAAGCCGTTGATCAGGCCGAGAACCAGGCCGAATCGCACCGGGGGAATCTGCAGGATGCGGAATTTCTTCATGGCTTTGTCCGCTGTTCGGCCTCCGCCTTGATCCGGTTGCTCAGCGCCGTCGCCTTGGCCGGATCGACGCGCTCGTGAAGGTCGTCGTCGATCATCACCACCGGCGCCGTGCCGCAACTGGCGAGGCATTCCACGAACTCGACCGTCACCTCCCCACCGGGGGAAATCTCGCCGGGCCGGCAGTTGAACTCCTTCTGAAACTGGTCGCAGACCTTGTAGCCGCCCATGAGCGCGCAGGAAAGCGTGCGGCAAACCTTGATGTGGCGGCGGCCGACGGGCTTTTGCCGGAACATCGGATAGAAGGTCACCACCTCGTACACGTTGATCGGCTGAAGCTCGAGCTTTCGCGCGATCCACTCGATCGCTTCCGTCGAAATCCAGCCGACGTCCTCCTGGATCAGGTGCAACAGCGGCAAGGTCGCGCTGCGCTTCACCGGATAATGGGTGATGACCTCGTCGATTTGTTTGAGCGTTTCGGATTTGAGATTCATCGCACGGATTGAACAGCGGGTCGCGGGTCGCGGGTCGCGGGTGGAAAACCCGCCGGCAAAAAGCTCCCGGTTGCCCGGAGGGAGTTACGAACTGTTTTTAATTTAATCATGCCCGCTGGTCGCCACCCGATGCTCGCTGTTGTCATCAACGGTCGCACTCCCCCATCACGAAGTCGAGCGAGCCGAGGATGGAAACAACGTCGGACACCATGCTGCCGACGCAAAGCTTGGGCAGGATGGACAGGTTGCAGAAGGAGGGGCTGCGGATCTTGAGGCGCCACGGCACGCCGCCGCCCCTGCTGACGATGTAGAACCCCAGCGCTCCCTTGGGATTTTCCGCCTCGAAATAAACCTCGCCCGCGGGCATCTGCGGACCTTCGGTGACAATCATGAAGTTGTTGATCAACTCCTCCATCGACGTGAGGATCTTGTCCTTCGACGGCGCGAAGATTTTCCGCGCATCCCTGGCGTACCAGTCCCCGCCGGGGAAATTCCCGATCACCTGGCGGATGATGCGAACCGATTGTTTCATCTCCTCACCGCGGCAAAGATAACGGTCGTAACAATCGCCCTTCGATCCCACCGGCACGTCGAATTCGTATTGCTCGTACCCGCTGTAGGGACGGTCCTTCCGCAAATCGGCCGGAATGCCGGAGCCCCGGAGGTTCGGTCCGGTCAGACCGTAGGAAACCGCATCGGCCTTCGAAATGATTCCCACGCCGACCGTGCGGTCGAGAAAGATCCTGTTGCGGGTGAGCATCCCGAGGATCTCATCGAGGATCGGCGGAAATTGATCGCAGAAAGCCTCCACCTTCTTCGTCCAGCCTTCGGGTACGTCGCGGGTCAGGCCGCCGATGCGGGTGTAACTCGTGGTGAAACGCGCCCCGGTCAGTTCCTCGAAGAGCGTGTAGAGCTTTTCGCGCTCCTCGAAGCAATACATGAACACCGACCAGGCGCCGACATCGATGCCGAAAGCCCCGAGCCCCATCAGGTGGGCGGAGATGCGCGCCATTTCCGCCGTGAGGACGCGAATGGCCTGGCAGCGGGGCGGCACCTCAAGGTTGGCGAGCCGTTCGACCGCGATGGCGTAGGCCATGTTGTTCGCGAGCGGCGCCAGATAATCCAACCGGTCCGTATAGGGCACGAACTGGTTGTAGGTCATGTTCTCCGCGATCTTCTCGTCGCCGCGATGCAGATAGCCCAGCACCGGATCCGCCTTGATGACGGTTTCGCCGTCGAGCTCGAACTGGATGCGCAAGACCCCGTGGGTGGACGGATGCGAGGGCCCCATCGAGAGGGACATTTTTTCGGGCTCGAACTCCTTCGGCATCACACTCGCCTTCGCGGCGGTATCGGGAAATGAAAAATCGGTGGCCATCGCGGATTATTCGGTTTTCGGCCGTTGTTCGCTCCAGGCTTCATCCTTGGCGCGAGGTTCGGCCTCGCTCATCGGCAGGCCCGGCTTCGCCACAAACGGACCGCCCGCCATCGGGGCGGAAATCAGCCCGGTCCCGGTCTCGGCCGCAACCTCCGGATCATGAAATTCCGCCGGGAGACCCGCGAGGGGAAACTCCTTGCGCAGCGGATGGTAGGGATAACCGTCCCACATCAGGATGCGGCGCAGATCGGGATGATCGGTGAATCGGATCCCGAACATGTCGAACGCCTCGCGCTCGTACCAGACAGCGGATGGCCAAATGCCGGTGACCGAGCTCAGGACCGGCAGGTCATCGTCGGGAGCGAATACCCGCAATCGCAGTCGAGTGTTGCGCGTGATC
>Ga0164241_10004327_pt1 | contig 13831 bp, 14 predicted proteins | sample OricomyardsoilBY_FD_108780 | JGI IMG/M metagenome (GOLD analysis project Ga0164241, IMG submission 108780) | Backyard soil microbial communities from Emeryville, California, USA - Original compost - Back yard soil (BY) | ecosystem: Environmental > Terrestrial > Soil > Unclassified | place: USA...
CCGGCCGGTCCTTCGAGGAGCTCCGCGACCTCCACCTCGTCGATCTCCACATGTTGGTCATGTTCGGGGCACGCGAGCGCACGCAGGAGGAGTACGACGGGCTGCTCACCGAGGCGGGCTTCACCACGAGCCGTCTCGCGGAACCGGTCTCCGAGTGGAACGTGCTCGAGGCTCGGCCGGCTGAGCGGCCGGAATAGGGTGGAGCTCTGGGACGCTGAACCGTGTCCCCGATCCGAGAGGTTCCCGTGCCCGATCCAGACCGTCTGGTCCACATCGTCGACGACGTGCCCGACCTCGAGGATGTCTCCGAGCTCGCGATGGTGCTCATCCTCGACGGGTTCCTGGACGCCGGCAACGCCGCGGCGATCGCCGGCCGGCACCTGGTGAACGAGTCCGGCGGCGGCCGGGTGGTGGCGACCTTCGAGGTCGACGAGTTCCACGACTACCGCGCTCGGCGGCCTGCGATGTCGTTCGTGCGCGACCACTACGAACAGTACGACGCCCCACGGCTGGTGGTGCGCCTGCTCACCGACGACGCCGGCACGCCGTACCTCTTGATGCACGGGCCCGAGCCCGACAACAAGTGGGAGGCGTTCGCGGCCGCGGTCCGTCACGTCGTCGAGCGCCTCGGCGTCGCCCGGGCGATCGGCATGGGCGCCGTACCGATGGCCGTGCCCCACACCCGGCAGATCGCGATCACCCACCACGCCAACAACCCCGAGCTCCTCGCGGCCGACAGCCCGTGGCGGGGTGAGCTGCGCATCCCGTCCAGCGCCCAGGCTCTGCTGGAGGTGCGGCTCGGCGAGACCGGCCACGACGCCATGGGCTTCGTGGCGCACATCCCGCACTACCTCGCCCAGCTCGACTTCCCCGAGGCGTCGGTGTCGCTGCTCGAGCACGTCGAGCGGGCCGCCGGAGTCGCCGTCGACCTGACCGTGCTGCGGGCGGCGGCGCGCGAGCGTGACGAGGAGATCGCGACCTACCTCGCGGCGAACACCGAGGTGCTCGAGGTGGTCCAGGCGCTCGAGCAGCAGTACGACGCGTTCGCGCGGGCCGAGCAGGAGGGCAGCAGCCTGCTGGCCGATGACGAGCCGATCCCGACCGGAGAGGAGATCGGCCGGCAGTTCGAGCAGTTCCTGGCCGGCCTGGACCGACCCGAGAGCGAGAACTAGGGAATGCCCTCCTCCGCCGCGGAGCTCGTCGAGCTCCTCGACATCGAGACCCTCGACACCGACCTGTTCCGGGGCAACAGCCCGGACACCGACCGGCAGCGGGTCTTCGGCGGTCAGGTCGCCGCGCAGGCGCTGATCGCTGCCATCCGGACCGCGGACGAGGGTCTCGAGGTGCACTCGCTGCACGCCTATTTCCTGCGCCCCGGTGACACGACCATCCCGATCATCTACGACGCCGAGCGTCTTCGCGACGGCCGTTCGTTCGAGACCCGACGGGTCGTGGCCCGCCAGCACGGCCACCCGATCTTCTACCTGACCGCGAACTTCCAGCGTCCCGAACAGGGCTTCGACCACCAGGACGCGATGCCCGACGTGCCGGGCCCGGACCAGGGGCTGACCTTCGCCCAGCTGTATGAGCTGCGCTCGGGCGACAAGCGCTCCGCGGCCGAGTTCGCCAAGGAGTGGGCGGCGCTCGACACGCGCTACCTCGGCAACTCGGCGTACCCCGGACACACCAGGCTCGCGGAGGACAAGGATCGTCCCGCCCGGGCGCAGCTGTGGGTGCGCGTCACCGGCAAGCTCGGCGACGACCCGGTGCTGCACACGGCGGCGTTCACCTACGCCAGCGATCTCACCCTGCTCGGCGCGACGCTGGTGCCGCACGACGTCGAGATCGGCTCACCGACGCTGATGCCCGCCTCGCTTGATCACGCGATCTGGTTCCACCGGCCGTTCCGGGCGGACCGCTGGTGGCTCTACGACCAGTGGTCGCCGTCCGCGCAGGGCGGGCGCGGTCTGTCGCTGGCGCGGGTGTTCACCGAGGACGGTGCGCTGGTGGCGACGGTCGCCCAGGAGGGTCTGATCCGGCAGCGCACCCGCTAAACCAGGCTAAACGGCTCGCACCTGCTCGCAGCGGGACCTAGTGTCGTGGCGGTGAGGGCTCCCGACACCCGGGCCATCGTCGAGGTGGCCTGCGACGAGTCGGGCTTCGTGGGTGGGTCGTTGTTCGGGGGCGCCCGGGTGTTCGCTCACGCGAGCGTTCACGTCGATCGCGAGGACGCCGAAGCCCTGGTCGAGGAGGTACGCCGACGTACCGGCGCCGGCTCGCAGGAGCTCAAGGCGTCACGGCTCAACCGGCCGTGGGCGTATCCGGTCGCGGCCTGGCTGTGTGCGCCCGACGGACCGCTTCGGGATCGTGCGGTGGTCCATCTCACCGACACCCGCCTGTTCGGGCTGGCCCGGCTCGCGCAGGTGCTGCGTGCCGACAGCTCACCCGAGGGCTGGTGGAGCCCCCGGGAGGAGCCGGAGAGCTGGGCCCTGGCCGTGCGGCTCCACGCCATGCTCGACGAGCTGCCGGCGCGGTGGGAGCGAGAGGTGCTGGTCGCGGGCCGGAACCTCCTCTGGATCAGACGTAGACGGCGGCACGAGCAGCCGGTGAAGGCCTGGGACGACGTTGTGCGCGGCGCCGCCGGGCAGCTGCCGGAGCGCGGGAGCCGGCGGTTCCTCACCGCCTGGGCCTCGCCCCAGGCGGTGCAGCGGGCGCACGAGCATCTCGCCGCGCCGCCGGCCTCGCCGTTGTCGGAGCCCCTGCTCGCGGCCCTGCGCTGGACGATCGGTCACTGGAGCGCACGCGGCGACGTCTCGGTCGTGCACGACGAGCAGTCGGTGCTGACGTCGGCACGGGTGGCCGCGATCGCCGACGAGCTCGCCGCATCGCGACCCGGCAGGCGCATGGTCGGCTTCTCGCGCGTGGACTCGCGGGAGGACGCCAGGGTGCAGCTCGCCGACCTGGTCGCGGGCGTCGTACGCCGCGGGGCCGAGGACGCCTACGCGGGCGCCCGGAGCGACCTGCCGGTGCCCGTCGACCACCTCGTGGCCGAGGAATCGTTCGTCTTGTCCGACGAGGAGGGTCAGAGGTCCAGGCGGAAGAACGTGAGCCAGCCGAGCATCGCCTCCGGGACGTCGTAGTACGGCTCGACCTCCTCGAACCCCAGGTCGCGGTAGAGGGCGATCGCCTCGGTCTGGCGGATGCTCGTGTCGAGGTACATCCGCTGGTACCCGGCCTTCCGCCCGCGGTCCAGCACCGCGGCCGCCAGCGCGCGACCGGCCCCGCGACCTCGCGCGGTGGGGGCGACGAACATCCGCTTCATCTCGCACGCGACGTCGTCGAGCCGCTTCAACGCGACACAGCCGACCGCTAGCCCGGTGTCCCAGCAGACGAGCAGTGCTCCGCCAGGAGGTGCGTACGCGCCGGGCAGCCCGTCGATCTCCGCCTGGTACGCCGCCTCGTCGAAGTAGGCCTCGACCAGATCCAGGTCCTCCTGGTGGAGCTCGCGGTGCCATGTCATGAACGACGAGAAGAGCCGGCGTACCTCCGCGAGGTCATCCTCGGTCTCGGCCCGGCGCACGTGCATGCGTCATCGTCTCGTGCGCACGCGGAGCCCGAACAGGTCCGGAGGGACTAGGGCCAGGCTCGGGTGCGCCCGACCACGTGCGGGGCGCCGCTCGTCGGGGTGGTGAGCGCGAACGCGATGCCGTCCTCGCGCGCGTCCTGCCCGAACGCGACCGTCCCGGGCAGGAGGATCGGCTTCTTGAACGCCGCATCCACCGTCACCGCCTCGGGGAGACGGTTCTCCAGGGCCGCGACGCACCGGGCGAGGCTCCACATGCCGTGGGCGATCTGGCGGGGGAACCCCAGGGCCTTCGCGGTCAACGGGTAGAGGTGGATCGGGTTGTGGTCGCCGGACACCGCGGCGTACCGCCGACCAGCATCCCCGGCGAGTCGCCAGGTGATCCGCCCGGGCACCACGTCGGTCGAGCCACGTCCGTCGTCGGTCGAGCCACGTCCGTCGTCGGTCGAGCTTGTCGAGACCACGTCTCCACCACGCCGCAGGTACGTCGACGTGCTCTCCCAGACCGTCTCCGCGCCGACCCGCATGTCGCTCAGGAAGTCGATCGTGCGTCCCTTGGGGTGCGGGCTGGGCCCCCGGGTGTGCACCTCGAGAGTGAGCTCCTCACCGAGCGAGATCGGGCGATGCTGGGTGATGACGTTGGCGAGGTGGATCGTGCCGATGGCGGGGAACGGGAAGTCCGGCGACGTCATCAGGTGTATGTGGGTCCCGAAAGCAAGCACGTGCGGGAATGTCAGAGGGACGGTGTCCTTGACCGGAAACCCGCACGCCCGCGCGTACGCCGCCACCCGATCGCCGTCGGCTGTCACCCTGCCCGACGCGTGGAGCGTGGCCTCGCGGCCGGACTTCTTGATGCCCGGCAGCTGGTTCACGATCGGGATCGACGGCAGCGCGGCCCGCAGCATCGTGGACGCGGCCACGTCAGGCGCCCAGCATCATCTGGCCGCACACCCGTACGACGTTGCCGTTCACCGCGGTGGAGGCCGGGTCGGCCAGCCAGGCGATCGTCTCCGCGACGTCCACCGGCTGCCCACCCTGGCTCAGCGAGTTCATCCGTCGCCCTACCTCGCGGGTCGCGAAGGGCACCGCCGCCGTCATCCTGGTCTCGATGAAGCCCGGCGCGACCGCGTTCACCGTGATGCCGTCGGTCAGGCCGTCCCTCAGTGACTCGACCAGCCCGATGACGCCGGCCTTGGAGGTGGCGTAGTTGGTCTGCCCGACGTTGCCCGCGATGCCCGCGATCGAGGCGACGCCGATGATCCGGCCGTTGTCGTGGATGACCTTCTGTGCGAGCAGCTCGTCGGTGATCCGCTCGGGTGCGACGAGGTTGACGCCGAGCACCGCGTTCCAGCGGTCGTCGGCCATGTTGGCCAGGCGCTTGTCGCGGGTGATGCCCGCGTTGTGGACGACCACGTCGACGCCGTCGTGTGCCTTGGACATGTGGTGGGCGATCCGTTTCGGAGCGTCCTTCGCGGTGATGTCGAGGGTCAGGTAGTCGCCGTCGAGCTCCTTGGTGAGCCGGATCAGCTCGTCGGCGGCCTGCGGCACGTCGACGCCGACGACGGTGGCGCCGTCGCGCGTGAGCACGCGGGCGATCTGCTCACCGATGCCGCGGGCGGCACCGGTGACGAGGGCGACCTTGCCGGCGAGCGGGCGCTGCCAGTCCGGTTGGTCCGCGGGCGCCTGCACCGACGTTCCGATGCGGATCACCTGCCCGGAGACGTACGCCGACTTGGGCGACAGCAGGAAGGCCAGCGTCGAGCCGACCGCGCCCTCCGCTCCTTCGACGACATAGACCAGCTGGGACGTGCCGCCCCGTCCGACCTCCTTGCCGAGGCTGCGGGTGAACCCCTCGAGCGCGCGCTGTGCGACCCGCTCTGGGCCGGACACCAGCTCCGGGGGAGTGCCGAGGACGACCAGGCGCGCGCAGTTCTCGAGACTGCGCATCAGCGGCGAGAAGAACTCGCGGAGCGCCACCAGCTGTCCGGGACCGGTCAGTCCGGTCGCATCGAAGACCAGGCCCTTGTAGCGACTGCCGGCATCGGCGGTGGATGTGGTCTGGATGCCGAGCCCGCCGAGCAGCTCGGGCAGGTGCTCCCTCAGCCGACCGCCGCCACCCAGCACCACGGACCCTTCCACGAGGGGTGACCCGGCGACGTACCGGTCGAGCTTGACGGGGTTGGGCAGGCCGAGGTTCGTCACCAGCAGCTTGCCCAGGGAGGACGACACGAAGTCCTGGTAGCGGTCCGTCATGGTGTCCTTTCGCCGGTCGCGCCGGCTTTCGTCGGTCGAGCTCCCCATGGCCGGTCGAGCTCCCCATCGTCGGTCGAGCTTGTCGAGACCACGATGTAACAGCACGTGTCACACGGCGTCCATATTTCGTGACGTGGCGCTCATTCCTTGGGGCAGCACGCCCTGTCCGGCCAGGATAGGAGGATGAACAGCGAGACCTCCCCGCGCCGCCGAGTCGCCGTCCTCGGCGGCAACCGCATCCCGTTCGCCCGCTCCAACACGGCGTACGCCGACGCCTCCAACCAGGAGATGCTGATCGCCGCCCTCGATGGGCTGGCCACGCGCCACGGTCTGGAGGGAGAGCGAGTCGGCGAGGTGGTTGCAGGCGCGGTCCTCAAGCACTCGCGCGACTTCAACCTGGTCCGTGAGTCGGTGCTCGGGTCGAAGCTGGCGGCCGAGACGCCCGGCATCGACCTCCAGCAGGCGTGTGCCACCGGGCTTCAAGCAGCCATCCACGTCGCCGACAAGATCGCGCTCGGGGTGATCGAGTCCGGCATCGGCGGGGGAGCGGACACCACCTCGGACGCGCCGGTCGCGATCAGCGACAAGCTGCGCAGGAAGCTGATGAAGGTCAACGCCGCGCGCGACCTGAAGTCGCGGCTGACGGCGCTCGCACAGATCCGACCGACCGACATCGGGCTGTCGATCCCCCAGAACGGCGAACCACGTACGAAGCTCTCGATGGGTGAGCACGCCGCACTGACGGCGCTGGAGTGGCGCATCGGGCGTGAGGAGCAGGACGAGCTGGCGGCGCTCTCGCATCAGCACCTGGCGGCGGCGTACGACGCGGGGTTCTTCGACGACCAGATCACGCCCTTCCGCGGACTCGAGCGCGACTCCAACCTGCGCCCGGACTCCACGGTCGAGTCACTGGCCGAGCTGAAGCCGGTGTTCGGCAAGGGCGAGGGTGCGACGATGACCGCCGGCAACTCCACGCCGCTGACCGACGGCGCCTCGGCCGTGCTGCTCGGGTCGGAGGGCTGGGCCGCGGAGCGCGGGCTCGAGCCGTTGGCCTTCCTCGTCGATCACGAGACCGCGGCGGTCGACTTCGTGCACGGGAACGAGGGTCTGCTGATGGCCCCCGCGTACGCCGTGCCGCGGATGCTCGAGCGGAACGGACTGAAGCTCCAGGACTTCGACTTCTACGAGATCCACGAGGCGTTCGCCTCGCAGGTGCTGGCGACGTTGAAGGCGTGGGACGACCCGGTGTTCTGCAAGGAGCGTCTCGGCCTCGACTCCGTGCTCGGCGAGATCGACCGGACGAAGCTCAACGTCAACGGCTCCTCGCTCGCCGCCGGCCACCCGTTCGCGGCCACCGGTGGGCGAATCCTCAACGTCGCCGCCAAGCTCCTGGCCCAGCGGGGCTCCGGCCGGGCACTGATCTCGATCTGCGCCGCCGGCGGCCAGGGCGTGACCGCGATCCTCGAGCGCTGACGCTCGTCGGTCGAGCTTGTCGAGACCACGAACCCCTGACTACCCCTGGGCCATCGCCAGCGCCGAGGTGAGCAGGAGCGACTTCACCTGCTCGGCGTCGATGGTCCCGACCTTCGGGACGCCGGGTCCGGCCTCGTCGATGACGAGGCCGACGCGGGCCAGCTGGAGACCGCCGAGCCCGGTCGCGTAGAGAGTGTTGGCGAGCAGCACCGGGTCGGTGACGGTGAAGTCGCCGCTCTCGACCCCGGCCTCGAGCGTGCGTCGCAGGACGGCCAGGCACGATGCGATGGCCCGGCCGAGCCGGAGCATCGCGCCCTCGGAGATCTCCTCGAACAGCTCGGTGCCGGTCCGCCGCATCAGACTGTGGGCGCAGTCGACGAACGCCGGGTGCTCGACTCCGTAGTCGACGAACGCCGAGACGATCGTGGCGAGCTGGTCCCGCGGTTTGGTCTCGGACCGGGCGGCCTCCGTCAGCGCGTCACCGAGCTCGTCGAGGTACCCGACCAGCGCCAGCGCGAACAGCTCCTCCTTGCCGGTGAAGTGCCGGTACACGATCGCCCGGTTGATCCCCACAGCGCGGGCGACGTCCTCGATCTGAGCCTCGGCGACGCCGCGCTCGTCGAAGAGGGTCCGGGTCGCGGCCAGGATCGCCGTCTCACGGGCCCGTCGGCGTACGGCGGTCGAGCTGCGCCGCCCCCCGGGCGGTGCACCCTGCTTCGTCGCGGTCGGCGTCCGAGCCATGGCCGCATCGTACGACTCATGCAACTGCGAGTTGCACACCTGTGACGCAGCGCGACGCGCACGGGTGAGCAACGACACCGCTCGCATCCTGGGGGAGGTCCCCGGCTCGGAGGGTGGGAGCCGCAAGACTGGCGGCATGAGGATCCTGACGTACGTCGTGATCGCCCTGCTCGGGGTAGGGCTCGTCGTGACGGGCATCGGCTGGTACCTCAGCGCGCACCCAGGGGGTGAGCGGTTCGAGTCCTGCCACTGGGAGGGCGAGACGCTGGTCCTGGGCTACATCTACGGCTCGGGCGACACCGTGAGCACGATGGTCCACCCCGACGGGGACCACGTGGTGGCCCAGCTGCGCATCGACCGGGCCGGCGGTGACCAGCGGGCGATCGCGCTCACTGGCGAGGCCCACTACCCGGTGGACGGCGGGCCCCACCCGGTCGAGTACCCGAACGGCGCCGAGCTCAACTGCCCGACCCGCTCCTGAAGTGTCCTCCGGGTCCGAGTGTGTCGATGCGCTCGCCGACCGCCTGCGTGAGCTCGGCTGGGTCACCGAGCTGTGGGTGGCCGGCTCGCTCGCCAGCGGCGACTACGTGCCGGGCGTCAGCGACCTCGACCTGGTCGCACTCGTCGCCGGCAGCCTCACCGCGGAGCGACGCGACGCGATCGTCACGCTCCACGTAGATCTGGACTCAGGGATCGCCGCGGGCGCGGACCTGGGTTGTCAGTACGTCGAGGCGGACCGGCTGCGCGAGCACGACGTCAGCCACCCCACGTGGACCCATGGGTCGATGGTCGACCGGATCCTCTCCGGCATCACGCGGGTCGAGCTGGCGCGGGACGGCTACGCCGTCCTCGGCCGACCGCCGTCGGAGGTGCTGCCGCCCATGACCGACGACGACGTGCGCGAGGCCGCGCGGACCGAGATCTGCGGCTACTGGGCGTGGGCGTCGCGGCGACCGCTGATGTGGCTGAGTCCGGTCATCGCCGACCTCGGCCTCACCTCGATGGCTCGCGGGCGGCACGCGGCGTCGACGGGGAGCCTGCTGACCAAGAGCGAGGCGATCGAACAGGCCGCGGCGCCGGACTGGCTCATCGAGCAGCTTCGGGCGCGGCGTCGCGGCGAGTCGGTCACGTCCCCGCGGGTCCGCACCGGATGGATCGCCTGGCGCGACGCACGACGTACCGTCGCGGCCGCACGGCGAGGCGCATAACCGCCTCAGACGAAGCGCTGGAGCACCTCGAGCGACTCGGTCGGCACCGTCACCGCGATGCCCTGGCCGATCGCGCGGAGCCGCCACCCGTCGCCGTCGCGGAACATCTTGGCCAGCATGAAGCCGGTGCGCGGCACGCCCTCGGTCAACGTGAACCGGGCGATCTCCTCGTCGGCCTCGTCGAGCAGGCGGCAGTAGGCGTTCGTGACCCACTCCAGCGAGTCACCGTGGTAGCTGCTGACCAGGAACAGCATCGAGTCGACCCGGGGGTAGACCTTCGCGAGGTCGATGGCGATCTGCTCGTCGTCGCCCTCACCGCGGCCGCTGATGTTGTCGCCCTGGTGGACCACCGAGCCGTCGCGGGTCTCGAGATGGTTGAAGAACGCCACGTCGAACAGCTGGTCGCCGGCGTACTGCACCGCCGACGCGTCGAGATCGACCTCGCGCGCCCCGGTGCCGATGTAGCCCGCTCCCGGCTTCTTGTCCCAGCCCAGGCCCATGGTCAGCCGCCCGAGAGGAGTGCCGTCCTCCCGCGCCAGCGCCATCTCGTCGCCACGCTCCAGCTCGATCACGTCTGCGAACCTACCGGGAGGCCAAGGACTGGACCGTCTCGATGGTGTCGGCCTCGTCGACGGACTTGTCGTCGCGGTAGCGGACGACGCGGGCGAAGCGAAGGGCCAGGCCGCCGGGGTAGCGGCTCGACCGTTGGAGTCCGTCGAAGGCGATCTCGACGACCTGCTCGGGCCGGAGGGGTACGACGTAGTTGTCGCGGATCGTCGCGGGGTCCAGCGCGAGCTCGGTGAAGCGTTCGGTCTGCCAGGCGAGCATCTCGTCGGTCATCCCCTTGAACGTCTTGCCGAGCATCGTGAACGTGCCGTCGGGGTTGCGGGCGCCTAGGTGGATGTTGGACAACCAGCCCTGCCGGCGGCCGTTGCCCCACTCGACGGCCAGCACGACCAGGTCGAGCGTGTGCACCGGCTTCACCTTGACCCACCCGGAGCCGCGACGGCCGGCGGCGTACCCGATCGAGAGGCTCTTCACCACGACGCCCTCGTGGCCGCGGGCCAGCGCGTCCTGGGCGAACGCGTCCGCGGCCACAGGGTCGTCGGTGACCAGCCGGGGCACGCGATGGTCCTCCGGCACGAGGGTGTCGAGGACCTCGAGCCGCTCGGTGCCGGAGGCGTCGAGAAGGTCGCGGCCGTCGGCGTGGAGGACGTCGAAGAAGTACGGCGTGATCGCGACACCGGCACCCATCGCGGTGCGGGACGCGGTCTCCTGGAACGGCCTGGGCCGGCCTGAGTCGTCCATCGCGATGGCCTCACCGTCGAGCACGAGGTCGCCGCCGGGCAGCGACCGGACGACGTCGACGACCTCGGGCAGCCGGGCGGTGATGTCGTCGAGGCTGCGGGTGGCGACCACGATCTCGGCGCCACGGCGGTGCACCTGGATCCGGATGCCGTCGAGCTTGGTGTCGACCGCGACGGGCGTGCCGGGGCTGCCACCGGCCTTGGCGATGGCCGCGGCCACGTCCGGCGCCGTCGACGCGAGCATCGGCAGCACCGGACGGCCGACCTCGAGCCCGATCTCGGCGAGCGCCTCCTCGCCGCCGGTCATGGCGGCGACCACGATCGGCACGGTGCCGCCCGCGAGCATCGCCGCCCGGCGTACGGCGGTGAGCTTCAGGCCCCACGCGGCTGCGATCGCCTCCTGGACGAGGGCGTCGAGGGCGCCCTGGCGGACGTTGCCGGTGATCACCCCGCGCAGCCAGCGCTGCTCGTCGGCGGTCATCCGGGCGAACAGGTCGCGGACGCCCGACGCGCGCAGTTCCTGGGACCCCGCGCCGGCCAGCTCGGCCAGCCGGTCGAGCGCCTGGTGGACCTCGAGCGCGGTGACGGACGGCTCGGTCACCGGCTCGGGCAGCGAGCTCAGACCCCGCCAGCCGACGCCGGTGCGGCGTTGCAGGATCGTGCCGCCGAGGTACGCCGTGACCACGGGCAGCTCGTCGATCTCGGCCTCCGCAAGGCGCTCGGCGATCGCCGCCACCTTGGCCTTCCGCGACCGCGTGGCGGCGACGACGCCCGACGTCTCGACCAGGTCGCGCAGGAGCATGCGGTCATCCTGCCCGGTCCCGCCGACAGGGAGCGGGGGCGGTGGGTCGCGTGTAACCGACCCCTGTGGTGACTTCTCACCCCTTGTGGCCCGGCGTGTCGCTCCCCGAAGGGTCGGTTACACGCGACCCCGGACGCCACGCCGAACGCCGCCGCTCACTCGCCGATCAGCGTGCGGACCTCGTAGAGCTCGGGGAAGAACGTCAGGTCGAGGGCCCGGCGGAGGAAGTCGACGCCGGACGAGCCACCGGTGCCGGTCTTGTGGCCGATCGTCCGCTGCACGACCTGGAGGTGCCGGAAGCGCCACTGCTGGAAGTTGTCCTCGACGTCGACGAGCTCCTCGCAGGTCTCGTAGACGCCCCAGTGCTGCTCGGGGGCGGCGTACACGCGCGCGAAGGTCTGCACCAGGTCGGGATGGGAGCGGTAGGGCTGCGACCAGTCGCGGTCGAGGCACTCGGTGGGGACGGCGTACCCCTGCCGGGAGAGGTAGGCGAGGAACTCGTCGTACAGCGACCGCTCGTGCAGGAGCGTGGTCAGCTCGGCCTGCGCGCTCGGGTCGTGGGCGAACACCTTGACCATCTCGGCGCTCTTGTTGCCGAGCAGGAACTCGACCTCGCGATACTGCGCCGACTGGAAGCCCGACGACGTGGCGAGGAAGGGCCGGATCTGGGCGTACTCCGACGGCGTCAGCGTCGCCAGCACCGACCACTGGTCGGTGATCGTGTGCTGGATGTGCTTGAGCCTGGCCATCCGCTTCAGCGCCGGTGCGAGCTCGTCGGAGGCGAGCAGAGTGCGGGCCGAGCGGAGCTCGTGGACCATCAGCTTCAGCCACAGCTCGGTGGTCTGGTGCTGGACGATGAACAACAGCTCGTCGTGCTGCGGGGGGTCGCTCAGCGGGGTCTGCGCGGACAGCAGCCGGTCGAGGCGGAGGTAGTCGCCGTAGGACATCTGGCGGCTGAAGTCCCTTTCGATCCCTGTCTCGAGAGGTCGCTCGTTGGTCGAGTCGCTCACGACGCGCACGGTACCGTCCTCCCGTGCCGGTCGACGCTGAGGGAGCGAGACTCCGCCGACCCGGGCGCTGGGCCGTCAACCGGGTCGAGCACTTCGCCGGGTTCACGACCCGGGTCACCTGGGACCTTCCCGACGGAAGGTCCGCCCAATGGTCGTCCCGGGCCGCGCGACGACGCGGCCGGATGGAGGTCAGCGACGCCGCAGGAGGTACGACGTCCGTCGTCAGCGCCGAGCCGCTCACCGCACGCCGTCTCGACCGCACCAACTGGGTGGCCGCCGTCGCCTTCACGATCGGCGGATCGCTCTTCTCGCTCGGGGCCCTGTTCGCTCAGCTCGGTGTCGGCGCGTCCCACTCGATCGACCTCACCTACCTCGTGGGGGGCTTCTTCTTCAGCACGGGCGGGTACGCGTCGGTGCTCCAGGCCAGCAACGCACCGCGGACGGTCGACGACGCCGGAGCCCTGAGTGCGGACCGGTGGCGCTGGTGGGACAACCGACTCCACAACCTCGGCTGGGTGAGCGCGGCAGTGCTGTTCGTGGGCACCCTGCTGTTCGCGGTCAGCCTGGTGGCGGCGTTCGCGGAGGGGCTGACGGTCCGCCAGGAGAACACCTGGATCTGGGTCCCGGACATGCTGGGGTGCGTCTGCTTCCTGGTCTCGGGACATCTGGCCTGGTTCGAGGTCTGCCACGGTCGGATGGGGATCCGGGTGCACGAGCTCGGGTGGTGGATCGTGTTCGTCAACCAGGTGGGGTCCTGGCTCTTCTTCCTGGCCGGCCTGGCGGCGTACGTCAGACCGGCCGACGCGGAGAGCCTGAACTCCGGCCTGGCGAACTGGGGCACCTTCTGGGGCGCGGCCTGCTTCGTGGTGGGTGGGGTGCTGCAGGCCTTCGAGAGACCGTCGCGGGAGTCGCCGTAGTCTCCGGCCATGGACGCCGATGTGATCGTCGTGGGGCACGGCCTCGCCGGGCTGACCGCGGCGGCGGAGGCCGCTGACGCGGGACGCCGGGTGGTGCTGGTCGACCAAGAGCCGGAGCAGTCGATCGGTGGTCAGGCCTTCTGGAGCCTCGGCGGGCTGTTCCTCGTCGACACCCCCGAGCAGCGACGGATGGGGATTCACGACAGCTACGACCTGGCGCTGTCCGACTGGATGGGCAGCGCGCAGTTCGACCGCGACGAGGACCTGTGGCCACGCCGTTGGGCCGAGGCGTACGTCGATTTCGCGGCCGGCGAGAAGCGGTCGTGGCTGCGGTCGATGGGACACCGGTCCTTCCCGGTGGTCGGCTGGGCCGAGCGCGGCGACGGTCGGGCCGACGGGCACGGCAACTCCGTCCCGCGGTTCCACATCACGTGGGGCACCGGACCGGGGATCGTCGAGCCGTTCGAGCGCCGGGTGCGCGAGCACGTCGCGACAGGGCGGGTGCGGCTCGAGTTCCGGCACCGGGTCGACGAGATC
>Ga0164241_10004328_pt1 | contig 13829 bp, 14 predicted proteins | sample OricomyardsoilBY_FD_108780 | JGI IMG/M metagenome (GOLD analysis project Ga0164241, IMG submission 108780) | Backyard soil microbial communities from Emeryville, California, USA - Original compost - Back yard soil (BY) | ecosystem: Environmental > Terrestrial > Soil > Unclassified | place: USA...
ACCTGGTCGGTGATCCGCGCCCCGGCCGAGTCGACCAGGTAGACCATCGGCAGCTGCAGGCTCAGCGCCCGTTCCTGGATGCGGAGGATCTTCTCGACCGTCTTGGGGCCCCAGGAGCCGGCCTTGACCGTCGGGTCGTTGGCCATCAGGGCGACGCGGCGACCGTCGATCGTGGCCAGGCCGGTGACGACGCCGTCGGCGCCGAGCCCCTCCTTCTCCCAGTTGGCCAGCGCCGCCTCCTCGGCAAAGGAACCGGAGTCGACGAGGCGCTCGACCCGCTCGCGCACCGGCAGCTTGCCCTGCTCCTCCGTCTTCTCGTGGTGGCGCTGCGGGCCACCCGCCAGGGCGGCCTCGAGTGCTTGCGCGAACTCGGTCACGCACCGGAGCCTATTCGGAGCCACGACCATCCAGCCAACACGCTGACTTCGTCTTTATCGGCGAATACCGCGGCTAAAGGCGAAGTCAGCGGTGGGGGCGGTGCCAGTCGACGGGGCCGGCGCGGAGGACGTGGGAGCCGAGGGGGCGGCCGAGGGTCTCTTGAGCAGCACGGGATGCCTCGACCAGCGCCGGCAGGTCCACCCCGGTCTCGACCCCCATCTCGTGCAGCATCGAGACCACGTCCTCGCTGGCGATGTTGCCGGTCGCGCCCGCCGGCACCGGGCAGCCGCCGAGCTCGCCGAAGCTCGACTCGAAGGAGTCGATGCCCTGCTCCAACGCGGCCAGCACATTGGCCAAGCCCTGGCCGCGGGTGTTGTGGAAGTGGGCGGTCAGCTCGACCTCGCCGAGGCGCCCCTGGGCTGCGGCGAAGAACTCACCTACCTGGCGCGGGTTGGCCATCCCGGTCGTGTCGCCAAAACCAACCTCGGCGCAGCCTGCCGCCGCCAGCCGCTCGGCGATGCCAAAGACCCGCTCCTCCGGCACCTCGCCCTCATAGGGGCAGCCGAACGAGGTCGAGATCACACCCTCGCAGCGCAGCCCGGCCTCGCCCGCCGCCGCCAGCGTCCGCTCCAGCCCTTCCAGCGACTCCTCGATCGTGCGGTTGACGTTCTTGCGGTTGTGCGTCTCCGAGGCGGAAACGAAGACGTTGATCTCGTCGAAGCGCTCGCGCAGCGCCAGTGCCCGCTCCAGCCCTCGCTCGTTCGGGATCAAGACCGAGAAGGACACTCCCTCGCGACGCTGCACCCCGGCCAGCACCTGCTCGGCGTCGGCGAGCTGTGGGATCACCTCGGGCCGCACGAACGAGGTCACCTCGAGCCGCTTCAGGCCGGTCGCCGAGAGCAGGTCGACGAGGCGGATCTTCTCCGCCGTGGCGATCGTCTCCGGCTCGTTCTGGAAGCCGTCGCGGGGCCCGACCTCGCGGATGCGGACGTTGCTGGGCAGCGGGCTCATCGAGAGCGAGGCTACGCGGTCGGCGGGCCGGCCTGGCCGACCACGCGGCGCTCGTGGGTGCCGACGCCGATCGTGCGCTCGCCTTCGGTCACCTCGACGTCGAAGCGAAGCTTGCGCCCTTCGACAACCTCGCGCAGAGTGGCGCGCGTCCGGCAGGTCGCCCCCTCGGCGGCCGCCGCGACGTGCTTGACGCAGACCTCGAAGCCGACCGTCGCCTGCCCCTCCGGCAGATGCTCGTAGGCGAGCATCTGGGCGCTGCCCTCCATCATTCCGATCATGCCCGGCGTCGAGAGCACGCCGGTGCCGATCGTGCCGCCGACATCGGTGACCAGCGGCGGCGCGACCGTGAACTCGTCGCTGCGCTCGATGCCGGGGGCGAGCCCGTCCAGGTCGGCCATCAGACCATGCCCAGGCCGCCGCTGACGCCCAGGGTCTCGCCGGTGACGTAGGAGGCGTCATCGGAGACCAGGAAGGCGGCGGCCGCGGCGACCTCGTCGGGCTGGCCGAGGCGGCCCATCTGGGTCGAGGAGCGCATCGTCTCGATCACTTTCTCGCCGATCTCGCCGAACTCCTTGGCGCCCATCAGCAGCGGCGTCTCGATCGGACCGGGGGCGATCGCGTTGGCGATGATCCCGTAGCGGGCGTTCTCGCGGGCGATCGCCTTGGTGAAGCCGACGATGCCGGCCTTGGCGGCCGAGTAGACCGCCGAGCCCTTGGAGCCGACCCGGCCGGCCTCCGAGGAGATATTGAGGATGCGGCCGTACTTGGCCTGCTGCATGCCGGGCAGCGCCGCGTGGGTGCAGTTGAGGACGCCGCCGAGGTTGATCGCGATCACCCGCTGCCACTGCTCGGGCGTCGTGTAGGTGAAGAAGCCGAACTCGTCGGTGCCGGCGTTGTTGACGAGGATGTCGAGCGTGCCGGTCGCCTCGATCGCGGCGTTGGCGGACTCCAGCTTGGTCACGTCCAACTCCAGCGCATGGCCGGCAACCTCGCCGGCAACCCGCTCGGCGCCCTCGACGTCGATATCGCCGACCCAGACCTCGGCGCCCTCGGCGGCGAGCCGGGCGGCAATCGCGGCACCGATCCCGCTGGCCCCGCCGGTCACCAGAGCCTTTCGTCCCTCCAGTCGCATCGGGCGTGAGCATAGACTCACGCGCTCATGGCTGACCTGCCCACCATCCCGATCGTCGGTGGCACCGGCGCCCTGGGCGCCGGCCTGGCCCTGCGCTGGGCCCAGGCAGGGGCGCCGATCGTGCTCGGCTCGCGCTCGGCCGAGCGGGCCGAGGAGGCAGCGGCGAAGCTGCGCGAGAAGGTGCCGGGCGCCCAGGTCGAGGGCCTGCTCAACGAGGACGCCGTCGGGCGCAGCGACACCATTTTCCTAACCGTCCCCTTCCGCAACCAGTCGGAGAACCTCAACAACCTGCGCGAGGCGCTGCAGCCGGGCCAGATCCTGGTCGACTGCACAGTGCCGCTCGCCGCCGCGGTCAGCGGCAAGGCGACCCGCTCGCTCGGCGTCTGGCAGGGCTCGGCAGCCCAGCAGGCGCAGGAGATGGTGCCCGAGGGGGTCACCGTCGTCGCCGCCCTGCACACCGTCGGCGCCCCCACCCTTGCCGACGGCGAGGCCAAGCTGGGCGAGGACGTGCTCGTCTGCGGCGATCGCAAGGCCGACAAGGCACAGGTGGCGCGATTGATCGAGCTGATCCCCGGCCTGCGCGCGGTCAACGCCGGGCCGCTGGAGATGGCCCGGATCGTCGAGCAGCTGACCCCGCTGCTGATCTCGGTCAACGTCCGCTACAAGGCCCACGCCGGCATCCAGCTCACCGGCCTTCCCGACGGCGACCACTGGGCTTGAGCGCGGAGCGAGCAAGCGTGCATCCCTGGTTCTTCGCGCCGCGAGCGAAGCGCGATCAGGGGTTCTGACATGCGGGTCGCTCTGCTCGCCGGCGGCACCGGCGGCGCCAAGCTGGCCGCCGGGATGCAGGAGGAGATCGGCGCCGACCTGGCGGTGATCGCCAACACCGCCGACGACATCGAGACGCTCGGCGTCCACGTCTCCCCCGACCCCGACCTCGTCACCTACTGGCTCAGCGGCGAAATCGACGAGGAGCGCGGCTGGGGACTGCGCGACGACAGCTTCACAGTCTTCGATCGCCTTACCCAGCTCGGCGCGCCGAGCTGGTTCGGCCTCTCCGACCGCGACCTCGCCGCCTGCCTCTACCGGCGCCAGTTCCTCGCCGAGGGCGGCCGCCTCAGCGACGCCCAGGCGCAGATCGCCCGCGGACTGGGAATCGAGGCGCGCGTGCTGCCGATGTGCGAGGCGCCGGTGCGCACCCAGGTGCAGACGGCCGCCGGCACGCGTGGCCTGCAGGAGTACCTGATCGTCGATCGCGGCGAGCCCGAGGTGCACGGCGTCGAGCTCGAGGGGATCGCCGAGGCCGAGCCGAGCAAGGAGGTGCTCGAGGCGCTGCGCAGCGCCGAGGCGATCGTGATCGGCCCCTCCAACCCGGTGATCAGCATCGGCCCGATCCTCGCCGTGCCGGGGATGCGCGAGGCGATCGGCCAGGTCGGCGTGCCGGTGATCGCGGTCAGCCCCTTCGTCGCCGGCAAGGTCGTCAAGGGTCCGACCGAGCGCTTCATGCGGGCGCTCGGCCGCCCCTCGACCGCTGCCGGCGTCGCCTCGCTCTACACCGGCCTGATCGACGCGATGATCGTCGACGAGGGCGACCCCGACCCGCCGCCCAGCGAGATCCCGACACTCGCCACCGCGACCCTGATGGACGGCGCCGCCGGCCGGGCACGCCTGGCCCGCATCGTCCTCGACTACGCGACTAACCTCGTCGAAGGTGACTGAATCTCCCCTCAGGGCAGCTTGAAGGCAACCGCCGTCCTGCCGGTCAAGCGCTTCGCGGCTGCAAAGCAGCGGCTCGCTCCCGGCATCGGCGCCACGCACCGCGCCGAGCTGGCGGCGGCGATGCTGGAGGACGTGCTGGAGGCGATCGCCGCGGCGCGCTCGATCGAGCGCACGATCGTCGTCAGCAGCGAGCCACGAGCGATCGAGCTGGCGACGGCGGGGGGCGCCGAGCTGGTCCCCGACCCCGACGTGGACGGCCACTCGGGCGCGGCCCTCGCCGGGATCACCCGCGCGCAAGAGCTCGGCGCCGAGCGGGTCGTGCTGCTACCGATCGACTGCCCGCTGCTGGCCCCGCGCGAGCTCGAGCGCCTGCTCACCGGGATGCCCGAGCGCTACGTAGCGATCGTCCCGGACCGGCACAGGACCGGCACCAACGCGCTCGCCCTGGCGCCGCCCGATGCGATCGAGCCCTCCTTCGGCGAGGGCAGCTGCGCCCGCCACGTCGCCGCCGCCCGCGCGGCCGGCATCCCCTTCGGCGTCGAGGAGCTCCCCTCGCTGGCGCTCGACCTCGACACCCCGGCCGACATCGTCGCCCTGACGATGGCGCTGGAGAGGGACAAGCGTCGCGCGAAGCGGACGGCGAAGGCGCTGGGCATATGAGCACGCAACTCACCGCTTTTGGCATCGAGGGCCTGCCCGAGATAGAAGTGGACACGAGCCTCGGCGCGCTGATCGCGGAGCGGGCGCAATTCGAGACCGGCGACGTCGTCGTGATCGCCCAGAAGGCCGTCTCGAAGGCCGAGGGACAGGTCCAGCGCCTCTCTTCGGTCATCCCCGGCGCCGAGGCACGCAAGCTCGCCGCGATCCTCGGCAAGGAGCCCGCCTTGGTCGAGCTGATCCTCGAAGAGAGCACGGAAGTGCTGCGCGCCGAGCGCGGCGTTTTGATCACCGAGACCCACCACGGCTTCGTCTGCGCCAACGCCGGCATCGACAGCTCCAACCTCCCCGAGAACGACACCGTCTGCCTGCTCCCGGAGAACCCCGACGCCTCGGCCCGTCGCATCCGCAGGGAACTACCCGTGGCGCCCGTGGGCGTAGTGATCGCCGACAGCTTCGGTCGGGCATGGCGCCTGGGCCAAGCCGAGGTGGCAATCGGCTGCGCCGGCCTCGCCCCCCTGGACGACTGGCGCGGCCGGCAAGACGCCAACGGCCGAGAGCTAGAAGCCACCTTGATCGCCATAGCCGACGAGGCAGCAGCAGCAGCCGACCTCGTGCGCGGCAAGGACAGCCACATCCCCGCCGTAGTCCTCCGCGGCCTCGACCGTTTCGTCACCGACGACGACGGCCCCGGCGCCCAGGCACTCCGTCGCCCGCCAGCCGAGGACCTATTCCGCTGACATCGACCCGCAGCACCGCCGCACCACGCAGGCTGCCGCCGCGGATCGCATCGAGAGCCTCGTTGGCTTGCGCCAACGGGAAGACCTCAACCTCGGTGCGAACCGGCACCTGCGGTGCCAACGCCATGAACTCCTCGCCGTCCCGTCGAGTCAGGTTGGCGACCGAGCCGAGCGTGCGCTCACCCCAGAGCTGCTCGTAGGGGAAGGACGGGATGTCGCTCATGTGGATGCCGGCGCTGACGATCCGCGCGCCCTTGGCGCTGGCCCGCAGGGCCGCCGTCATCAGCGCGCCGATCGGCGCGAAGACGATCGCCCCGTCGAGCTCCTCCGGCGGAGCGTCCTCCGAAGACCCCGCCCACTCTGCCCCCAGCTCCTGCGCAAACGCCTGCCCCTCTTCGTCACCTGCCCGCGTGAAGGCGAAGACCCGGCGGCCCTGGTGGACGGCCACCTGGCAGAGGATGTGAGCCGAGGCGCCGAAGCCGTAGAAGCCGAGTCGTTCTGCGTCGCCGACCATCCGCAGCGCCCGGTAGCCGATCAGCCCGGCGCAGAGCAGCGGCGCGGCCTGCTCATCGGGATAGCCCTCCGGGATCGGGAAGCAAAAACGCTCGTCGGCGACGGCCAACTCGGCGTAGCCGCCGTCGACGTCGTAACCGGTGAAGCGGGCGCGGTCGCAGAGGTTCTCGCGGCCGCTGCGGCAGTAGCGGCACTCGCTGCAGGTCCAGCCCAGCCACGGCACACCAACCCGCTGCCCCAGCTCGAAACGCTCCGCCCCCTCCCCGGCCTCGCCCACCGTGCCGACGATCTGGTGGCCGGGCACGAGCGGCAGCTTCGGCCGCTCGAGGTCGCCGTCGACGATATGGAGGTCGGTGCGGCAGACACCGCAGGCCGAGACCGCGAGCAGCACCTGCCCCGGTCCGGGCCGTGGATCGGGCAACTCGACCGGGAGCAGTGGCTGGCGCTGCCGCTCCAGGACCATCGCCCGCATCGCTAGGGCAGGACCGACTCCAGGGTGTCGCCGAGCTTGGCGGCGTCGAGATGGAGCTCAGAGTCGCCCTGGACACGATCGCCGTCGCGGAAGAGGCCGACCTCGATCTGCGCGTAGCTGCTGCCGGGGGCGATCAGGCTGACCGCCTCGCGCGCGTCGACCAGCTGCCCGTCGAGGTAGACCTCGTAGAAGCCTTCCCCCTGGCTGGAGGCCTTGAAGCGGATCGCCACGTCATGCCAAACCCGCTCCGGGACGGCAGCCAGGAAGCGGTCGCCGCCAACCGCCTCGCCGCTCGACCAGAGACCGCGCTGGCTGGCCTCCCAGGGATAGCCGGGCAAGTCCCAGAGCTGCAGGCCGAAGGCGGGCGCCTCGCTGGCGTCGCTCTTCAGCCGCATGATCAGATTGTCGGCGCCGGGGACCCCGTAGACCATCGTCTCGATGTAGACGGAGAAGCCGAAGGCGTATTCGTCGCCCTCGTGGACCTGAACGGCGCCGGCGCCGCTGCTGCTGCCGTCGCCGCCGAGGATCAGCTGCGAGCTGGACTGATCGCCGCTGAGCCGGATCACGCTGGACTTTTCGCCGTCACGGACGATGCCGGGCTCGACCGTCGGGTCGACGTCGTCGAATGCCGAGGTGCTCCAGCCCTGCAGGCCGTTCTCGAAGTTGGCGACGAGGTGCGGCACCGCAACCGGCTGCGGGGTTGCCTCAACCGGTTGCGTTGGCGGCGAGGCGACCGGGGCCGGGACCGGCGTAGGCGGAGACGCGGGATGGGGATGAGGATTCGTCCCCGCGCTTTGGATTGGCACGCCATGGGAGACGCCCTGTTCCTGAGCTCGTCCTCCCTGGGGGGCAGGCACAGGCGAAGAAGGCGAAGGCGCAGCGGCTACGAGGGTCGAGCGCCCAATGCTCGGGGCACCGACCCCGGCGGCGTGGGGTGCTTCAGGCGCTGCCGGCGCCACCTCCTTCGCGTCTCCGAGCGCGAACTCATGTCCGGGCGAGACCCTCAGGCTCGGGATGACCGAGTCGCTCGTCCACGGCCACAGAGTGGCGAGCACAACGCCTCCAAGCACCAAAAACAGCAGGCCGAGCAGGGAGAAGTGTGCGATCCCCGGAAACCCTCCCTTTACAGCTGACGAGCGCGAAGCGATTGGCCAACGATAGCGCTAGTTCGGAAAGTCTCAAGCTCGCTTAGTAAGTCTCAACAATCTCGTAGAGCGTCGTGCGCTGGGCGGGCTCGCGACCGCCCGCCCGGGCCGCCTCGATCAGCTGCTCGGGCTCCAGCCTGACGCCGTGCTGGGAGCCGGCCATGCGCGAGATGTTCTCCTCCATCAGCGTGCCGCCGAGGTCGTTGACGCCCCAGCGCAGCGCCTCCGTAGCGGCGCCGAGGCCCATCTTCACCCAGCTCGCCTGCAGGTTCGGGATCGTCTTGCCGAGCGCCAGCCGGAAGGCGGCGGTGTGCTTGAGGTTCTCGTCAGCCGAGATCTCCTCGATCCCATGCGTACGACCGAGCATCGTGTTGAAGGGGATGAAGCTGAGCGGGACGAACTCGGTGATGCCGCCGGTGCGCTCCTGCAGGGCACGGATCACCCGCATGTGACGGGCCAGCTCACGCGGCTCCTCGATGTGGCCGAACATCACCGTCGAGGTCGAGCGCAGGCCGGCGCGGTGCGAGGCCTCGATGATCTCTACCCAGCGATCGGCAGGCAGCTTGTTCGGCGAGATCCGCTGCCGGACCCCGTCGTCGAGCACCTCGGCGGCGGTCCCCGGCGTCGAGCCCAGCCCGCACTCGATCAGGTACTCGAAGACCTCGTCGGGCCCCTTCCCCGAGCCCTCGCACATGTAGTGGACCTCCATCGGCGAGTAGGCGTGCAGGTGCAGCTGTGGCGCCACGTCCTTGGCCAGGCGCAGCCACTTGCCGTACTCCTCGAGGGTCAGATCCGGGTGGATCCCCCCCTGCATGCAGAGCTCCGTCGCCCCGAAGTCCACCGCTTCCTGGATCCGAGCCGCAAAGTCCTCCTCCGAGACCTCATAGGCATCCGGCGACCGCTTGCCCTGCCCAAACCCGCAGAAGGCACAGCCGACCACGCAGATGTTGGTGAAGTTGATGTTGCGGTTGACTACGAAGGTGACCCGGTCGCCCGCCAGCTCAGCCCTCAGCTCATCCGCAGCGACCCGCATCTCCTCGATCACCTCAGGCCGGGTCTCGGCAAAGAGAGCCGTCAGCTCATCCTCCGAAAGCTCCTTGCCCTCGCGCCCCTTCGCGATCGCCTCGGGCGCCAACCCCGCATCGATCGACTCTTCGCTGCGCCTTCCGGACCCGCGCCGCGGAATGAAGCTCCAGTACTTCAGCTTGATCACGTCGAGAACGCCCTGCTCCATCCACTCGGAGTCCATGTATTGCGGGTAGACGCACAACCGCTCTGTCAGCGCAAACCCTTTCGGAGCCAGCTCCTTCCTGACCTCATGAGGACTCGGAAACGCGTGCTCAGGCGAAATGTGGTCCCCATTCGCCGACAGTCCACCCAGGTCAGTGGCCCCCGCCTCGACCAGCTCCCCCCAGGCATCCGACAGATTCGGCGGCACCTGCACGCCTACGTCGGGCATCAACCGCTTGCACTCCAGAATCAACCGCTTGATGTCCTCAACGCCGACCGGGGTCGCCCAGTCCGGCAGGGGCGACGGGGACCCCTCCGACGGGAACTCGCGGAGCAACCCAACCTCAGTCCCTTCCTCAAGTCCACGGCGCGGAGCCCCGGCGGAGGGGTCCCCGTCGCCCCCCCAACGCTCGCGAGACGCCTGATCGGCGATCTCGGCCACTTCCTGCCCGTAGTACTTCGGATGGGGAACGAAGTTCTGCAGGATGACCTCTTGGAGATGGCCGTAGCGCCCATGCAGCTCAGCAAGAGCTTCTAGCGATTCAACCTGCTCATCCTCCGACTCCCCGATTCCAACCAGGATGCCGCTGGTGAAGGGGATCTTGAGCTCGCCAGCTGCTTCGATGGTCGCCAGCCGCTGGGCAGGGTGCTTGGTCGGAGAGCCGGCGTGGACCGTCTCCATCAAGCGCTCGGAGACCGACTCGAGCATCAAGCCCTGGGAAGCCGTGACCTCGCGTAGTCGCGCCAGATCGGCATGGTCGAGGACGCCGATATTGGTGTGCGGAAGCATGCCTCGCTCAAGCGCTCGCTCGCATGCCCAAACGACGTAGGACGTGAAGTCCTCGTGGCCCCACTCAGCAAGCCTGGCCGCAACGACGGGGTTGACCTCAGGTCGCTCGCCAGTGAGCACCAAAAGCTCCTTGGCATTCCGCCTTAGGGCCTGATCAAGCTGTCGTTCAACCTCCTCCGGAGCATGAATATGCGCCTGGTGAGTGGCGAACGCGCAGTACTTGCAGTAGCACTGACAGGTGCGCGAGAGGGAGAGGGTGTAGTTCCTCGAGAAGGTGACCCGGCGCACCGGGGAGACGCTACCGCACGCGCCGCCTAGGCTCGGCGCGTGCGGTTGAAGCAGTCGCTAAGAGGCGGCAGCCGAGCTGGGCTTGACCCGCTCGGGTGGCTCGGTCGGAGCCGGGCCGCCGGGCTCGAGCACGAACCTGAAGACAGCCGCGGCAAGCAGCGAGCCGACGATCGGGCCGAGCAGGTAGGGCCAGACGCCGCCCCACTCGTTGCCGACCAGCGCCGGGCCGAACCAGCGAGCCGGGTTGAAGGAGCCGCCGTCGAGCGGGCCACCGACCATGACGATGAAGCCAAGCGTGGTGCCGATCGCCAGCGGCGCCCAGTCCTTGAAGCTCTTCTTCGAGAAGACCGCGGCGAGGATGACGAGGACGAGGCAGAAGGTGCCGATCGCCTCGATGATCATGCCCTGGAAGTCGCCGGCAAGCAGGCTGCTTACCGTCGCCGCTCCGTAGCTGGTCGCGCGACCCTCGTCGAGCAGCAGCCCCTTGCAGAGCAGAGCGCCGAGCACGCCGCCGGAGAGCTGGGCGAGCATGTAGATCAGCGCGTCTACCGAGGAGATCCGTTTGATCGCCCAGGCGGCCAGCGTCACAGCCGGGTTGAAGTGCCCGCCGCTGACCACGCCGAACATCACGATCAGCCCGAAGAGCAGGAAGGCGTGGGTGAGCCCGATAACGGCGAAGTCGGTGCCGAAGCTCGCCTGTTCGCCCGTCGAGAGGAAAAGCACCACGACGGTGGTGATGAAGAACACCAACAAGAAGGTGCCGATCAGCTCGGCAAGATATGCCGCAAGTCCTCTTTCCTCCTGCACTCTCTCTCCTCCTAGGTCCCTAATTCGTTCGACTGGCCGGCGCCAGTCTACCCATATGGAGCGAATCATTTAGGTTCCCGGGCCGATGAAGTGGGCTGTCGCGCTGCTGGCGGCCGCCCTGCTGCTTGCCGGCGCTGCCGGCTGCGGCGGGAGCGGCGCTGAACCGGGCGCGCCGAAAGGCGTGGCGTTGGCGCTCGACTTCACGCCCAACGCGGTGCACTCCGGGATCTACGCGGCCCAGCGCGAGGGCTACTACCGCGACGCCGGCATCGACCTGACGATTCGCCAGCCCGGCGAATCGAGCGACGCCCCAAAGCTGCTCGAGGCGGGCCGCGTCGACTTCGCGATCCTCGACATCCACGACCTCGGCATAGCCCGCGAGCGGGGGCTCGACCTGGTCGGCACGATGCCGCTGGTGCAGCGCCCGCTCGCCGCGGTGATCGCCCGTACAGCCAGCGGCGTGCGCCGGCCCCGCGACCTGCAGGGCCGCACGGTGGGTGTGACCGGCCTGCCCTCCGACGAGGCGGTGGTCGACTCCGAGGTCAGCGCCGACGGCGGCGATCCGGCTGACGTGAAGCGGGTGACGATCGGCTTCAACGCGATCTCCTCGCTGGCCGCCGGCAAGGTCGACGCCGCGACCGGCTTCTGGAACGCCGAGGCGGTCGAGCTGCGGCGCCAGGGGGTCCCGATCGAGGTCTTCAAGGTCGATCGCTTCGGCGCCCCGCCCTACCCCGAGCTGGTCCTGGTCGCGACCCGAGAGACGATCGAACGCAAGCCGGACCTCGTCCGCTCGCTCCTCGCCGCCACGGCCCGCGGCTACGAGCTCGCCGCGAAGAATCCGCAGCGCGCCCTCGACGACCTGCTTGCCGAAGTCCCCGGCCTCGACCGGGCCGATCAGCAGGCACAGCTCGCGGCCCTCCTCCCGGACCTCCGCCCCGCCGCGTTCGATCCCGCCGTGCTGCGCGCCTGGGCCGCCTGGGACCTCGAGCACGGGCTTCTCCAGCGCCCCCTCGATGTACCGGCAACGTTCGAGCTAGGCTTGCAGCCGTGAGCTTGGCCGACGACTTCCAGCAGGTGCTCGACTCGATGCCGCCGGACTGGACCGATCTGGAGCTCGATCTGCGCATCGACGACGAGAGCAGGTACGTCGATACCGCGGTGGCGGTGAGCCAGATCAACGCCCAGCCCTACTCGCAGGCCGACTGGGACTGGCGCCTGCTCGTCGCCCACAGCTTCGGCCACGCCGCCGCCCCGCAAACGGTCAAGGGCGTGCTGGCGAAGCTCGACGCCGATGGCACCACCGGCGAGATGGTCGTTCGCGAGGTGCGCGAGGGCCGCGCCGAGGTCGTACAGATGTGGGGCCGCCCGGAGAGCGTTCGCGAGGAGTTCCGCGAACGCCGCTCGCTCTAGTGGCGAAGATCGCCGCGATCGTCAGCGACCTGATGCTGGCCAGCCGCGTGCAGGAGGGCCTCCGCGCCGCCGGCCACGAGGTCTCCGTCACCCCTACCCTCCCCGACCCCCTCGAGGTCGACGCAATCGTCTGCGACCTAGACACGGCCGACATCGACGCCGTGGCCGCCGCCCCCGTCCCGACCCTCGGCTTCTACTCCCACGTCGACGTAGGCACCAAGCAACGTGCCGAAGCGGCCGGCATCACAAAAATAGTCCCCCGCTCCCGCATGTCCCGCGAGCTTCCCGAGCTAATCAACAAGCTCCTGGCCTGAGGCCAACTCGTCCCGGTAAGGAGCGGCCGGGGGTCATGGCCGGGGGCGGCGGTCTCTTTTTCGCCTAGCCCCTCAGCAAGCGAGACGACGCGCCCAGCGAAAAAGGCAGCCCCCGGACAGGACCCCCGGCCGCTCCCACCCGCCACGCCCTAGCCGAAGAACAACTGCTCGAGCAGGAAGACGTTGAGGGCGATGATCATTGCGGCCAGCGTTCCGGCGAAGCCGGTGAGCCAGCGCGGGTTGACCAGAGGGCCCATCAGCTCCCTCTTGGCGGCGATGATCAGCAGCGGCACGAGCGCGAAGGGAATGCCGAAGGAGAGGACTACCTGGCTGCCGACGAGGGCGTCGGTCGGGTCGATGCCGAGGGCGAGCACGAGCAGCGCCGGCGCCAGGGTGACGGCGCGGCGGACGAAGATCGGGATGCGGCGGCGGATGAAGCCCTGCATCACCACCTGCCCCGCCATCGTCCCCACCGAGGAGGAGGCGAAGCCCGAGGCGAGCAGGGCGATGCCGAAGACGGTCGCCGCGTTGACCGAGACCAGCGACTTGAGGCCCTCGTAGGCGCCGTCGATCGAGTCGATCTCCGAAAGACCGCTGCCGTGGAAGAGGGCGGCGGCGACGACCATCATCGAGAGGTTGACGACCCCCGCCAGCGACATCGCGATCACCACATCGACCTTCTCGAAGCGGAGGATGCGCCGCCGCTCCTCGGTGTCGCGGCCGACTATCCGCCGCTGGGTCAGCGCCGAGTGCAGGTAGACGACGTGCGGCATCACCGTCGCGCCGATGATCCCGGTGGCGAGCAGGATGCTCTCCGTCCCTTCGAAGCCGGGCACGAAGAGGTGACGGGCGACTTCGCCGCCGTCGGGGTCGGCGTGGAAGAGCTCGAAGACGAAGGAGGCGACGACGACGCCGACCAGGGCCGTGATCACCGCCTCGAGCCGCCGGAAGCCCCGCTGCTGCAGGGCGAGGATCGCGAAGGCGCCGGCGCCGGCGATCAGCCCGGCCGGGAAGAGCGGGATGCCGAAGAGCAGGTTGAGGCCGAGCGCGGCGCCGACCACCTCGGCGATGTCGGTCGCCATCGCGACCACCTCGGCCTGAAGCCAGAGCCCGATCGAGGTGCGGCGCGAGAAGCGCTCGCGGCAAAGCTCGGCCAGGTTCTTGCCGGTCGCGATCCCGAGCTTCGCCGACTGGGTCTGGACGACCATCGCGATCAGGTTCGC
>Ga0164241_10004329_pt1 | contig 13827 bp, 5 predicted proteins | sample OricomyardsoilBY_FD_108780 | JGI IMG/M metagenome (GOLD analysis project Ga0164241, IMG submission 108780) | Backyard soil microbial communities from Emeryville, California, USA - Original compost - Back yard soil (BY) | ecosystem: Environmental > Terrestrial > Soil > Unclassified | place: USA...
ACCAGTTGGCAAGAGGGCAACAGCGGTGCTGACAGTTGTACTACCGCCGACTTATATGCCGGTTGCAGTTCGGGCATTGGTGGTGCTAACAGCCCTAATGGTTTATTAGGTTACCAAGCCAGCCGTACAGGTACCCACCACGCAGGTATAATACTTACCGAAGGTTTTGTTGGCTGCCTATCGTTAAACGATAACTACCGCGAGTATATTGAAGGCCACCTTTCGCAACCGCTTACCGCGGGCCAAAAGTATGTGGTAAAGTTTTATGTAAGCTTGGCTGAGAATGTAATGTGGGGCACCAGCTCAATTGGTGTTTACTTTTCAAACTCAGCATACTCGCATAACGCATGCCCCAATAGCCAGTTAATGCCTGTAACACCACAGCTTAATTACTGCGGCGACCCGATTATGGATACCATAAACTGGGTAGAGGTGAAATGGATATACACAGCAACCGGTGGCGAGCAGTATTTTACCATTGGTAACTTTAAAAGCGATGCCAATACGGTAACTGCAACACATAATTGCCAATCGTTTAACCCTTATTCTTATTACTATATTGATGATGTTGAGGTATCATCTGCCCAACCTAATGATTGTAATTTTGCAGTACAAACCAGCTCAACCAATACGGGTTGTACCACCAATAGCGGAACTGCTTTGGCAACGGTAAGTGGCTGTAGCGGACCTTTTAACTATGTATGGAGCAGCGGCGCACACACTGTTGGGGCATACAATTTGGCAGCGGGCGCGTACACCGTAACGGTTAGCGATGCAACAAGTTGTTCATCAACAGCAACAGTTAGCGTAGGTAGCTACCAAGCGCCAACAGTACAGGTAAGCACTATTAATGCAAGCTGCGGTAGTAATAACGGTTCGGTTATAGCAGGCGCTAGTGGTGGCACACCTCCTTATACTTATTTATGGAATAACAGTTCAACGGGCCAATCGGTATCAAACTTGCCAATAGGCACTTATAGTGTAACGGTAACAGGTACAGGTTCGTGTACTGCATCAGCTAGTGCAAATATTACATCGGGTAGCGGAGGGTTTACTTTAACCCCATCGTTTACCAATGCAGGCTGCGGTGGTAACACAGGTACAGCAACTGCTACCCCAAGTGGCGGTACACCCCCATACACTTATGCTTGGAGCAATAGCGGAAATACGCAAACTATTACAGGTTTAGCGCCGGGTACTTATACAGTAACGGTAACTTCGTCGGGTTCATCTACTGCTACTCCGTTCTATACTGAAGATTTTACAAGCGGAACCGCCTGGACATTGAATGTAAACGGCCCGGGTACCAATGCAACATCGGCTAATTTATGGGTTATTAATACCGATGGTGATTGTACCTGCGGTACAGGTAAATACCTGCATATTACCTGCGGTGGTAGTTTATTTAACGGATGCCCAATATCGGGTGCTTGTACTTACAGCACAGGATTACCTCCTCCGTTCCCTAATGGTGATGTAACAACCGATAAACGTGCTGTATCACCTGTCATTTCTACCGTAGGTAAAACAGGTATGACTTTAACATTTAGTTATATGTGCGATGGCGACCCTACTAAAGATTACGGTTTAGTTAGTTTTAGCAGCGATGGCGGTACTACCTGGACTGATATGCCTACACAGTATTCAGGTGTTTCAACCTGCTCGCAAGCAACAGTAAGCATACCAAGCAATTTTGAAAATATAAGCACTTTTAAATTTGCCTTTAGGTGGATTAATAATACCGACCAAAACGGTGCCGACCCCGGCTTTGTAGTTGATGATATACAAATTACGAGTGGCGGCGGTGGCAGCTGCCCTGCTACGGCTAGTGTAACAGTAGGTACTACCTCAAGCTTAACACTTACAGCTTCGGCTACTAACGCTACATGCGGTAATAATAATGGTACTGCTACTACTAATATTACAGCAGGCACCGGGCCATATACTTATGCATGGAGCAACTTAGCAAGCACACAATCAATAAACAACTTAAGTGCCGGTACCTATAACGTAACCGTAACCGGACAAGGTGGTTGCTCGGCAACAGCCAGTGCAACAGTAACAGCAACTAACGGCTTACAATTAACTGCCAATGCTACTAACACAGCATGCACCGGTGCCGGTTCAGCTATTGTTAATGTGGCTTCGGGTACAGGCCCTTACACTTACTTATGGAGTAATTCGGCAACTACACAATCAATAAGCAATTTAACATCGGGTACATACAACGTTACCGTTACAGGGCAGGCGGGTTGCTCGGCTACTGCATCGGTAAATGTAGTGGTATCAAGTGGGTTAAGTTCAACGTTTACAGTAAACCAGCCCTCGTGTGGTAATAACAATGGTACATTATCATGCAATGGAGTTATTAATGGTGCATCGCCAATTACAGTAACATGGCTATTAGCAGGTAATGTAGTTTCAAATACCTACCAGGTAAGTAATGCAGGCTCGGGTGTTTATGAGTTTCACGCCACCGATGCCAATGGTTGTACTTTAGATACAAGCTTTACACTTACAGCAGGTGGCTTATCGGTTGCTATAACTACAGATAAAGCTGTTATTTGCCAAGGCGATAGCGCACATATATGCGCCCCCACAGGTTACACAGCTTACCAATGGAACACAGGCGCTACTACCCAATGTATTTATGCCCGCTTACAAAGCAATTATTATGTAACTGTTACCGATGCGGGTAATTGCACCGTTACATCTAACCATATTGCGCTTTCGGCCTACCCGCTTACTTCTATATCAATTACTGTAAACGGCGATACCATGACATCGTACAGCGGTGTTACTTACCAATGGTACTACGAGGGCACATTAATACCAAATGCCAATGCAATCACTTATATAGCACCGCAAGGCGGGTATTATAGTTTGGCTATTACCGATACAAATGGCTGTACGGTAGTATCGAACAGGATTGCGATAGTTAAAACCGGATTGGAAGAGATTACAGGCGAAAATGTAATGGTATACCCTAACCCTACCATGCTTAATGGATGGACCATTGAAGTAGGAGAGGATATGTTAGGCGGCCAAATTGAAGTATTTGATGACCGTGGCCGATTAGTATATAACAATGTTGTAAATGCAACTAAATCGGAAATTAACTTTAATGCGGCGCAAGGCGTATATATGATGCACTTACGTACCGATAAGAAAACTATTACACACAAAATAATTAAGCTGTAGAAAACAGCACCAAGCCAAACCCTTAATTATTAAAAATAGCCCGCCTTGTTAAACAGGGCGGGTTTTTTAATGGTAGCCACCAAAATGCTAATACATTTTACCACAGAGTTAATACAGAGAAAATAAGAGGGGATAAAGTGAAATAGTGATGAAATAATGTGTTTAATGAAAAGCAGATTAATTAAGAGATAAATTGACAATACAAAATGCACTCAACACATTTACTTAAGTAATGAATGATAAACGGCGTTTACTTTAGCAAAATATAGATTTTCTGTATGTTGTAATTGCAGGTTATTATTTCTCCAGCACCTTTTCAATAATAGGTTTTTCCCAATCTTTCCAAGTACCAGTTTCGTAAATAGTTTGAGCCAGTTGTCTGTTTTCAGGTTTTTTGAAAAGGAATTTTAAGGTGTTACGCGCAGGGTTGCCCAAGCGGCCATTAGGCGATAGATAAGCGCTATATAGATTACGTATTAACTGATCGTTGCAATAGTTCAAGCGCTCAACGGCATCCATAGTCCTTACACGAGTGCGGAACTCATATTTATCCGATATGAAATCGGTTAGCTCGGCAACTTCAGGCAGGTTGGTGTTAATAACGGAATCGGATTGTGTTTTAATTTTCAACTCAAGCCAAGCTATACGCACGTTATTAGCTAAGCCCTGCACATTTGCTGTAGCATTAAAATACTTAGCATTGTTGGAGGGATATAAGCGTACTAATTTACGCAATGCTATTTCCACGTTTATATAAGAAGAGTCGTTCAGCATGGCTTCAGCATCTGATAATAGGCTATCGGGTATAGTGTTTAATAATTCAAGGGCGCGCCTGCGAACCTCAAAGTTGGGATTATGCAATGCCGCTTTATACAGGCTTAAGGTAGCAGGCGTATTATCAGCCGATAGTTGCGATAGTATTTCGGATTTAATGGCATAGAAACTGTTTTTGCCAAACATGTCAATCAAAAAATCGCGCTTAAGCTCAATGTCAAAATTTTGCATTTGCACCAAGGCATCAAAGCGGTCAATCATGTGCGTAGCCTCTGCTGCCTGGCTTTTAAGCTCATCTAAGGTTTTATTAAAGGTTACGGTTTTTAATACGTTGGAGCCTGCATCGAAAAGAACAAAGCTTACGGGTGCCTTTGCCGAGCTGCGGATAAATATGGTATCGGCGGCATGGCTTATCCATTGGCGGGTGCTTGACATTTTACCATCTTTATAATGTACCTCAAATTGAATAGGCATAGTAAACAGGCCGGTAAGCTCATCGGTTTTATGTGTTTGGCTTACGTAAACAAACACTCCGCTATCGGTTGGGGTATAGCTTACTTCATAATTAGGTATGCCTGAGCGGTAAATCCATTGATCGAAAAACCAATCGAGGTTAATACCTGCCGTTTCCATAAAGGCCATCATAAAGTCGTTATTGCTTACATTGTCATACGCATGCTTTTGCAAGTAATTGGTAATGCATTTGCGGTAAACCGAATCGCCAACTACATAGCGAAGCATATCAATTACAAAGCTGCCTTTAGGATAGTGGCGTGCACTGCCGCCCCTTGAATCAGCAATAGGGAAACGGTCCTTAGCATCGGCGCTGATAGCGCTAAGGGCTTCGCCGCGTTTTACCGATTCGTAATAATCCTGTCCAAAGCGGCTGCGTAAAAAAAGCTTGGAATAATAGGTGGCAAAGCTTTCGTGGAGCCAGTGGCTTTTAGCGCTATATTCGGTTATATAATCGCCAAACCATTGGTGGGTTAGCTCGTGTGCATTGGTACCGTAGTAGGGCCTGTCAATTATTCCCCGGCTATCGTTTAAATAAAAATCGCCGTATATGGTGGCAGTGGTGTTTTCCATAGCCCCGAACATAAAATCCTGTACGGGTACGTTAGCATAAGTTGGCCAAGGATATTTTATGCCAAATTCATTACTTAACCAACCCATCATTTCGGCAGTGTACTGATAGGTGGGGGCTTCGGTTTGCGGCAAATTAGCATAATAATATTGCCTTGATATCATGCCGTTTTTGCTTGTATAATCCTTATAAGCATATTTATCAACACCAATCATAATCAGGTAGGGCACCATGGGGTGGTTCATGGCGTAGTGCCAGGTGGTGGTACCGCTGGCATTTATTTTCTTTTCTTTAAGTACACCGTTTGATATTACTGTGTAAGCTGAATCGAAAGTAATGTATGTTTCGGTTAGCATTTTATCGTTTACATCGTCATAGCAGGGTATCCAGTAACGATTATCGGTGCCTTGGCCTTGTGTCCATACTTGTTTGCGGGTAAAGTAGCGGTTATTGGTAGTATTGGGTGCATCTACATTCCAGCCTATAAAATACATTCCTTTGCGGGGCGTGGCTTCGTAGTTAATTTCAAGTTTATAACTAAAATTCCAGTTAAGCCCGCTGCTAAACCTAATGGTTACACCTGCGGGTGTAGTATCGAAACGGGTTTGTTTGCCATTTACCAATACGTTTTTAATAGTAATACCCGGCGCATCTAAAAACAGGGTATCAACATAATATTGAATGGGCTTAAAATCGTATTTTACATTACCTATTACCTTGCCCTGCTTAGGTTGCAGGTTTACGGTAAGTACCATTTTTTCAAAATCTACATTATGCTCGCGCAAGCGCCCTGTCGGGTCACGCAGGTAACAAATAGCGGTATCTTGTGCGTGCAGTGTAGTATTACTAATAAGTAAACTAAAAACTATAAGCGGCAGCATTTTTATCATAACACAGTTTTAGTTGCAACGGCAAATTAAAATAAGTTTCGCAAATGTATTTTCGGTTCAGGAGTTAAATACTGCATTTCAATAAATTTTATGAGCGTATTACTTTAAAAAAACTGTAACCTGTTGTAACTTTAAACGTTCCTTACACTAAATTCAATCATTTATTATGCACCCCGCTTACATTTTAATTGCTATCCCCTTTTTCTTTTTGTTAATGGGCGTTGAGTGGCTTTATGGCTATTTGAAGAAAAAAGACCTGTACCGCCTTAATGATACAACGGCTAATTTAGTAATAGGCATAGGCAGCCAGGTGTTTGGTTTGTTGTTTAAAGCTATGCTTTTCGGAATTTATATTTGGGTGTATGAAAACTATGCTGTAACGCATATACCTGCCACGTGGTGGTCGTTTATTATAGCGTTTATTGCTTTCGATTTTTTGTTTTACTGGGCCCACCGCTGGGGGCACGAGGTAAACCTATTTTGGGGCGCGCACTCGGTACACCATCAAAGCGAGGAATACAACCTGAGCGTAGCTTTAAGGCAATCGTGGTTTCATAATGTATTGGCGTTCCCTATATTTTTACCTATACCGCTATTGGGTATAGACCCTGTAATATTTGGCATAGCGGCTATTACCCATACCCTTTACCAGTTTTGGATACACACCAAAATGATTGATAAAATGCACCCTTGGTTCGAATACTGGTTTAATACTCCCTCTCACCACCGTGTACATCATTCTATCGACCCTAAATATATTGATAAAAACCATGCAGGCGTATTTATGATATGGGACCGCCTATTTGGTACTTTTAAAGCCGAAGAAGATAAAGAGCAAATACACTACGGCATTACTACCCAATTTAACAGCTGGAACCCTGCATGGGCCAATATTCACTATTATGTTGAGCTATTTGAAAAGGCACGCAGCATGAATTGGTTGGACAAAGTGAAAATAATATTTGCCAAGCCGGGTTGGCTGCCTGAATATTTAGGCGGGCACCAACAGGTTAAAGAAGTGGATGAGGTGACGTATAAAAAATACGACTTAAGCACTAATATTTATTTTAAAATTTATGCAGCCGTGCAATTTTGTGTGCTGCTTTGGGCCACGGTGCAGTACATGAGCCACTACAGCACCATAAGCGTGTTTTATAAAGCGGTATTCTTTTTACTAATGCTTATTACCATGCTTATTATAGGCGCTATATTTGAGAATAAGCGATGGATTATAGTGGCTGAGTATGCACGTTTAGTATTAGTAATGCTAAGCCTTAATACCTTTTATTATTTTTGGTACATTAACTGGTTTAATGCAGTTATGGCCGTATCGGCGGCTTTGTTTGTAGGTTGTGTTGTGTTTTTTACCTACTCGTACATTGTTACCCGAAAGCAAGCGCAGCCTGTTGTGGTTGAATAAGTTAAGTATATGTCAAAAGCTACTAATTAGCCAACGAATGTTAAAGAAAAGTATGCCGCTTAAACGTATTAAGCGGCATACTGTCTTTTTAACATAGCACTTATCCACAAAATGCACCGGATGTATAATTTTTTTTCGGGGTGGCTAATTGGAAAAAAGTACATATTTGCGTTACACCAAAAACAAAAAACGAAGACGATGAAAAAATTCATTTTTCTTTTTTCAATTCTATGCATAGCCTCATCTGCGTTCAGCGCCGAAAGCGATGCTGTACTGGATTTCAGGAACATATTTTGGGGCGTTAAAAAAGATTCGTGCTGGAGAGATGGCAAGAAACTTGACTTCGCTCAGGACCGCCAATCTTTGTTGCCACGTGCATACAGCATACCTAACGACGATATGATGATTGGTGCTGTAAAGTGCGACAGGATATTGTATTTGTTTAATGACGAAGACCGCTTTTATAAAGTGTTTTTACAAGGTTCGCCTGACCAAGCTGAGACCATGAAATTTATATTGACCTACAAATTTGGCGATTTTAAAAACGAAAGCTTTGTGGATGACAGCCATATTATGCAGTGGTTAGTTAAGGATGTTACCTTTACTTTAAAAGAAATATCGAAAAGCCGTTTTGAGTTAACTATTGAAAGTAACTGGCAAGCCAGCGAATCGTACAAAAAGAACACCAGCGTTGACGACTTTTAGTAGCACACAATAAAAATATAATACCCTAAAGCCCCTTATTTACCATAAGGGGCTTTTTGTTTTAATTCGGTTATTCTTTATTATGTTCGTGTAAATTAACCAACAAACTGCATGGAGAGATTTACAGGTTTATTTGGCATTGCATTAATACTTGGCATAGCGGTTCTGATTTCAAACAACAGGAAAGCAATTAACCTGCGTTTAGTTTTTAGCGGTTTGGGGCTGCAATTGTTATTGGCTTTATTTATACTTAAAACTAATATAGGGCAACTTGTATTTGGTTGGGTAGGCCATAAAATTGAAGGATTACTAAAAATGGCTGATAAAGGGGGGGAGTTTGTATTTGGCGGGTTAATGCGCCCCGATTTACTGCATCCTATATTTGGTGATCAGTACAGCTTTTTATTTATGTTTAAAATAATGCCTACCATAATATTTGTGGCTGTGCTCGTAAGTATATTTTATCATATAGGCATTATGCAACGCATTGTATCGGTAATAGCACGTGCGGTATATTTTTTAATGGGTGTTTCAGGCTCTGAAGCATTATCGAACGTAGCGTCGGCTTTTGTTGGACAAGTAGAGGCGCAAATAATGATTAAACCCTACATTTCAACAATGACAATGAGTGAGTTGCTTGCAAGTATGAGTGGTAGCATGGCGTGTATTGCAGGTGGTGTTATGGCTGTGTATATATCAATGGGGGTTCCAGCGCCTTATTTGTTAGCTGCAAGTATTATGGCAGCTCCGGCATCGTTGGTAATAGCTAAAATTGTTTGGCCCGAAACGGAAGAATCGGCTACTAAAGGCGCTGTTACTTTAGAAGTTAAAAAGGTACATGCCAACTTACTCGATGCTATATCGCACGGAGCAGGCGACGGGCTTAAAGTATCATTAAATGTAATAGCCATGCTTATAGGCTTTATTGCTTTAATAGCGCTGGTAAATGCTATACTTATTAAATTAGGAGGCTACATAGCTTTAACCGGGGCCAATTTAGATTTTATAGGTATCAATCTTAACTACTTTACACTCGACTCAATATTTGGAGCTATATTTTCAGTATTTGCTTGGGCAATGGGTGTACCCGGCCCCGAAACACATGTGGTAGGTAGTTTGTTAGGTACTAAATTGGTTATAAACGAATTTGTGGCTTACGCTAATTTAGCCCCGATGATTAAAAGCAATGCTATATCGCCTAAGGCGTTGGTAATTGTAAGTTTTGCACTATGCGGTTTTGCTAACTTCAGTTCTATAGCCATACAAGTTGGGGGTATTGGCGAATTAGCCCCCAGCAGACGTAAGGACCTTGCCAAACTGGGTTTTAAGGCATTATTATGTGGTACATTGGCATCGTATTTGTCTGCAACTATTGCCGGTATATTGTACTAACACATTTTTCTGTTTTTGTGGAATTACCATAGCTTATCAATCTTCAATAAAATTTTGAGTATGAAAAATATGCTTATAGCACCGTTATTGGCTGCAACCTTGTTGGGCAATGCACAAAGCCCGTTAACCGTAAAAAAGGTAACTGTATTTAAAAACGCTACTGCCTTAGTAGTAAAAGAAGGCAACGCCCCTTTAAAGAATGGCGCCGCCACTTTGCCTATACCAGAACAGGCTTTGTATGGTGCTTACTTTATTGGTAGCGGTAAGGATAATGCCGTTAAAAACATAGTGTTTAAAAACGATACCGTTAAAACCAAAACCGATAGCCGAACGGTAGCTGAATATGTAGCAGGTAACTTAAACAAACAGGTTACTATTAACTACACGCCCACACAAAGCATTGATAAAGCAGTTAGTGGCAAAGCCGTTGCCTATGATGCACAATCAGGTATGGTGAAGTTTGTTACTGATGGTGGCAAAACCTTGGTAATGGATGTAAGCAACATTTATGAAGCTGATTTTAAAGACGACCCTGCCAATACATATATGGCCGATAGCATAATGCGTATGCTGGTATTAAAGCCCGAGAAAGATGCCGCTAACATTAACCTGCAAGAAGTATATATGACAGGGGGTATTAACTGGATACCATCGTATTACCTGCGCTTAAAAGATGATAGAACGGCGCGCATTGAAATGAAAGCATTGGTTGAAAACTTTGCCGATGATTTTAAGGATGCTGATATGGAGTTAGTAGTAGGCGCACCGCAAATGAAATACAGCGGCACACCTGACCCTATGACTTATGATTACCTAACGGTAAGCAACCAGCCATACCCCAAAGCCGAAGCGCGGAATTATATGCAAAGTAATGCCATGGTAACATTTGCCGCCGCTGATGGCAATGGCTATTTTGAAGGTAGTTTTAATACCGATGGCGAGAAGGCAGGTGATATATATATATACAAAATAGGCAAGGTTACATTGCCTAATAAATCGAAAGGCTCGTACCCGATATTTGCAGGCAATGTTGAGTATAAGGATAAATACGAGGGTACTATTGAAGATATTACCAACTTCTTTACCATGCGTTATGTACCGCAGGAGGATAAAGATTTTGATGTGTTCCACTCACTTGAATTAAAGAACTCATCAACGGTACCATTTACTACCGCATCGGTTATGGTGGTGAACGAGAAAGACCAGTTTGTTGCACAAGATGAATTAAAATATACCCCTGTGGGTGCATCATCAACCGTGCGTTTATCGAAAGCGGTGGATATAGTGATGAAGAACAATGAAGAGGAGAAGAACCGCGAGGATAACGCCAAAAAAATCGGCAAAACAGTTTACAGCAAAGTAACTTTAAAAGGCACGGTTAATATTGATAACTACCAAGATAAAGAAGTAACGGTTACCATTACCAAAACCGTGAATGGTACTATAACAGTAAGTAAAGATGGTGCTAAGGTTACTAAAATGAACCCATACCGCGCCGTAAACCCATCATCGGAAATTAAGTGGGAGGTTAAATTAGGCGCTAATGATAAAAAGGTGTTGGAGTACGAATACGAAGTATTTTTTACACCTTAGTAATTAATAAAGGCATCGGAAGTATTGCAAAAACAAAAGACGAAACCAATATTGGTTTCGTCTTTTGTTTTTTGTAGTAACAACTGTTGAGTTGGATTTATTTAAAGCCTATTTGCTTGCTATCAGCTTCGGCTATTTTGTTGTAAAACTCGCGGAACTTAGCGTATTGATCGGGGTTAACAACTCCTTTTTTAAACTTCATTTCGCGGGTGGCTGTAAACTTGCCGGGGGTAGTAGTGTTATAGGTTAATGAGTAATCGGCAAACTCGCTGCTTAGTGTTACCGACTTAGGTTGTTCAGCTAACAATTTACCTTGGGGCAACTCAACCGTCATTACTTCTTTCGAGTCTTCGCTGTAAGTTAACTCCCATGAAAGGAACGGGAATTTACGTGTTTCAAGCGAAAGGAAATCTAATGAGTGTATGCCCTCGCTCCAAGGCAAACGGAATATTTTAATACCAACCACTTCGGTTAATTCGTTCTTTACATTAAATGAATAATCGTAGTGAGCGGTATCGTTGCGCTTATCTAAGTCGGCAAAATTTAAACTTAGCAATTTAGCAGGGTTGGTAAAATCGCCGGCTACTGCGCGGGTAATCATTTGTTCCTGCTTCTCTTTTCCTTCATCGGCAAAATCGCTGCGCATGTCGGCGGCAAGGGTACCTGTTTTTATGCTTTTGCGGTTAACTATAAAATCATTGTTCTCAAAAGTTAATTTGGTTTCGCGCACCATGCCGTTAATAGGCCTGTGGGGCGAAACTAACTTAGTGAGTGTAGTGCCTGTGGTATCGCCATCGCGCGGAATAAATAAAATGTTAGCGCCTAAATCAACTGATGGTAGCGAAGCGAATGAAAGTTTTTGATCGGTTAACTCAATGTAGTAGTCTTTGCCGTCGGCATGCAGTTTAGCAATACAATGGTTAAAGTCTATGCTTGGTAAGTTTAAGTGCCTGTCGCCGTTATCGCGGGTATCCACCAATATTAAATTTGCTTTTACGCCTACCTCTTTACACATGGCAACAAACAGGGTTGATACATCTTTACAATCGCCGAGTTTGGTATTTAACGTGCGCGATGCCTTTTGAGGTATAATAGGCCCGTGCATGAAAGGTACGCTGCTGTAAGATACGTTATCTTCAATAAAGTTGTAGATGATGCGCGCCTTTTGAAGCTCGGTTAAATTTTTGCTTTTATCTTTAAATAAATCGGCAACAGTTTCTTTAATCTCAAAATCGGACTTAGCCAAGCTGGTTGATAAATCGGAATACCAATCGCTTATGTACTTCCAATCGGGCAGGGTAGAAATATCAAGTATAGCACCTACATCGGATAGGGTGGGCATGTATGCTTCAACTTTAATAGATGGTAAATCGTTCATTTGCCATACATACATTTTCATATCCTCAATATCCTTTACAGCAGGTTTTACATCGCCGTTCAGTACCTGGTATTTAAAATCTTTAGTGGCAGGTAACAGTAAACTGTATTTCGATATTTTAACCGGATAATCATAGTTAAAATTAAACTGCTCCCAAAAGTGTTGTGCCAGTTTGCCTGTGTTGTAGTTTTCAATTCTATATGATATATGTATAGCATCGCCAATTTCTAAATTGGTAAATACCATATCGCCATCATTCTTTTCAGCCTGTACTTTGTTGCCGTCTTTTTTATAAACCTCGGCTTTATCAATAATTAAATGCTGGCGGTAACCATTGTAACCAATGCTATATTCCTTCCAGGCATCAATACCTGCCTTGTTAAATATTTTAACCAATACCTCGGTGTAATCTTCAGTGGCGCCTTCGGGATATACTACGCGTTGTGTTTCGTGCAACAATATTATACTGTTATCTTCCGGATATTCTTCAGCCTTAGGCGAGTTTTTAAATAATTCGTATGCATCGGTTTTATCGAAGTTTTCAAACAGGTCTTTCTTGTCTTCTAACTTACGTAGTTGTTTGCGTGCATCGTAATTGGTAGGTGTGTAGTAAATAGCCTTTTTATAAACATCCTTTGCATCATCTAAGCGGTTCATGGCTTGGTATATTTTGCCCAAGCGGCTCCAGTATGCGCCTATGTACGGGGCAAAATCTTTTGCTTTAGTAGCCCATACTAATGCATTATTATAATCCTGTACTTTAAAATATAAATCGCTTAAGTCGGTGCAGTAGCCAATGGCGTAAGGGAAATTGGTATAACGCTGGTTATATATTTTAAATGCATCGGGGCGTTGGCCCTGGTCGAAATAATTATCGGCAAGCAATTGCATTGCGTCGTCGGAGTAATTATTTTTCATGTAATTGATAAGTATTTGGTTTGCTTTTTTAATGTTTTTGGATGTATTTTTTTCTATTGAATACATGATATACATCAAACTGTAATTATCAGGGTACTTAGCATAAAGGGTGGGTACCATTTTTACCAATTCATCGTACTTGTTACGTTTGGCCGATAGGTTTAAATCCATTAAATCAGTATATACACTTGTGCCGTATAACGATTTGTATTTGTTCACTAATTTCTCCTGCTCATCATAATCCTCGCGGTCGCCGGCTTCATCAATCATCCCTTTTATAGCATAAGAGCTTTCGGGGTCCTTGGTTTTTATCTTTTCGTATTCTTTAGTCAGGTCGGTAACGTTTTTATCGCGGGCGTAGGCTTCAATCATACGCGTGCCTGTAAAGGTACTTTCGGGCGAAAGTTCGTGGGCCTTTTTTAATGCCTTGCGTGCTTCGTAAGCTTTGTCGTTACGCAGGTAAACTTCGGCA
>Ga0164241_10004331_pt1 | contig 13823 bp, 12 predicted proteins | sample OricomyardsoilBY_FD_108780 | JGI IMG/M metagenome (GOLD analysis project Ga0164241, IMG submission 108780) | Backyard soil microbial communities from Emeryville, California, USA - Original compost - Back yard soil (BY) | ecosystem: Environmental > Terrestrial > Soil > Unclassified | place: USA...
GAGCCGCGGCTCCTCGCCCGACTCCACCATGCGATCCACGAGTTCGGGCGACACGTAGGTGCCGAACATCCCCTTGATCCGCCCGCGCTGTTTTTCCTCCACGACCAATTGCCAGATGAGCGCCGCAAAACTCGTCGTGAACGCCGCCCCGACCGGCGCCACCAGCGGCAGCACCCAGTGCGTCTTCGCAAACACGACAAACGCCGCCGCCACATAACCCGCGAGCAACGCCACCGCCCCCCCTTTGCGCCATGCGCCGCGTCGGCCCGAAGCCAGCACCAGCGCGCATACCGCCGCCGTCAGCATCAGCGTGATCGCCACCACACCCACGCCGCCCATCCGGCGAATGTATTTCCCGGATACGATCGTCTTCAACAGATTCCCGTGAATGCCCACCCGTGGCACCGGCTGCGGATCGAGCGGCGTCGGCGCGATATCCTGCAGCAGCGGATCGACCGGCCCGATGAGCACGATCGCATCGTTGAATCGCTTGAAAAATTCCCCCGCCGCAGCGCGATCTTCCGCGCTTTCCGATCGCAGCATCGTGCCGGCAATCCACGCATGCACGAAACTCACCCGGGGATTCCGCGGGGAATCCCATCGCGAAAACCAGTTCACCTCGAGATCACGTCCTCTCAGCAACGGCACCGAAGCGAGCACACTTCCATCGCTCTTCATCAGTGTCAGCCGATCGCTCGTAATTTTTACTGCGTCTCTCGGCAGTCCCCAATGAAGCCGCGCCAGCTCCACACCCATGTGAAGGAACACGCCGTCCTTCGTGTTCGCGAAAAGCGGCACGCGTCGCGTTCCGCCATCAATCGTGTCGATCAACCCCATCAATGGCGGATGCACGATCTGCCGATCCGCCAGTCGAAACTGCGGCCGCTCCGGCGCCTCGACCTGCTCTGGCGGCATGTGGGCGTCGGGCAGCTCACGCACGATTTGCTGCTGGTTGATGTCGCGGTCTTCCGCCGCCGCGTAAGCCGCCGCCACGACGATCGGCGCCGGGGGTTGAGAATAGAGCACACTCCACAACGCAGTCGTCCCTTCGTCGAAACGCTTTCTCTCTGCCAGCTCCGGAATACCTCGCTCCGAAAAAACAAAATCGATCCCCACCGCTTTCGCCTTTCCCGCCGACAACAACGCCGAACACACATCCGCGTAAAATGTCCGGTCCCACGGCAAGCTCCCGATGTCCGTGATCGATTTCGAATCCACGTCCACGTAAGCCACTTTCACCGGCGCATCGAGTTCACCTCGGAAACGAAACCGCCAATCCAGCGAGCGCTGCTCTAAAAACCCGGTCCAGCCGAGTAAATGCGCCACGCACCAGATCGCCGGGATCGGCAGCAAGATGAGCCAGCGAAGGGAGGTAAACTTCTTGAGCCGGGGCACGGACCGCGAACGTAGGTGCCACGTGGCTACGGCGCCAGTCCGTAGTTTCAGGCGCCGATAATCGAGCTGTCAGCTTCGCCGATTAGCCGTCGAAATCCCCCTGCTTCCATCCTCACTCAACCCTTTGGCTGGCCATCCGTCGGCGACGTGCGCGCGGGTGGCATCTGCGGGCCGGGCGATGGCTCCAGAGGGGAAACCGGATCGGTGGACTGTGGAGTCGCCTCATCGGAAGCGCCACCACTCGCACCGCCTGCGGTGCTGCCGGCCTGCACCGAAGTCGATGAAATCGTGATCGAGCCGACCGTGGTCAGCATCTGCTGAACAAGTTGAAACAATGCCGCCTGGACCGAGGCCGGCACATCCGTGGGCTCGCCCACCGGCGGGATCGCGCCAACTTCGCCCGTCGCGGGATTGTATTCAATTCCTGTGACAACGATCTGTTTGCCGTGCTCGACGAGGATCGGCCGGCTGCGGGTGCCAAAGGTCTGGGCGATCACGCCTTCAAGCATGACCAGCGCATAGGACGCGCGGTTACCTTCCGGACGAAATGCGATGCGGAACGCCGTGCCGCGAATACCGGCCGCGCCGACCGGCGTCTGAATGGAAAATGAAGAGCCCGCGTCCTTTTTGAGTTTCTTCACATCTGAAATGAGCTCTCCGCGCACGAGATTGAGCCGCGTGGTCGAGGTCGAAGGCTCGGCTGAGAGCGCACTCATTTTATACGATTCGCCGAACGGCTGCTGGGAAAATTGCTCCAACGACAAAACCGAGTCCGCACCGAGCGAGACGGTGGCACCGTTGGACAAAACGAAAAGCACACTCGCCCCCGCGCCCGTCGTGATCACCTGCCCTTCCGTGAGTAGCGATCCGTTGCGCACCGGAAAACGTAATCCGTCCGAAGGATTCACCGCGAATGCCTCGCCCGTCACGCGGGCGACCAGGATGCGCCCGCCCGGTTGCGCCTCAGCTCCGCTTGCCGCCGGCTGCGCGCTCGCGAGCCCCGTTGCAGTGAACAGGAGCGCGGCGGCGAAAAACCAACGGGCAAAAAATCGGGACATAAAAAACGGGTTAAATTACAAACGGCACTAAGGGACCGAACTTAAGCGTTGTCGCAAAGATTTGGCAGAAGCATACGTCGGGTCAAGGCGCAAGCAGGTGTCCACGGCAGACTCCGCCAGCTTTTTCGCCCTAGGATTTAAGCTGAGGTGATATGCCTGGTGATACCACGCGAGGGAGTTCGCCGGCGCGAGAATCAGCGCGCGCAAAAACGCATCGCTTCCCTCCGACCAGCGGCCTTGCAAGTCGAGCGCGACCCCGAGCCGAATCCAAAATTCCGGGACCTGTTCCGAGCACGCAAGCGCCTGCCGGGCAGAAATCTCCGCTTCCTTTCCGAGATCGTTGCGCCGGTCCGGCGCGAGGTGGGACCACAGCGCGGACGCATAGGCTGAATCGGCCCACGCCTGACCATTGGACGTGTCGAAGGCCAGCGCTTCTCCGAAAAGCGACCGCGCTTCGGTGAAGGCTTCGCGCTGCTGATTGAGCGTCGGAGTCCCGCTCAGGGCCAGCGCATCGATCTTCTGGCGACCCGAATATCGCGAGGCTTCGGCTTGGAAGGTCGGCAACGCCACCGCCAGCGTCGTGATAACCACCGCGACGGCCGCCACGATTCCGCCGAGCTGCCTGAGCGGCTCAGGCTCGGAGGCCGGCGGCGCGGGCCAGTGTCGCCTCACGATCTCCGCGGCGACGGCGCCGACAATCATGCCGAGCGCGGGAATTTTCAGATGGAAATCGACGAAGCACGCCGTCGCGAATGCGAGCAGTCCGACGCTCAACGCATGCGTACAACCCGGTGCGCGCCAGCCCGCGTTGATCTCGGTGAACATCGCGGCGCCAGCAGCCCGCACGGCGGTTTTCCAGGCGACGACCGCCACCGCGCCGAAAAACAACAGAAAGCCGGCCAACCCGTAATCGCTCAACGTATTCAGATAGTCGTTATGCGCCCATTGAGGTTCGTCGTTGAAGCGCTCGGGGCGATACCGCTCGAAAAGCGTGTTGAAACTCCCCGCGCCCGTCCCGAGCACCGGCGCGCTTCCGAATAATTGCCCGGACGCCTGCCACAGAATGGGCCGCGACCGTTCGCCGTGGTCCGCCGCGAGATCGTCGAGACGCGCTTTGACGAGCGGCACGGTTGAATACAGCGCGGTCCCCGCCATGGCGACCGCGCCGAGTGCCGTCGCCGATAAAAGGATACGGGAGGTCCACGCCTGACTGCGCGCAAAAAGCGGCCAGCACGCCACGGCGACCGCCAGCGCGAGCCAGCAACCGCGGCTCACTGTCAGCGCGAGGCCGAACAACAGAACCAACGCCAGATATCCGAAGAGCACGCGTTGCACCGCGCTCGCGCCGCGTTGCCAGGTGAGCGACAGCATCGGCGGAATCGCCAGTGCAAGCAGTGCCGCGAAGTTATTGGGATTTCCAAAACAACCGCTCGTCCGCCCGATGTACTGGGCCACCTGCGTGCGCTCCATCATGAGCCAGTCGGGCGCGATGAAACGTTGATATGCGGCGAAAACAACGCCCGCGATCGCGAGCGCCCCGATCGTCCCGGCCACCAGCAAACGCGGGCCCGGGCGGCGCAGCCCATTGAGCGATATCCAGAAAATCGCGATCATCCCCGCCCAGCCCAGCCAGTCGCGTTTGCCGATCCACGGCACCGGCGTGATGAACGCCACGCTGATCAATCCGTACGCAAGAAACGGCAGTAACCAAAATCCGGCGACATGCGATCGTTCGCCCGCCCAAGCCGACATCGTCAGCTGCAAAGCGAGCGTCACGCCCGTCAACGCCCACGTCAGCACCAGCGTTTCCGGTCGCGCCCCGCCGAGGCACAGGGTCGTCCAGGCCAGATTGCCCGCGAGCAGCCCTGCGATCATCCATTCTCCCGTTGGCGCAGCGTTGGAATGTTCAGAAGTGGCCATGCGTTGCGCTTAAAGCGTTATGGACGGCACGGCTCACTCTGATGACAAGGGCTTTTTAAGCCCGTTATGTGAACAGCTTTTGAAAATAAAAAAGCGCCACCGGCGAAGGTGGCGCTGAAAACGTTAACCGTGGCGTGAGCCCTTCGATCAGCTCGTCGGGACGGTCGCGATCGTCTTGAGGATGCGCGAAGCGACTTCGTACGGGTTGGCCGCGGAGTTCGGACGACGATCTTCGAGGTAGCCCTTGTAGCCCGCGTTGATGAAGCTGTGCGGAACGCGAACGGACGCGCCGCGATCAGCGACGCCGTAGCTGAACTTGTCGATGGACTGGGTCTCGTGGAGGCCGGTGAGGCGGAGGTGATTGTCGGGGCCGTAAACCGCGATGTGCTCGGCGCAGTGTTTGCTGAAAGCGGCCATGAGCTTCTCGAAGTATTCTTTGCCGCCGGTCTCGCGCATGAACTTCGTCGAGAAGTTCGAGTGCATGCCGGAGCCGTTCCAGTCGAGCGCCTGGCTGTAGGGCCCGAGGATCGGTTTGCAGTGGAACTGAACGTCGATGCCGTACTCTTCGCAAAGGCGGCAGAGCAGGTAACGCGCGACCCAGACATCGTCGGCGGCCTTCTTGGAGCCCTTGCCGAAAATTTGGAATTCCCACTGACCCTTCGCCACCTCGGCGTTGATGCCTTCGTGGTTGATGCCGGCATCCAGACAGAGATCGAGGTGCTTCTCGACGATCTCGCGGGCCACGTCGCCCACGGCGGCATAACCGACGCCGGTATAGTAAGGACCTTGAGGAGCGGGGAAACCGCCTTCAGGGAAACCGAGCGGACGACCGTCCTGATAAAGGAAATACTCCTGCTCAAAACCGAACCACGTGCCTTCATCATCGACGATCGTGGCGCGGCTATTGGAGATATGCGGGGTCTTGCCGTCTGGCATCATGACTTCGCACATGACCAGAACGCCGTTCTTGCGCGTCGTGTCCGGATACACGGCCACGGGCTTGAGCACGCAATCCGAGCTCCGTCCTTCCGCTTGCTTGGTCGAGCTGCCGTCGAAGCCCCAGTTGGGCAATTCGTCGAGCTTGGGGAAGCTGGCGAATTCTTTGATTTGCGTTTTGCTACGAAGGCCGGCGACGGGCTTGTAGCCGTCGAGCCAGATGTATTCCAATTTGTATTTGGCCATGGGTGGAGTTGAGGAGGAGGGATTGCTCGGGTGTGTTCTTCAAGCGTTTTGAAGCGTCGGAAACCGGGCTTAAATCGCCGACGGAAAAAAGCACCTAACGTGCCATGGCAGACTAGAACTAATTTTCATGCCAGATTTTTTAACGAGGACCGCGCGCGTGCTCGTTTTTAAACATCATCCGGCCCTTGCCACCTTCCGAGCCGGTCGAAATTGTGCAGCACCTACCCATGCACGACGTAAAAGACACCGCCCGCGCCCTCGTGCGCATCGGTTACGACGGCCGGGTTCATAAAACCTTCCGCGGCCATCTCGCGCGGGAACGTTTTGAAAACGAGGTCAACGTGCTCACTCACTTGGAAGCGCGTGGCTGTAACTTTGTCCCCAAAATCCTCGAAGCCGACGCCGATGCGTTGAAAATCGTGACGACCAACTGCGGCAAAGTCATCGAGCACATCAGCGAAGAGCGCATGAAAGAGATCTACGCCCAACTCGCTTCTTACGGCGTGCGCCATGAGGACGCGTTCATGCGCAACATCACCTACCGCGCGTCGGACGGCCTCCTGTGCGTGATCGACTTCGAGTTCGCCACCTTGCTCGACCATCCCGGCGGTCGCGGGCTCGCTCCATCAGCCGCCGACACCCCGCCCGACGACCCGCCCGCGACCCCCGCCCAAAGCTGAGCGCTCGATTTTCGTTTCCATGTCTTCTTCTGCTTCGTCTCCCCTCATCTCCCGGCTCAACTGGTCCTGCCTCTCCGACATCGGCAAGGTCCGCTCCAACAACGAAGACTCCTTTCTCGGCATCGCCTTCGACGGCCACGAAGTCCGCTATCTGGGGAAAATCGGCGAGTCCTCCATGGCCTCGACCGACTTCGTTTTTGCGGTGAGCGACGGCATGGGCGGAGAGAAATCCGGCGAATTCGCCAGCCGCATCGCCGTGGAAAAAATCACCCGCCTGCTCCCGACCGGCTTCCGCCTTTCCGCTCAAGGCATGACCAGCGGGTTTGCCGATCTGATCGGCGAACTCTTCTCGGCGATCCACCGCGACATGATCAAAATGGGGCAGGCCTACGAAGAATGCGCCGGCATGGGCGCGACACTCAGTCTGTGCTGGTTCACCCCCGAATGGATGTACTTCGGACACCTCGGCGACAGCCGGATTTATTATCTGCCGCGCAATGGCAAATTCACGCAGGTGACGCACGATCACAGCCAGGTCGGCTGGATGCGCCGCAACGGTCAAATCAACGAACGCGAGGCGCGTTTCCATCCGCGCCGCAACGCACTCCAACAGGCACTCGGCGCCGGCCACCAATTCATCGATCCGCACATCGGTGCCGTCGGCTATCAGGCCGGCGACCGCTTCCTCATCTGTTCCGACGGACTCATCGACGGGATTTGGGATCATCGTCTGGAAGAAATCCTGCACACCGCCACGCCCGGACAAAACATCGCCAAAACGCTGGTCGATGAAGGCGTCGCCGAATCCGGCCGCGATAACACCACCGCCGTCGTCATCGAAGTGCTGCCTCCCAACGCGGCCGCTTAAAAATCCCGCCGGGGCTCGCATCGCGTGCGCCTCCGTGCCCCGGCAAAAGCAAAGCGCCCGCCGCCGTCGCCGCCTATTTCAAAACATCTTTTGAAACGCGCCGCACGCCCGTGAACTTCGGGCGGAAAAGATCCTCCAGCGCATCGCGCGCCTCCGCCGGAATGCGGGCGATCAACGCGTCGAGCGCCGGCAACGGCCCAAGCGCGGCCTCTTCCGCTTCCGCCGCTTGACGGAGCGTTTGGACGCCTGCCTTGGGCGCGGACCGGCCTTCGCTTTTTTCCCCGCCGAGAAACGCCGACTCCGCATCGTCGCTCGGCCACACCGGGCCGTCTTCGTCGAAAGGCGCACCCGCGCTCGCATCTGCCATCGCCGCGTCCGTCTCCGCGCGCGGCATCACCGCCACTTCCCCATCGCTTTCAGTCTCCGCGTCCGAAGACATCATCCGTTCGGGCGGCGTATCGCCCGCTTTCACTGTCACCGCTTCCGTCGAAATTATCCCGAGCGCTCTCCGGTGCTCCGCGATGTCCACCATCGCTTGAGCCACACGCCCATCGAGCCGCTCAATCAGTCCTTTTTTTTTTCGCCGCTGTCAGCGACGGCGGGCGATTCAGGAGCTTCCTCGGCGAGCGCACTGAGTTCTTTGATCAACGAATCGATCGCCCGCGCGCGGCTCGCTTCGACCGCCTTCAACAACGTCACCTCGAAATTAATCTTCTCTGACAGCCCGAGCTTCACGCTGCCTTCGCCTTCGCGCAGTCCGTCGAGCAAGCGCGTGATCTGCTCGGTCGTCATCGCGACGCCTCCGAGTTTGTCCGTACGCCCGCCTTTCGCGATCGCGTCCAGCAACGCGTGCCGCACCAGCTCCTGCAGATCGTTCAACAACCGCACGAGATCGCGGCCGGCTTGATCGCACGCATCGACGATTTCGATCATCTTCGGATGATCACCCGTCGCCAAGGTGCCCGCCAGCGCGGCGATTTTTTCCGCTGAGACCAAACCGTAAACATCGAGTACGTCCGGCTCCGAAATCTCCGCGCCGCAGAACGAAATCATCTGGTCGAAAATCGACTGCGCGTCCCGCATCCCGCCATCCGCCATGCGCGCGATGCAGCTCAACGCATCGTCCGTGATTTTGATTTTTTCCTCACCCGCGATCTGTTTCAAACGCAGCACGATCAAGTCCGCGGGAATCGGTTTCAGGTCGAAGCGCTGGCAGCGGGAGATGATCGTCGGCAGCACCTTCTGCGGATCGGTCGTCGCGAACACGAACTTCACGTGCGATGGCGGCTCCTCGAGCGTCTTCAACAGCGCGTTAAACGCCGCCGTCGAAAGCATGTGCACTTCGTCGATGATGTAGATTTTGAACTTACCCTGCGCCGGCGCGTACTGGACCGTGTCGCGCAAATCGCGGACTTGCTCCACACCGTTGTTCGACGCGCCGTCGATCTCGATCACATCGAGATGCGAACCTTCCGCGATCGCCACGCACGCCGGATCTTTCGGATCGAAATCCGCCTTCGGCCCATCCGTGCAATTAAGCGCCTTCGCGAAAATCCGCGCCGTCGACGTCTTCCCCGTGCCGCGCGGTCCAACAAACAGATACGCGTGCGCGATTCGGTTGCGCGCGATCGCATTTCTCAACGTCCGCACCACATGGTCCTGCCCGACGACATCTTCGAACGTTTGCGGACGCCATTTGCGGGCGATGACTTGGTAACCGGTGGACAAGAGGGCGCTAGTCCACGCGTCGAATCCCGTCGTGCAACTGAAAATTTTACGCCGCGTCCCGCACGGAAAAATAAAGATACCGACGACAAGCCCCGATGCCTTTGATCGGGCCTATTGTAGGAGCGGCTTTACGCCGCGATAATGCGCACCGCGCGCCTCCGAAACGCGGCGAAAGCCGCCCCGCAACCCACCAACCAACTTGAAGCACTTCGGGTATTGGCCCCATCGCAAAAATAAAAAGTGGCCAGGCACTCCACGGCACTAGGAGAACGTCGTTGCCGTTGCTACCTTCCGGTCCTGGCGGAGTTCACGCGTCTGCCCATGCATGGCGCCTGGCCGACGCGGACAGTGCTGCTCACTCCGACTCCCGCAACCAAAAATTCAGAGTATAAGTTCCCCGCGCTGCGTTCCGAAATCGTTCTCGTTCTCTTACTCTTACTCGTTCTCCCGTCCTGCCGTATCTGATACGCCGCGCCTCAGTTCGCCGTCAGCATCCGCTCCGCCCGCTCCACGATTCCTTCCACCGGCCAAAGCCGTCCCAAACCTTCGTAGCCGCACGCGAGCATGCCCTCTTCCGGACCGATGAATTGCGCTCCACGCGCGGTCAAGGTCGCCACGTTCGCGACCGTCGCCGGATGCGACCACATCTTGCCGTTCATCGCCGGCGCGATCAGCAACGGCGCGCGACAAACCAAGTGCAGCGAACTTAAAAAATCCGACGCCAATCCGTGCGCGAATTGCGCGATCACATCCGCCGTCGCCGGCGCGATCAGCAACAAGTCCGCTTTATCCGCGAGTTCCACATGCCCTGGTTGCCAGCCGTTTCCTTCGTTCCACAGATCGGTTGCGACCGGCTGCCGCGCGAGCGCCTGCAATGTCAGCGGCGTGATAAATTGCTGCGCCCCCGTCGTCATCACCGGGAAAACCTCCGCGCCTTTTTTGCGCAACTGACTCGTCAGCTCCGCCGCCTTGTACGCGGCGATGGAGCCCGTAATGCCGAGGACGATTTTCTTGCCGGTCAGTGGAGACGACATTCCCGCAGCGAAGCCGTCCGCTTCTTCACCCGCAAGCGCCGAACCGTCGCCCGCCACGACGCCGCCTCGCGATTACATTTCCGATCCCGCTTCCGCCGGCGCCGATTCCACGGGTTCAGGCGCAGGCGCTCGCTCAGGCGATTTCTCTTCCCGTTTTTCCGGGCGCGGCCCGGGCGGACGATGGAAGTCACGCTCGCGGTGCTCTTGGAAAAATGACGGTGGCAACGGCTTCCCATCCGGTCCGAGTGGCGGTACGCCGCCGCGCCTATCGCGAAGCTTGCGCGTCCACTCGACCCACTGCCGGTCCCGCGCACGCTGCTCTTCACGATGCTCTTCGTATTTCGCGCGCTGCTCCGGCGTGAGCAACGCCGCCAGATCGGCCATCATGCGCTCCATGATGACCTGCATTTGTTTTTGCTCTGCCTGCCGGTCCTTCATCGCGCGTCCGATGATCGGACGACTCTTCTTCTTCTGCTCAGGCGTGAGCTCAAGTTTGTCGCTCAGCTCGCGCCACTGCTGAAAGACGAAACGATCCGCGCCTTTTTGCTGCAACAGATACGCCCCGCGCCGAAACGCGATCGCGCCGCCCACGATCGCGCCGCAGGCAAACACGCCGGCAAAAACGAGAAAGACTACCCAAGGTTTTTTCATGGCACGAAAGGATCAGGACACGTCCAGCGTGGTTGCGCTCGTGGCATCGACTTCAACCGGTGTCTCGCCGAGGGCGGCCGCTTCGCCATCGATCGCATTGAGTACCGGGCGCAATGTCGCCGCCGCGCCCGCGACGGCCAGCAAGCAGGAAACACCGAGCGCGCGCAGTGCGTATCGGGAAAACAACGACGCCTCCATCAGCGGCGCGCGCCCCGCCAGCGCTCGCGAGGCGACGCGCGTGGCAAAGCCGTACGGCGCGGACGCATCGCGCGCATCCGCGGGAGCCTGACGAGCGGCTGCGACCAGCCGGGACCATTCGGGGAGTTGTGTGCTCATGCGCGTTCCTTCTGCTTTAATTGTTCGAAAAGTTTTTTGAGTTTCCGCCGCGCACGGAAGGCGCGGACTTTGACGAGCGTCGTGTTCCAGCCGGTCAACTGGCTGATCTCGACCAGCGTTTTCTGCTCCAGATCGAGCATCTGAATCACGAGGCGATCGTCCGGTTTGAGCTGATCGAGCAGCTTTCCCACCAGTTCCCGCGCCGACAAGGCATCCGCCGCATCCACCGCGTTTTCGCTGGTGAGCACCGCATCGAGGACTTCGGCTTCGTTTTCAGAAAGATCCGCCCACCGAAACTCCGGCCGGCGTTTTTGCGCGCGCAGATGATCGATGCAGGTCGTCACCGCGATGCGGGAAACCCAATGCGGAAACGGCACCGCCCCCTGATACTGGTCCATGCGCGTGAACATTTTCATGAACACCTCTTGCGTGAGATCTTCCTCGAGAACCCGCCGGGGCAAATGCGCCCGGACGATGCGGACCACCAGCGGATGAAGGTGCTCCACGAGCCGGCGCGCGGCGTCCTGATCGCGGGCCCGCACACGTTGCAGGCAACCGCCCAGATCGAACTCCTCGTCGGGGTCATCGGACATAGGGCAATGGAAATACCGTCATACACGGGCAGCAAGACGCCACTATCACGCGCAGGTTACAGCGGCGGGACGCCCGACGGAATAACTGAACGAGAAGCGGACGCATCATTCGACGATCACGCGGAAACCCACATGGCGCGCCCGCGCAGTTTTCGCCATCGATTGAATCGGAAACGTCGCCAGAAAATCCGGCGCATCGAGATAACTGCCTCCCGCAACCGGCGCCGAAGACTCCTCCGCAGACGCGTCCAGCCATTCAGCGACCCCGCCCGATAAATCCCTGAACTCTCCGCGTTTTTTGCCCGCCCTCGCCGCGCGATAAATCGCTTCGCTGGGCAACCGCACCGTCCGTCCAAGCAGCCACCCGAGCTGGCGACAAAACGTCTGCGCTTCCATCCAGTTCACCGAATCGACCGCGAGCGTGTCGCCGATTTTCCGGCTCGGGTTCGTCGCCATCACCAGCGCGTAAAGTGCCTGCGGTGTCTCGATCGTGGACAACCGAACCGCTCCTTCAGCGCCGGTCACGTTTTTCAAATGGGAGAAAACCGCTTCCTGCACCGACGCGAGCACGGCGGCTTTGGACGCTCGATAATCCACCCGCTCGCGCAGGCCGGCATCGAGCTCACGACTGCGCGAAAAATCCCGCCACAGCGTCCGCGCCAACACCGCCGCCTCCGCGATCTTTTTCCCAGCCGCGTCGAGATCGCGCGCGCGCAACGATTCCGCCGCGCCAGCATCCAGTTCTTTCAACCGCGCGATTCCCTCAGCCGATAACACCGTCTGCCGGCGCGCCTCGATATCGTCGCTCGCCGCCGCCGAATACTGCCGGCTTTGCGGAAACTGCGTGTTGATGCGGTCCTGAGCTTCCTTCGCGAGCGCGAAGTGCCGGCCCGCTTCCGCGAAATAACCGGCGCGCGCGTTTTCGTCCCCGACCGTCGTATTATCCCGCACGGTCACCGCCAGTGCCGCGGCCTGCAGCGACTGGATTTCATCCTCCATCTTTTCCTCGGCCGCGGGATCGGCGAAGGGGGAATGTGGATACTCGCGGTTGATCCGCGCCTGCGCGGCCCGTGCTTCTTCATAAGCCGTGCGAAGATCGTCCCAACGTCCCTCAGCCGCGGCGGCTTCCGCTTTCTTCCGCGCGACAGCGAGCCGCTCGCTGAGCGGTTCCGCCTCCAGGCGTTCGATATCGAGTCGCAACCGTGTTTCCCGGGAGAGTTCCTTGAGCGACGCGCTCGCCTCGCTGCGGTTCAGTTCGGCGAGCAAGGCCGCCGCTTCGCGCATCTTCACCACCGCGTCCGCAGTGCGATCTTGGATACGCGCTGCGTCGGCTTCGCGTTCAAGACCGGCGATCCGCTCCAATAGTTGCCGCGCATCGAGGTCCGCCATGCGCCGCTCAAGTGCGCGCAACCTGTCTGATTCCGCCGGCGTCGCGCGCGCGTCCCGACGGACGCGTTCGCGTTGTTTCTCCACGGCCGAAGCGAGGCTCGCGCGCGCTTCGAGAGAATTCCCCGCGCCGCGCGCATCGGCTTCCCGCCAGTCATTTTCCAGCCTGTCCACCTCGGCGGAAAGCGTCCGCAAAGCGGACTCGTCCGTGCTCGCCACTTCGGGAGTCGACACGCCGGGCGCGCGAGGTCCGCGGGTCGCCAAAAAATAATACAGCCCCGCCAGACCGCACACGATGACGACGCCGAAAAGCCACGGGCGCACTCTGGTGGGAAAGCTGCGGGATTCGTCGTCGTCGGCCATGCGGGAGCGCCCAGAGAAATTCCCCGCGTCGAAAATGCAACGCACCTGATCCCGCGTGCGACCGATTGCCGCAGGCTCGACATCGCCGCGCGCTTGGCGTTTTCACGAGACAACGTGCTCGACCAACTCACCATCCTCGCGCCGGGTTTGCTCGGCGGATCCGTCGCCATGGCCGCCCGCGCTCACGGCGTCGCCCGCCGCATCGTGATTTGGTCGCGACGCCCCGAAACACGCGCCGCGCTGCGCGATCAGCCGTGGTGTGACGAGGTTGCCGGCACGCCCGCCGACGCCGTGCGCAATGCGAGTCTCGTCGTCCTCGCAGCACCCGTGGAAAAAATCATCGAGCTCGCGCGCGAAATCGCCCCGGCCCTTCCCGCCGGCGCGATCGTCACGGATGTCGGCAGCGTGAAAGGCGAACTCTGCCGCGCGTGTCACGCGGCGATGCCCGCACAGGCGTTTTTCATCGGCTCGCATCCCATGGCCGGCAGCCAGAAAACCGGCTGGGAAAACGGCAGCGCCGATCTCTTCGAAAAACGTATTTGTTTCGTCACGCCACTGCCCGGCGCGAACGACGCCACCGCAACGGCCCGCCAGCAAGCCACTGAAATCGTCGCGCATTTCTGGCGCGA
>Ga0164241_10004332_pt1 | contig 13823 bp, 11 predicted proteins | sample OricomyardsoilBY_FD_108780 | JGI IMG/M metagenome (GOLD analysis project Ga0164241, IMG submission 108780) | Backyard soil microbial communities from Emeryville, California, USA - Original compost - Back yard soil (BY) | ecosystem: Environmental > Terrestrial > Soil > Unclassified | place: USA...
AAGGCTCGCCTGGTGCTCAATGTCGACCTGATAGGGCAGGGCGTGAGCGTCGAAGTCGATGCCGCGGACGTCCGCGCGGCATAGTTCCCGGTTTTGCTCAGAAGAATGGCGCGCGGAGTGTATCGTTCGCATCACAACCCGTATTCGGCTTGACACACCCGAACCCGGTCGTTAGCGTAGGTGCCTCCACATGGCGGGGCAGCACGAGCCTCCCGCCAGCACGTTTTTTCGAGCAGCGACACGTTGTTCGCGCCGCGCGTTGAAGGTTTCTCCTTCGGCGCCGATTGGGCCCCTGTAACTGACGGGGCGAAGCTCCATCTTCCCGGTTCCTCGTTTTATGCACATCCGTGAAAAGTCCTCCCTTGGTGGACGCCTGGCGTTCGTCCTCGCGGGCGCGCTCGGCTTCGCTCTCGCCGGGTGCGCCGGCAGCCCGGCCGACGACGCTCCAGCTCTCAAGACGGACGCCGTGTACGACAAAGGAACCGGCCTGCTGAAGGAGTTGCACGCCGACCTCGACGGCGACGGTCGCAACGATGCAACAGCCTTCATGGAAGGCACGCGCCTCCAGCGGATCGAGGTCGACCGGGACAACGACGGGCACGTCGATCGCTGGGAGTACTACGACCCGGGGACATCGACGGTGCCGACGGGACGCGGCAGCCAGTTCGATCGATGGGCGGTGCTGTCGAGGGCCGAAGAGTCCGGCCTCGCGGGAGGTCCCATCGTCCGGCGCGAGTTCTATGCGGCCGGCGCCGTCCAGCGCGTGGAGGAAGACACGACACGCGACGGCAAGGCGGACAAGTGGGAGTTCTACATCGACGGCTCGCTCGAGCACGTCGATCTCGATCTGCTTGGGAAGGGCTACGCCAACAGGCGTCTCGTGTACGGTCCATCGGGCGACGTGGTCCGTATCGAGTCCGACGAATCCGGCAGCGGCGCGTTCGCGCCCGTCGCTCAGGCGCACTGACACATGTCCACGACGACCATCGCGAGCTCCCCGGCGATTCCACCAGCGGCGAGTGAGAGCAGCGTGTTCTCCCTGCTGTACATCCGTGCGGTCAAGGATTCCACGCCCGTCGAAACGCGTCTGGCGCAGTTCGGCCTGCCAGTCACGGCGGTCGACGATCCTGCCGAAGCCGTCCGCCTGCTCCGGAAGCGTTCCTTTCTGCTCGCCGTGATTCATCTCGTGGACGAGCGAGGATCGGTTCCCGTCATTCGCGCCCTGCGGGCGCAGAATCCGCACATCCCGCTGGCGGGGCTGATGGATCCGTCCCGCCCCATCGCCGCAGCCGAAGCGGTGCGCGCCGGCATCACCGACCTGCTCACGTGGCCGCTCGATGAACGCGAACTCGGCACCCTCATCGCCAACGCGCGCGATCGCGCCGCGGTCCATCTGACGCAGGCGGCCGCGGGTGCGTCGGGACAGCCCGTGCTGTTCGCGAATTCGCCGGCGATGCGGGTGGCGATGGAGCGCGTTCGCGCCGCAAGCCAGGATTCCAGCGGCGTCCTGATTTTCGGTGAACACGCGACGGGCCGCGAACTCGTCGCGCGGACCATTCACGCGCGGAGCAGCCGGGCGGCCAGGCCCTTCGTGGTCGTGGACTGCAGCGAGGGCTCGCTCCACGAACTCGAGTCCCGGCTGTTCGGAATGGTGACCGATCGGCGGAGCAGCGCCGGCCACGAACGGCCCACGAGCGAACGGGTTGGGGTGACGGGGGCCGTGTGCCGGGCCAATGGCGGCACGCTGTTCCTGCGCAACGTCATGGAAGCCCCGACGCGCGTCCAGGCCAAGCTCGCCCGTCTGCTGCGCGACAGGGAAGCAGGCCTGGCTGAAGATCGGCAGTTGATCGACCTGGACTTCCGCGCCATCGCGGCGGTGGACGCCGGCGTCGATGCCGCGATGGCCGAAGAACGAATCCGGCGCGACCTCTACGAGCGGCTGGCTCAGACGCGCATCGACATGCCGCCGTTCCGCCGGCGCCGCGAGGACCTGCCGCTGATCGCCACGACGTTCCTTCGCGATGTCGCCACCAGGCGGGGCACCACGCCGAAGACGTGCAGCCGCGCGGCGTTCGTCATGCTGTCGGCGCTGCCCTGGCCGGCCAACGGCAAGGAGATGCGCGCGCTCCTCGAGACGCTCGTCGACGCCAGCCCCCGGCCGGTCATCCAGCTGGACGACCTGTTCGACCACATCAAGCTCGACAGCCTGGCCGCCCGCGTGGAGGCAGGAGGGACCCTGCGCGACGCGAAGGCCAGGTTCGAACGGGACTGGATCAGTGCGGTGCTCATGAAGCACCACGGCAGGGTGGGCGAGGCGGCCAAGGCGCTCGGCATACAGCGGACCAATCTGTATCGCAAGGTTCGCCAGCTCAAGGTCGCCAGAACGCTGCTCGGACCGCGGCGTCCCACACTTTAGTGACAGACGGAAAGTGTCAGGCCCATGTATCACATGCGCCACATTTTCTGCGGATTTACGCCTGAATTCCTTGACTCCCACAGGAGTCGCCCCCCATTATGGCTGTGCGGAGTTTCGCAGCTTCGCGACCAGGAGACGTCAGCACAATGTCTATGAAGAGAGCAGTGGTATTCGGGCTCGCGTTGGCTCTGTCGAGCATGTCGATTTCGCCGATCGTCGCGGCCGCACAGGATACCGGAGTGCTCGCCGGAAAAGCGACCGACAAGGCCAAGCAGCCGTACTCGGACTACACGATCCGTCTACGCAACACGAACAGCCCGTCGATTGTGAAGACCATTCCGCTCACGGCGCAGGGCACGTTCTCGTTCGACGCGCTGCCGCTCGCGCAGAGCTATCTGATCGAGCTGTACAGCGTGAAGAACAACAAGGTCGTGTGCACGGAAGGCGCGTTCACGCTCAACAACGCGTTGATGACCAAGACGGACATCAACGTGGACTGCGGCAAGAACCCGACCGCCTGGCTGCTCGCAGCCGGCGCCGGTGCGGCCATCATCGCGGCCGCGACGCAGAGCAACGCCCAGTAAGGCTCAGGCAAGTCCGGCTCCTCCCAGCCGGGTTTTTTCCGTCCCGCACAATCCGAAGTCTCTCCGCCGTGTCGTCACGCATCCCGTGACGACGCGGCGGACCCGTTTTTTTTTCTGACCGTGCCCAAGACTCCCTGGCGCGTCGCGTGCCTTTTTCTGCTGGTGTTGGCCGCCGGACACACGGCGTCCGCACAGTCGTCCGACGCCCCGTCGGCGGGCGGCCGCCGGCTCGTGTACGGACCGCTCTCCTTTCAGCCCCGGATCTCGCTCACGAACCTGGGCATCGACACGAACGTCTTCAACGACCCGGCGAATCCGACGCGCGACTTCACCATCTCGCTCTTGCCGGCCGTGGACGCGCGGCTCCGAATCGGCCGCGGCATGCTCACGAGCATCACGGGGCTCGAGCTCATCTACTTCCGCAAGGCGACGACCCAGCGTTCCACCGGATTCAACGAGAGCCTGCGTTTCGATCTGCCCCTCGCGCGCCTCACGCCGTATGTCGGCGGCGAACGTGTGGAGTCCCATCAGCGGCCCACCCCCGAAATCGACGCCCGGATCCGGCAGACGACCAGGGCCGTCAGCGCCGGCGCCAGCCTCAGGCTGGGCTCGCGCGTGCGCGTCCAGGCCGGACGGTCCGAGCGCGAGATTAGGTATGACGACGTCGAGGCATTCGCCCAGATCGCGGAGAGTCTGAACCGGCGCGCCACCCGGACGGACGTGTCGATGGACATGGACCTCACGCCGCTGACGACCTTCGTCGTGCGGGCGAGCACGCTGCGCGATCGCTTCATCGGGTCATCGCTGCGCGACGGCGACAGCCGCAGCCTCGGCGCCGGGTTTCTACTCAAGCCCTTTGCGTTGATTTCCGGCAGCGCGTTCGTGGGCGTGCGGCACTTCTCGCCGGTCAGCTCCATCGTGCCGAAGTACACCGGGCTCGAGGCCGACGGCGCACTGGCGTATCTCTGGCGGGATCGGACGAAGTTCGCCGTCACGTTCACCCGGACCCTCGACTATTCCATCGAGCTGGACCAGCCCTATTTCATCGCCGTCGGTGGGTCAGGCTCCATCACGCAGGCCATCGCGACCCGATGGGATGTGGTGGCGTCGGCATCGCGCGACACGCTGCAGTACCAGCCGGTTCTCAGGACGGACGCCTCGGGCCCGCTCATCGGCAGGAGAGACCGCACCCGGTCCTCCTCGATCGGCCTCGGCTATCACGTGACACCGGAGGCACGCATGGGCTTTGACATCGTCTACACTCGGCGGCTGTCGGCACTCGAAAGCCGGCAGTACGACGGATTCCGCTTCGGAGGCTCCTTCAGTTATGCCTACTAGGCACGTCGTTCACATCGCAACGGCCGGAGTGCTCGCACTGATGCTGGCGGTCAGTGCGGCGGCACAGACGGCGCCGCTCAAGGTTTCGCCGCGCGACAAGCTGACCATCAGCGTCTGGAACGCCGGCGTCAAAGAGGAGAGCTACTCGGTCGAGGTCATCGTCGACGCGGACGGAACGTTCGAGTACCCGACGCTCGGGCGCGTGAAAGCCGCCGGCCTGACGAACCGGGAGCTCGAGGACTCGCTCAAGAAGGAGCTCGAGCGCGACCTCGTCAGCCCACAGGTGACGATCGACGTCGAGCAGAGCGCGAACAAGAAGGTCACGATCTCGGGTGAGGTGAGATCGCCGGGCCCGTACGCGTTCGGCGGCGACTTCACGATCTTCGACGCCGTCGTGCGCGCCGGCTCGCCGACCGAGCAGGCCGGCGACGAGGCGGTCATCTACCGGCGCGCGACCGACGGATCCACGGACGAGGCCGGCATCCGCGTGGACCTGTACGAACTGATGTCCAATCCGTCAACGAAGAACAACGTGAGGCTGCAGGACGGCGACTACGTCGTCGTGCCCAAGAGCGAACCGGTGTTCATTACGGGCTTCGTACAGACGCAGGGGCAGTACCAGATCAAGCGCGGCACGACCGTGAGCCAGGCGCTGGCCCTCGCCGGCGGCATCACGGACCGCGGCGCCAGGGGCCGCGTCAAGATTCAACGCAAGGTCGAGGGCAAACCAAAGCCCAAGGAAATCGAGGTCAAGGATCTCGACACGGAACTGGTTGAGCCCGGCGACACGATAGTCGTGCCGGCCCGCATCTTCTAATCGGATTCAGACATGGCGAATCGCACTCCTTCCCGCGCTGGCCAGACCCTTTCTCACTCCCACATCGGCGACTACCTGCGCGTGCTGTATCGCCGCCGCTGGACGGCGGGGCTCGCGCTGCTGGCCGTGCTGGCCTACGGCGCATTCAGCACGCTGAAGAAGACCCCGATTTACGAGGCAACGACGCAGGTGCTCGTCGAGAAAGAGGCCCGGCGCGCGACGTCGCTCAACTCGGTGCTCGATCAGTCGAACTCGTACTACGACGACGACTTCCAGCAGACGCAATATCGCGTGCTCCAGAGCCGCGCGCTGGCCTGGCGTGCGGTACAGGCGCTCGGGCTGAAGCCGGACGCCCTTGTGCCGACTCCGGCGCCTGAGCAGGGCTTCTTCGGCGGCCTCAAGAGCTGGGCCATGGATCTGGTGGGCGCGCCGAAGGCTATCGCACCGCCGCCGCCCGACGAGACGACGACCCAGGCCGATCTGACCAACGGGTTTCTCGGTGGACTCACCGTCGCGCCCATCCGCCTCACGCACCTGGTGGAACTGCGGTACCGATCTCCGGATCCTGTGTTTGCCGCACGCGCGGCAAACGCCGTGGCCGATCAATACATCGCGCACACGCTCAGCTCGCGCGAAAGCGCCACCAAAGAGACGACGGACTATCTGAGCGGGCAGCTCGAAGAGCAGCGCAAGAAGGTGCTGGCTGCCGAGCTGGCCCTGCAGCAGTACCAGGAGCACAACGACGCGGTCGGCGTCGACGATCGCCAGAACGCGATTTCGCAGCGCCAGTCCGATCTGAACGGCAAGCTCACCGCGGCGCGCGCCGAACGCATCGAGAAGGAGCAGCTCTACACGACGCTGTCATCGATGCAGAGCAACTACGCGGCGCTGGAGACGTTTCCGGCGGTCCTGAACAGCGAGCTGGTGCAGAACCAGAAGAAGCAGCTGGAATCGCTTCGCCAGGAGAAGATCGCGCTCACCAGCCGCTTCAAGGAAGGCTCGCAGCAGATGCAGGACATGGACCGCAAGATCCAGGCGGCGAGCGACAAGCTCCACGCCGAGATCGACAAGGTCGTCGAGGCGGCCAAGATCGACCTCCGGCAGGCGCAGGGAAGAGAAGCATCGTTCGACCAGGCCCTGAACCAGCAGGACGCCGAGGCGCTGCAGTTGAGCAAGAAGGCGGTCAACTACTCGGCCCTCAAGGACGAAGCGGTCAGCGCGCGGAGGCTGTACGACACGCTGCTGCAGCAGGCCAGCGAAACCGGCGTGGCCGGCGAATTCAAGGGCACGAACATCCAGATTGTGGACCGCGCTGTCACGCCACGGTCACCGGTGCTGCCGAATCATTCCCGCGACCTCACGACGTCCTTCATCGTCGGCTGTCTGATCGCCGTTGCGCTTGCGTTCGGGTTCGAGTACCTGGACAGCCGCATCCGGACGCCGGACGAGATCAAGACGCACCTGAACGTTCCGTTCCTCGGCCTCGTTCCGGTGCTGACCGAAAAAGAGATGAACGGCAAGTCGGCGCTCATCTGCGACGCCGTGCCGCCCAGTTTCGCCGAAGCCATCAAGGCCGTCCGCACCGCCATCGTCTTCTCATCAGCTGACGAGGGCGCCCGGACCGTGGTCGTGACGAGCACGGCGCCGGGTGAAGGCAAGACGCTCGTTTCCACCAACCTCGCCGTCGCGCTGGCGCAGGCCGACCAGCGGACCCTCATCATCGACGGCGACATGCGCCGGCCCCGCGTCCACGAAGTCTTCGATCGGCTGCAGGAGCCGGGTCTGTCGAACGTGCTCGTGGGCACCGCCGAACTGCACATGGCCACCTGCCGGACATCGGTGCCGAATCTCTTCGTGTTGTCTGCCGGGCACATCCCGCCGAACCCGGCGGAGCTGCTCGGCTCGGCCAAGTATCGCGACATCCTGCACGACCTGCGTCACCAGTTCGACTGGATCATCGTGGACGCTCCGCCGGTGATGGCGGTCACGGACGCGGTCATCGCGGCAAACAACGCGACGGGCGTGGTCTTCGTAATCGGTTCCGAGATGACGTCGCGGCGCCATGCGGCCTTCGCGATCGAACAGCTGACGTCGGCGCGGGCGCACATGATCGGCGCCGTGCTGAACCGGGCCAACGTCCAGCGCCACGGGTACTACTACTCGACGTACTACCGCAAGGACTACACGCAGGCGTACACCAAGTCCTGACGCCTCGCGCCCGTCTCCGGCATCCTGCCGGATTGCCGTGCGCCGCCCAATGGGCGGCGCATGTCTGTTTTCAGACCTTTCTGCCGGGGACCCGCCTCGGCGGCATCTCCGTTGCGCATCTTCCTGACAGCCGATCCGTTCCTGCCGGTGCCGCCGCGCCTGTACGGTGGCATCGAGCGGGTGATCAGCCTGCTGATCGACGGCCTGGTGGCGCGTGGTCACACGGTGACGCTCTTTGCCCACCGGGATTCGTCACCAGGCTGCGAGCTCATCGCCTATCCGCGGCGGGGCAGCGGGTGGGTGGATTCCACCGTGCACGCCGCGCTGATCGCGCGCGAAGCGTCCCGGCGGCAGCCCGACATCATCCAGAGCTTCGGCCGTCTCGCGTACCTGCTTCCGCTTCTGCCCACGCCCGTTCCGAAGATCATGTCGTATCAGCGGGAAGTCACGCCGCGAACCGTGGCACGTGCGCTATCGCTCTCGCGCGGAACGTTGTCCTTCACCGGCTGCAGCCACAACCTGATCGCGCCAGTCCGGCACATCGGTCAGTGGCGCGTGATCTACAACGCGGTGTCCACCGAGACGTTTGCATTCGTGGAACGCGTCGCGCCCGACGCCCCCCTCGTGTTCCTCGGACGAATCGAGCACATCAAGGGCACGCACGTCGCGATTGAGGTGGCTCAGCAAACGGGACGCCGGCTCGTGATTGCCGGCAATGTTCCCGACGAGCCGCAGCACCAGGCGTACTTTCGCGAACGGATCCAGCCGCACGTCGACGGCCGTTCCGTGGACTATGTCGGTCCTGTCGATGACGAGGCGAAGCGCACGCTCCTTGGAAGCGCGGCGGCACTGCTGATGCCGGTGCTGTGGGACGAGCCGTTCGGCATCGTGATGGCGGAAGCGCTCGCCTGCGGCACCCCGGTCATCGGGCTGGCGCGGGGCGCGATCCCCGAGGTCGTCGCTCACGGATCTACCGGGTTCGTCTGCAACGACACGGCCGACATGGTCAGCGCGGTCGCCGCCCTTTCCTCGATCACACGCGGGAAGTGCCGGCAGGACGCCGAAGATCGGTTCAGCCGCTCCGCGCTCGTGAACGCTTATGAGTCGCTTTTCCGTGAACGCCTCGACCCGGCACACGTGAACGCGGCGCTGGAGTCGACGCCACATGTCTGATCGTTCGCCCGCGACGACGGCGCAGCTCGACCTGCGCGTGCACGTCATCGAGCCGGCCGCCAGGTGGTCGTCGCTCCATCTGTCGGAGCTGGTGGAATATCGAGAGCTCCTGTTCTTTCTGATCTGGCGCGAAGTCAAGGTGCGCTACAAGCAGACCGCGCTGGGTGTCGCCTGGGCCGTCATGCAGCCGTTCTTCACGATGGTGGTGTTCACCATCTTTTTCGGCCGGCTCGCAAAGGCCCCGTCGGACGGTGTGCCGTACCCCGTCTTTGCCTACTGCGCCTTGTTGCCCTGGCAGCTGTTCGCGTCCGCATTGACGGAATCGAGCAACAGCGTCGTCGCCAATCAGCGCCTGATCACGAAAGTCTATTTCCCGCGGCTGATCATTCCGCTCGCCGCCGTATGCGTCGGCCTCGCGGACTTCGTTGTCGCGTTCGTGATCCTCATCGGCATGATGCTCTATTACGGCATCGTCCCGACGCTGGCCGTCCTGACGCTGCCGCTGTGGACGGCGCTGGCGGTCGCCACCGCACTTGCCGCGGGGTTGTGGCTGTCGGCGCTGAACGTGCGCTACCGCGACGTCCGCTACACCCTGCCATTCTTCACGCAGCTCTGGCTGATCTGTACGCCTGTCGCCTATGCCGTGTCCTGGTTCCCGGAGCAATGGCGTCCGCTCTTCGCGCTGAATCCGATGTTCGGCGTGGTCGAAGGATTCCGCTGGGCGCTGCTCGGCCGCGGCGAGGGCCCGGGGCTGACAGTCGCCATCTCGAGCGCCGTCGTAGGGCTGCTGCTCGTCGGCGGCCTGTTCTATTTCCGCCGAACCGAGCGCACGTTCGCGGACATCGTCTGATCCATCGCGCGTGGACACATGTACTCACTGAAGGCTGAACATCTTCGCAAGCGCTTCACCCTCGGGGCGCGCGAGCGCTACGGCGCGATGCGCGACGTCATCACCCGATCCGTGCAGACCGCGCTGAGCCCGAGCCAGTGGGGGCGTCAGACGCCGGCTGATGTCGTCTGGGCGCTCGATGACGTCTCGTTCGAGATCGCGGAAGGGGCGGTCGTCGGCATCATCGGGCGGAACGGATCGGGGAAGAGCACGCTTCTGAAGATCCTGTCCAGAATCACCGAACCGACGTCCGGGCGGGCGGAAGTCCGGGGCCGGGTTGGATCGCTGCTCGAGGTCGGGACAGGCTTCCACCCGGAGCTGACCGGTCGAGAAAACGTGTTCGTCAACGGCGCGATCCTCGGCATGCGGCGCCGGGACATCGTCGCGCGGTTCGACGACATCGTCGCCTTCGCCGAGGTCGAACGATTCATCGACACGCCGGTGAAGCATTACTCGAGCGGCATGCAGATGCGGCTGGCGTTCGCCGTCGCCGCCCATCTGCAGCCCAACATCCTGCTCGTCGACGAAGTGCTCGCCGTTGGCGACGCCGAATTCCAGCGCCGCTGTCTGGGCAAGATGGAAGACGTCAGCCGGCAGGGAAGAACCGTCGTGCTGGTCAGTCATCAGCTTGGACAGATTCGGCGGCTGTGCCAGCAGGTCATCTGGCTCGATCGCGGGCGCGTGCGCTACATCGGCGAAACGGGATCCGCCATCGGCGAGTATGAGTCCGCCATTCTGCGAGGCGACGACACGACCGCGGCGGGGCAGTGTTTCATCCGCTGGGAAATTCCCGGTTCGGGGCAGAGCCTCAAGCACAGCGATCGCGCCACAACCATCCGGGCCCACATCAGACTTCATGAGGCGCTGGTGCGGGGCCACTACGGCGTCGCCATCTACGACGATCAGGAAATGGTGGTTGCCGGCTGGGCGTTCGAACCGGTATCGCTCGAGGCTGGTTCGCACACGCTCGACATGAATCTGCCGTCACTCCCGCTGCGCCCGGGCGCCTACCGGCTCAGCTTCGCGCTGTTCAACGGCGGCAGCAATCTCACAGGCGGCCGGCTCATCGAGAAATGGATGGGCGTGCCGCCACTCACGATCGACGCCCCGCCCGTCGGCCATCCGCAGGACGAGTGGGCGGGCATTCTCAACGTGCCCGGAACCCTGGCCGTGTCCGGCGGCGTGGGGACAGAGACGGGGCACCCCGCGCGACCGTTCGCGGGGCAGACGCGATAGCCGTGCCTGCTCGCCCGCGAGTGCTCGTCGGAACCTCGGCGTACAACGCTCACGTCCAGCACATGGCGCTGGCGTTCGCGGAGCAGGGCGCGCTGGCCGCGTATTTCACGGGCGGCGTTGATGTCTTTCCCCCCGGCGTCATCCGCGCGCTCCGTTCCGCGGCACGGCACTGGGCGCCGCAAATCAGCCGCCAACTCGAGCGGCGCGCCGTGTCTGGTGTTCCGCCACCACTCGTTCACGCCCGCTGGCGCTGGGAATTGCCGCGGCTGGCCGCCAATCGTCTGGGAGCGCCGACACTCGAAGACTGGTGCTGGGAACATCAGGAACGCGATCTGGACCGGCATTGCGCACGTGCCCTGGCGCGCCCCGGCATCGACGCGTTCTTCGGCGTTGAACATGGCGCGCTCGCCGCGCTCCAGGCCGCACGACGGTGCGGCAAGGCCGGGGTCGTCGCGTTTCTGAGCCCTCACCGGCGGACGCGCATGGCGTGGGTCGGCGCCGAGTATGACAAGCGGCCGGAACTGCGCACCGACGCGCATGCGGTCATCGATGCGCGTTCCGCGGCGCGAGACGCGCGCCGCGACGTTGAAGCGGCGATGGCGGACTGGGTCGTCACGAATTCCTCCTTTACGACCGACTCATTGATCGAGGCCGGCGTACCGGCGGCCAAACTCATCACCGTGCCACTCGGCGGACCTGATCCCGTGGCGGCCGGCGAACTGCCCTCAGCCGTTCCGGCGACGCTGCGCTATCTCTATGCCGGCCCGCTGTCCGTGCGAAAAGGCGCCCACCATCTGCTCGAAGCCTGGAAGCATGTGGCGGGCAAGACTCATGAACTCCACTTCTACGGGCAGCCGCTGCTTCCGGCAGCCGTTCTCGATGCCGCTCGACGGGCGCCTGGGGGCGATCGCATTTATTTCCACGGCTCCGTGCCCTCCGCTCAGCTGAAGACGGCGTATCAGCAAGCCAGCGTGCTCGTGTTCCCTACGCTGTGTGACGGGTTCGGCATGGTGGTCTCCGAAGCGATGGCCTGCGGCCTCCCGGTGATCACGACGCGCAATGCGGGAGCAAAGGACTGGATCACGCCGGGACAGTCCGGGTTCGTGATTCCGCCCGCCGATACCGATGCGCTTGCGACCGCGCTGCAATGGTGCGCCGACCATCCGGACGATCTGCTCGCGATGCGGCGCGTGGCGCTCGACACGGCATCTCGCTACACCTGGAAAGACTTTCGCCGGTCGTTCCGCGACCAGCTGAACGACGCCTTCAGCGGCGCACGCGCGATGACGCCTGTCGCGACCGCAGCCCGGTAGTCCAGTGACGCCCCTGCGACGCATCTGCATCGTGACGCCCGGGTATCTCTCCTCGACACCGCGCGTCGTTCGGGAAGCCGACGCCTTGTCGGCCGCCGGATATGACGTTCGCGTGGCCTTCACGCAGGGGCAGCTGGAGAGTCACCGCGCCTTCGATGCGGCGCTCGTGGCTGGCCGGCCGTGGCGAACGTCGGTGTATCACTGGTCCGATCAGCATCCGGGAGAGCGGTGGGCATTCCTCCGGACCGGCGTTCGCCACCGTCTGGCCCAGGCCGCGCCGATGTCCGCATTGCCCATCGCGGGCGTGGCCGAACGCGCGGAAGGGCGGATCTATCCGGAACTGCGACGAATCGCGGCCGCCGAGGCTGCCGACCTGTTCATCGGCCACTATCCCGTGGGCCTCGCTGCCGCGAGCCATGCGGCGCGCCGGTACAACGCCCGGCTCGGCTACGACGTGGAGGACCTCTATTCGGAGACGTTCGCTGACGGTCCCGATTGGGCCAAGCCGAAAGCGCGCATCCTGCGGCTGGAGACGCGCTACGTACCTGACTGCGCGCACATTACCGCGGTCTCGCGGCCCGTTGCAGCCGCTTTCGCCGAACGCTTCGGCCGGACGGCCGTCCCGATTCACAACTGTCACCCGTGGTCCGACCGCGATCGCGCGGACGGGGCGGTCCGCGAGCGGCGCGGGACGGCACTCTCGCTCTTCTGGTTCTCTCAGACGGTTGGCCTCGACCGCGGCCTGCAGGACGCGATCCGCGCCGTCGGCCTCATGAAATCGCCCGCGCACATCCACCTGCGCGGAGCCGTGGACGACCACACGCGAACCACGCTCACCGGCCTCGCGGCGTCCTCCGGTGCGGCTGGCGCGCTCCACTTCCACCCCCCGTGCGCGCCGGACGAACTTCTCTCGCGGGCGATGGAGCACGACGTCGGCCTCGCGCTGGAGACGGAAGCCAGTCTCAATCGCCGGCTGACGGTGACGAACAAGCTCTTCCTGTATCTCACCGCCGGGCTTGCCATTGCGGCAACGGACCTGCCCGGACAGCGCGACGTGCTCTCGACCTGCACCGGCGCCGGCCAGCTCCACGCACCGGGTCGCGTTGAACAGCTCGCCGCGCACCTGGATGAATGGGCCAGCGATCCGGACAGACTGCGGCTCGCTCGCGCGGCCTCTCTCGAAGCGGCGCGAACACGATGGAATGCGGAGATCGAAGGGCGCCGGCTCGTGGAAGCCGTGGCCGCACTGGACCGGTCGCATGCGATCGCGAGCGGCGAGTGATGCGGCGCGTGCTCATCATCAGCCCGCACTTTCCTCCGGACTCCACCGCGGGGACGCATCGCGCGCGGATCATGGCGCCGCGGCTTGCGGCGCACGGCTGGTCGCCCACGGTCCTCACGTGCCATCGGGACAGCTACGAGGGGGCGCTCGATGACACCCTCGCGTCCTGGGTGCCGACGTCCGTGCGTGTGATTCGCGCGCCCGCCTGGCCCGCGCGTGTGACGCGGCGGCTGGGAATCGGCGATCTCGGCCTGCGCAGTCTTTCGGGGCTGCGGCGAGAAGCCGTTCGCCTCCTGTCGAGCGAGTCGTTCGATCTCTTGTTCATCACCATCTTCCCGGCGTACACAGCCCTGCTGGGGCCGCGACTCGCCAACCGCTTCTCGATTCCGTTCGTGGTCGACTACCAGGACCCGTGGATCAGCGCCTGGGGACGGTCGGTCGGCGGAGGGCGGGGTGGACGCGCCGATCTCAAGAGCCGCATGAGCCGCGCGCTGGCGGAATGGCTGGAACCACGGGTGGTCCGTTCGGCTGATGGCATCACCGCGGTGTCGGCAGGCACGTACGAGC
>Ga0164241_10004333_pt1 | contig 13822 bp, 5 predicted proteins | sample OricomyardsoilBY_FD_108780 | JGI IMG/M metagenome (GOLD analysis project Ga0164241, IMG submission 108780) | Backyard soil microbial communities from Emeryville, California, USA - Original compost - Back yard soil (BY) | ecosystem: Environmental > Terrestrial > Soil > Unclassified | place: USA...
AGTTGCCGTCCAAGTGATGCCGCCGTCGCTGCTGGATAGGCCCGAGAGGCTGCCGTTGGCGACTGTTACATCCGCTGTGGTGAAGCCGGTTACCGCTTCGCTGAAGGTGAAGGTTACGGTCGCTGTTTCACCGATTTTTAACGCAGTGTCGTCAATGGCGATGTTGGCGGTTGGCCGCACAGTGTCTATAGCGTAGTTGCCAGAATCAAGGCTGCCGCTGCCCGTGTTGCCCGCCGCGTCGGTGAGCCCGGTGTAATCAAGCGTCAGTATATTGGTTGCGTCGGTAACGCTGGAGCTGGGCGTCAGACTAGCTGTCCAGGTGAGGCCGCCATCGCTGCTCGCGAGGCTGGATAACTTGCCGTTGGCTACCGTTACATCTTCCACACCAAATCCGCTAACGGCTTCGCTGAAGGTGAAAGTAACCGTGGCGGTGTCGCCGATTTTGAGGGCGGTGTCGTCGATGGCGATGCTGGCGGTGGGCAGCACTGTGTCTATGGCGTAGTTGGGTGAATCCGTGGTGCCGCTGCCTACATTGCCCGCCAGGTCTGCCACGCCGGTGTTATCCAGGGTGAGGATGTTGGTGGCGTCGGTGATGCTGGCGTCGGGCGTTAGGGTTGCCGTCCAGGTGAGGCCACCGTCGCTGCTGGCCAGGCCTGCGAGTTTGCCGTTGGCCAGGGTTACATCTGCGCTGGTGAAGCCGGTGACGGCTTCGCTAAAGCTGAAGGTGACTGTGGCGGTTTCACCGATTTTTAGGGCGGTGTCATCAATGGCGATACTCGCCGTTGGGCGGACTGTGTCTATGGCGTAGTTGCCGGAATCGACCGTGCCGCTGCCTGCGTTACCCGCTAAGTCGCTCACCCCGGTGTAATCCAGAGTGATGAGGTTGGTGGCGTCGGTGGTGCTGGCGCTGGGGGTTAAGGTCGCTGTCCAGGTGATACCGCCGTCGCTGCTCGATAGACCCGAGAGGCTGCCGTTGGCGACGGTTACATCGGCGGTAGTGAAGCCGGTTACGGCTTCGCTAAAGCTGAAGGTGACCGTGGCGGTATCGCCGATTTTTAAGGCGGTGTCACTGATGGTAATGGCGGATGCCAGGCTGGGGCGGAGCGTATCGATGGCGTAGTTGGCCGAGTCGGTAATCCCGCTGCCTGCATTGCCTGCCAGGTCGGTCAGCGCGGTGTTGTCTAGGCTGATGAGGTTGCTGGCGCTCTCTAGGTCGATATCCGGCGTGAAGCTGGCTGTCCAGGTGATGCCGCCGTCGCCGCTGCTGAGGTTCGATAAGCTGCCTTTATCCACCGTGACATCCGCCGTGGTGAAGCCGGTAACCGCTTCGCTAAAGGTGAAGGTCACCGTGGCCGTGTCACCCGCTTTTAACGCTGTGTCGTCGATGGCGATGCTGGCGGTGGGGCGTACTGTGTCTATGGCGTAGTTGGGGGAATCCACTGTGCCGGAGCCTGCGTTGCCCGCCAGGTCGCTCACGCCGGTGTAATCCAGGCTGATAAGGTTAGTGGCGTCGGTAATACTGGCGCTGGGGGTCAGCGTGGCGGTCCAGGTAATGCCGCCATCCTTGCTGGCCAAACCAGCGAGTGCGCCGTTGGCCACAGTCAGATCCGCCGTGGTAAAGCCACTGACTGCCTCGCTAAAGGTGAAGGTGACTGTGCTGGTCTCGCCGATGTTTAGCGCTGTGTCGTCAAGGGCGATGCTGGCCGTTGGGCGCAGGGTGTCTATGGCGTAGTTGCCGGAATCCACCGTGCCGCTGCCAGTGTTGCCTGCTGCATCGCTAAGGCCGGTGTAATCGAGGGTCAGAATATTGCTGGCGTCGGTGGTGCTGGCGCTGGGTGTCAGGCTCGCCGTCCAGGTAATGCCGCCGTCGCTGCTGGCGAGGCTTGAGAGTTTGCCGTTGGCGACGCTTACATCTTCAACCCCAAAACCGCTTACCGCCTCGTTAAAGGTGAATGTGACTGTCGCGGTATCGCCAATTTTTAGGGCGGTATCGCTGATGGTAATGGCGGATGCCAGGCTGGGGCGCAGGGTGTCGATGCTGTAGGTGTCCGAATCCGTGCTGCCGGTGCCGCTGTTGCCTGCGGCGTCGGTTATGCCGGTGTTATCGAGCGTAATGAGGTTAGTGGTGCTTTCGGTATCAGCGTCCGGGGTAAAGGTCGCTGTCCAGGTAATGCCGCCATCGGATGAGCTGACAGACGAGAGCGTGCCCTTGGCCACACTCAGGTCAGCATTGGTAAACCCGGTCACGGCTTCGCTAAAGGTGATGATGACGCTGGCCGTCTCGCCAGCCCGCAGCGCGGTATCCGACAGGCTGATGCTGGCGGTGGGGCGCTGGGTGTCTATGGCGTAGTTGGGCGAATCCGTAGTGCCGCTACCGCTGTTGCCTGCCAGGTCAGCGATGCCGGTATTGTCGAGGGTAATAAGGTTAGTCGCATCTTCAATGCTGGCGCTGGGGGTTAGGGTCGCGCTCCAGGTGATGCCGCCATCTTTGGAGCTAAGGCTCGATAAAGTGGCATTGGCCACCGTGAAGTCACCCGTGGTCAACCCAGTGACGGCCTCGCTGAAGGTTACCGTGACGGTTGCGGTATCGCCTATTTGTAAGGCGTTATCGCTCAGCGTGATGCCCGAGACCGTAGGTGCTTTGGTGTCTACCGCGTAATTGCTGCTGTCGGTGGTGCCCGTGCCCGCATTGCCAAACGCGTCTGTTACGCCGGTGTTGTCGAGGGTTACTAGGTTTGAGGCATCTTCAATATCCGTGTCGGGGGTAAAGGTGCCGGTCCAGGTGACGCCGCCGTCAGCGCTACTCAAGGCCGACAAAGACCCGTTGGCCACCGTGAAGTCGCCGTTGGTTAAACCGGCTACAGCTTCGGAAAACGTCGCTGTGAGTGTGGCCGTACTGCCCGCCTTAATCGTCGATTGATCCAGCGTTATCACCGCCGTGGGGCGGTGGGTATCAATCTGGAAAACAGCCGAATCGGTGGAGCCGCTGCCTGCATTGCCCGCGTTATCCAGTACACCTGAGTTATCCACCGTAATGACGTTAGTGGACGACTCTACATCGGCATCGGGCGTGTAGGTGCCGGTATAGACAATGTTGTCCGAGGTGCTAAGGCCTGTGACAGTACCGTTATCAACCAGAAGATCGGCGGCAGTAAAGCCGCTGACCGCCTCAGAAAAGGTGAAGGTAACATTGGCAGTCTCGCCGACACTGAGCTTAGTGTCGCTTAAGCCCACCACCACCGTGGGGGCCTTGGTGTCGATGGTGTAGTTGGGGGAATCGGTGGTGCCGGTGCCTGCATTGCCAAAGAGGTCAACAACGCCCGCGTTGTTCAGCGTGATTAGATTGGTGGCGTCTTCTAAATTGCTGGTGGGCGTGAAGGTTGCCTTCCAGGTGATGCCGCCATCGGATGAGCTGACCGAGGTCATTTTGCCGTTGGCGATGGTGAGATCGGCATTGGTAAAACCTGAAACCGCCTCGCTGTAGGTAACCGTCACCACAGAGGTATCGCCGATTTTTAAGGCGCTATCCGACATGGTGATGGTGGCCGTGGGGCGCTGCGTATCCACCTTGTAGTTGGAAGAGCTGGAGGTGCCGGTGCCCGCATTACCGGCCAGGTCTGTCAGGGTGCTTTTATCCACCGTGATGACATTGGTGAGGTCCGTAATTGCATCGGTGGGCGTGAAAGTGCCCGTCCAGGTTTTGCCACCGTCGCTGCTGCTCACCGTCGATAAGGTGCCGGATTCGACCGTGATATCACTGTTATCAAAATTGCCCACCTGCTCAGAAAAGGTCACCGTGAGCGTGGCGGTAGTGCCTGCGGTAATGGAGGATTTGGACAGGCTGACCGATGAGACCGTGGGCGCTATGGTGTCGTAGATGTAGTGATCGGTGCGCACCGTGCCCACATTGCCTGCGGTATCAAGGACGCGCACTTTCATATCGTCTTCGTCTGACAGGGTTTGTCCCGTCAGGCTAAAAGTGTTTTTACCCACAGTGGCGGACGCATCACTCCAGGAAACACCACCATCCAGAGAGATTTGTACCTTTTCACCGGCCTGCACGTTGGCCGAGAGGGTGCCGCTAATATCCTGCACGGCTTCGGTGGTGATGAAGTCGCTGCTGGAAACACCGGTATCCTTCGAGAACACGACTGAATCAACCGTTTGCGCGGGCGCCACATTATCAAACACATAGGCCTGGGATTTGGCCGTACCGGTGTTGCCTGCGGTGTCGATCACCCGCACCTGCAGGGTGTCGCTGGCGGTTAGGGTTTGCGCCAGGCTGAAGGTGTTTTTACCCACTGTGCTGCTGGCATCCATCCAGGTGGTGCCGTTATCGAGGGACACCTGCACCAGCTCACCGCTGGCCACATTGGCCGACAGGGTGCCGGAAACCGTTTGCGATGCCGTACTGGTGACAAAATCGGTGGAGGAATCACCGGTATCACTGGAGAACGCCAGGGTTGATACGGTGGTGGTGGGCGCCGTGCTGTCAATTACGTAGGCCTGGGACGTCACACTGCCCTCGTTGCCCGCCGCATCCACCACTTTCACTTTTAAGGTATCGCTACCGCTGAGGGTTTGTTTACTCAGCACGAAGGTGTTCTTGCCCACCGTTGCACTGGCGCTGAGCCAAGTAGCGCCGTTATCCAGCGATACCTGCACGGTTTCTGCGGCGTCTAAATTGGCCGCTAGGGTTCCGCTAATGTCCTGCTTGGCCGTGGCGGTAATGAAGTCGCTGGAGGAGCTACCGGTGTCGTCGGAGAAACTCAGCGTGGAGACGGCGCCCGGCGCCTTGCTATCAATAGTGACCGTCAAACCCGACGACGCACTGCTGACATTCGCGGCGGCATCCTGCGCTTTGGCCGTGAGGGTATGCGCCCCGTCACTGAGGCTGCTGCTGGTAATGGTCCAATTGCCCGAACCGTCCGCCGTGGTGGTGCCCAGCACCGTGGTGCCGTCGGTGTCATACAGGGTGACGGTGGCATTGGCTTCGGCCGTACCGGAGAGTGTGGGTGTAGTGTCGTTGGTGAACTCGTCGCTGTTGGAGTCGCCGCTGTCGCTGCTGCTGTCCAAATCCGGCGTGCTGGGCGCGGCGGGCGCGGTGGTGTCGATCACCAGGGCACTACTACCGGCCAGGGAGCTGCCGCTCCCCAAGCTGGGTAGAGTTAAATCTGCGTTAGCGCCATTGGCCACCGAGGTAATGGCGCCGCCGCTGAGGCTGAAGGATGCGGTATCCCAGTATTGAAGATCCGCACTGCTATCGCCGCTCTGCACCGTGTATTGAAAGGTCACAACGCTGCTGCCACTGCCGGAGGAGTAGGTAGCATATTGATCGGTAGCGCCGGTTTCCAAGAGGATATGCGGTATGCCGCCGCCTATGTCCACATCAATCGCTTGGTCAAAATAAACATCAAACGAAACCGTCTCGCCTGCCGTGTAGGCTTTGTTGCCAGAGGACTGCACCACTTTGCTGATGGCGGGGAAAGGAGTGGCAACGGTTAGCGCATTGGTGGCATCGGCGGCGCCCAGGGCCGTATTCCAACCACTAGAAGCGGCAATGTTGTAGGTAGTGGTATCCGACGCAGAGGTGCCATCTTTGTCGAGGATTGTGGTGAGGTTTACAGCATCGGTGTTATTGAGGGTGACCGAGAAACTATTAGCATCGGTCACATCCACATCGGTTGACGTCAGGCTGACGGTTTTCCCAGCAGTCCCCCTTAACACCAGATTGGACACAGTCACGTCATTGTTGTTACCCGACACAGCCACTAAATGCGAGCCCGTCACTGTGAGCACATGGGAGATAGTGTTGTAGGTAGCGGAGGTTACCGTGGGCGAGCTAACACCAGACACGGACACAGGGTTAACCACCGAGGGGGTGGTCACCCAGGTGTCGGCAGAGTATTTAAAGGTGGTGTTAAAACCGTTGGCCGCTGATAGCTGGTAGCTGTAGCCATCCAGGGAGGTAAGGCCCGCATTGTTGAGCAAGCCATCAACGTATAACTGGTCTGTGGCGTTGAGCTGAATTTTGACGGCGGTCGCGCTGGCGATTGTCGCCCCAGAGGTATCGGTGGTCAGGTTATAACTGCCCACCACAGTATTTGTACCGGTATTGATCAGTTCGACGGTGATTTTGCTGGGGTCTATGCTGTCAAGCCCGGTGTTAAAGTTGGTGCCAGACACACTCAATAGGCCAGTGCTGGCCGCATAGGTCGCACTAGAAATAGTAGACAGGCCAGTGGTTGAAATAGTCTTGCCCGAGAAATTACTGGCAATAGTGCCCGCCACACCCGCATCCCACCCCTCTACACCCGCCAGGGCATAGTTAGTGCCCGTCTGAGAGCTGGAACCGTTTTTGTTCAAAATCTGCTCAATGGCGGCTTTGTCCGTCGCACTGAGGGTGACGGCAAATGAGGTCGCGCTGGTCAGCTCCACGTCCGACGAATCCGTCAGGGTATAGCTGCCGCCCTGGCCGGTGAAGGTGAGCGCTGATGCGTCTATATCACTGCCGGTGGCCAGCGCCACAAAGTTGGTGCCCGTAACGGTGAGGACGCCGGTGCGCTCGTTGTAGGCGGACGAAGTGATAGCCGGTGCGGTGGCAACCACTAACACATCCAACCCAGAGGAAGCCGAGCCGGTGTTGCCCGCCGCGTCAGAAGCTTTCACCGTCACCGTGTGCGCGCCATTGGACATGGCCGAGCCTGGGGTAATACTCCAATTGCCAGAGCCGTCGGCCGTGGTACTGCCCAGCGACGTGGTGCCATCAGTGTCGTACAGAGTGACGACGGCATTGGCCTCGGCGGTGCCGCTAAACGTGGGCGTGGTATCGCCGGTAATGTTATCAGTGCTGGAAGTGCCGGTATCAGTGCCCGCAGTCACATCCGGCGCGCTCGGTGCCGCCGGTGCCGTCTGGTCAATAGTGACACTCAAGCCAGACGAGGCACTGCTTGTATTGCCTGCAATATCCGTCGCCTTGGCGGTAAGTGTATGGGCTCCGGCACTCAAAACACTGCTGGTGATACTCCAATTACCTGAGCCATCGGCAGTGGTGGTGCCCAGCACCGTAGAGCCGTCGGTATCGTAGAGTGTGACCGTCGCATTGGCCTCGGTCGTGCCGGTCAGCGTGGGTGTGTTAACGCTGGTGATGTTATCGGTGCTGGACGTGCCCGAGTCCGTACCTGCGGTCATATCCGGTGCGCTGGGCGCAGAGGGTACGCTGGTATCCAAGCTATAGCTTTTGGACAAAGCAGCACTGCTGCCACCCGCATTAGTAACGCGCGCTTGAAAGGTATTGCTGCCCGATAATGTAGTGTTGGCGCTCCAGCTAGACGAGCCAGTGGTATAGGAACTGGCGTCGCTCCAGGTAGAACCGTTGTTATAAGACACCTCAACCTTTTCACCTGAGGCGAGGTTAGCCGACAAAGTACCGCTCACTGTTTGCGAAGCGGTTTTGGTAATAAAGTCCGTGCTGCTAACACCCGTATCGGCCGACAGCGCAGCGGTGGATACGGTTGTGGTGGGGGCAGACACGGCAGACCAGTTAGTATCCACCGTACCGCTGCCGTTGTAGATTTTGGCCACTCCAGCAGGGGATGAAAACCCTACGTTAGAACCCTTGTTACCCGTAGTTCCGATGATGCCGCTGTCGCCAACGTTACTGGTCATGGCCGCGTAGTTACTACTGGTAATACGCACAGTGCCACCTTCATTCCAGATGGCACCAACCCCCCTACCCCCAATGCCGCCGTGGTTGCCGCTGCCACCACCACCGCCACCGCCGCCACCTGCACCTGCGTTACTGGTAATCACTGAAGTGCCAACTATGGTGATGGTGCCCGTGTTGTAGATACCCCCCACTGCACCACCGCCAGCACCACCAGAGGCGTCCCAACCGCCACCGCCACCACCGCCGCCGATGGTTTTTGTTGTCGTCGCCGTAGCACCCGCGCTACCCGGTAAATATGCCGAGGTAGGCCCGCCTGCACCACCGCCTGCACTAGTGCCGCCGCGCCCGCCCATTTTAGCCGCTTCGTAACCGCCGCCTCGGCCACCGTCACCGGAGCCACCGGCAACACCTGCGTAATACCCAGAACTCTTACCTGCGCCTGCATTACCACCATCACCGCCGCCGATGCCGTTGGCCCCGCTGCCACCGCCACCGCCACCGCCGACATTCGCGCCCGCGACACCACCACCACCGCCGCCGCCTGTAGCAAAGTTTTGCGTTACGGTCACATCCGTAAGGGTCAAGGTGCCTGCGTTTGAAATACCGCCGCCTTTACCCATGCCGCCAGCCACCCCAGTGGTACCCGTTCCTCCATTGCCCGACTGCACACCATGGGTAATGGTAAGGTTCGAGATTTCCACCGTACCTGCGGTAACGGTCAGCGCGCGGGTGTAATAAGCCGCATCCAGAGTTTTGCCGCCGCCCACAATCGACATGGTCTTACCATCGGTTACATTGATGGTGATGGTGTCGCTTGCACTGGTATAAGTAATATCGCCGGTAATCGTAATGACATCCGCCATGCCATCCGTATTGCCGGTCGTAATGGCAGTTTGCAGGGCCGAACGCGTACTTACACTGGTTGTTATGAGCGCATGGCCGTAATCTACCAGCTGGCTTTGGTTAAAGCCCTGCATGGATTCAACAGCACCGGTTGCAATTTCTAAATCCCAGTTACCCCCTGCAGCAACACCGCCGGTATCGTCCAGCGACGCGGCCACATCCGCGCCGGTCAGTTGCGCAAGGCCTGCGATAAAGGCCGCACCTTCACTACCTGCCCCCACATCACAGCCGTATAAACGTATGTCCCCGTCGGCGCTCAAATGCGCGCCAATAGCAGCTAAATCCGCCCGGTATTGCTCTAGGTTGCCGTTGAATAAAGGCCCATCGCCGAGCAGTAACACGCCCTCATCGCCATGAGAAACAATACTGATCGATGCAATGTCCTGCATGCCCGCCAAGGCGTCAGCAATTTGATGGACACCGTTTTCATTGATGTCCAACACAATAACTTTTGTATCGGCATCCGCCGAGGCCACTATCTGCTGGTAATCCGGCACCCGCCCATCCACGATCAACACATGGCTGGCAACAGCAGAATTCTCATTCAACCCCGCAGGAGCACCATCGGCCGCCGGAGCTAAAGCCAGCGAGAGTTCAGCGCGGGGCGCCAGGCTAATGGCTTGAGGGGCCACAGCTTCAACAGGCGACGCCTCGGTATGCGGCTCGATCAGGTTTGTATGCAAAGCCTCCTGAACAACAACCTCTGCAGTTGCCACTGCCGCCGCATCAAACATCAAGCGCGGCTCCAGCGCAAAAATACCCAGCGGGCGCTTGCCCTGCAGCACTGCAGGCTCAATGCGGTTCACCGCTGCACGTTTGGTGCGCCGCTTAGCGTGTTCACTCACAACCACCCAGGTGTTTAACATCTCGTTCCAAACGATAGAAAAAATGCGGTTCATACTGCAGGCTCCGTTAAAAGCTGATTCCCAGTGGTTGTGGTGTGTGTTGCGCGGCCGGAGGGTTGCTCCTGCGCCGTAATCACGTTGGCACGGCTATTAGCGACGTCCTGCCAAAAACTCATGTTTTGGTATTGCGCAAATAAATCCGGCGGCAAAATACTCGGCCGTGGCACATAAGCCACTTGCTCGCGCACCCTATGTAAACCCGACAAACCTAATGCGTTATCAAACTCCGGCGCATCAAATTCAACTCGATTAAAATCGTGCCCATCAAACCAAGGCTCGCCTATAAATTGGTAAATCAGCGGCAACACCTTTTCAGGCGCCCGCGCTAACAAATCATATTCAACCACCAGTAATGCAGCCGCTTGCTCGCCGTAAAATGCCTCCTTAAGCGCGCTCCAGGCATAGCCCACTAAACGATTGCGCATACCCAGAGTATCCACCCGCGAATACACCGTATTACGCTCCACCGCATCATTAAATAAACGGGTATTTTCAAACGGATTAGCGCGGTATAAACGCTCAATACTGTCCATTACCCAAGCCACATCGCGCACACAGGCAATCACTTTGGCGTCTGGATATAAATCGGCAATGGCAGGCATTTTTGCCGCCCACATGCGGTTGGTATCAAACACCACTGTGCCGTCCGGTTTATCCGCGTAATAACTGTCAAATAAACCCGCCAAAAACCGCCTGCGCTGTTCTTGGGTCACCACACTGGCAAATTCGCTGCCCGCACTAAATTGCTCCAACAAACCGGCAAATAAAGGCCCCACCGGGCTGCTCATACTGGCGTGAAAACGCGGGTTTTGCCTTAATAAAGCGCCCAATAAAGTAGAACCAGAGCGCGGCAAACCGGCAATAAAATGCATTGTTTTAGACGGCATAAATTCCTACTTAAGGCCAGCTGACCAAACGGCTAAACGCCGACTCACGCGCATAGGTGCGGGCAATTAATTGGCGCAATAAAGCCTGATTGTGCGGCATTGAAAAGTGTTCGGTATCCAACACTAAAGCGGGGTTTTTCGGTGGTACAAAAGGTAAATCCCAACCCACCACATGGCGTAAATTATCCAACCGCGCACGGTGGTAAAAGCCTTTTGGGTCGCGCACTTCACACATATTAATCGAGCACTGGCAATAAATTTCCTGCAGCGCCTCAGCGGGAATAATCGTCTGCATATGCGTGCGGCAGGCTTGGGTAGGCGTCATAAACGCCGCCACCACGGTAATATCTTGCTTCAATAAAAAATGCGCCATCTCGCAGGCGCGGCGGATATTTTCTTCACGATCCGCCAAAGAAAACCCCAAATCCTTATTAACGCCCTGACGTAAAATATCGCCATCCAACAAACACACTGGCAGGCTTTGCGCCGCCAAATAACGCTGTAAATAACGCGCCCAAGTGGTTTTACCTGAACCGGATAAACCGGAAAACCAAAATACTTTGGCCGGTTGTTTTTGCGTCAACGCCATATACAGTACCCGTGATTAATTTTTTATTATTCTGTGACGAGTCATCGACACCGCTGCGCAACGCAACACTAACCACGGGATTACGTAAACACAGGTAAAACAAGGTATCAAAAACCCATCACCCGTTAGCGCCCCACACGCACCACCCGGCCTTAGGTTCACGTGATGCAGGGTTATTCATTAAAACAACAAGGCGCCAGGTATAGTGAACGGGCTATTTATGTACACCACACCCAGCGCCCCTGCTCCTATCTGGGTGTTTTATAACCAAAACAGCCCCAGAGGATTTTTTTATAATACAGCGATCTGAGTGTAGACGATAAAACCAACCCAACAGCCATATCAGCCATTAGATAGCGAGTTTTTTAAAAGCATTTTTTAATTAGCACCCAGCAATAAACGGGGCTTATATTTCGTTTTGAGATATAAAGAACAAAAACCCTGCCCTGCCTTAGCATTCATGCCTGGCCGGGCATTAAGGGGCTGCGATTACACGGCGGTCATCGGGTTTATTGCCCTAGGGGGAGGTTCTGGGTTGGATGGGCGGGGTTGCCGTTAGGCGGTCTTGTAAAGTGGCATTACCGCGCAGATATGCGCTTTGTTATAAAAGGAATTTGGCATCGCCTGCTCGGTACAGGCGCTCATATCTCCTGAACTACCTTACCGCCAAATTTTGCTGGAGCGTAGCGCACATGAGGCCTTGTTATGTATTCAGACCTTTTCTGTAACTTGAAATTTGTTCAAGATAAATAGCTCCCTGTGAGTTTTGTATCAATTCCATTAGAACACCAGTAGAATTTTCCATTTTCAAATCACACTCAAGTAAATACCTAAGCCCATTACGGTTTGGTTCGAATTTCCTTATAGAAACTTGAGGCGAAGCCTCATGAAAGTTGCCAACAGTACCAACTAACGCACTCTCAAGATCCTCTTTAACAGCATTACATGCGTTGCGCTCGAATTTTAACGCATAATCAAACAACTCTCCAAACCGGGCAAAGTCACCGCACTGAATTAGATTTATGGCTTCAAAAGCTATGCTTTCAAGTTCTTCGATGGTCATTTTCAAATTGTATAACGCCAACTTGCAAACCGTCGAGCACATGCAGCGTGCGTTACTGGAGCGATTTGTTAAATTTTTTCAAGCACACCCGATGAATTAAGAATTGGTTGCGCCCAAACATAATATTCTGATTTTTTTTCGTTCCACGGCCAAATACCAGCCGTGGTAGGCCAAATTAGCTGGTAAGTTTTGAAGTTATTACCCGAGTAAAGCCAAAGCCCCCAGCCAAGGTATTCTTTGTAATGCTTTTTGTCCACTTCAATGAACGTAACATCAAATCCTTCTATGAAGTCCGAATAAAAAGCCCCAGAAATAAAAGCTTCGCCGTCAGCTAACCTTTGGCGATAGTTGTTTATTATGGAGTGTGCAAGTTCGCGCTTTAACCCGACTATAATTAATTCAGGTTGGGTTAGCGTTTTTACTATGCCAATGGAATATGAGAAGCATGGCTGCTCTTCACCCTCCATAATATTCAGAACGTGGCAACCAAACTGTTCAATGTCATCCAGCGCTTTCCGATCTTGCTCATCCATTCATACTTTCCAAATTTAACGCCATATTTTACCGGACGCGTAGCGGATCGGTAACAATGAATTGTTATGCATTCGATTAATTTACGTACTTCATAAATGTTAAATACTCTTGTTTAAGTTGTTCATTAGTTAGGTACTTGTTACTAGAGGGATCAAAGGCCACACCATTATAGGTGGCCGAAAGCAGCGCCGCTGTATATAACGCTGTTGCGCCCTCCTGTATATTTCCTCCCCAGCGAAGTTGAATTACAACCGTAGCTTTCGGATTAATGCCTTTATTTGGCGGAAGCTCGGCGCTAATTTCTGAGTACGGAATTTTGTAAGTTTCGACACCAGTCTTTACACCACCTAAAAACACTGGCAAGAAACCGGAGTGGCTCGATAAGTCGACGTTGGCAGCATACACAGCGATAGGATCCGTCTTTTTCGCGAAGTCATTTAAAACGTTTGTATTTAGCGATTTTTCAGTAAGGAGCAATAAATATAAAGTCATCGACATCGGATCATACTCTTCGTGCATAACAGCTATGTTAGGTGGATTGAATCCATCTAAAACGATTTTTTGTTTCCGTCTAACACAGCCGCCGTAGCCACTCGAGTTAAACCATAATCATTAAAAATCAGCCACTTAAGGCAAGTGCGCCTGACAACGAGCAACCGCTCAAGTTGTGTTATGACGGATTCAATCCACCTAACACAAGCGAGGGGCGTGCATTTAACACCGACATATTTACAGGCGTCTATCTCTAGGCCACCCACTGGCGAATACATTAAAGGCGCTCAAACCTAACCTTATTAGGCGAAAAGCACAATAAGTGTAGGTGCCCTCACCAACAAGACGCCGAAGGATGAGCTGGTCACCATTTTTAACCTGTATAGCGCATTTAACGCACCCGGCAAGTTGTGCCAAAAGGGGGTGGACGAGGTGCGTTAGGACCTCGCCGTATTATTCACACGGGAGACCGCATCTATGCACACCCTAATGGAATCTTTTTTGTGCGATACCGAGTGTTTGAGCTCGGTGCGGGTATCTTTTTTGTTCGCCACCGAGCCATTGAACACCCTTAGCGCATCTTTTTTGTAGGTTGCCGAGGTGCTTAAGGGCTTTGCCGTATCTTTTTGCTGGGACACCTAGGGTTTGAAGACCCTTTAGGGGGTGTGGAGGTAGGGGGGGGGTACTTCCGAAGGGGGGTGGTGGGGGGCAATGCCGTTAAGTTAAGGGCTCACCACGAACGGTAGTTATGTGTTTCCCGCGCCCTCATACCCTCACCCC
>Ga0164241_10004334_pt1 | contig 13821 bp, 10 predicted proteins | sample OricomyardsoilBY_FD_108780 | JGI IMG/M metagenome (GOLD analysis project Ga0164241, IMG submission 108780) | Backyard soil microbial communities from Emeryville, California, USA - Original compost - Back yard soil (BY) | ecosystem: Environmental > Terrestrial > Soil > Unclassified | place: USA...
ACCGCAGAAGGATTTCGGCGGCTTGCCGCACCCGACGGTGCTTGCGGTGTGTGCGCTGCTGGGGATCGAAGAGGTCTATGCGATGGGCGGCGCGCAGGCGATCGCCGGGTTCGCGTACGGGTTCGGTGCCGGTGTCACGGGTTGCCGGAAGGTCAACCTGATCACGGGTCCCGGCAACATCTACGTGGTCGCGGCCAAGCGGTTCCTGCTCGGTGAGGTCGGCATCGACTCCGAGGCCGGTCCGACCGAGATCGCGATCCTCGCCGACGACACCGCCGACCCGGCGCACATCGCGGCCGACCTGATCAGCCAGGCCGAGCACGACCCGATGGCCGCCAGCGTGCTGGTGACGCCGTCGGAGTCCCTGGCGACCCAGGTGGAGGCCGAGTTGCCGGTGCAGGTCGCGAAGACCAAGCACCGGGACCGGGTCACCGAGGCCCTGTCCGGGCGGCAGTCGGCCGTCGTACTGGTGGACGATCTCGAGCAGGGCACCGCGGTGGTGGATGCGTACGCTGCCGAACACCTGGAGATCCAGACCGCGGACGCGGAGGAGCGGGCCGGGCTGATCACCAACGCCGGCGCGATCTTCGTCGGCGGCTGGTCGCCGGTCTCGTTGGGCGACTACTGCGCGGGATCGAACCACGTCCTGCCGACGGCCGGCTGTGCCTGCCACTCGTCCGGCCTCTCCGTGCGCAGCTTCCTGAAGGCGATGCACGTCGTGAACTACTCGCGCGATGCACTCCAGCAGGTCGCCGGCCACGTGGTCGCGCTGGCTCACGCCGAGGACCTGCCCGCCCACGGCGCCGCGGTGTCGGTGCGATTCCCCGGGGAGAACTGATGGGCCGCTTCGACGGGCTGCCGTTGCGCGACGAGCTGAAGAGCTTCGAGCCGTACGGCGCCCCGCAGCTCGATGTCCCGGTGCTGCTCAACGTCAACGAGAACCCGTACCCGCCGAGTGAGGAGACCGTCGCGGACATCGGCGCGTCGGTCACCGAGGCGGCGCGCGGCCTGAACCGCTACCCGGACCGCGAGTTCCTCGACCTCCGTGCGGATCTCGCGGCATACCTGGGCCGGGAGTCCGGCGCGCAGCTGACCGCCGAGCAGGTCTGGGCGGCCAACGGGTCCAACGAGGTCATGCTGCATCTCCTGCAGGCCTTCGGCGGACCAGGGCGTACGGCGCTCTCGTTCGCGCCGACGTACTCGATGTATCCGGAGTACGCGCGAGACACGAACACGGCCTGGGTGACCGGGCGCCGGGCCGAGGACTTCACCCTCGACCAGAGCAAGGCGCTGGCCGCGATCTCCCGGCACCACCCGTCCGTCGTCCTGCTCGCCTCGCCGAACAACCCGACCGGGACGGCACTGCCGATCGACGTCGTCGAGGCGATCGCCGCCCGGACCGCCGCGATGGGCTCCGTCCTGGTGGTCGACGAGGCGTACGCCGAGTTCCGCCGGACCGGGACCCCGAGTGCGGTGACACTGTTGCCGTCGTACCCGAATCTCGCGGTGGCGCGGACGATGTCGAAGGCGTTCGCGATGGCCGGCGGCCGGGTCGGATACCTTGCCGCGAGCAAGCAGTTGGTCGACGCGCTGCGGATCGTCCGGCTGCCGTACCACCTGTCCGCGGTGACCCAGGCGGTTGCGCGGGCGGCGTTGCGGCACTCCGACGAGCTGCTCGGCCGGGTCGAGCAGCTGCGGGTGGAGCGGGACGAGACGGTCGACTGGCTGCGGGCACAGGGCCTGCGTGCGGTCGACTCGGACGCGAACTTCGTCCTGTTCGGCACGTTCGCCGACCGGCACGCGGTCTGGCAGTCGCTGCTGGACGACGGCGTACTGATCCGCGAGACCGGGCCGGACGGCTGGCTGCGGGTCTCGATCGGCACCGGCGCCGAGATGGCCGCATTCCGCGCTTCACTCGAGCGCGTTCTGAAGACCGACGTGGGAAGGCAGACATGAGCAGCCGCACAGCGCGGATCGACCGGGAGACCAGCGAGTCGAAGGTCCTGGTCGAGCTGACCATCGACGGCGAGGGCCGCGCCGACATCTCGACCGGCGTCGGCTTCTACGACCACATGCTCAACGCGCTGGCCAAGCACGCGCTGCTCGACCTGCACGTGAACACGGTCGGCGATCTCGAGATCGACGCGCACCACACGGTCGAGGACACCGCGATCGGCATCGGCCAGGCGCTGAAGGAGGCGCTCGGCGACAAGCGCGGGATCCGCCGGTTCGGTGACGCGACCGTGCCGCTGGACGAGGCGCTGGTGCACTGCACCGTCGACCTGTCCGGCCGGCCGTACTGCGTCCACACCGGCGAGCCGGACGGCCAGGTGTACGCGATCATCGGCGGCGACTACGCCGGTTCGCTGACCCAGCACGTGTTCGAGACGCTGGCGTTCAACGCCGCGATCTGCATCCACATCCGGGTGCTGTCCGGCCGCGACCCGCACCACATCGTCGAGGCGCAGTTCAAGGCGTTCGCCCGCGCGCTGCGTGCGGCGGCCGAGCTCGACCCGCGGCAGCCGGGCATCCCGTCCACCAAGGGTGCGCTGTGAAGGCGGCGCGGTGAGCAAGAAGGTCGTGCTCTTCGATTACGGCTCGGGCAACATCCGATCGGGGGAGCGGGCTCTGCAGCGCGTCGGCGCGGACGTCACGGTGACGTCGGACTTCGACCAGGCGCTGAACGCCGACGGCCTCCTGGTCCCCGGCGTCGGCGCCTTCGAGGCCTGCATGACCGGCCTCAAGGCGGTTCGCGGCGACGTGCTCGTCGACCGCCGGCTGACCGGTGGTCGCCCGGTGCTCGGCATCTGCGTCGGCATGCAGATCCTGTTCGCCCGCGGGATCGAACACGGTGTCGAGACCGAAGGCTGCGAGCAGTGGCCCGGCACGGTCGAGCGGCTGGAGCCGCAGCATGACGAGCCGGTGCCGCACATGGGCTGGAACACGGTCGACGTCCCCTCCGGCAGCTCGCTGTTCGACGGCGTCGACAAGGAACGCTTCTACTTCGTCCATTCGTACGGCGTCCGCGACTGGCACCTGACCGACGCCCGCGCGTCGGTGGCTCCGCTGGTGACCTGGACGTCGTACGGCGACGACCGGTTCGTCGCCGCGGTCGAGAACGGCCCGCTGGCCGCGACCCAGTTCCACCCGGAGAAGTCCGGTGACGCCGGTGCCGCCCTGCTGGCGAACTGGGTCCGCTCCCTCTGACCGCGGCGCGGGCGCGCATCATGCGTGGCGGGTGACGACGGTTCCGCGCGCCCGGGTGTGGGATGGGTTGCGGCGGCACGTCGTGTCGTCGTGACCGAGGGGGTTCGGTGATGGGCGGGATCAGCAACACGACACGGCAGACGGACGGCGATCTCGCGGCCGTACCGCGGTTCGCCAGGGACAGTGTCCTGGCTGTTCCGAAGGACCGGTTGCCGGAGGAGGAGATGCTGCCGCAGTCGGCGTACCAGATCGTCCGCGACGAGGTCATGCTGGACGGCAACGCCCGGTTCAACCTGGCCACGTTCGTGACCACCTGGATGAACGACGAGGCGGACCGGCTGTACGCCGAGACGGTCGACAAGAACATGGTCGACCGCGACGAGTACCCGCAGACCGCGGAGATCGAGGCGCGGTGTGTGCGAATGCTCGCCGAACTGTGGAACGCACCGGATGCCGCCGACGCGATCGGGACGTCGACGACGGGCAGTTCCGAGGGCTGCATGCTGGGGGGCCTGGCGCTCAAACGGCGCTGGCAGCACGCCCGTCGGGCGGCGGGGCTGCCGACCGACCGGCCCAACCTCGTGATGGGCCAGAACGTGCAGGTCGTGTGGGAGAAGTTCGCGGAGTACTGGGACGTCGAGCCGCGGTACGTGCCGCTGGAGGGCGACAATCTGTACCTGACCGCGGACCGGGCGTTGCCGTTCGTGGACGAGAACACGATCGGCGTGGTCGCGGTGCTCGGGTCGACGATGGAAGGCAGCTACGAGCCGGTCGCCGAGATCTGCGCCGCCCTGGACGACCTGGAGCAGCGGACCGGACTGTCCGTGCCGGTGCACGTCGACGCCGCGTCCGGCGGTTTCGTCGCTCCCTTCATCCAGCCCGACCTGGTGTGGGACTTCCGGCTGCCGCGGGTGGCCTCGATCCAGGCCTCGGGTCACAAGTACGGGCTCGTCTACCCCGGGGTCGGCTGGGTGCTGTGGCGGCAGACCGAGAACCTGCCCGAGGAGCTCGTCTTCCGGGTGAACTACCTCGGTGGCAACATGCCGACCTTCGCGCTGAACTTCTCCCGGCCCGGCGCGCAGGTGCTGCTGCAGTACTTCCAGTTCCTGCGGCTCGGCAAGGACGGCTACCGGCGCATCCAGCAGACCTGCCAGGACGTCGCCGTACATCTCAGTGAAGCGATCAAGAAGATGCCGGAGTTCGAGCTGGTCTCGGACGGCCGGGACCTGCCGGTGTTCGCGTTCCGGGTGGCCGACGGCATCACGAAGTACTCCGCGTACGACGTCTCGCGGAAGCTGCGTGAGCGGGGCTGGCTGGTGCCGGCGTACACGATGCCGCCGAACCGGGAGGACCTGGTCGTACTGCGGGTGGTCGTGCGGAACGGGTTCAGTCACGACATGGCCGACCTGTTCCTGCGCGACCTGCGGGTCGCGGTCGAGTGGCTCGACGGGCTGGTGACACCGATGCCGCAGGAGAAGGCGCCGTCGGGGTTCCATCACTGACCGGTATGTCCGCACAGCGACCGGTGAGGTTCCGGGCGGCCGGCATCCGGGCGCGCCATTTCGTCCGGCAGAGCCTGTGGGTCGTGCCGTTGATCGGCGGGGTGACGGGGGTGCTGCTGGCCTCCGCCGACCTGTGGCTCGAGGCCCGGATCTCCTTGCCGCCGCAGTGGTCGTACTCCGAGAGCACCGCGAGCAGCGTGCTGTCGTCGGCCGCGGCCGCGATGGTCGGACTGATCGGCTTCGTGGTCACGATCGGCGTACTGGTCGTCCAGATGGCGACCGGCACGCTGTCGCCGCGGTTCATGCGGCTGTGGTACCGCGACCGGCTGCAGAAGTTCGTTCTGGCGGCGTTCACGGGCACCTTCACGTTCGCGTTCGCCCTGCTGCGCCGGGTGGAGTCCGGCTCGGTGCCGGATCTGGGGATCAGCCTGGTCGGCCTGGCCGTCAGCGCCGACCTGATTCTGCTGCTGCTGTACTTCGACCGCTTCGTGCATGCGCTGCGCCCGGTCGCGGTCGCCTCGGCGATGGCCCAGGCCGGCTTGGCGATCGAGGCCGAGGACGACGGCCTCGGCACGACCGCGGAGCCCGCCGACCTCGCGGCCGGCGAACCGGACATGCTGGTGCCGGCTCCCCGGTCCGGGGCGATCCAGGATCTCGACATCGCAGGCCTCGTCCGGTTCGCGGCGGCCCACGACCAGGTGTACGTCGTACCGCACACGATCGGTGACTTCGTCACGGTCGGCAGTGTGCTGATCGAGGTCCACGGGGCGGCGAGCCGGACCGACGTACGGCGGCTGACCCGGATGGTGTCGCTGGGTCGCGAGCGCACGATCGACCAGGACCCGGCCTTCGCGCTGCGCATCCTGGTCGACATCGCCATCCGGGCGTTGTCCCCGGCGGTCAACGACCCGACCACGGCGACCCAGGTGCTCAACCACATCGACGCCCTCCTGCTCGGCATCGGGCGCTCCGATCGCGCCTTCCGGGGGACAGCGCTCGACGCGGACGGCCGGGTGCGCCTGGTCGTCCGGACCCGCGACTGGCCGGAGTACCTCGAACTCGGGGTGACCGAGATCCGCCAGTACGGCGCCGTGTCCCCGCAGATCTGCCGCCGGTTGCGGGCCATGCTGGAGGACCTGTTGACCGGAGTCCTGCCCGAACGCCGCGCGGCGGTCCAGCATCAACTCGACGCTCTGGACCGTGCGGTCGACGCGGCGTTCACCGACCCGTCCGAGCGAGCACTCGCGAGGATGAGCGACCGGCAGGGCCTCGGCACCACCCGAGCCGGCGAGACCTCCGATGCCCGCCGTTGACCGCAGACTGCTCACGCGGACACGGGCAGTCAGGGCGTTGTTGCTGCGATCCGCCCTTCTCGGGATCGCCACCGCCGCCTTGGTCGTCGCGCAGGCCTGGCTGCTGGCCGAGCTGCTCTCCAGATCCTTCCAGGACGGCGCAGGGCTTGCCGAGTTGCGCGCTCCACTGCTCGCGCTGCTCGGGGTCGTCGTCGCCCGGGCCGGGCTTGCGTGGTGGGCTGAGCTGATGGCGCATCAGGCCGGTACGCAGGCCAAGGCGGAGCTGCGGACGACCCTGCTACGACACGTCGTCGACCTGGGCCCCGCTTGGCTCGCCCGGCACCGCACCGCTGATCTCGAAGCACTCGGAACCCGCGGCCTCGATGCTCTCGACGGCTACTTCACCCGTTACCTGCCGCAGTTGGTACTGGCTGTCGTCGTTCCCACCGCGGTCATCACGGCGGCTGTCACGCAAGACATCGTGGCCGCCGCGATCGTCGCCGTCACAGTCCCTCTGATCCCGCTCCTGATGGCCGTCGTCGGTGCCGGGGCGAAAGCCCAGGCGGTCAAGCGTTTGGTCGTCCTGCAACATCTGGGTGGCCACTTCCTCGACAGCATCGCCGGACTGACGACCCTGAAGGTGTTCGGCCGGTCCCGATCCCAGGCAGCCCTCGTACGTCGTGCGACCGACGACTTCCGGCAGGCGACGATGGGCTCGCTGCGGGTGGCGTTCCTGTCGTCCCTCGTGCTGGAGCTGCTTGCGTCGTTGTCGGTGGCAGTCGTCGCGGTGGCTGTCGGAATCAGGCTCGTCAGCGGCGGTCTCGACCTGTCGACCGGCCTGTTCGTCCTCATCCTTGCCCCCGAGGCCTACCTCCCGCTGCGCACGCTCGGTGCGAGCTTCCACGCCAGCACGGATGGTGCCGCCGCCGCGGACCAGGTGTTCACGGTGCTGGACAGCCCGCGTCCGGAACGGCGTACCGGGGCCGGTCTCCAGCGGTACGCGGCCGTGGACCTGCACCTGGACAACGTGTGCGTGAGGTACCCGGACCGGGCCGAACCCGCACTCGACCGGGTCAGCCTGTCGGTCCGGCCGGGGGAAGTGGTCGCGTTGACCGGTCCGAGTGGTTGCGGGAAGTCGACGCTGATCTCCGTACTGCTGGGCTTCGTCGGTGTGGACTCCGGACGGGCAACCGTCTGCGGGGTGGACCTGGCGGACCTCGATCTCGACCTGTGGCGCCAGAACGTGGCCTGGCTTCCGCAGCGGCCTTACCTGTTCGCCGCGAGCCTGGCCGACAACATCAAGCTCGGCAGGCCGGATGCCGCCGAGGAGGACGTACTGCGAGCGGTTCAGGACGCCGGGCTCGCGCAAACGACTGACCGGCTGCCACTCGGTCTCGAGACGCCGTTGGGGGAGCGCGGCGCCGGTCTGTCTGCGGGGGAGAGGCAGCGCGTCGCGCTGGCACGGGCGTTCCTGCTGGACGCACCGCTGCTTCTGCTGGACGAACCGACGGCGAACCTGGACGGCGAAACCGAGGCGTCGGTCCTCGATGCGGTCGCCCGCCTGACCGTCGGACGTACTGCGCTGATCGCGGCGCACCGACCGGGCCTGGTCACGTTGGCGGACACGGAGATCCGGCTGGAACGTGCGACCGCGTTGGACTACCGATGATGTCCGGCGTCACGGCCAGGCTGGCCGCGGCAAGCCTGCTCGGGGCGGGTGGGGCCGCCGCCGGCCTCGGTCTCGCGGCGACCGCAGGCTGGCTGATCGCCCGTGCCTCCGAGCAGCCGAACATGGCAGCGCTCGGACTCGCTGTCGTCGGGGTGAGGTTCTTCGGGATCAGCCGCGGGCTGCTGAGGTACGCCGAGCGCCTGGTCGGCCATGATGCCGCGTTCCGCGTCCTGGCCGACGTACGGATGAAGGTGTACGCGAGACTCGAGCGCCTCGCCCCGGCCGGCCTGCCGGGTTTCCGCAGCGGGGATCTGCTCGCCCGGTTCGTGGACGACGTGGATTCGCTGCAAGACCTGCTGCTGCGCGTCGTCCCGCCGTACGTGGTCTTCGTCGCCTCGATGGGGTTGACGGTCGGCCTGGTCGGGACCTTGGTACCGACGGCCGGTGTGGTTCTCGTGGTTGCCGCGCTGCTCTGCGCGACCGCCGTGCCCGTCCTCGCCCGGCAGTTGGTACGCCGGTCCGAGGCACGCCAGTCCGAGACGCGCGGCGAGCTGTCGACTGCCGTGGTCGACCTGGTCCAGGGCGCGCCCGACCTGATCGCCTACGGCGCTGCGAACGCCCAGTTGCGCCGGGCCGATCGAGCCGATGTCGAGCTGACCAGGGTGGCCCGGGCGGCAGCTCGCACCGCGGGGACCGGCTCGGGGCTCACGACACTGCTCGCGGGTTTGTGCGTGTGGGGAGTGCTCGCTGCGGGAATCGTTGCCGTCGACAACGGTCGACTTCCCGGTGTCCTGCTCACTGTCGTCGTGCTCGTCTCCTTGGCCGCGTTCGAGCTGGTCACCGGACTCCCGCAGGCCTTCGCGACCTACGAGCGGGTACGACGGTGCCGGCAACGAGTCGATGCCCTCCTGGCCGTCGACCCCCCGGTCCGCGAGCCCGCGGATCCGGTGGCGCTGCCGGCCGCGCCGTACACGATCCGGCTACGTGGTGTGCGCGCCCGCTACCCGTCCGGCCGGCTTGCGCTGGACGGGATCGATCTCGATCTGGCTCCCGGCGAGTGCGTCGCGGTGGTCGGACCCAGCGGTGCAGGCAAGTCCACGCTGGCCGCCGTCCTGCTGCGGTTCCTCGACCTCGAGTCCGGTACGGCGTCCCTGAACGGGGTCGGTCTCGGTGACCTGGAACCCGAGGGTCTCCGCCGGGTGATCGGACTGGCCGGGCAGGACGCACATGTCTTCGACCGCACGATCGGCGACAACCTCCGGCTCGCACGGCCGGACGCGACCGATGCCGAATGCCGCTCTGCGTTGGCCGAGGTCGGACTACTGACTTGGGTCGACGGCCTACCGAACGGCCTGGCCACCGAAGTCGGCGAGCACGGCGCCCGGCTGTCGGGCGGTCAGCGGCAGCGGCTCGTCGTCGCGCGCGCCCTACTGGCGGATTTCCCTGTGCTCATCCTCGACGAGCCGACCGAGCATCTCGACTCTCGCGCCGCAGACGCACTGATCGCGAACCTGCTGGCTGCTGCGCCGGGTCGCACCACGCTGCTCATCACCCACCGGCTGACTGGTCTGCAGGCCGTCGATCGGATCCTGCTGCTGGAGGCGGGCCGGGTTGTGGAGTCGGGCACTCACGCTGAGTTGGTTGCGACGGGCCGGGCGTACGCGCGGATCTGGGCCAGGGAACAGGCAGATCTCACCCAGCCGGAGTGATGCGCCGACGGCGAGTCCGCGCAAGCCTGCCGGGAACGACGAACTCTTCCCGACAAGGGTGATCAGCCCGAGGAGAGGTCTGCGATGGACCCGACCGACCTGGCACGTATCCAGTTCGCCACGACCAGCATCTACCACTTCGTCTTCGTCCCGGTCACGATCGGGCTGGCGTTCCTGGTGGCCGTCCTGCACACCAAGTGGTACCGGTCGGGCAAGGAGGATCACAAGCGCCTGACCCGGTTCTTCGGTCACCTGCTGCTGATCAACATCGCGGTCGGAGTCGTCACCGGGCTGGTGCAGGAGTTCCAGTTCGGCACGAACTGGTCGGCGTACTCGCGGTTCGTCGGCGACGTCTTCGGCGCACCGCTGGCGATGGAAGGGCTGGCGGCGTTCTTCCTGGAGTCGACGTTCCTCGGGCTGTGGGTGTTCGGCTGGAACGTGCTGCCGCGGCGGGTCCACCTCGCCACGATCTGGCTGGTTGCGATCGGGGCCTCACTGTCGGCGGCGTTCATCATGGCCGCGAACTCATGGATGCAGCACCCGGTCGGTTACACCACCAACGCCCGGACCGGACGACCGCAGCTCAGCTCGATCGGGGACCTGTTCACGAATCCCGTGTTCATCTGGGGCTACATCCACGTGCTGCTGGCTTCGCTGGTGACCGGAGCCGTGCTCATGCTGGCGGTGTCCGCATGGCAGCTCAGGCGCCGCGAGAACAGCGGACTCTTCCGCGGTTCGGCCAAACTCGCGATCATCGTTCTGCTTCCGGTCTCGCTCCTCGCACTGGGCGTCGGCAGTCACCTCGGCGTGGTGGAGGCGGAGTACCAGCCGATGAAGATCTCGGCGGCCGAAGCACAGTGGGAGAGCTGTCAGCCCTGCTCGTTCTCGCTGTTCCAGATCCGTGGCGGCCGCAACGACGAGACCCCGACGCAGCTGATCGAAGTGCCTCATCTGCTGTCCGTGCTCGCCACGGGCACGTGGAACGGTGCGGTCGAGGGACTCAACGAACTGCAGGCGGCCGACGTCCAGCAGTACGGCGAAGGCGACTACGTACCGAACGTGTTCGTGCAGTACTGGTCGATGCGGGTGATGGCCTATCTCGGCAGTCTGCTGGCGCTGCTCGGCGTGTGGGGAGCCTGGCTGCTGTACCGCCGCAGACTCACGACGTCGCGACTGTTCCTCGCGGTGGCGACCTGGGCCGTGCTGGCGCCGTTCCTGATGAACACGGCCGGCTGGATGCTGACGGAGAACGGGCGGCAGCCGTGGCTCGTCCAGGGACTGATGAAGACCGCGGACGGAGTGTCCAGCTCGGTCAGCACGACCGAGCTGGCGATCAGCCTGGCGGCGCTGGTCGTCGTCTACCTGCTGCTCGGGATCGTCTACGTGTTCCTGATGCTGCGCTACGCGCGGCGCGGCCTCGAACTCGACCATGCCGAGGAAGACCCCGACCGCGATCCCCGGACGCCGGCGATCACCTACTAGCGAGCGTTCCGGGAGGCAGTCGTGGGACTACCCGAGCTGTGGTTCGTGATCATCGCGATCCTGTGGACCGGCTTCTTCGTCCTGGAGGGTTTCGACTTCGGGGTCGGCATGCTGCACCGGGTCCTCGGCCGGACCGGTCAGGAGCGCCGGGTGGCGATCAACACGATCGGCCCGTTCTGGGACGGCAACGAGGTCTGGCTGGTCGTCGGCGGTGCGGCGATCTTCGCCGCCTTCCCCGACTGGTACGCCAGCTGGTTCTCGGCCAGCTACCTCGCGATCCTGCTACTGCTGGTGGCGCTGATCATCCGTGGCGTGTCCTTCGAGTTCCGCGGAAAGGTCGACGGGCACGGCTGGCGACGGTTGTGGAGCGGCACGCTGATGACCGGCAGCCTGCTGGCGCCACTCGTGCTCGGGATCGCGTTCGGTGACCTGGTCGCCGGCCTGCCGATCGACGCGGACGGTGAGTTCACGGGCACGTTCTGGGATCTCTTCACGCCGTTCGGCCTCTGGACCGGGCTGACGCTGGTGGTGCTGTGCCTGATGAACGGCGCGACGTTCCTCGGCATCAGGACAACTGGCGTGCTGCGTGAGCGGGCGCACCAGGTCGCGCAGTGGATCGGCTGGGCAGGATTCGTGGTCGCCACGGCCTTCGCGGTCTGGCTCCTGATCGTCGCTGACCATGGCTGGGCCCCGGTCGTGCTGCTGGCCGTCGCTCCGGTGGCGCTGGTCGGCTCGGTGTGGGCCGTCTACCAAGGGCGTGACGGATTCGCCTTCTTCGCGTCGTCGGCGGCGACGGCCTGTTCCGTCGCGGGCCTGTTCGCCGCGCTCTACCCCGAGGTCATGGTGTCCAGCACGGACGCAGCGAACAGCCTCACCGTCGGCAACGCGGCGTCGGCCGACTATGCCCTCAAGGTGATGACCGTCGTCGCGCTCGTGTTCATGCCCTTGGTCCTGATCTACCAGGCCTGGTCGTACTTCGTGTTCCGTCACCGGCTGAGTGCATAGACAGCTTCACCCCACCGGGGTGAGGTATCTCGTCCACATCCGTCGAAGGATCAAGCGGTATGGCGGGCGATCAGCACTTCGACGTGATCATCATCGGCACCGGCGCGGGAGGCGGCACGCTGGCCCATCGGCTGGCGCCGTCCGGAAAGCGGGTCCTCCTGCTCGAACGGGGGGACTACCTGCCGCGAGAACGCGAGAACTGGTCCTCCGCGGCGGTGTTCGTCGATGGCCGGTACCGCGCGCCGGAGTCCTGGTACGACCAGCACGGCCACGAGTTCCCGCCGGAGATCAACTACTACGTGGGTGGGAACACCAAGTTCTACGGCGCCGCCCTGTTCCGGCTGCGGCCGCAGGACTTCGGTGAACTGCGGCACCACGACGGAGTCTCACCGGCCTGGCCGCTGGCGTACGAGGACTTCGAGCCGTACTACACCGAGGCAGAGCACCTGTACCGGGTCCACGGCCGCCACGGCGAGGATCCCACCGAGGGGTCGGCCAGTGCGGAGTACCGTTTCGCGCCGGTCGAGCACGAGCCCCGGATCCAGCAGTTGAGCGACGACCTGGAGAAGCAGGGACTGCATCCGTTCCACCTGCCGATCGGCGTCGACCTGACCCAGGACGAGCACGGCCGGGCGACCCGGGACAGCGTGTGCATCCGCTGCGACCGGGTGGACGGCTTTCCCTGCCTGGCCCAGGCGAAGTCCGACGCGCAGGTGATCTGCGTCGACCCGGCGCTGCAGCACGAGAACGTCTCGATGCTGACGAACGCTCACGTAGTGCGCCTCGAGACCGACCCGGCGGGAGGAACGGTCTCCGAGGTCGTGACCGAGGTCAACGGGTCGACCGTGCAGTTCAGCGCGGACGTCGTGGTCGTCGCCTGCGGCGCCGTCAATTCCGCCGTACTGCTGCTGAACTCGGCCAACGACCGTCATCCGAACGGTCTCGCGAACAGCTCGGACGTCGTCGGCCGCCACTACCTGCGGCACAACAACCTCGCGTTGATGGCGGTGTCGAAGGAGCCGAACCCGACGCGGTTCCAGAAGACGCTGGCGATGAACGACTGGTATCTGGGTGCGGACGACTGGGACTTCCCGCTCGGCGGGATCCAGATGCTGGGCAAGTCCGACACCGAGCAGGTCCGCAGCGGTGCTCCGCGCTGGGCCGGCAAGGTCTCGCCGGGCATGCCGTTCGAGGTGATCGCCCACCACGCGGTGGACTTCTGGCTGTGCGGTGAGGATCTTCCGCAGCCGGACAACCGCGTCACCGTGCGCAAGGACGGCTCGATCCAGTTGGCCCTTGACGAGAAGAACAACGTCGAGGGTGTCAACCGGCTCCGGCACAAGCTGCAGAACATGCTCGGCGACCTCGGCATGCACGAGCACCGGTTGCTCGACCACAGCATCTACCTGCACAAGGGGATGCCCATCGGCGCCACCGCGCACCAGGCGGGAACCGTGCGGTTCGGCGACGACCCGGCGAGTTCGGCGCTCGACGTGAACTGCAAGGCGCACGACCTCGACAACCTCTACGTCGTCGACACCAGCTTCTTCCCGAGCATCGGTGCCGTGAACCCCTCGCTGACCGCGATCGCGAACGCGCTCCGGGTCGGCGACCACATTATCGACCGGCTGCGCTGAGCCCCGCGGTCCGGACTGATTGGAGCACGTATGCCAACCGCCGACATGGACGCCCTGGTGATCTTCGGTGCGACCGGTGATCTTGCGAAGCTCGAGACCTTCCCTGCCCTGGTCGGGCTGGTCGACCGGGGGGTGCTCGACGTCCCGATCGTCGGGGTGGCCAAGAGCGGCTGGGGACTCGACCAGTTCCGCGAGTACGCCGCAGCGTCGTTACGAGCCAATGGGATCGACCCTTCGACCCCGGCGGCGGCCGGCATGCTCGGCCTGCTGCGCTACATCGACGGCGATCTCGACGACGATGCGACGTACACGGCGATG
>Ga0164241_10004335_pt1 | contig 13820 bp, 13 predicted proteins | sample OricomyardsoilBY_FD_108780 | JGI IMG/M metagenome (GOLD analysis project Ga0164241, IMG submission 108780) | Backyard soil microbial communities from Emeryville, California, USA - Original compost - Back yard soil (BY) | ecosystem: Environmental > Terrestrial > Soil > Unclassified | place: USA...
AGATCAACAACTTCTACACGGCGACCGTCTACGAGAAGGGCGCCGAGGTGATCCGCATGCTCCGCCGGCTCGTCGGCCCGGAGACCTATCGCAAGGCGCTCGACCTCTATTTCGAGCGCCACGACGGGCAGGCCTGCACCATAGAGGACTGGCTCCGCGTCTTCGAGGACGCCTCGGGTCGCGACCTCTCCCACTTCGCCCGCTGGTATGCGCAGGCCGGCACGCCGCGGCTCGCCGCCCGCAGCGGCTGGGCCGACGGACGCTTCTCGCTCACCCTCTCCCAGACCACGCCGCCGACGCCGGGACAGCCAGAGAAGGCGCCGCTGGTGATCCCGGTCGGCTACGGCCTGCTCGGCGCCGACGGCACCGCGCTCGCCCAGGGGGTGCTCGAGCTCGCGGAGGCGGAGCGGACCTTCACCTGGGATCTCGCCGAGCGCCCGGTCCCCTCGCTCCTGCGCGGCTTCTCGGCCCCGGTGATCCTCGAGCGCGAGACCTCGCCCGAGGAGCGGGCGTTCCTGCTCGCGCACGACAGCGACCCGTTCACCCGCTGGGAGGCGGGCCGCGGCTATGCTCTCGCCGAGCTCACCAAGACCGCGTCGGAGCCCGATCCGGCCTATCTCGCGGCGCTGGTCGCGGTCGCCGACGACCCGGGCCCGGATCCGGCGTTCCGGGCGCTCCTGCTGTCGCTGCCCTCCGAGGACGAGGTGATGGCGCATGTCGCGGCGGCGGGCGGAGTTCCCGATCCGCTCGTGGTCTGGGGGCGCCGCCGGGCGCTCGAGGCGGCGCTCGCCGCAGCGCTCGGCCACCGGGTGCGCGCGCTCTACGAGACGAACGCGGTGCCCGGGCCCTACACCCCCGACGCCGCCGCGGCGGGACGTCGGGCGCTGCGCGGCCGGGCGCTCGCGCTTCTCACCGCGCTCGACCCGGAAGCCGCGGATGCGCGGGCGCAGGCCGCGGCGGCGGGCAACATGACCGAGCGGATGACCGCCTTGTCGCTCCTCGTCAGCCGGGGCAAGGCTGCGGCGGAGCTCGCGAGCTTCCATGCCGAATGGCGCCACGACCGGCTTGTCACCGACAAGTGGTTCACCGTGCAGGCGGCGCAGACCCCACCCGACGTCGCTGTCGAAACCGTGGCGGCGCTCGCCGGGCATGCGGATTTCGACTGGCGGAACCCGAACCGCTTCCGTTCGTTGATCGGTGCCTTCGCCTCGGCGAACCCGGCGGGCTTCCACCGGGCGGATGGGGCGGGGTACCGGCTGGTGGTGGACTGGCTGCTCCGCCTCGATCCGGTGAACCCGCAGACCACGGCCCGCCTCGCCAGCCTGCTCGGCACGTGGCGGATGTTCGACCCGGGCCGGCAGGCGCTGATGCGGGCCGAACTCGAGCGGCTCGCGGCGGTGCCCGGGCTGTCGCGCGACACCGGCGAGATCGTCGGCAGGTTGTTGCGCGACGCCGAGGCGAGCTGAGCCGGTCGGCTTGCCAGCGGCGCGGCTTCGGGAGTAGGGATTGAGGGCTATGCGCGAGGTCGTCGACCAGCTGATCGAGGAGCGGGCCCCGTGGCTGCGGCGCGACGGCCTGGGCGTCGCCGCGGCGCGAAAGCTCCTGCACCTCGTCCTCCAGTACGACCGGACGGTGAAGATCGGCGAGGCGCTGGAGCCATTTCCCGGCCGCGCAGCGCTGCAGTCGCTCTATCAGATGATCGCCCACCACGTGGAGGTGAGCGGGCTCGAGAACGTGCCGCGGAGCGGGCCGGCGATGGTGGTCTGCAATCACCCCACGGGAATCGCCGACGGCATCGTGCTCTACGGCGTGCTCTCGGCGGTGCGCCCCGACCTCTTCATCTTCGCCAACGCCGACGCGATCCGGGTGCTGCCCTCGCTCGCCGAGGTGATCGCCCCGGTGGAATGGCGGCCGGAGAAGCGCACCCACAAGCAGAACCGCGAGACCATGGACTATACGCGGCGGGCCTTCGACGCGGGCCGGCTCGCGGTGCTCTTCCCGTCCGGCCGGCTCGCCAAGCGCCGCTGGCTCTCGCTGCACGAGCGGCCGTGGATGGCCTCGGGCGCGATGATGGTGCGGAAGTTCAACCTGCCGGTGGTGCCCTTGCACATCACCGCGCGCAACTCGGCGCTCTTCTATCTCTTCGACCGGATCCATCCGACGCTGCGCGACATCACGCTGTTCCACGAGGTGCTGAACAAGCCGCGGCAGCGCTATCGGCTGACCATCGGCTCGCTGATCGAGCCCGACTCGCTGCCGGCGAACTCGACCGAGGCGACCGAGGTGCTGCGCTCCCGCACCCTCGAGCTCGGCGGCCAGAAGCCCCAGACCGTCCTCACCGCCCCGGTCTACGGCCGCCGCCCGAAGCTGCGCCCGGTGTGACGAAGCGGCGGCGGGGCCATTGTCCGCGCCCGCCCAAAGGGGCCGCGAACCCGGTCTTTAATTCCGGTACGGCTTCAGATTCCACCAGAGCTTTCGGAAGTCGTTCTCCGGCAGGTCGTAGACCTCGTCCACGCCGTTCGGCACCTTCGTGACGAGCATCCGCGACATCGCCTCCGTGCCGTCGGAATACTCCCGCCGGTCATGATGCTCCGCTTTCTGCTCGTAGTGGGTGTAGGGCATGCTGCGCATGGCGATGGTCACGGCCCGGATCATCTGCACGGTGCGCTCCGGCTCGACCCAGCCCTTGTTGCCGGTGAGCGACCCCGGACCGCTCAGGAAGCCGCCGGCCACCGGGTTCCACAGCAGGAAGGTCTGGGCGAGGTCGGGCCCGCGTAGGCCGGTCGGATCGGCGGGATAGACCACCCAGGCGGCGCGGCTCGATCCCGGCAGGTCGTCCCGACGGGCGCTCGGCCAGAGGCTCGCCCATGTGCATTGGTTGCGCCCGTCGTCGAAGGCGGCCATGATCCAGGCATCGTCCTGCGTGACGAGCCAGTAGAGCGGCTCGTCCTTGATCGTCAGGTCGCCGCTGTATTCCAAGCGCCAGAGCGCCTCGGACTCACGGGCGTCGGCGGCCATGTTCTCGGGCAGGGGTTGAGGCGCGGGATCGCAATGCGTCCAGTGGCTGCCGCCTGCCCGCCCCGGCGAGGGCAGCTCGATCGGGACGGTCTGGAACCGCTGCTCCCCCACCCTGTAGCCACCCGCGCTCTGGGGCGGGATCACCTCGGGCGGCGGAGAGGCCGGGACGGCGAGCCGGACGTCGTTCTTCGCCTGCAGCACGGTTCTCGAGTGGCGATTCACCATCGTTACCTGCTCGACTCCGCCCGGCGTCCAGAACAGCGGCACGGCGTAGTCGAGCGCGCCGGGCAGCACGTGCTTCTTCCGCGCCGGATCGATGCTCCAGGCCTTGCTGCGGCCGGCGTCCCACACCCGGTTGACGCCCGCCTTCAGATCGGCCGGCAGGAAATCGAAGACCGGCACCAGCCGGCCCTCGCGGAGGATCACCCGCCAGTCGTCCGGGTTGACGACGGTGCCGCGCCAGGCCACCGGGTCCCGGAGATTCATGTCCCCGCCGACCGGATACGAGCGCATGTGCTCGGCCATGTGCTCCTGCGACGTCCAGTCCCCGCCCGCTGGCGCGGCTCCGAGAGGCCCGCTGGCGTCACGAGCTGCGACCGGCGGCGGGCGTCGCCCCGTCGCATGACCTGCCCGACGGCGATGGAGACCGGGCGAGCCTCCGCAAACCTTCGGTCCGGTTCGCCTGACGTCCGCCCCTACTCGATCGTCTCGTCTGCCCCGACCCCCCAGAGCGCCTCTCGCGGCAGCCAGCCCGAGACGCCGTCCGCGACGATCTCGCACCACGGCCCCTCGCATTCCTCGAGCCGTCCGATCGCCCCCGGCTCGGCCATCGCCAGGACGGCGGCCCCCGCCTCCGGCCCGGCGCGCAGCGCCACCGGCGCCGCGGCGCTGACGAGCGCGGTGCGCACGCCGGAGAGCAGCGCGTGGTGGACCCAGCCGCCCATGCCGTCCGCATCCCGCACCCGCCGCCACTGGCCGTATTCCGCCGTGACCTCGAGCGGCAGGCCGCGGTGCAGGAACTCCCAGTCGACCCGCTGGTCGAGGCTCGGGCCCCGCCGGGCATTCGCCTCCTCGGCCCGGAGCGACACGAAGCGCGGCAGCGGCAGGCTCGTCACCGACCCGACCGCCGGCCCGCTCCCCTCGGCCGCCCCGCCTCCGCCCGCGAGCACGAGGGAAAGCGCGAGCGCCAGCGCGCACGCCAAAAGGAAACGCGGCTCGGCATTCATGGTCAGGATCCTGCTCATCTGCCCGTGCCGGGAAGTGTCTGGATCTCCCAGACCGCCCCGTGCAATTGTCCTTCCCGAATGATACCGCGCCCCGCGCGCCCCGACAAACTGGAAATCCGGCACACTGGAAAATCGCATGTCCGAGAAGACCCGAGTCGTCGTGACCCGTCGCCTGCCCGATCCGGTCGAGGCGCGAATGCGCGAGCTCTTCGACGTGACCCTGAACGAGACCGACGAGCCCATGTCGCCCGAGGCGCTCGGGCGGGCGATGGCCGAGGCCGACGTGCTCGTGCCGACGATCACCGACCGCATCGACCAGCGCCTGCTCGCCCAGGCCGGCCCGAGCCTGCGGCTGATCGCGAACTACGGCGCCGGCTTCGACCACATCGACGTGGCGACGGCGCTGCAGCGCGGCATCATGGTGTCGAACACCCCCGGCGTCCTCGCCGAGGACACCGCCGACATGGCGATGGCGCTGATCCTCTCGGTGCCCCGCCGGCTGCCCGAAGGCGCGGTGATGATGCAGCGGGGCGACTGGGAGGGCTGGAGCCCGACCGCGCTCATGGGCCACCGGATCGCCGGCAAGAACCTCGGCATCCTCGGCCTCGGCCGCATCGGCCGGGCGATCGCCCGCCGGGCGAAGACCTTCGGCCTCCAGATCCACTATCACAACCGCCGGCGGCTCCACCCCGACATCGAGGCCGAGCTCGGCGCCACCTGGTGGGAGAGCCTCGACCAGATGCTCGCCCGCATCGACATCCTGTCGATCAACGTGCCGCACACCCCCTCGACCTTCCATCTGATGAACGCCCGCCGGCTGAAGCTGATGAAGCCGTCGTCCTACATCGTGAACACCGCCCGCGGCGAGGTGATCGACGAGAACGCCCTCACCCGGATGCTGCGCGCCGGCGAGCTCGGCGGCGCCGGGCTCGACGTCTACGAGAAGGGCCACGAGATCAACCCGCGGCTCCGCGACCTGCCGAACGTGCTCCTGCTGCCGCACATGGGCTCGTCGACCATCGAGGGCCGGCTCGAGATGGGCGAGAAGGTCATCATCAACATCAAGACCTTCGCCGACGGCCACCGCCCGCCGGATCAGGTGGTCCCGGCGATGCTATGACCGTCGACGTCTACCGGCGGACCTCGCAGGACGGCCTGAGCCTCGCGGAGCTCGCGCTCTACCACCAGATCATCGCCTATCGCGCCAGCGAGGGCCTGCCGGCGCTCGCGCTCTCCAAGGCGCTCACCGCCACCGCCGGGCGCCACGTGCTCGACACGCGCGAGAACATCTGGGCCACCGACCTCCGCCTGCCCGCCGGCGCCAACCTGCACAGCTGGAGCGACGCGCCCTACTACGCCGACGGCCGCGACCCCACCGTCATGTGGGAGGCGCCCGAGCGCCTCGGCACCGGCTACGCCGCGAGCGGCTACGAGATCGCCGCCGCCGGCCTCGCGAGCGGCGCCGCGGCGCTCGCCGGCTGGAAGGCGTCGCCGGGCCATAACGCCGTCCTAACCGAGACCGGGGGCTTCGCCGGCATCGGCTTCCAGGCGATCGGCGTCGGGCTCGACACCTCGCCCGGTCCCGGACCCTACGGCGGCCCCATCGCGCACGTCTGGTTCGGCGCCGTCGCCGACCCGACCGGCGTGCCCGGCATCCTCGGCACCGCCCGCGCCGACCGCTTCGCCACCACCGACTTCGACGACATCGCCTACGGCTTCGCCGGCAACGACCGCATCTCGGCCGGCCGCGGCGACGACCTGCTGCGCGGCGGCACCGGCGGCGACCTGCTCCGCGGCGGCCCGGGCGACGACCGGCTGCTCGGCGACGGCGGCGACGACCGGCTCCTCGGCGGCACCGGGCGCGACATGCTGCTCGGCGGGCCGAGCGACGACCGGCTCCTCGGCGGCGCCGGCACCGACCGGCTGGTCGGCGGCTGGGGCCAGGACGCGCTCCTCGGCGGCGCCGGCCGCGACGTCTTCGTCTTCGCCGATCCGGGCCACGCAGGCGCCGGCGACGCGCGCGACACGATCCGCGACCTCGCCCGGGGCGACCGGATCGACCTCTCGGGGATGGACGCCGATTCCACCACCCGGGCCGACCAGGAGTTCCACCTGATCGACGGCGCCTTCGGCGACCACCCGGGCGCGCTGCGGGTCCGGGCCGGTCTCGTGCAGGGCGACACCGATGGCGACGGCCGCCCGGATTTCGGCATCGTCCTCTCGGGCGGCGCGCTGCCCGAGAGCGACGCCTTCCTGCTCTGACGGCGCCCGCGTTAACCAGATCGTAACGACGTTCGGCGAGCCCGCGCCGGCCCGTGTTAGCCTCTCCTTAAGGGTGTGGGGGGTTCGGCGATGCCGCGGGTTCTGGTTCTCTGCCTTCTGGCGATTCTCTCGGTCGGACCGTCCGCCTCGGCGGGCGGCGACGACGGGCTCCTCGCGGCGTTCGACCCGCGGCCGCTCGATCCGGCGGAGACCCGGCTCCTGCAGGCGGCACTCGCCGCCAGCGGCGACTACGCGGGCGCGCTCGACGGACAGTGGAGCGGCGCGGGCGACGCGGCGCTCGAGGCGTGGTCGGCGCGCGAGTTCGGCGACGATCCGCGCAACGCCCACGCCGCGGCGGCGGTCACCGGCTTCCTCGACGCCGCGACCGACGACGGTTGGCGCGAGATCTGGCTCGACGACCTCGGCCTCGCGGTGGCGCTGCCGGTCGGCCGGCTGGCCGCCCCGGTCGAGGAGGCCGGCGGCACCCGGCAGTGGACGACCGACGGCAGCTTCGCGGTCCTCATCCACCGCTTCGGGCGCAGCGACGCCCAGGCCTGGCACGCGACGGCGGCGGGGCTCGCCGCCGGGCGGGCAGAGACGCGCCGCGGCCCGGAGCGGCTGGTGACCGCCGGCATCCTCGCCGACGGCCGGGCGTTCTACACCCGGTCGGATCTGGTGTCGGGGGTCTGGGCGACGATCTACCTCGCCGCCGCCCCGATGGCCGAGGGGGCGCTGCGCCTCGCCGCCGCCAGCATCCACCCGGGCCGGCCGGAGCCGTTCGACGTGCCGGCGGGCGGCCGGCTCGCCCGACTCCTCGCCGACGCGACCGAGCTCATGGCCGCCGAGCGGGCGGCGCCGGCCCATGCGACGGGCGGCGGCGCGACGGCGATCCCGGCGAGCTTCGACGCCGCGATCACCGCGCCGCCACCCGCGCATGGCGCGGAGGCGGGCGGCACGGAGGCGGGCGGCACCGGCACCGGCTTCTACCTCGCGCCGCGGCTCATCCTTACCGCGGAGCACGTGGTGACGGGCTGCCGCCAGCCGGCGCTCGCCGACGGCACGCCCCTCGAGCGGCTCGCCGGCGACGCGCGCCTCGACGTGGCGGTGCTCCGCGCGCCGCGGCCGGCGCGGCGCTGGCTGGCGCTCGCCGAGCCGGGGCCCCGGCTCGGGCAGCGGGTGCACGCGGTCGGCTTTCCCTACTACAGCATCGCCGGCACCTCGCTGACCCTGACGAGCGGCAACGTCAGCGCACTCGCCGGAATCGACGACGACCGGCGCTTCTTCAGCTTCACCGCGCCGGTGCAGCCGGGCAGCAGCGGCGGGCCGCTCCTCGACGCCCGCGGCCGGGTGCTCGGGCTCGTGGTGGCGCGGCTCTCGGAGGACTACATCGTCGAGGCGACCGGCAGCCTGCCGCAGAACGTGAACTATGCGCTGCGTGACACCGAGGTGGCCGGCTTCCTCGCCGACCACGGGCTCGCCGGCGAGGCGGGCGGGCTCGGCCGCTTCGATCCCGACGACGGCGTGCCGGACGACTTCGAGGCGGCGATCGTTCCGATCGTCTGCCGGTGACGCGGCAGGTGGGTGAATCACCCACCCTACGCCGACGGAGCGGAAGCGCCCTCCGGCGCCGGCCTCAACGCAACGGGGGACCGATGTGTAGGGTGGGTGACTCACCCACCCTCGTCGGCACCGAGCCCGACACCGAAAGGGCCGCCCCGTTGCCGGAGCGGCCCTTGATCCTCGATCGCAAAACCGGCGATCAGCGCTTGGAGAACTGGAAGCTGCGGCGCGCCTTGCGCTTGCCGTACTTCTTGCGCTCGACGACCCGGCTGTCGCGGGTCAGGAACCCGGCCGCCTTCAGCGCCGGGCGCAACGATGGCTCGTAGAGCGACAGCGCCTGGCTGATGCCGTGCTTCACCGCGCCGGCCTGGCCCGAGAGGCCGCCGCCCTTCACGGTGCACATCACGTCGAACTCGCCGACGACGCCGGCGACGGAGAACGCCTGGCCGATGACCATCCGCAGCACCGGACGGGCGAAGTAGGTCTCGACCTCCTTGCCGTTGACGGTGATCTTGCCGTTGCCCGGCTTCACCCAGACGCGGGCGACCGCGTCCTTTCGCTTGCCGGTGGCGTAGGAGCGGCCGAGGCTGTCGCGCTGCGGCTCGCGCTTCGGAGCCTCCTCGACCACGGGCGCGGCGGCAACCGCGTCGCGCAGCTGCTCGAGCGAAGAAAGATCTGCCATGGGACTCACGCGCTCCGGGTGTTCTTGGGGTTCTTCGACGCGAGGTCGATGACTTCCGGGTTCTGGGCGGCGTGCGGGTGCTCGGTCCCGCCGTAGACGCGCAGGTTGCCCATCTGCTTGCGGGAGAGCGGGCCGCCCGGCAGCATCCGCTCCACCGCCTTCACGATGACCCGCTCCGGGAAGCGGCCCTCGAGGATCTGGCCGGCGGTGCGGAACTTGATGCCGCCCGGGAAGCCGGTGTGCCAGTAGTAACGCTTGTCGGCGCGCTTGTTGCCGGTCATCTGCACCTTGTCGGCGTTGATGATGATGACGTTGTCGCCCATGTCCATGTGCGGCGTGAACGTCGCCTTGTGCTTGCCGCGCAGCCGCATGGCGACAAGGCTCGCGAGCCGACCGAGGACGACGCCTTCGGCGTCGATCAGCACCCACTTCTTGTCGATGTCGGCCGGGCGGGCAGAATAGGTCTTCATCTGAGGTCCGTCCCCGTACTCGTCTCGGCATGTCTTGGAACAGGCCAGGGGACTCCCCGGCCGGACTGCGGGCTTATGGCGGAGATTCGCGCGCGGGTCAACCGGCAGCCATGGGATATTACCGTGCCGGATCAGGGACTTGTGATATCGGTATCATAATACCCCAGTTCGTGCCGGCACCGAGCCGTCGATCACCCCGGTGAGCTTCAGGACGACATAGAGCAGCACTAGGAGCACGACGCCCGCCGCCGCCCAGCGCAGGCGCGGAAACCCGGCGGCGAGGAGCAGCGCCGCGACGGCGATGAAAAGCGGCAGGATCTGGCGCATCCGGCGAGGCTACCGCCCTCCGATGCGTCGCGGCAAGAGCGCGCTTGCCGCTCGCGAGACGCGGCGGAGTCTGCTAGAGGAGTCCGGGTCGGACCACAGGTTCCCCGCGATGCCTCTCGATTCCGGCGGCCGCAACGACCGCAAGCTCGACCAGATCGCCATCGATTTGGCGGTCCGGCTTCTGCTCCTCGGCGCGCTCCTCTACCTCGCGGGCCTCCTGCTCCGGCCGTTCGTCGCCGTGGTCCTCTGGTCGGCGATCCTCGCGGTCGGGTTCTATCCGCTGTTCGAGCGGCTCGACCGCCGGCTGGGCGGGCGCGCGTGGCTCGCCTCGGGGCTGCTCACCGGCGCGTTCCTCCTCGTCACCCTGGGGCCGACCACGGTCCTGCTCTCGAGCCTCGTCCTCTCGCTCGAGCACCTCGCCGAGCGGCTGCACGGCGGGCTGGTCCTGCCGCCGCCGCCGGAAGCGCTCCGCCACGTGCCGCTCCTCGGCGACGTGACCGCGTCCTGGACGACGGGCTCGGCGAACCTCGAGGGCTTAGCCACCCGGCACGGATCGGAGCTCCTGTCGGCCGGCGGCTGGCTGCTGGTGCGGGTCGAGGGGATCGCCGACAGCCTTCTCGCCATCCTCCTCGGCATCGTGGTGGCCGGCTTTCTCTACGCGCCGGGGCCGCGGCTGCAGCGGGCGGTTCGCCGCGTCGCCGAGCGGATCTCGGGCGAGCACGGCTCGACCTTCGTCGACCTGACGACGGCGACGATCCGCAACGTCGCCCGGGGGGTGATCGGCGTGGCGATGATCCAGTCGATGCTGATCGGCATCGCCTTCATCGGCGTCGACCTGCCGGGCGCCGGGCTTCTCGCGCTCGCCACGCTCGTCCTCTGCATCGTGCAGGTCGGCGCGGTGCCGGTGGTGGTGCCGGTGATCATCTGGGCCTGGACGACCAAGGACACCACGATGGCGGTGCTCCTGACGCTCTACCTCGTGCCCTGCACCCTCGCCGACAACGTGCTGAAGCCGATGCTCATGGGCAAGGGGCTCGCGGTGCCGACCGGCGTCATCCTCCTCGGCGTCATCGGCGGCACGCTGGCCTTCGGGCTGATCGGCCTCTTCCTCGGGCCGGTGGTGCTCGCCGTGCTCTACGATCTCGCGCTGTTCTGGCTGGCCGAGGAGGACCGCGACGACGGGGCCGGCGGAATCGAGTAGGTGAGGCTCGCCCGCGCCACCGGCCCCTCCACCCCTTCGGAGAAGACGAGCACGTCGCCGACCGAGAGCGCGCGCCCGAGCTTCAGCACCCGCGCCTCGGCCCTGAGCCACCCGGGGGCCGGCTTGCGCATGAAGTCGATCGCGGCGCCGGTGGTGACGGTGAGCGCCTCGCGGCCGATCATCGCCAGCGTCGCCATGTAGTAGGCGCAGTCCGCGAGCGCGAAGAGCGTCGGCCCCGACACCGTGCCGCCGGGGCGAAGGTCGGCCGGAATCGTCGCCATCCGCGCCAGCAGGCGGTAGGGCGCGATCTCGAGCACCTCGAGCCGCGGCCCGAGCTCGGGGAACACCTCCGCCATGTAGGCGTGCATCTCCGGGATGCTGAGCTTGGGCTGGCTCATGCCTCGAGGATGCCCCACCAGCGCAGGGTGGAGCGATAGTGCGCCCGGATCGCGTCGACGGCCGCCTCGGCGTCGCGCCGCTCCAGCGCCTCGATGATCACAAGATGCTCCCGCATCGCCGGCACGATCCGGTCGGGCAGGAATGGCCGGGTGTTCTGCACCACGGCGATCCGGTCGCGGTTGACGGCATAGACCTCGGCCGCGATCGGATTGGCGAGCCCGGCAGCGAGCGCGTCGTGGAGCGTCAGGTCGGTCAGCACGGCGCGGCGCGGCAGCTCCGGCGTCATCCGGCTCAGCGCGTCTTCCATCAGGGATTCGTGGCTCGCGCGCAGCTCGGCGAGCGGCATCGGACGCGACTCGGTGACCAGACGACGCGCCCCCTCCGCGTCGAGCACGGCGCGAAGGTCGATGCAGTCGCGCGTGACCGCGGGCGAGGCGTCCATCACCAGGACGCCGCGCTTCGGCAGCACCCGCACGAGGCCGCTCACGTCGGCCCGCTTCACCGCCTCGCGGGTGGCGGCGAGCGGCAGGTCGAGCAGCTCCACGAGGGTCGGCATGGACACGAATTGCCCGGATGCCAAGCGCCCGTCCCGCAGGGCCGCGATCAGGCCGAGGTACGCCCGATCCGCCATTAGCGATTCACCGCTTGCAAGTTCCCGATTCATTTGCGTCCCTCGTTCGTGTCCTCGGTCATTTTCAGGAAATTCCTGAAGGACCATCAGGCATGCCGTGATTGTATGCCAGGCCGCGTATCAGGTAACATGTCAGATAAGTTGCCACCAGTCCTGATGTAAGGATTCGGCCTGAGAAAAAAGGTCCGAAGGGCCGCACGTGCCTCAGACCGCCCCGAGGGGGGCGGATATCAGAACGAGAGACGCCCGAGTGGCGCAAGCGAAGGGGAAGCGCATGAGCGATCACACTGAGCACGGGATGGAGCGACTCGGCCACGCGGCCGAACTCCACGAAGCGTTGCCACCGGGCGTATCGCCCAAGCTCTACAACCGGGATCTGGCGCCGGCCAAGCAAGAAGGCCGGACCTGGAAAGCCTACAACATCTTCGCTCTCTGGGCGAACGACGTGCACAGCCTCGGCAACTACTCCTTCGTCATGGGCCTGTTCGCGCTCGGCCTCGGCGCGTGGCAGATCCTCGTCGCGCTGCTCTTCGGCGCGATCTTCCTCTTCGTGCTGCTCACCCTCTCGGGGTTCATGGGCATCAAGACCGGCGTGCCCTTCCCCGTGCTGAGCCGGCTCAGCTTCGGCATCAGCGGCTGCCAGATCCCGGCGCTGATCCGTGGTGGCGTCGCCATCGTGTGGTTCGGCATCCAGACCTATCTCGCCTCGCTCGTGCTCGACGTCATGCTGATGACGATGTTCCCGAGCCTGACGCCGCTCTCCGAGCAGTTCGTCCTCGGCCTCTCGGTGCTCGGCTGGGTCAGCTTCTCGATCCTCTGGGTCATCCAGGTCATCATCGCCTGCTACGGCATGGAGAGCATCCGTAAGTACGAGGCCTTCGCGGGCCCGGTCGTGCTCGTCGCGCTGATCCTGATCGCGGCCTGGCTCTATGTCTCGGTGGGCGGGAACATCACCTGGACGCCGCCGAACGCCCTCACCGGCGGGGCGATGTGGAACCAGATCCTCGGCGCGGCCACGCTCTGGGTGGCGATCTACGGCACCTTCGTGCTGAACTTCTGCGACTTCACCCGCGGCGCCACCTCGCGCGAGGCGATCGTGAAGGGCAACTTCTGGGGCCTGCCGATCAACATGCTGATCTTCGGCGCCATCGCGGTGGTCATGTCCGGCGGTCAGTTCACCATCGACGGCACCATCATTCACAGCCCGACCGACGTCGTGCAGACCATCCCGAGCACCTTCCTCCTGATGCTCGCGAGCACCGCGCTCCTCGTCCTGACGATCGGCGTCAACCTGATGGCCAACTTCGTCGCGCCGTCCTTCGCGCTCGCCAACCTGCTGCCGCGCCAGCTCAACTTCCGCCGGGCGGCGATCGTCAGCGCGGTCATCGGCTTCGTCATCCTGCCGTGGAACCTCTACAGCTCGCCCGTCGTCATCGTCTACTTCCTGGGCGGCCTCGGCGCGCTCCTCGGGCCGCTGTTCGGGATCGTGATGGCCGACTACTGGCTGATCCGCCACCAGAAGGTCGACGTTCCGGCGCTCTACTCCGACGATCCGAACGGCCCGTACTTCTACCGCAACGGCACCAACCCCGCGGCGATAAAGGCCCTGATCCCGTCGGCCATCATCGCGCTGCTCTTCGCCTTCATGCCGGCGCTGCAGACGATCTCGCACTTCTCCTGGTTCATCGCGGCCGGCCTCGGCGCCATCTTCTACTACGCCGTGGCCCCGAAGGGCGGCAGCTTCGCCGATCGGGATGGCGAGTCGATCGCCGTCGCCATCAAGCACTGACCGGGGCGAGGACATCCTGATGCGAATTCTGATCGTCAACGTCAACACCACCGCCTCGATGACCGACGGCATCGGTGCCCAGGCGCGCAAGGTCGCCGCTCCCGGCACCGAGATCGTCGCCCTGACCCCACGCTTCGGCGCGGAGTCGGTGGAAGGGAACTTCGAGAGCTATCTCTGCGCCGTCGGCGTCATGGATGCGGTCATGCGCTACGACCAGCCGTTCGACGCGGTGATCCAGGCCGGCTACGGCGAGCA
>Ga0164241_10004336_pt1 | contig 13819 bp, 12 predicted proteins | sample OricomyardsoilBY_FD_108780 | JGI IMG/M metagenome (GOLD analysis project Ga0164241, IMG submission 108780) | Backyard soil microbial communities from Emeryville, California, USA - Original compost - Back yard soil (BY) | ecosystem: Environmental > Terrestrial > Soil > Unclassified | place: USA...
CCGAATATCTCGGGCTCGGCATTCCGATCGGGCTGATGCTCGGCGTGCTGTTCGCCTTCCGCCGGCTGGCGACCAGCTCGGAGCTCGACGTGATGCGCGCGGTGGGCATCAGCTACGGCCGCCTCCTGCGCGTGCCCTACATGTATGCCGTCGGGCTGGCGCTGCTGAACCTCGCCATCGTCGGCTTCGTGCAACCCACGGCGCGCTATTATTACGAACAGCTACGCTACGAACTGCGCACCGGTGCCCTCGGCGCCTCGATCAAGGTCGGCGAGTTCACGCATTTCGGCGACAACATGACGATCCGCATCGAGAAGAGCGACGACGACGGGCGCAAACTCTCGGGCATCTTCGTGCAGGCCACCAACAAGAGCGGCAGCTCCTACGCCGTGAGCGCGGAGAGCGGCCAGTTCCTCGCCACCGACAATCCGGACGAGATCGTTTTTCGCCTGACCAACGGCACGCTGGTCAATACCGCGCCCGATCTCAAGGTACCGCGCGTGCTCACCTTCAGCTCGCACAGCCTGCCGATCTCGCTGCCCAAATACGAGAATTTCCGTCAGCGTGGTGGACGCAGCCTGGAATTCACTTTGCCAGAGCTGGTGCGGACCGGCCATGACAGCGCCGCCAGCGAGCAGCAGCGCGACGGCAGCCGCTCCGAATTCCATTTCCGCCTGGTCGAAGTGGCGACGATGTTCCTGCTGCCGATGCTCGCGCTGGCGCTCGGCGTGCCGCCCAAACGCTCGACCTCGGCGCTCGGCATCTTCCTGTCGGTCGTGATGATCGTGACCTATTACAAGATCAATCAGTACATGGCGTCGATCGGCCAGTTGGGACGGGTCGATCCGCTGATTGCCTTGTGGGTGCCCTTCGTGCTCTTCGCCGCGCTCGTCATCTGGATGTATTATACGATCGCCCATGTGCCCGGCGGCCAGCCGATCGGTGCGCTCGAGCGCGTGTTCGCCAAGCTGTCCAAGTTCGTCGCCCGCTATCTGCCGCGCCGCAAGCTGCGGGACGGGCCTGAGGACGAGGCGATGGCACCGGCATGAAGGGCCCGAGCTTTTTCCCGTCGCGCACGGTCACGCTCTACATGGCGCGCATGTTCGTCACGCGGACCTTCGCGATCCTGGCGATGCTGGTGCTGGTGATGCAGACGCTCGACCTGCTCGGCGAATCGGCGAACATTTTGGCGCATCCCGGCAATACCGGCACGCAAGTCTGGCAATATCTGGGCTTACGCGTGCCGCAGATCATCTCCACCTTCCTGCCCTTCTCGGTCCTGCTCGGCACGATCCTGACGCTGATGCAGCTCAACCAGAATAGCGAAGTGATCGCGATGAAGGCGTCGGGCCTGTCCGCGCATCAGGTGCTCGCTCCGCTGGTGGTGGCGGCGCTGGGCGTGGCGATCATCTCGTTCGGCTTCAACGATCGCGTCGTCTCGCGCGCCACCGCCACGCTGTCGCAATGGAAGAAGGTGGGATACGGCCCGCTGCCGATCGACCGCGGCGACCGCGCCAACGTCTGGGTGCGCGATGGCGACGACCTGATCGAGGTGGCGCAATTGCGCGGCAGGGGCGACGCCGCGCAGCTGGGCGGCGTGACGCTCTACGATCGGGAGAACGGCAAGCTCGTCTCGATGATCTCCGCGCCGCACGGCGTGCGCGCGGGCAAGGCGTGGAAAATCTGGCCGGCGCAGCGCTTCGACATCGCCGCCGGCACTGTGACGCCGCTCGGCACCATCACCGTCGCGAACGGCGTGCGGCCCGATCAGTTCACCTTGGCCTCGGTCGATCCCGACGGCCTGTCCTTTTTCGAGCTGCGCGCCGCGATCCACGATCTCGCCGATGCCGGGCGTCCGACCAAGGCGCTCGAAGGCGCGATGTGGCATAAATTGTCCAGCCCGCTTTCCGCGCTGCTGATGCCGCTGCTCGGCGCGGTCGCGGCGTTCGGGCTGGCGCGCTCGGGCAAGCTGTTCATCCGCGTGATCATCGGCATGGCGCTGGGCTTCGCCTATTTCGTCGCCGACAATCTCGCGCTGTCGCTCGGCAATATCGGCGCCTATCCGCCGTTTCTGGCCGCTTGGGCGCCGTTCCTGCTGTTCATCCTGATCGGCGAAGCGGTACTGATCCGCGCCGAGGAATAAGGCTCAGCGCGCGCGGCCCGCCGTCATGGTGCTGCGCACGAGACGATCGACCAGCCCCGGCAAGCCGCGGTAGCTCGCCTTGTGATAGGGCGAGGCGCCCTCCAGCGCGGCGGCGATGCGGCGATGCGCCTCACCGAGCGCGTGATAGGGAAGCCCCGGCAGCAGATGGTGCAGCGCGTGGTAGCGCAGGCCCACGGGAGCCCAGAGCGCCGGCAAGGCCGCGGGCGGCGGCACATTGACCGTGTCGAGATATTGCGCGGTGACGGTCATCACCTCGCCCTCATTTTCCCAAAGATGCGCGACCAGGGTGCGCACCTGATTGATCACCGCGACCCCCGAAGCGACGATCAGAAACAGTGCGAACGCGCGCAAAGGGAGCGTGCCGCTCGCCACCAGCGCGATCAGCGCGACCGCCCACAAGAAGGCACCGATCTCGGTCCAGCGCCACAGCGCCTTCACGTCACCTTCGGGCGCGCGGCGGCGGAATGCCGGGTTGATCGACAGCGACGAATAGCGCGCCGTCACCAGCCCGCGCAGCCTGGGCGCGATCCACGAGAGCGGCGCCAATATCGCGAAGCGGAACAGCAGCGCCACCGGTGCGAGAATCGACACCAGCAGGAACACCGGCAGCGTCCACGGCTTCATCAGCGCGAGCGGCAGATATTCGGGATCCTCCGCAGTGCCGTAGCGCGTGCGCGCGTGGTGGAGATTGTGCACGCCCTCGTACATGAAGGAGGGCGTGAGCATCGGGATGCCCACCAGCAGGTTCCAGCCGATGCGGAAGCCCGGCACCGCAGAATGCTTGATATGCGTCAGCTCGTGGATGAAGCTCAACGCGCGATAGAGCGCCAGCACCGCGATCACGCTCGCAAACACGGCCCAGCCGAGCGAAGGCGCGACAATCGCCGCGGCGAGCGCCGCATAGCCCAGCGCCGCCGAGGCGAGCATATCTACCCAATAGATCGTGGGGCGCGGTGTATTGATGTCGCGCGTCAGCTCTACCGCGGTACGCAGCATCGCCTTGTCATCGGCGATCCGCGCATTCGCCTGCGCGCGCGCCGCGGCGGCATTGCGCGGCGCGGCATCGGGCCGGTCGAGGATGATGGACGTCGTCATGCATTGGGCCTTTGCCCGGAGATAGTGGCAGCATGGTGGCGTTCCAATGGTTTGCGCGCCATTCGGGCCGTTGCAGCCAGCGAGCGCGGACCCTAAGGGGCGAAGGCACCGGGATACGCGCGAGGGGAAAATCATGGCCGGCCAGTTGCTCATCCGCCCGATCGATTCGAAGGCCGATCGCAAAAAGTTCGTCGACCTGCCTTTCCACCTCTACAAGGACGACCCGAACTGGGTGCCGCCGCTCAAGGGCGAGGCGCTCGGGCTGATCACGCCGGAAAAGAACGGCTGGTTCAGCCATGCCGAGGCGCAATTGTTCCTCGCCGAGCGTGACGGCAAGGTGGTCGGCCGGATCTCCGCGCATATCGACACGCTGGCGCTGACCATGCCGCCCGAACAGGGCTTCGGCCCGGGCTGCGGCCAGTTCGGGCTGTTCGACGCCGAGGACGCGACCGTCGCGCGTGCGCTGATCAACACCGCCGAGGGCTGGTTGAAGAACAAGGGCATGACCCGCGTGCTCGGCCCGATCAGCATGTCGATCTGGGAAGAGCCGGGTCTGCTGATCCAGGGCTACGATCATCCGCCGACGATCATGATGGGCCATGCCAAGCCCGAATATCGCGGCTGGATCGAGGATGCCGGCTACAAGCCGGTCAAACAGCTCAAGACCTACGATCTCGACATCACGCAGGATTTTCCGCCGATCGTGCAGCGCATTATCGCATCGGGCGAGAAGAATTCGCGGATCCGTATCCGCGAGGTCGACAAATCGAAGTTCGACGAGGAAGCGGCGGTCATCCTCGCCATCCTCAACGATGCTTGGAGCGACAATTGGGGTTTCGTGCCGCTGACCGAGCCCGAAATCAAGGACGTTGGCGTCAAGCTCAAGCCGATCGTGTTCAACGATCTGATCCGCATCGCCGAATTGGACGGCAAGCCGGTCGCGTTCATGATCACGCTTCCTGACCTCAACGAGCCGATCAAGCCGCTGAACGGCAGCCTGCTGCCCTTCGGCTGGGCCAAGCTGCTGCTCTGGTTGCGCAAGCCCAAGGCGCACACGATGCGCGTGCCGTTGATGGGCGTGGTGAAGGAATTGCAGGCGTCGCGCATGGCGAGCCAGCTTGCTTTCATGATGATCGAATATATCCGCCGCGCCGCAGTGGCGAATTATGGCGCGCACCGCGGCGAGATCGGCTGGGTGCTCGACGACAATCAAGGCATGAACGCGATCGCCAACACGATCGAAAGCCGCGTCAACAAGATCTATCAGGTCTACGAAAAGGCGATCTGAGCGTCAAAAACGCCGGGAAATTCCCGCGTAGATTTCGACGTCCGGCGCGTCGCGATCGAGTCCGGCCGCCCCGAAAAGGTCGAGTTGCAGGTTCTTGCGCGCCATCCAGCCGAGCGACAGCGCCGCAAGCGTTTGCGTCGTGTGCCCCGTGGGATCGTCGTCGCGCAGCGCCTGGCCTTCGCCGGTCAGCGTGACCGCGTCGGAAAGCTTGAAGGCGATCCCTGCGGTCCCGCTATACGCGAGGTGGCGACCGCTGCCGTCTTCATCGACCGCGGCGTCGACCTCGGGCGTCGCGGCGAGCGAGACGATGTCGCTCAACGAGAAACTGAGCGGAAGCAACACCCCCGCCCCCCAATCGCCCGCCCCAACCGGCGTGCGGCCGACCGGCAGCGAGACGTAGGGCAGGATCGCCACGGAGGTCTTGTCGCCATCGGGATTGGCGAGATTAATCTTCGCGCCCAGCGTCACGTCGCCGACACGGCCGACGCTCGACACCATCCCGCTCGCCTTGTCGCGCGTGCGGACATGGCCGTAGGGCGTCCAGCCGATCTGCGCTTCGATCGTGTCGGTCAGCCCGATGCGCACCTTCGCGTCGCCGATCAGCACCGCGTCGGTGCGGCTGTCGGGCTGGTCGTCGAGCGTCCAGTCGGCGAACGACACCTCCAGCGAAGCGTGCCCCTTGTCGATGATGCACGGCGGCGTGTTCAGCCCGGGTCGCTCGGGGCAGTAATCGCGGTCCTGTGCCCATGCCGGCGATGTTGTCAGCGCCACGCCGAGGACCAGCACGGCCGCGCGCGGCATCACCGCAACGAGACCCAGGTCGGCGCGTGGTCGCTGGCCTTCTCGCGACCGCGATACTCCTTGTCGACACCCGCTTCGCGCAGCCGGTCGGCGGCCTGCGGGCTGAGCAGCAGATGATCGATGCGGAAGCCCGCGTCGCGCTGCCAGGCACCCGCCTGATAATCCCAGAACGTCCAGAGCCCGCCCTTCGGAAAGCGCGTCCGCAACGCGTCGGTCCAGCCCTGCGCGACAAGCGCGCGATAGGCGGCACGGCTTTCGGGCTGCATCAATGCATCGTCCCGCATCGCCCGCACCGAGAAGGTATCGTCGTCATAGGGGATGACGTTGTAGTCGCCCGCCAGCACTGTCGGCTTCTCTTCGGCCAGCAACGCCAGCGCGCGATCGGCCAGTCGTGCCATCCAGCGCAGCTTGTAATCGAACTTGGGGCCGGGCTGCGGATTGCCGTTGGGCAGATAGAGCGAGGCGACGACCAGGCCATCGACATCGACTTCAAGATAACGGCTATGCTCGTCCTCGGGCTCGCCTTCCAGACCGCGCTGGCGCTCGATCGGATCGGTGCTCTTGGCGAGCACCGCGACGCCGTTGAATCCCTTCTGCCCGTGCCACAGCGCGCCATAGCCCGCCGCGCGAATCTCGGCCTCCGGGAAAGTGTCGTCGCTCGATTTCAGTTCCTGCAGACAGACCACATCGGGTTGCTGCTCGGTGAGATACTCGATCAGGCGCGGCAAGCGCGCCTTGATGCCGTTGACGTTGTAGCTGACGATCTTCACGCGCCAGCCTTACCGCGCGATCCTCAGACCGAAAAGCTCGATCCGCAGCCGCAGCCCGAGGCCGCGTTGGGATTGTCCACCTTGAACGCCGCGCCACCCAGCGATTCGACATAATCGACCGCGCACCCACGCACGAGATCGAGGCTGACCGGATCGACCACCAGCCGCACGCCGTCGGTTTCGGCCACCACGTCATCGGCGTCTATCGCGTCGGCGAAACCGAATTTGTACTGGAAACCCGAGCAGCCGCCGCCGTCGACCGAGAGACGCAGGATCGCGGGGCGCGTCTGATTGGCGGCGATCGCAGCGACGCGCGCCGCCGCGGCGGGAGTCAGGCTGATATCCGAAAGCGCGGTGGCCATGAGCAAGAGATAGGATGCGGCGGCGCGGCAGGCAACCGCACCGCCGCTCCCTTCTCCTATCTCAATCGGTCGATTCTTCGGTGTCGCTCGCCACGGTCGGGGCAGCGCCGATCGCGACGGTGCCGACCGACACCGGCACGGTGCGCAACGCGCGATCCTGTACCGCGAGCATGTAGTCGGCGTTCTGCAGGAACGGCACCGGATTGACCGCATGGCCGTCGATACGGACCTCGTAATGGAGGTGCGGGCCGGTCGAGCGCCCGGTCGAGCCGCTCAACGCGATCAACTGGCCGCGCTTCACGCGCTCATAGGGCGTGACGAGGATTTTCGAGAGGTGGCCGTATCGGGTCTGGATACCCTTGCCGTGATTGATCTCGACCATGTTCCCATAGCCGCCAGCGCGCTCGGCGCGGTCGACGATGCCGTCAGCGGTGGCATAGACCGGCGTGCCACGCGCGGCCTGGATATCGACGCCGGGATGCATCGCCGCGGTATGATTGAAGGGATCAGTGCGGACACCGAAATTGCTGGTGTAGGAAAGGTGCTCGACCGGCTGTACCGCGGGAATCGAGATCACGCCGGCCTGCAGCGTGTCGAGCTTCTTCCACGCCATGAACAGCGAACGGAATTGCATGTCGGCCTGAAGATCGGCGGCGGCTTCGGCGCTGTCGGCGGCGATCATCGGCCCACCCATCGCCGGCACCTTGGAAGCGACGCGATCGGGAGCGATCCCGAGTTGATGCAGATGCGCCACGGTATCGGCATAACGCCGCTCGACCGTCTGCTGCGCGAGCGACGCGAGCTTCGCCTGCTGCGCCTCGACCTGCTTGAACGGCGCGACCACATCGGCGGCGAGCTTGTCGGCCTTGGGATCGATCACCGGCACGGTCATCGCCAGCACGCGCGGATCGGCCTTGCCGGTCATCACCGCCGCGATCAGCGCCTGGTGCTGGTCAACGCGCGCGGCGTGCGCGGCGGCGACCGCCTTGATACTGGCGACATCGGCCTGCATTTTCGCGACGCGGGCCTGGAGCTGCTTGACCTTGGCCTCGGGCGACAGCGGCGCATTGACCACGCCGGACAGCGCAACCGCGCCGACCGCCGCCTGCGCGACACCGAACGCGGAGAAGCACATCGTCACCGCCGCGACCGCCGCCAGCACGATCTGGGTGCGCCCGGCAAGGCTGAAGCGGCGCAAATCGCGGCCGTCATGGAAGATGAAATCCCGCGTCGTGAAGAAGCTCTGGAGGCGCGCGGCGAGATCGGCGCATGTAACGGATAGCTTGGTCATTGGTCCCCGGCGATCGACGTTCAAAGCAGCGGATATCCGTTGCTTCTCCCCTGAGCGTCCCGATCGCAGCCCCTCCGCTATCCGGACCGCCAGTTTCTGACGGAAGCTGTCATGAATCCGCAAGCGCCATATAATAATCGCGCGTCAGACCGGCAGACTTGCGCGCCGAGTCGTTGAGTGGCGCTTTTATCCTACCCCTGAAGTAGCGCGAGACCAGCGCGCGCCAGTGCGATTCGGGCGGAAATCCACCCGCTTCGCACGCGAACTCGAACCATGCCGTGCCCGCCCGGACGTGGCGAATCTCATCGTCGAAAATACGACGAAGAATGCGCCCGCTGACCAGGTCACCGGCGCTTTCGAACCGTGCGATCGTCGCCGGCGTGACATCCAGCCCGCGCGCCTCGAGCACCATCGGCACCACCGCCAGGCGCGCCATCGCATCGTGCGCGGTCGCTGCGGCGGCTTCCCACAGCCCGTCATGCGCGGGCATCGCACCGTAATGGCTGCCGAGCGCGCGCAAGCGGCGATCGAGCAACGCGAAATGCGTCGCCTCGTCGGCGCCGACCGCGATCCAGTCGTCGGTGAAGGCGCGAGGGAATTCGCCGCCGAACCGCGCCGCCATGTCGAAGGCAAGGTCGATCGCGACGAATTCGATATGCGCGAGCGCATGAAGCAGCGCGATCCGCCCGCGCTCGGAGCCGCCACGTCCGCGCCTGGGCATGTGGTGGGGCGCGAGAAGCTCGGGCGCGTCCGGGTGCGCCGGCCGGTCGGGCAGCGCAGCGGCGAACGCCCAGTCGAGCCGGCCCAGCCGCCAGTCGCGCGCCGCCGCGCGCGCCGCCTTCACCTTGTCGATCGGCGCCGCGGCGAGCAGCACCGCACGGCACGCTTCGGAAAGATCGCGCACCGCGCTCAGCCGAGATCCTTCACCGCTTCGAGCACTTCGACGGCATGGCCCGGCACGCGCACCTTGCGCCACACCCGCGCCAGCGTCCCCTCGGCATCGAACAGGAAGGTCGCGCGGTCGATCCCCATATATTTCTTGCCGTAGAGGCTCTTCTCGACCCACACCCCGAATATCTCGATCGCGCCGCTGTCGTCGGTCGCGAGAGGCACGGTCAGATCATATTTATCGATGAATTTCTGATGCTTTATCGGCGTGTCCTTCGACACGCCGAGAACTTCGGCGCCGGCCTCGCGGAACTCGGGCAGCAGGCGGCTGAAATCCTGCGCCTCGCGCGTGCAGCCCGAGGTATCGTCCTTGGGATAGAAATAGAGCACCAGCGGTCGTCCGATATAGTCGCGCAGGCTCATGCGCCCGCCGGACGGGGTCGCCAGCTCGATCGCCGGCAGCTTCGCGCCTTCATCCATCGCCATCGTCCGCTCCTCCACTCACCTGCCGCCAGAATGTTCCGACCTCCTGCCGTGTCGCTTCGAGCCGCGCAACCACCGCCTCCCAGGATTCGAGAGCGAGAGCGCGCGCGATCAACGCCTGCGTCGCGGGCAAGGGCGGCGCGGCATCGGGCGCGACCAGCCGTGTCGTCACCAGCAGCCGCGTCAGGAAGTCATGCGCCGCGCCGATCGCTGGCGGCGCCAGCCCGTCGCCGGCCAGCAACGCGATCGCGCGGCCGAGATGCGGATCGAAGCCGGCGCGATGGACGAGCTGCACGACATGAACCGCGAATTCGAGATCGACCAGCCCGCCAGGCAGCAACTTGGCGTCGAGCGGACCTTGCGGCGGCTTGTGCGCCGCCATGTCAGCGCGCATCGCGACGGCATCCGCCACCACGTCGCGCGCGGGACGATCCCCGGCCAACACCGCATCGATCACCGCCTGCACCGCGGCGCGCGCTGCCGGGGACCCGAACACCGGCCGCGCGCGCGTCAGCGCCATGTGCTCCCACGTCCAGGCACTCTCACGCTGGTAGCGCGCGAAGCCGTCGAGCGAGACGCTGAGCGGCCCCTGCGTGCCCGAGGGGCGCAGCCGCGTGTCGATCTCGTAGAGCGGCCCCGCCGCGGTCGGCACCGACAGCGCGCCGCTCACCCGCTGCGCGAGGCGATTATAATAATGCACCGCGCCGAGCGGCTTCTCGCCGTCCGATTCCGCCGCGAAATCGCCGGTGAAGAGATAGATGAGATCGAGGTCAGAGGCATAGGTGAGCGCGCCGCCGCCCATTCGGCCCAGCGCCAGGATCACCAGCTCGCTGTCGGGAATATGGCCGTGGCGCCGCGCGAACTCGGCGACGGTCGCCTGCGCCACCGTCTCGATCGCAGCCTCGGCGACGCGCGCATAGCCCGCCGACACGTCGAGCGGGTCACTCGTCCCGGCGACGATCTGCGTCCCGAGCGCGAAACGCCGCTCCCCGACGACGCGGCGGACGTGATCGAGCCCCGTCTGATAGTCGTCGCCCGCCTCCCCCTCCCGCATTTCGCGCATCAGATCCGCCACGTCCGGCGCGGGATCGAGCGCGCTGGCGTCGATCAAGCCATCGAGCAGGTCCGGCCGCCGTGCCAGCCTGCCCGCCAGCGGCGGCGCGTGGCTCAGGATCGCAGCGAGCAGACGCGCCAGCGCCGGTTGCGCTTCGAGCAGGCGGAAAAAATTGATCGCGCTCGGCAATTTGGCGAGCATCGCGTCGAGCGCGACGAGCGCCTTGTTGGGATGCGGCGCACCGCCCAGCGCCACGATCAACGCCGGCAGCACGGCTTCCAGCGCCGCGCGCGCGGCCGGGCTGCGCAAGGCGGGATAATCGCCGCCGCGCCATTGCGCGACGCGCCGCCGCGCCGCCTCGGCATCCTCGAACCCGGCAGCTTCGAGTTGCGCGGTGAGCGCGTCGATGTCGGTCGACAACCCCGCTTCGCCTTCGGGTTCGAGCGTATCGTAGATGCGCGCGGTCGCCGCGACATGCGGGCGCAGGCAATCGAGCAAGGCTTCGCCGTCATCCAGCCCGTGCAGTCGCGCGACATTGTCGAGCGCCGCGCCCTCGGGCAGGTGATGGGTCTGGCGGTCGTCGACCATCTGCACGCGGTGCTCGATCGTGCGGAAGGCGAGATAGCTTTCGGTCAGCGCGGTCGCCTGATCGTGACCGATCCGCCCTGCCTCGGCCAGGGCCGCGAGCGCGTCGCGCGTCGCCGGCACGCGGAGGGTCGGATCGCGCCCGCCATGGATGAGCTGGTGGATCTGCGCGAAGAACTCGACCTCGCGGATGCCGCCACGCCCGCGCTTGAGATCGAAGCCGGGACCGAATGCCTGGCCCTGGGCGTAATGCGCGCGGATACGCCGCGAGATGTCGAGGATTTCGCCGAGCGCGCCGAAATCGAGCGCGCGCCGCCAGATGAAGGGGCGGATCGTTTCGAGGAACTGCTCGCCGAGCGCGAGATCTCCCGCCGCGGCACGCGCCCGGATGAAGGCGGCGCGCTCCCACGGCAGCGCCTGCGATTCGTAATAAGTGATCGCCGCCTCGACCGGCAGCACGATCGGCGTCGCTTCGGGCGAAGGCCGCAGCCGAAGGTCGACGCGCAGGACATAGCCATCGCCGTCGCGCGCCTGCAGCAATTCGACCACGCGCCGCCCGATCCGCACCGCCGCCTCCTGCGGCTCCTCACGCGGGCGGCGCGGCAGCGTGGCGGGATCGAACAACAGGATCGGATCGATGTCGGAGGAATAATTGAGCTCGAAGCTGCCCTGCTTGCCGAGCGCGATCGCGGCGAGCCCGCGCGGCTCTTCGCCCGGCGCGTGTTCCAGGATCGCGGCGCGGACCGCCATGTCGAGCGCGACATCGGCGAAATCGGTCAGCCGCCGCGTGACGGCGGTCAGATCGAGCAGGCCGGCAAGGTCGCCGATCGCGACGGTCAGCGCCAGCCGCCGCCGCGCGATGCGCAGCCGCCGCGCGATCGGGATGTCGGGATCGTCGTCGGAAAAAGCCTCGGGCAGCTCGCCCGATGCCAGCCGCGCCGCCAGTGCCGGCTCGCGGTCGAGCGCCATCGCCAGGAACGGCGCGTGCGCCCGCGCGCGCGCCAGCGCATCCGAAACGGCGGAAATGGTCGCTGTGTCGCTCATGCCACGCTTTCAGCTTCCTCGCATCGGCGAGCCCTTGGCAAGCAACAATTCCCGCGCCGGACCGTTTTTAGCATCATGAGCATCGATAGCTCTTCCGGCCACAACGCCAGCAAACGCGAATATCGCGTCGCGACGCCGCGCGAATCCGACATGCTGCGCAACCCATTGCGCTGCGCGTTCGAACGCGGTGTGAGCGGGGGCGACGAATTCGACGACCTGCTCGCCGCGATCGACCGCGCCGACCGTCATCACTGAGGAGGATTTGCTGAAACGGCTCAGCCGTTCTCGGCGCTCTTGCTGAGGTCTTCCACCTCATTCATGATCGAATCGAGCACCGAGACATGCGGATCGGTTTCATGCTCGCGGCGCGACGGCAGCGCACCCTCGCTCAGGATCGATTCGAGCGCGACGCGGCCACGCGCCACGCGGCTCTTGATCGTACCGACGGCGACCCCGCAAATCGCGGCCGCCTCCTCGTAAGCGAACCCGCCCGCGCCGACGAGGATCAGCGCCTCGCGCTGCGGCTGCGGCAGATGGAGCAAGGCGCGCTGCATGTCGCCCAGCTCGACGTGCCGGTCCTGGCTGGCGGGTGCGGCGAGCACGCGTTCGGCCACCAGATCGTCCCATTCGCCCTTGAAGCGCGCGCGGCGCATCTGGCTCAGATAGAGGTTGCGCAGGATGATGAAGGTCCAGGCACGCATGTTGGTGCCGGCCTGAAAGCGTTTTCGCGCCGCCCAGGCCTTTAGCAGGGTTTCCTGCACCAGATCATCGGCGGTATCGCGATTGCCCGACAGCGAACGGCCGAAGGCGCGCAGATGCGGGATGACCAAAGCGAGCTGCTGCTTGAATTCGGGATCGGACAGCGGAACCCATGCGACTTCGCTCGCCTCGGTCGTCTCGTCGTCGCGCGGGTCGGTATCGCTCATGAAACTCCGTTTCGGCTCGCGCAGTCAAACACGAATGGATATGGGACAAGATAGGAGGTGGCAGCGGGAACCGCCACCATCTGGATCAGGTTTGCGGCTACGCCTTGCTCACCTGAGCAGCACGATCGCGGCGAAGATGATCACGATCAGCACGATCGACGCGGCCAGGATGTACCGCGTCATATGCGGTGTCGCGCCTGCGCGCGCATCCTGGCCGTCTAGGTGCACTTGCTGGTTGTCGTCTGCCATGGCGCTTTCAACCCCCGAAAACCGTTTTGGGTCCGAAATTGTCGGAACTCCGCCCCGATTAATTTGCCGGCACGGTCGATTGGTCGAAGAACAAAGCCTGGCTGATCGCCGCCTTCACCGTCGAGCGCTGGAACGGCTTGGTGATCAGGAAGGTCGGCTCGGGCCGCTCCCCGGTCAGCAGGCGCTCCGGGAACGCGGTGATGAAGATCACCGGCACGTTGAACTCGGCCAGGATGTCCTTCACCGCGTCGATGCCGGAACTGTCGTCGGCGAGCTGGATGTCGGCGAGCACCAGGCCGGGCCGCTCGTCCATCGCCGAGGACACCGCCTCGTCGCGGGTCACCGCCACGCCGGTCACGTCATGGCCAAGGTCGCGCACGATCGTCTCGATATCCATCGCGATGATCGGCTCGTCCTCGATGATCAGCACGCGCGCGCGCGTCTGGCGCTCGATCTCGGCCAGCGCTTCGGTCACCAGCTGCTCGACGTCGGACACGTCGGTCTCGATCAGATACGCGGCGTCCTCGGGCGTGAACCCTTCCATCGCGGTCAGCAGCAAGGCCTGGCGCGACAACGGCGTCATCCGCGCCAGCCGCGCCCGCGCGATCGCTTCCTGATCCTCGCCGCCGCTCGATTCGCCCGGCACCTGAAGCTCGTCGTAATTGGCCGACGACCAGATGCCCTGGAACATGCGATAGAGCCCGAGCCGCGGATCGATGTTGCGCGGAAACTCGTCGGGTGCGGCGACGATCGCCTCCAGCGTGGCGCGCACGTAGCGATCACCATGCGACTGGCTCCCCGTCAGCGCGCGGCCGTAGC
>Ga0164241_10004337_pt1 | contig 13818 bp, 11 predicted proteins | sample OricomyardsoilBY_FD_108780 | JGI IMG/M metagenome (GOLD analysis project Ga0164241, IMG submission 108780) | Backyard soil microbial communities from Emeryville, California, USA - Original compost - Back yard soil (BY) | ecosystem: Environmental > Terrestrial > Soil > Unclassified | place: USA...
ATCGACGAGGTCATTCTCGTCGGCGGTTCGACGCGCATCCCGGCGGTGCAGGAAGCCGTGCAGAAGCTGTTCGGCAAAGAGCCGCACAAGGGCGTGAATCCCGACGAAGTCGTGGCGATCGGCGCCGCGGTGCAGGCGGGCGTGCTCGCCGGCGACTCGGCCGTGAAGGACGTGCTGCTGCTCGACGTGACCCCGCTGTCGCTCGGCATCGAGACCCTCGGCGGCGTGATGACCAAGCTCATCGATCGCAACACGACCATCCCGACCCGCAAGAGCCAGGTGTTCAGCACGGCCGAAGACAACCAGCCCGCGGTGAACATCCACGTGCTGCAGGGCGAGCGCGAGCTGGCGCGGTACAACCGCACGCTGGGCCGCTTCGACCTGACCGACATCAAGCCCGCGCCGCGCGGCACGCCGCAGATCGAGGTCACCTTCGACATCGACGCCAACGGCATCGTGCACGTGTCGGCGACCGACAAGCAGACCGGCAAGGAGCAGAAGATCCGCATCGAGGCGAGCTCCGGCCTGTCCGAGGCCGACATCCAGCGCATGGTGAAGGAAGCCGAGGCCAACGCCGAAGCCGACAAGAAGGAAAAGGAAAAGGTCGAGGTCCACAACCAGGCCGAGCAGCTCATCTACAGCGTCGAGAAGTCGCTGGGCGAGCACGGCGCGGCGCTGTCCGAGAGCGAAAAGCTCGAAGTGCAGACCGCGGTCGACGAACTGAAGGCCGTGGCCAAGTCGGAGAATCTCGACGAGATCCGCACCGCAACGCAGAAGGTCGAAGCCGCTTCGCAGAAGCTGGCCCAGGCCGCGCAAGCGGCGCAGGCCGGCGGCGCGGGTCAGCCCGGCCCCGATGTCGGAGGCGAACCCTCCGGCGCCGGATCGCAGGACGCCCCGGGCGCGCAGGAAGCCGATTTCAAGGTCGTGGATTAACGACACGACGGGGCCTGGCCCTGCTCGAAGGTAGAGGATGGAGGGTGGAGGGTAGGAAACGATCCCCCCACCCTTTTCCCGTTCGGCTGTGAGTGAATGGAAAACGTGAATGGTTTGCATGGCAATCGGATTTGCGTGGAAGACGAAGATGGCAGGGGCGTTATCGACCCTCCACCCTCTACCTTCCACCCTCCGTTTGTCCACAGGGAATAAATAAATGGCCGCGAAGAGAGATTATTACGAAGTCTTGGGCGTTTCCAAAGACGCCGACGCATCGGCCATCAAGTCCGCGTACAAAAAGCTCGCGGTGAAGTTTCACCCGGACAAGAATCCGGGGAACAAAGAGGCCGAAGAGAAATTCAAGGAAGCCGCCGAAGCGTACGGCGTGCTCAGCGATGCCACGAAGAAGGCGCAGTATGACCGCTTCGGCCACGCCGGCATGCAAGGCGGCATGGGCGGCGGCGGCTTCGGCGGCGGCCAGGGCTTCACCAACATGGAGGATATCTTCTCCTCGTTCGGTGACATCTTCGGCCAAGGCGGCGGCTTCGGCGGCGGAGGACGCAGCCGCGGACCTTCGGGTCCGCCGCGCGGCCAGGACCTGCAGATTCAGCTCACGCTGACGCTCAAGGACATCGCCCACGGCGTGACCAAAAAGATCCAGCTCAAGCGCTACGGCAAGTGCAAGACCTGCGACGGCGTCGGCGGCACGGGCAAAGAGACCTGCGCCACCTGCCGCGGCCAGGGCCAGGTGCGCCGCACCCAGAATTCGTTCTTCGGCCAGGTCGTCAACGTGACCACCTGCCCCGATTGCTCGGGCACCGGGCAGCAGATCAAGAACCGCTGCAAGGACTGCCACGGCCAGGGGCGCGTGACCGAGGAAGTCACGATCCCGGTGGAGATCCCCGCCGGCGTCGAGGAAGGCCAGTATCTGACCCTGCGGGGCGAAGGCCATCGCGGGCCCAACGGCGGCGGGGCGGGAGACTTGCTCGTGGTGATCCACGAGGCCCGCGACGAACACTTCGAACGCCGCGGCACCGACTTGCACAGCAAGGCCGACATCCCGTTCACCACGGCGGCCTTGGGCGGGACGATCCGCGTGCCCACCCTCGAGGGGGACGTCGAACTCAAGGTGCCTGCCGGCACGCAAAGCGACACGCTGATGCGCCTGCGCGGCAAGGGGCTGCCTGAGCTGCACGGCGGATCGCACGGGAACCTTTATGTGAAGGTTCACATCCACACGCCCGAGAAGCTCGGGTCGCGCGAGACCGAGTTGTTGAAGGAATTGCAGCAGATCTGGGGCGCCTCGTCCGCGAAGACCAAGGACGGGGCCAAGGACGCCAAGGACAAGTCGAAGTCGTTCTTCTTTTAGGCGCATCGATTGAAGTCAGGGTTCACGGGTAACGAGGGAAGGAGGAAGCAAACCATGGAAGCCGTGCAAAACATCGCCGCCAAGGTCCTGATCCTCGACAGCGATGCCGATCTCAAAAAACAGGTGTTGGCCTCCTGGTCGCTGCCGGATACCGAATTGCTGGAAAGCTCGGGGGGCGAAGGCGCGATCCGCGCCTTGAGCCAGGGCGACATCGCCGTCCTCTTTCTGTCGACGGAGTTCCTCACGATCGACAACCTCGACATTCCCGCGCTTGCGCGGGAGCGGAATCCCGGCGTCGAGATCTTCATCCTCGCGACCCCCGCGGATCGCGACAAGGCCGAGGCGGCCGTGCACCGCGGGGCCCACTCGTTCCTGGTCAAGCCCGTCAACATCGGGCTGCTGGAATCGTTGGCCCAAAAGGCGCTTTCCCGCTCGCTCAGCCGTCACAGCGTGCGCGCCCTGCGCGAGCACTTCCTCGAGGACCAGCTGGGCTCCTCGCCCGCGATGAAGAAAATCCTCCGCACCCTCGTGAAGGTCGCGCCGACCAACAGCACCCTGCTGCTTTCAGGCGAGAGCGGCGTGGGCAAAGAGTTCGTGGCCGATGTGATCCACCGCCTTTCGTCGCGCGCCGACGAGAACTTCGTGGCCGTGAACTGCGGCGCCATCCCCGAGAACCTGGTCGAGGCCGAGCTGTTCGGCTCGCGCAAGGGCTCGTACACGGGTTCGGTCGGGGACCGCAAGGGCCTGATCGAGATGGCCGACAAGGGCACGCTCTTCCTCGACGAGATCGGCGAGCTCTCGCTGCAGACCCAGGTCAAGCTCCTGCGCTTCCTGCAGGAGAAGGAGATCCGTCGGGTGGGCGACAGCGAGAACCGCCACGTCGACACGCGCGTGATCGCGGCCACCAACCGCGACCTGCACCAGGCCATCGCGAACGGAACCTTTCGCGAAGACCTGTACTATCGCCTGAGCGTGTTCCATCTCACGCTCCCTCCGCTGCGCGAGCGGCGGGATTCGATTCCCAGCCTGATCCGCACCTTCGTCAAGAAGTACGCGGGCCTGCAGAAGAAGGACATCCTCGGCATGGCCAAGAACGCCGAGACCATCCTGTTCAACTACGACTATCCCGGCAACATCCGGCAACTTGAAAACATCATCGAACACGCGGTCACGTTGTGCGAGGGCGACCACCTCCGTCTGGAGGATCTGCCCGAGTACCTGACCGGCGAGTCGCAAGGGCCGGCGCTCATGGCGCTGCCCGCACCCACTTCAGGAGAGGAGAAAACCATGCTGACACCTGACACCTTGCTCACCCTGTCCCAGCTCGAAAAGGATTACATCCAGCGCGCCCTGGAGATCTGCCAGCGGAACCACACCGAGGCGGCCCGCCGTCTGGGCATCTCCCGTTCGACCCTCTGGCGCAAGCTGAAGGAGCACGGGATGGAAGCCGCCGGGGCGCACTAGGCGCGCCGGGGAGTCGTTCCCCCGGCCCTGGCCCGTACCAATTCGGGTCGGTCCGGAGGGATCCGGGGGTTCCGGATTCGAACATTTTTTTCGAACCAATCCGCTGATTCCTTTTTTATCGTATTTTCCAGTCAGAGGCAAGGGTTGGCGTACGGCACGCCTTTCGCTTCTGAATGCAGATGAAAGGGGGGAGTTATGGCAGCGAATCCGGAAAACAACGGCGCAGTGAAACTTCAGAATGTTTCTGCGGCGGAGTTTATTCCCTTATTTTCAGGGCGTCCCAAGCGTGAGAAGGTTATCAGCAAGGACGACCTGATGGATCTCGATATTCTTCTTCACACCTGCGATACGGTCGAAGCGTTTCTCGCGAAAGCATAAACGAATCCTCCCTGTCCCACCTGAAGCCCCCTCCCACCGGAGGGGGCTTTTGTTTTGTCCCCCCATTTTATTTTCGTCAAATTTTGGACTTAAAGCGGCAGGGGTAAAAGATTCGTTGTTTGTTTGTCAAAATGACATTATATCTATGGCCATCCGATCTTGGACTTTTTGTCAGGACTCATGATCAAAAACTTTTTGCCCTTTTCCGCTTTCCTGATCCTGCTGGCGGGTGCTCCTGTGATGGCCCAGGAAGGCGGCCTTGGAGTGACCGCGGCCGTGATGGCCGTGTTTCCTTCGGGCAGGTTCGACCAGTCGGTGGCCACCGGTTTCGGCGGGCTGGCCGGCGTGGAGCTGGCGGGAGAAGGCATCGGCTTAACCGCGCGTTCGGGTTACATCCAGCTCGGCGAGCGTCATGATGTCACGCAGACCATGATCCCCATTCTGGGAGGACTCAAGCTTTCTACGGATGATGGGGCGGTTTATGTGGTGGGCGAACTCGGCGCGATCCTTACGCAGCGCGAGAGCTCCGGTTCGATCCCTGCCGCGGGGGATGGAAATAAAACCAATCCCGGATGGGGCATCGGTGTCGGATCCAGTCCCGGTCCGCTCGACTTGCGCTTTTCCTTCAACGTTTGGGACGCCCGCCATTTGCAGGAATCCATGGCGGTCGGGCTCAGCTTCGGAATCATCCTCCGCTAGTCCTTGGCCTGAGTTCGCAGGCGAGAGGACTCGCCTCTTCCCCTTCTACAAATCGATTTTGACGTCGCGAATCTGAACCGCCAGGACGGGCGGTTTTTTCTGTTCGGTGATCGACACCAGCGGGTTGCGGTCGCGCGCGGACTTGCGGATCTCGATGCGCTCGAATTCTCCGCGCGCCAGCTTGAGGACCCGGCTTGCGGGCTTCGGGCCCTTGCCCTCCCCCGGCCCCGTGTCACGAATACTGAGACCCGGCCCCAATCCCAATTCGGCGATCGAGACCTCGAGGGCTTCGGTGATTTTCAGGAAGGTGGAAAGGCGGACCTCGCGCTTGCCGCGGATCAGGCGGTTCAGCACGGACTTGTCGATGTCGTTCTCATAGGCGAACAGTTCGATCGACTTGTATCCCCGCACGCGGATCAATGCGCCGATCCGCTCGCCCACGATCTTCCACTTTTCCAGGTCCGCCATAGGGAGCGAATCTAGGGAAGTTCAGAGGAGGCTCCGTAGTCGGATGACTCCTTTAGGGTGCACTTAAGGAGTCAATTGACAACCTTCGGGAACGGGTTCCGGACGCAGGGGCTTTGTCGCGCACGGGTTGCGTGCCGAACAGGCGCGAGTATTCCCGGCTGAATTGCGAAGGGCTTTGATACCCCACGCGATAGGCGGCATCGCTGGCCTGCGCGCCTTCGCCCAGCAGGCGGCGCGCCTCCAGCAGCCTCAGTCGCTTTTGATACTGGATCGGGCTGTAGGAGGTCAGCTGTTTGAAGCGTTGATGGAACGAGGACAGGCTCATGCCGGTGGAGGCAGCGAGCTCGGGGATGCGCAGCGGCCGCGCCAGGTTGCGGTGGATTTCCCCGACGGCGCCGGACAGCAGGCGCATGGGCGAGGACGAGCAGGAGAACCGGAGGATGTCCGCGCCGCGCGGGCTCGACAGCAGTTGCCACGCGATCTCGCGCTGGATCCCCGGCGCCAGGATCGGGATCAGGCGCGGCGTGCGTGTGAGGAGGAATAGCCGGCGGATCGCATCGGCGAGACCCTCGCGCCGCTCATCCACGAACATCCCGTTGACGCAGGACTTCTGTTGAACATCCACCTCGGGCATTGAATTCGAAATTTCCTCCAGCAACGCGAAGTCGAGTTCGACCGAGATCGCCCGGTACGGTTTCGAAGGAGAGCCCCGCAGGATGGTGGACTTGACCACGGCATCGAATCCGATCGAAAGGATTTGTCCCTCCGCGCATTCCTGAACGCCCTCGCCGAGGCGAACGCGCTTGGCTCCCTGGACGACGGCGCACACCACGGGCTTGTAGACCACATGGCGCGTGTCCATCGCGGAGCGCGTCTGGAAAATCGACACGCCCGGGATGCCCGTCGGGAGGACGCCCTCTTCCCGGTTATCCGGTCCCAAAAACGCCTCGAGCTCTTCGGTAAGCCAGTCCGCCATTTTTCTCCCCGGTCCAGACCGTTTCAATACAGCACATTAGGCAAGATAGAACCTTAATAACCCATCAAAACCCAGTTTTTTTGGATAATCAGGCAAGTAATATGCAGAATCCGGCATGGCACGGTCGTCGGTGCGCGGGTAACCTTATCCCTGTTCAACCTGCAACCCTTCGGAGAACCCCATGAACACAAGCACTCCCAAAATCGCCCTCGTCACCGGAGCCAGCCGCGGCCTCGGCCGCAATTCCGCGCTTCACCTTGCCCAGGCGGGCTGGGATCTCATCGTCACCTATCGTTCCAATGAGGCGGAGGCGAACAGCCTCGTGGCCGCCGTCGAAAAGCTCGGTCGCCGCATCGTCGCCCTGCCTCTGGATACCGGAGATGTCTCCGGCTTCGATGCCTTCGCGGGCAAAGTGGAAAGCGCGCTCAAGGCCTGGGGCCGGGACCGCTTTGATCACCTTCTCAACAATGCGGGCTCGGGGCATCACGCGAACTTCATGGACACCCGGGAGGCGGACTTCGACCTCATGATGAACATTCATCTCAAGGGCGTGTTCTTCCTCACCCAGAAGCTGGTGCCTTTGATGGCGGACGGCGGCAGCATCGTGAACGTGTCCAGCGGGCTGACGCGCGTGACCTTCCCGGTGTATGCGGCCTATGCGACGATGAAGGGGGCCATCGAGACCTTAACCCGCTACCTCGCCAAGGAGCTGGGGCCTCGCGGCATCAACGTGAACGTGATCGCGCCGGGCGCGATCGAGACCGACTTCGGCGGCGGGGCGGTGCGCGACAATCCCGACATGAACAAGATGGTCGCCTCGATCACCGCCCTCGGGCGCGTCGGCGTTCCCGACGACATCGGCCCTCTCGTGGTCTCGCTCTTCTCGGAATCGCATCGCTGGGTCAACGCCCAGCGCATCGAGGCCTCGGGCGGCATGGCGCTGTAAACAAAAAGGCCTCCCGTTTCCGGGAGGCCTTTTTCATATCGGAAGGCGCCTCGATGGACTCGGCGACCTTCCGCTGGTCCCTGAGCCCGTCGAAGGGCCCAGCGACGAATCCGATTAATAACGGTAGTGTTCGGCCTTGTACGGGCCGCTCACATCCACGCCGATGTAGTCGGCCTGGTCCTTCGAGAGCACGGTCAGCTTGGCGCCGATCTTGCCCAGATGAAGGCGGGCGACTTCTTCGTCGAGGTGCTTCGGCAGCACGGTGACGCCGATCTCGCGCTTGTCCTTCGTCGCCCACAGCTCGATTTGCGCGAGCGTCTGGTTGGTGAAGGAGTTCGACATCACGAAGCTCGGGTGGCCGGTGGCGCAGCCCAGGTTCACGAGGCGGCCTTCGGCCAGCATGTAGATGCTGTTGCCCGCGGGGAACGTGTACTTGTCCACCTGGGGCTTGATGTTCAGCTTCTTCACGCCCGCGTGCTTCTCGAGCTTGTCGACCTGGATCTCGTTGTCGAAATGGCCGATGTTGCAGACGATGGCCTGGTCCTTCATCGCGATCATGTGCGTGAGCGTGATGATGTCCTTGTTGCCCGTGGTGGTGACATAGATGTCGCCCCAGCCGAGGGTGTCCTCGACCGTCAGCACGCGGTAGCCTTCCATGGCGGCCTGCAGCGCGCACACCGGATCGATCTCGGTGACCACGACCTGCGCGCCCATGCCCTTGAGGGCCGCGGCGCAGCCCTTGCCCACGTCGCCGTAGCCGCACACGACCGCGACCTTGCCGGCGATCATCACGTCCGTCGCGCGCTTGATGCCGTCGATCAGCGACTCGCGGCAGCCGTACAGGTTGTCGAACTTCGACTTGGTGACGCTGTCGTTCACGTTGATGGCGGGGAACAGCAGCTTGCCGGCCTTCGCCATCTCGTACAGGCGGTGCACGCCGGTGGTCGTCTCTTCGGAGACGCCCTTCAGGTCCTTCACGATCTCGTGGAAGATGCCGGGCTGCTCGGCGGCGACGCGCTTGAGCAGGGCCTTGATCACGCCCACTTCATGGTTGTCGGACGGGGTGTTCACCCAGCCGTCGCCGTTCTCCATCTCGTAGCCCTTGTGGATCAGCAAGGTCACGTCGCCGCCGTCATCGACGATCAGCTCGGGTCCCTTGTTGCCGGGGAACATGATGGCCTTCCACGTGCATTCCCAATACTCTTCGAGGGTTTCGCCCTTCCAGGCGAACACCGGGGTGCCGCTCTTCGCGATGGCGGCGGCGGCGTGATCCTGCGTCGAGAAGATGTTGCACGAGGCCCAGCGCACGTCGGCGCCGAGGGCCTTGAGGGTCTCGATCAGCACGCCGGTCTGAATGGTCATGTGGAGCGAGCCGGTGATGCGGACGCCCTTCAGCGGCTGCTTCGGGCCGTACTTCTCGCGGGTCGCCATCAGGCCGGGCATTTCCTGCTCGGCGATGTCGAGTTCCTTGCGGCCGAATTCGGCCAGGGTGATGTCGCGGACGTGGTAGTCCGCGGTCTTCTTTTCGGGGGCGGTTGCAGTGGTCATTTGAAGATCCTTTGTTGTCGATTCTTTGGAAGTCGGGGGTCGGGGGTTATGGGAAGGGAGTCGGGAGAAAAATTCGCTTTCGCTTCTTTTCTCCCGACTCCTGACTCCCGACGTTTCTTGTCTTAAACCAGCGCGGGCAGCGTGACGCCCGCGGCGAGGTGCTTCTCGCCCGCCGCGCGCAGGGCCGCGGCCTTGTCGGTCTTTTCCCAGGTGAACGAGTCGCCCGTGCGGCCGAAGTGGCCGTGGGTCGCGGTCGCCTTGTAGCGGGGCTTCAGGAGGTCGAGCGACTTCACGATGCCGGCCGGGGTCAGGTCGAAGTGCTCGTTCACGAGCGCCGAGAGCACGTCGTCCGACACGCGGCCGGTGCCGAAGCTGTCGACGAACACCGACACGGGCTTCGGGTAACCGATGGCGTAGGCCACCTGCACTTCGATGCGGTCCGCGAGGCCCGAGGCCACGAGGTTCTTCGCCACGTAGCGCGCGGCGTAGGCGGCCGAGCGGTCGACCTTCGAGGGATCCTTGCCCGAGAACGCGCCGCCGCCGTGACGGCCCATGCCGCCGTAGGTGTCGACGATGATCTTGCGGCCGGTGAGGCCGCAGTCGCCCATCGGGCCGCCCACCACGAAGCGGCCGGTCGGGTTGATGAGGTAACGCGTGTTCGCGTCGAGCAGGTTCGCCGGAATGACGGCCTTCACGCACTTCTCGATGATTTCCTTCGACAGCTCCTCGTGGCTCACGGCCTCGTCGTGCTGCGTCGAGATCACGACGGTGTCGACGCGAACCGGCTGGTTCTTCTCGTCGTATTCGACCGTGACCTGCGACTTCGAGTCGGGGCGCAGCCACTTCAGGGTGTTGTTCTCGCGCAGCTCGGCGAGCTTCTCCATCAGGCGGTGCGACAAGTGGATCGGCAGCGGCATCAGCACGTCGGTCTCGCGCACGGCGAAGCCGAACATCAGGCCCTGGTCGCCCGCGCCCTGTTCCTTGTGCAGGCCCTCGCCCTCGGTCACGCCCTGCGCGATGTCGGGGCTCTGCTTGTCGAGCGCCACCATGACGGAGCAGGTGTTGCAGTCGAAGCCCTTCTTCGCGTCGTCATAACCCGTGCGACGGATCGCATCGCGCACGACGGCCTGGAAGTCGATGTTGGCGGTGGTGGTGATTTCGCCGGCGATCACGACGAGGCCCGTGGTGATCAGGGTCTCGCAGGCAACGCGGGACTTCGGATCCTGCGCGAGCATCGCGTCGAGGATCGAGTCGGAAATCTGATCGGCCATCTTATCGGGGTGGCCCATCGACACGGATTCGGAAGTAAACAAGTGCTTCGACATGGAAATTGTCTCCTTTAGGGGACTTAATATAGGATGTTTGGGGAAAGTTTACATCGTCTTATCGCGATGTATCGATGAAAGCGGAGGGAGGGTGGAAGATAGAGGGTGGAGGGTAGGTCTTCCAACCCACTTTTTACCATTTTTTGGGGTTTTGGGCGCTTTTGGCCATTCCGGGGGAAATCCCCTGCGCCGCTTCCCGGGCGACGAAGCGGAGACTTGGCAAGAGATGCCCCCTCCGTTCCGGAAATAAAAAAGCCCGCCCCGGCACATCCGGAACGGGCTTTTTTTGTGGCTCTCTGCCGGGCGAAGATCTTTAGATGTTCGCCGTGATCTTCATCATCCAGTACCAGTCCGAGGGGCTGCGGAAGTAAGCCCAGTAACGGCGTCCCGAAGGATAGATGAAGCCGCGGGCGTTGTCGCTCGCCACCTGGACGTCCCATTTGAAACCCTTGGTCAATTGGCGGCTTGCGAACACCGACCACTTGATGTCGTCGTCTTTCCAGTCGTTCGGGTTGTAGCCGGCCGTCAGGTTGTTGTTATAGATCGAGGGCTGAGGAAGCGCGACCGGCAGGCCCTCGGCGGTTTTGCCGATCGTCTGTTGCGAAGCCGCGTTGCTGTTCGGCTGGCGCGAACCGAACCACTCCAGTTCCACCGCGAACACGTCCAGCAACTTGGCGGTGGGAACGTTGAAGCCCACCATGGCCACCGTGCGCTGCAGCCGGCTCGTGTACAGGATCGGCTGGTTTTCGATTCCCAGAATGGAGGCTTCACCGTAAAGGATCAGGTCGTTCTTGTTGAGGTGATCGGATTCCAGGCCGAAGGCGGCTTTGGGGTCGAAGGACGCGACGATCACGGGCTTGATGGAAGAGGTGTTGAAGTTATCGTAAGAAGTGGGGTTTCCACCTTCGGCGCGCGACAGGCTATCGAGGGCCTGCGACATGGACATGCCCCTGATGTTGATGAGGTTGTCCAACTGCGTGCCGAGATAGCGCCCGCGCGCGTACTTCGCGCTGTCCGCGCCCGGCTTGTCGTTCAGCCTCTGGTTATAATAATCGGGATTGTCCACGTAGGTGGTGTCGTTGAGCGTATAGTACCGGTTGTACTGGACGTCGGGGTTCGTGATGCTCGGGCGAATGGGGAGCACGCGCGCGAATTGGACTCCGACGCCGACCTTGAAGGCCTGCTTGAAGTTGGCCTTGGCCATGTAGGACAGGTTCAGGTCGTAGTAGGGAAGCTGGTCGGTTTCCATCGAAATCAGAAGGTCGTGCGAGAAGATCTGGTTCAGCGACTGGGAAAGCTTCAGGCCGGTGACGGAGGCCCGGTTTACGTCAACCCAGGTCAGGCCGCCGGTCATCACTTGGGTCGGATAGGCGGTCGTCCTGAACATGTACTCGCCCAGATTGCGCGAGTACTCATTGTACTTGTACTGAAAAAGACCGCCCGTGGCTTTCAGGAAAGGTTCCGAGGGCGTGCCCCCGAAGGCATAGCTGATCTCGGCCCGCGGAGCGGCAGCGGCAAAATAGCGCAGCGAGCTCTCCGAGCTGACATTCTCATTGAACGAGGGGTTCCAGTAGGTGCCGCCCACCAAGGCGTCCACTGTGAGGCGCTCGTTGCGGGTGGCCTTAAAGTTGACCAGCACGCCGCTCCGCGAGAGAAACACGTCATGAAAGACAAATGATTCCTGTTCGGTGCCGCGGTTGATGCTCCCGAATTCGTGGAAGACGGTGAACGAGGGACGAGCGAAGACGATGGAGTCCTGCTCCGCCGCCAAGGCGGATGTCGCGAGGGTAACGGTGGCCAGGAGGGCAAGTGAGATGCTCTTCATGATTCAACTTTCCGGGAACAATGGAATGAAAGGGCTGCGGACTTTTCCCCGGAATCCAGTTCCGGGGAAAAGAAGCGCGAGGACTTTAGCGGATCGGGGCGACCATGCGGCTGAAGGCCTGCACGGATCCCGAAGCGGTATAAACACGGACGACAAGAGTCTCGTTCGAGAATGCCGATCCGGGGATGGTGACGCGGTCACCGTTGCGGATGGAGGCCTTGAAACGGTTCTTGCCGCGGAGATCGTCCACGCGAACCTGGTAGTCGCCGGCGCGATCCAGCAGAAGCGAGTAGTTCGCGCCGTCCGTCAGGAGGCGGCCGCTGATGAGGTTCTTCGAAGCCGACGCGCCCTGGGTCACAATGCCGGTCGGGAAGACGCTGGCATCGAAAGGCAGCGAATCCTTCAGGCCGCTCGTGCTGTCGGCGGGGTTCTTCAAGTAGACCGAACCTTGGGCCCAGGGGCTGGTTTCGAGCTTCTTGATACGGATGTCGCGGAAGCGGATGCCGATTTCGGTGTGATGCTGAAGCATGATGCCGCCCGGATGAACGGTTCTGAAGGTCGGATAGGTCTTGTATTTGCTGGCATTATAGGCGGTATTGTAGGCCGCAGAGTTCATATCGTATTCCAGCAACTTGATTCCGTTGCCGTAGTGGGCCACGCGGTTGTTGTAGGCGATGATGCGCATTTTCTGGTAGACGCCGAAGTTCTTGCCGGTGGAGTTGATCTTGTCCCAGTTCAGCGCATTGCTCTGGATCGGGAAAAGGTCGTAGCAGGTTCCCATGCGATGAAGGTCGCTGTTGCCGTCGCTGTTGTCGATCGCGGCGATCTGCATTTCAGGACCCGAGTTTCCGCCCCAATATGCCTTGTTGTAAAAGTTATAGCGAATGAACATGCCGCTGTTGCCGCCGCTGGGAACCAACACCTCGACCTTATAGTCGAAGCTCTGGAACGTGCTGTCAGCCGTCACGATATCCAACACCGTGCCCGTGCCGTTCTGGATCACGTTCGTGCTGGGGTTCAGGCTGTCGGGAAGCACGCGCCAGCTGTTGGGGATGCTCATGCTGTTCCAAGAGCGCCAGCCGGTGAAATCCGTGCCGTTGAACAGCAACTGGTAACCCGAGGCCGCCTCTTCGGCGCTCAGCGTGTTGTGCGGAGTTTGTGCGTTCGCCGCGCCCCAAACAAGGGCGAGGGCGGGAAGAATCTTCAAGGCACGGTCAAGGCATTTCATAAGGTCTCCGGGCGGTGTTGGGTGACGCGGTCTCAAGTGCCTATTAATCTATCGCAAATCCCCTTATTTTTCGGGTGATTTTTTTGAATTCATATCATTAAAGTTCATTATAGGGGTTTTATTTAGTGTTGGAGTCGTGATTTTTCACGCAACCTACACCAAACCCACGTGATCACGACGAGTCCCAGAAGCACGGCATTCCCTTGGGCCGCGGATTTGAGAGGCCTCAGACCCATCGTCACCACCAGGATGGCCAAAAGCGAGAGGTGCAGGATATAGACCTCGAGGCTGTGACGGCCGAAGGCGAACAGCGGCGAAAGGCGCCGGGCGGCCCCGGCCCTCAGGCGGTCCAGCAATGAGGCCAGCGACAAGCCGGCGAGATGCAGGCACAGGCAACAGAGCGAGAGCAACACGCCGAGGTTGTAGTAACCCACGTGTTTCGCCTCGCCGCGGATGAAGAGCGGAGCGGGGAGGTCGCGGCCGGCGTCGAGGCGGCCGAAGGGTTTGGTGAACAGGGTGTTGAAGTCGTAGTGATGGATCATCCAGACGGCGAGAACGCCGGCCGCGATCCCGAGCCCGAAGAGCGGGCGCGCCGCGCGTCGGCGCAGCAGTCCCCACAGCGCGCCCGCGAAGGCGAAGGGCAGCAGGGGCAACAGCGG
>Ga0164241_10004338_pt1 | contig 13813 bp, 9 predicted proteins | sample OricomyardsoilBY_FD_108780 | JGI IMG/M metagenome (GOLD analysis project Ga0164241, IMG submission 108780) | Backyard soil microbial communities from Emeryville, California, USA - Original compost - Back yard soil (BY) | ecosystem: Environmental > Terrestrial > Soil > Unclassified | place: USA...
GCGGCCCGCGTGGTTATTCTGGCGAATTCCCGCGATCCCGAATCCGTTCAACTCGCGGAGTTTTACGCCGCCGCGCGGGCCATTCCTCGCGTGAATATCGTTTCCCTGCCTTTCCCCGGGACGGAGACGATTGCCTGGCCGGAGTTCATCAAGGAGGTGTTTCAACCGGTTCAGGATGCGTTGTACAACCACGGATGGCTCGATGGAACATCGAGCCCGTTGCGCGATCGGCTCGGTCGCAAGCGTTATGTCTTCACTGGTCATCATCTCTCCTATCTCGTCGTTTGCCGCGGAGTGCCGTTGCGGATTAAAAACGACCCGGCCCTGCTCGACGTGGAAACCGGCCGGAGGGTGGGGCGGGAGTTGTATAAGAATGAGGGCGCCGTCGATTCCGAGCTGAGCCTGCTGGCCCAAAACAGCTACGAGATCACGGGCACGATTCCGAATCCGTTTTTCGCCAAGGATCAGGTATCGCGGATGGAGGCCGGCACGGTCATCAAGGTGTCCCGTCTGGACGGGCCGGATTTTTCCGATGCGCGGAACCTCGTAACCTCGGCCCTGGAGGCGGAACGGGTCGGTTTGGCGGGGCGCGGTTACATTGATCTCAAGGGACCCCATCCGGATGGCGACCGGTGGCTGGAGGCGGCGATGAATCAATTGGAGGCGCTGGATTTTGACGGCGAAGTGGAGCGAACTCCGGCGACCTTTGATGCGGCATCCCGCTTCGACGCCCCGGTCCTTTATTTCGGCTGGTATGCGAATGATTTGAACGGACCGTTTGCGACCGACGGCTTCAGGTTTCCCCCGGGGGCGATCGCCCTCCATATCCACAGTTATTCGGGGCGCACCTTGCATTCGAAAACCGAAGGCTGGAGCGGTCCCCTCGTTGCCCGGGGCGTGACCGCGACGGTGGGCAATGTGTACGAACCCTATTTGCAACTGACCCACCGGCCCGACCTTCTCCTGCGCGCCTTGGGCAATGGAAAGAATTTCGGTGACGCTGCCTATTACTCGCTCCCGGTTTTGAGCTGGGAATCGATCGCGATCGGGGATCCGCTTTACCGGCCGTTCAAGGTTTCCCTGAATGATCAGGAAAAGCATCTCGATCGCCTGCCGCCGGAGTCGGTGCCCTATATCTTCATCCGCCAGGCGTACGGTTTGGTGCGGGAAAAGAAAATCAAGGAGGCGTGGGATCTGTTAAGGACGGCCTTGCGCGATCGCCCGAGCCTGGTCCTCGCCCTGGCTTGCGCGAAGCTGGCGGCCGCCCACAATTCGGTCCCGGCCGGAATCGAAGCGATGAATTCGCTGGTTTTGCCCGATCGATTTTCCCCGGACGATTGGGCTTTGGCTCATGAGATGGCCGGAAGACTCGCCGTTGGCGGAGACCGGCCTGCGGCCTTGAAGGTATATGTCCGTATGCTCAAGACCGCGGCACCCACGCCGGCGGCGAGAAAGGCCTTGCTGACGGAGGCCAGGGGTGTTGCCGAGGCGGCGGGCGATCACACGCTCGTCGGGGAGTTTTCGAAACGCCTCGACGAAGTCCGATAGGCTGCGTGCGACATTTCCCGTTGCCCGTTCGTCGGTCTTGCGGTCAGGAACGGAACCATGAAAAAGCCCGCCGGGCGGGCGGGCTTGATGGTCGCGGAGGATGCTCTGCCAACTCAGATCCTCTCGACGATTTTGTCGGCGAGGCCGTAGGCGATTGCCTCTTCGGCATTAAGATAGAAGTCGCGATCGGAGTCGCGGTTCACCTTTTCGAACGGTTGCCCGGATGCCTCGGCGAGGATATGATTCAATTCGTAGCGCAGCTTCTCCATTTCCTTCGCCTGAATGTTGATATCCGACGCGGGACCGACCATGCGGCCGCTGATCAGCGGTTGGTGAATCAGGACGCGGGCGTGGGGATAGATGTACCGGTTTCCCTTCTTTGCGGCCGACAGGAGGATGGAGCCCATCGAAGCAGCCATGCCGGTCACAACCACAATGACGGGTGAGGAGATCAGGCGGATGGTGTCAAACACCGCCATGCCCGCCGTGATGGAACCGCCGGGGGAATTGATGTAGAAGGTGATCTCTTTGCCCGGGCCGACGGTCTCGAGATAGAGCAGTTTCTCGGTGAGATCCTTGGCGGTTTCGTCGGTTACCGCGCCCCAAAGGAAGATTTTGCGCTGTTCGAGGAATTTTTTCTGAATCAAGGCCCCCACGGGAGCCACGGTTGGCTTGGGCGTCTGGTCGTCGTCTTCATCCTCGTCGAGGCGAGGCGTGATCGGATTCAGGAATTCGCGGGACAGGTTGTGGCTGGACATACGCTCGAAACGTGCACCGGCGCGCCCGTTTTGCGAGTGGATTTTTCAATGGCCGGCGGCATTGCCAAGCTCCTTGAATGCAATCATGTTGCCCGTCTTGAGCACTTCGGTTCAACGCCTCTCCGGCAATATTGTCGATCTTCACGCCCGACGGATCTATCCGGGTACGGTCGAATGGAAGGGCGGTGTGGTCATCCGCCTCGTGCCGGAACCCGGCCGGCGTTACCCTCGTTTTATCGCCCCGGGGCTGGTGGACGCCCACATCCACATTGAAAGCTCGATGCTCCCGCCGGCGGAGTTCGCGCGCTGGGCGGTTATCCATGGCACGGTCGGCAGTGTGTCCGATCCCCACGAGATCGCCAACGTCCTCGGCGTTGCGGGCGTGGATTACATGATCGGCGACAGCCGGCGCAGTCCGTTTAAATTCAACTTCGGCGCCCCGTCGTGTGTGCCGGCCACGGCATTTGAGACTTCCGGCGCGACCCTTTCCGTCGCCGCCGTGACGCGGTTGTTGCGGCGAAAGGAAATCAAGTATCTCAGCGAGGTCATGAATTTCCCGGGGGTGGTCGCGCGTGACCCTTCGCCGATGGCCATGATCGCCGCCGCCCGGAAGGCCGGCAAGCCGGTCGATGGCCACGCCCCCGGGTTGCGGGGGGAGGATCTGGAGAAATACGCGGCAGCCGGGATAACGACCGATCACGAATGTTTCACCCTGCCCGAGGCGGCGGAGAAACTGAACCGGGGAATGAAGATCCTGATCCGCGAGGGATCGGCCGCGCGCAATTTCGCGACGCTGGCTCCTCTGCTCAAAACCAACGCGCGCGATTGCATGTTCTGCTGCGACGACCTGCATCCCGATCTTCTGATGGTCCGTCACCTCGATGAACATGTGAGGCGCGCGCTGAAGTCGGGTGCGGATCGCTTCGAGGTGCTGCGCTGCGCCTCGGTGAACCCGGTGGAGCATTATCGCTTGGATATCGGGCTGCTGCGCGCCGGCGATCCGGCGGACTTCATCGTGTTCGATGGCTGGAAAAATTTCCGGGTGAGTCGTACCTACATCGATGGCGAGCTGGTCTCGAGGAACGGTCGCAGCCTTCTGCCCCGCCGGCGGTCGCGGACTCCGAATCGATTCAAGGCGAAGCCGGGAAAGGCGGCTGATTTCGCCGTGCAGGCCGGACCTGGCGCGAGCAACGCCGCGGCGCGGAAGCTTCCCGTTTTGAACGTCATCGAGGCCGTCAACGGCCAGTTGGTCTCGCGACGCCTGCGGGAGGTGCCGCGCGTCGGGCAGGGGATGATTGCGGCCGATCCGGCGCGGGATATCCTCAAGATCGTCGTCCTGAACCGCTATGTTTCGCGGACTCCGCCCGCGGTTGGTTTTATCCGCGGCTTTGGCCTCAGGCACGGTGCGCTGGCGTCGTCCGTCGCCCACGATTCCCATAACATAGTGGCGGTCGGAACGGATGACACGTCGCTGTGCGCGGCAATTGACCTGATTGTCGAAAATCGCGGCGGATTGAGTTTTGTCGGAAAGGGCCGGAGCGAGATTCTGCCACTGCCGATCGCCGGCTTGATGTCGGACCTGGACGGCAGGGTGGTGGCCCGTCGCTACGCCAGGCTCGATGCCCTCGCCAAAAAGGCGGGATCGAAATTGGATGCGCCCTACATGACGCTTTCGTTCATGGCTCTGCTCGTGATCCCCGATCTGAAGCTCGGGGATCGCGGCCTGTTTTCCGCCGAAAAGTGGGGCTTTGTTCCGTTGCTTGAGGGCTGATCTTGACTGCGTTCCCTCAAGCCGGGATCACGGTTGCCCGGCGGGCTTTTCGCTCCAGATTGCCATCATATCGGGAGAACCCTGGGAACGGATGCCATTGTCGTTCAGGATGTCGTCGGTCGCGGCGGTGATTTCCTTGCGGACGAAGACCAGCGCCTCGGTTCCATGACCGGCGAATTTGAGCGTGATGAACTGGTCCTTGCTGTCGCGCAACACGGTTACGAGATGGCGGAGATTCTTGATCGCGATGCCGTTGACGCTTTCGACGACACGCGAGAAGGGGTTGTCGTATCCTTTGACGAGCTTGTGCGGAAGGAAGGGCGAGGAGATGATGACCAGTTCCTCCCCGGGGAAAGCGGGTTTTTCCCCGCGTCGGGTGACGAGCGGATTGCCGAGGAAGCTGAGGGTGCTGATCGCCTTGGCATTGCTGTTGAGCGGACCGACAAACTGGGCGGTGGCGCCGGAAAATATGAGCGGGCCATAAATGAAATAGGACGGATATTCCCCCTCGAGGTTGGGGATGAGCATTGCGCGGTCGGACGCGACCGGGAGTTCCAGGGAGAGTTCCTTGCCCGCACGCAGAACGGTGAGCGGCACCTTGCCGTCCCTGGCGAGATGTTGGATGAGGTATTGGAACCGGACCCGGAGGTTCTCGTCGATCCTGGTCATGCCTTCGTTGTCGATCTCCGAGCTTCCGATCCGGGTGATCACGTCCCACGGCTTGAGCGGATAATCCTTGGCGTCGTTGTCCGTTTCCCGCACCACCATGCCTTCCGTCGTCTTGTCCAATTGGAGGAAGGAGCGGAGCGCGGGGTTTTCGTTGGTTTGGAGACTGTCGAACATCGCGGGCTTCCCGTCGTAGCGACCGTCCTTGATGTCCTTGAGGAACAGTTCGATTTCCTCGCACGGAATGATGTAGCCGATGTTGTCGGCCCCGCCAAGGCGGCTGAAGGCGAGCCCGATCATCTGATCCCCGGAAAGCGCGGGACCGCCGCTGTTGCCGGGGTTGATCGCCGCGTCGATTTGGATGCGCAGGCCGGAAACCGGAAAATTATAGCTCGCGAACTCAATCCGCGAAACGATCCCCTTGGTGATCGACAAATTCGATCCGCCGGTCGGAAAGCCGTACACCATCACGCTGTCCTTCACGGTGGGAAGCCTGGCCGCCCGGCTCACTGCGGGATGCGTGTCGAAAAAAGTCTCGTCCTCCAGCTTCAGAATGGCGAGGTCGATGCCGGGCGCGACGAACTCGATGGTGGCGGACAGCTTGTCGCCGGATTGATTGGCCTGGACCTGCACCTGGCTGGCATAGAGCGCCACATGGGCGTTGGTCAGGATGCGTTTGCCTTCGATCACAACTCCCGTGCCGGTGACCTCGCGCGGAGCTTGCTTGGTCCACGGCTTGAAGGGATCGGGCAGGCGCATCGTCGCGAAAACCTTCACGACGGAATCTCCCACCGTGTCTTTTTGGGGCTCGGGCTTGGCGCCGGTCGGAGCTTCACCCGCCGGAGCGGTGGCGGGCGGGGCGGCGTCTGGCATGGCCGCGGGGGCGGCCGGCCCGGCCGTTGTCCCGGTGCCGGACGCCGCCGGTGCGTCGGCGCGCAAATTTCCGAATGACAGAATTGAGGTTAACACGAGCGCCACAAGCGCGCGGTAGGGGCGGGGCGGGAAAATCATGCGTGCGTCCAGAGCAACCGCCGCGCCGGTTCCGGGCAAGACCGGATTGCGTCGATCCGTCAAATCGAACACCTGCTAATAATGAATCCGGTCGGGTTTCCCCGCCCAGGCTTCGAACGTCGCGAGAGCGGCCTCCCGGAGGAGTGGCGTCATCCTGATCGCCCGCTTTTCCGGAGCGAGGGGCACCTGTTGATAGATGAAGTCGTCGTCGAATCCGGCTGCCGCCGCATCCTTGCGGGTGTTGCCATAATAGACGCTGGGAATCCGGGCCCAATAGATGGCGGACAGGCACATCGGGCAGGGCTCGCAGCTGGTATAGAGTTCGCAGTCCGCCAGCCGGAAGGTTTCGAGCGTGGCACAGGCGTCGCGGATCGCGGTGATCTCCGCATGGGCGGTCGGGTCGTTGGTGGCGGTGACGCGATTGTGTCCCCGGCCGACGATTCCGCCCCGGCGCACGATCACGCAGCCGAAGGGGCCGCCATGACCGGATTGCATGCCCGCTTCGGCCAGCTTGATTGCCTCCCGCATGAATTGATCCTCGTTCATGGTGGCAATGAGAACAGAGCCGGTGGCGGACGCCAGCCCGATGGCAAACGTTTGCCGCAATGAAAGCCGGCCCGGATATCGTCTTCGCGAATCCGCGGCTCGCCCTTGGCTGGGAATCGGCTTCAATGTGCGCAAACCGCCGCCGCCTTCCGCCCGGAAAACTCAGCACCCATGTCATGGATCTCACGAGCGGAAAACCCGCCGCCGGGATGAAAATGGAACTGTGGCGCCGCACGAAACGCCGAAATTGCTCAAGAACGGAATGTGCCTTTCCCGGGTGCCGGTTCGTTTTGCGATCGCCGACGCGGCGGCAAGTTATCACGTGCCGCTTATGGTCATCCCGCGGCCTGTCGCCTTCATTATGATGTGTGCTCGCGGCGGAATTAAGGCGTTTGAATCGGGCGGGGCCCGGAGATTCGGCGGGTGGTTGTCGTCGGCAATAGGGGCGCACTTTTTGCGCGGCTGCCGGTCTAATGAATAATGGGCCGAAACCTATTCCTATCCCGGGGACTTAACCTCTTGCCGACGCGTTTTTTAATCACGCGGGCGGCGAGGGCCTATGGGTTTCTGGACCCGGTGGCATTGTTGTCCAAGATGCGGAATTTTGCCCAGCCGTCCGAGGTGGGGGAGCCCGTCGAATTGCTCCGCGCGGGCATGCTCTTTCACGCGCGGGGTTTGGTGAACACGAAGGCGATTCAAAACAATCTCGACTGGGTCTGGCCGTATTGGGTTGAGCGTCAGTTTAATCCGGCCGACGAGTCCTTTATTCCGCGGGCGTTTTCGTTCAGCCATATCAATCTCACGCATCGCAACTGGACCGCCGTGGGCATTCCCGACGTTCCCTATTATCCCATCGTCGATCCGCGCGGGCTCGTCACGCCGCTGTTCGACGGTTGGTCGCTGGATTTCTGGCATGTGCCGGCGGATGGCGAGGCGGCCGTTCCCTCGAAGCTGGCGGAGTTTCCCCAGTCTCTCGAAGCCGGTGAAAACCTGGTCGTTCGTTCCTCGGCAAATTGGCCGGGGGTGAAAATCGAGAGCGCGGTGCGGCTTTGTCTGGAAGACGGCGAACCGCATTGTTGCATCACGGTGAGGGTCTCCGGTGGAAGCGGCGGAGCGGTGGCGGTGGTGTTGCGACCGTACAATCCCGAGGGAATCAGTTTCATCGACCGGATCGCACTCAGCGCCGACCGGATGCGCTGGACGGTCAACGGCACGAATTCCGTGTTGTTCGACCGGGCGGCTTCGCGGAATATTCTTTCCTCCTACAAGGAGGGCGACGTGGCGCACCGGCTCGACAAGTCGGATTCACGGAACGTAGTCGATTGTCCGGTGGGCATGGCGACTGCGGCTGCCCTGTTTCCGGCCGGCGGAGTCAAGGCCCGGCCGCTGGAGCTCCGCATTCCAATCTACAATGAATTGAAGCCGAAAAAGCGCCCGGTCTTCGCCGCCACGATGTCGTGGGCCGACGCGATGGCTCCCCTCGCGAAATTGCGGGTGGGCGACGAAACGGTGCGGCGTCTCTACGGGTTGGCTACGACCAATATCGTGTTGCATGCGCCCGACGAGGTCTATCCGGGTCCTTATACGTACAAGCGCTTCTGGTTTCGCGATGCGGCCTTTGTGCTCAACGCCCTGCTCACCCTTGGCGGTGTGGAGCGCACGCGTCGGACGATCTCGGGTTTCGCCGCCCGGCAGCGTCACGACGGCTATTTCCTCTCGCAAGAGGGAGAGTGGGATTCGAACGGCGAGGCCATCTGGACCTACCACCGATTTGCCGCCTTGACGGGCGAAACCCTTCCCGAGGACTGGATGACGGCGGTGCGGAAAGGCGCAAACTGGATCACGAGGAAGCGGTTGCCCGTAAACTCCGGACGCCCCGAGGCCGGCTTGCTGCCGGCCGGCTTCAGCGCGGAGCACCTGGGGCCGAACGATTTTTATTACTGGGATGATTTCTGGGGTGTGGCGGGGTTGCGTTGCGCCGCGGAATTATGGCAGGCGCGCGATCCCGGCCAGGCCGCCAGATACAGCGATGAGGCGGATGAGTTCCTCGGCACGATCGAGCATTCTTTCCCCTCCGGTATGCAGCGTCGTTTTCCGGGTGCGATTCCGGCAGCGCCCCTGCGCCGGATGGATTCGGGTGCGATCGGCTCGCTCGTGGCCGACTATCCGCTGCAGGCCTTTGGCGCCGGCGATCCCCGCATCCTGAAGACCGCCGACTACCTGATGACGCACAGCAGTTTCGCCGGCGGGTTTTTCCAGCAGATGATTCATTCCGGCATCAACGCCTACCTCACCCTGCATGTCGCCCAGGTTCGGCTGCGGGCGGGACAGGTGGAGGAGGCATGGAAGCTGATGGATTGCGTCGCGGGCCTGGCTTCGCCGACCGGACAATGGCCGGAGGCGATCCATCCCCGCACCCTCGGCGGCTGCATGGGCGACGGCCAGCACGTGTGGGCCGCCGCCGAATGGGCGCTGATGGTCCGCAATTGTTTTGTCCGCGAGGAGGACGACCGCCTGGTGATCGCCTCGGGCGTCCGCCCCGAATGGTGGCGGGAGGGAGGAGCTCTCTTCGGCCCGACGCTTACGCCCTGGGGCAGGGTCACGGTGGAAATTATTCCCAAACAGCAGGGCGCCGGTGTCAGGATCCAAGGGGAATGGCGCGTTGCGCCGCCCCTCCTTGACGTGCGCCTTCCGGGCTTTTCAGCCGGGGAACGGTTGCCTGCGCAAGGCGCCCGAACCGAAGAATTCCAACTCATCCGCTTCCGATGAAAATCTGCATGATGACCAATACCTACCTTCCGCATGTCGGCGGGGTGGCCCGCTCCATCAGTACATTTGCGGAGGAATACCGGAAAATGAAACACAAGGTGCTCGTCGTCGCCCCGGAATTCGAGGGCCCGCCGCTGTCGAAGCGCGCCGCCGCCATGGTGGAGCGCGTCTCGGCGATCCAGAACTTCAATGGCAGCGATTTTTCGGTCCGGCTGCCGCTGGCGGTCGGATTGTCGAACCGCATCGACGGATTCAAGGCGGATATCATCCATGCGCACCATCCCTTTTTGCTCGGCGATACCGCGCTGCGCGTCGCCGCCAACAAAAACGTGCCGGTGGTTTTCACCCATCATACGCGTTACGAGGACTACACCCACTATGTGCCGTTCGACTCGCCGACGCTGAAGGAAATCGCCATCAACCTTTCCACCGAATTCGCCAATCTCTGCGACGGTGTCATCGCTCCGAGTGAGAGCATCGCGAAGTTGATCAGGAAGCGCGGGGTGAAGGCACCCATCGCGATCGTGCCGACCGGGGTCGACGTTTGCGGCTTTGCCAGGGGAAACGGCACCCGTTTCCGCCGCAAATTCAGGATTCCGGCCAACGCGTTTGTCGTGGGACATTGTGGTCGTCTCGCGCCGGAAAAGAACCTCGGCTACCTTGCCCGTGCGACGGCGCGGTTGCTCAAAAATGATCCGGCGGCGCGTTTCCTGGTGGTGGGCGGCGGTCCCTCCGGGGAGGAGATGAAAAAAATCTGCGCGGACGAGGGCGTGGCGGACCAGCTGATCCTGGCGGGCAAACACATGGGGCGCAGCCTGCATGACGCCTACCGCGCGATGGATGTTTTCGCCTTCGCCTCGTTCAGCGAAACCCAGGGGATGGTCCTCGCCGAGGCCATGGCGGCCGGCCTCCCTGCGGTCGCACTGAATGCCAGCGGGGTGCGCGAGGTGGTGCGCGACGGCAAAAACGGCTTTTTGCTGCCCGCCCGGACGCCGGAGGCGAAATTCGCGCGGCAGCTCGCCCGGTTGAAGGCCGAACCGGCGCTGCGCGAAAAGTTTGCGTGCGCCGCCGGTGCCACCGCGGAAGAATTCTCCCGGGAGCGCTGCGCGCGACTCGCCGTGAATTTCTACGAAAAGATTCGCCGGAAAACCCGCCGCAGACGGTTGATGACCGAAATGAATCCCTGGGGCTCGTTTCTCGACCGCCTGGATGTCGAGTGGAACCTGCTGGTGCAAAAAACCCAGTCCGTCATCGCGGCCCTGAATGCGTCGGATACCGCGGCCAAGGCGTCCTGAGCGCCCGCCCATCCGCGATGTTCGCCCCGCTCGAAGCCCATGCCCACCGCCTTCGCCGCCGCCTGAGCCGCAGCGAATGGGCGATCCGGCATCTCGGACTGACGCCCTCGGAGGGTACGGGCGAACAACCGGGAATCCTGTTGATCCAGATCGACGGGCTCGCCCGCAGCCAGCTTGAGCGGGCCATGGCCAGGGGACGGATGCCGTTTTTAAAGCGGCTGATCACGCGCAACAATTACGAGACGCACACCTTTTACCCGGGATTGCCCTCGACGACGCCTGCCGTCCAGGCGGAATTGTTTTACGGCCAGCACAGCGCCGTCCCGGCGTTCGCGTTTCTCAATCGGAAGACCCATGAATTGGGACGGATGTTTTATCCGACGTGGGCGAAGGAGTTCGAGGCCGGTTATGCGGAGAAGGCGGAAGGTTTGTTGAAGGGCGGCAGCAGCTGGTCGAACATCTACACCGGCGGCGCGGCGCAGGGAGAAAGTCATTTTTGCGCGGCCAGCAACGGGCTGGGGGATATGTGGCGCACCGGCAAAATCCGCAATATCCTCGTCTTCATTCTGCTTCACCTCGGCGACACGCTGCGGATCGCCTGGCTCCTGCTGGTCGAAACGGCGATCGCCCTGGGGGATGCCGCGGCTGGAATCCGGCGCGGCCAGCCGGCGCGTACGGAACTCTTTTTCGCGATGTCACGGGTATTCGTCAGCGTCGGCCTGCGTGAGCTGATCACGATCGGCGGCAAGGTGGACGTCGCCCGCGGTCTCCCGATCGTGCATGTAAATTATCTCGGCTACGACGAGCAGTCGCACGCGCGCGGGCCGGGATCGATCTTTGCCCACTGGTCGTTGCGCGGCATCGATCGCGCGATCAAGGGTCTCTATCGCGAAGCCCACCGGTCCTCGCGTCGCGATTATAGCGTGTGGATATTCTCGGACCATGGTCAGGAGCGGACGCGCTCCTTTGAGCTGGAGTTTCCCGGCGGCATAGAGGGAATCGTGCGGCGCTGCTATGACGAGGCGCGCCGGATCGACACGGCTTGGGGCCATCGTTCGCAAAGCCGATATCCCTCGCTTTGGTTGACGCGCGGCCGGCGCGCCGAGTATCGCTTCGCCCGCTGGCAGGCGGCCGATTCCGCCTTGTCGCAGCAGGAACAGGAAACCCTGACGGTGGCGGCGGTGGGGCCGGTGGGGCATGTGTATTTTGCCAGGCCGTTGTCCGACGAACAACGCCTCGCGCTGGCGCGAAAGCTGGTGGCCGAGGGCAAGGTGCCGGGAGTTTTGTTCCGCGATCAAGCCGGGGTTGTCACGTGGTTTCATGCCCGGGGGGAAACCCGGGTGCCGGAGGAGGTGCCGGCATTCCTTCCGCATAGCGAACCGATGAAAGCGGAAATCGCGCGTGATCTCGTCACCTTTTGCGAAAATCCCAATGCCGGGGATTTGATCCTGCTCGGCTGGAGCCCGTGGGAAAGGCCGTGGAGCTTCGCCCCGGAGCGAGGCGCGCACGCCGGTCCGGGCCTGGATGAAACCCAGGGTTTTGCGTTGCTTCCGGCGCGCACGCGGCTCCCGGCCGGCACGGACGATTTCATCCGACCCGCCGCCCTCCGGCATGCGGCATTGCAGCACCTGGGTCGGGAAGAGGCCATCCTCGCTCGCAAGGCCGTCGCGAAACGGCCCAAACTGCGCGTGATGACCTACAATGTCCACGGCTGCGGCGGCATGGACGGACGGGTTTCCCCGCGCCGCGTCGCCCGGGTCATCGATGCGTACGACCCCGACATCATCGCCCTTCAGGAAGTCGACCTCGGCCGCCGGCGTTCCCGTGCGGAAGACCAGGTTGCCCTGATCGCGAAACAACTGGGGTTGAATTACGTGTTTTGCCCGACGGTCACCCATGGCGAGGAACATTACGGTCACGCCCTGCTCACGCACTGGCCCGTCGAAGTGTTGAAGCGGACGCGTTTGCCGGCGGATCCGCGGAAGTTGTCCCGCGAGCCGCGGGCCGCGTTGTGGGCGCGCGTGATCATCGACGGGCGCCCGGTCAATGTCATCACCACACACCTCGGCCTCGGCCTGGCCGAGCGCGCCGCCCAGGTGCGCGCCCTGATCGGGCCCGATTGGATCGGCGCGGTGCCGGAGGGGGAGCCCGCGATTCTCTGCGGTGATTTCAATCTTCCGCCGGGCAACGCCTCCTACCGGCACCTGGTGGCGAAGCTGCGGGACGTGCAACGGGCCACGCCGGGACACCGTGCGCTGCGCACCTTCAGTTCGCTCCAGCCTTTCATGCGAATCGATCACATCTTTCTGACGCCGCACTTCCGGGCCCAGGCGGTCATGGTGCCTCGCACCGATCTTACGCGCATCACTTCCGATCATCTGCCTTTGCTGGCGGATCTCCAACTTTCGCCTTTATCCGCCGAAACGCCCACCAGGCCGCCGCCAGCATCGCCGCGGAATAACACAGCATCACCGCTACCCGTGCCGAAGTGAGGCGATCGCTCTGATCGCCAAGGACCACGGCGATCACGGATTTGACCACATGGATCGGAAAGCACCAAAGCAGATAGGTCCGGAGGGGAATGCCGATCACCGGCAGGACGTAGTTCTTGGCGAAATAGGGCACACCCGGCAGGAGCAGGGTAAACAATGTCACCGCTCCATGCGCGCCGGCGGGAATCTGCTCGCGGACATCCTTGAACTTCCGTTCGAAGTATTTCCTTCGGCAATGCACGAGACCATAGCTCGCGAGCAACTGAAGCAGGATGGAAAGGGCGACCAAAACCAAGCCCCAGGCCACGCCGAAGCGGATGCCGGCGGTGACATGCAGGACCGAGACGGGAAAACCGACGAGCGGAAGAACGGTCAACAGGGCGAAGGCGGCAGTCCCGTTCAATCTGTCGGCATACGCATGGACCACATTGATGTCGAAGGCTTGTGAAAGCAGGTAGAATCCGCCCGCGAGGATGGCGATCACGGCCCAGATGGGCCACGACCTGAGTCGTTTCAACTTGGAATTCGGTGAAAGCAACGGGCGTGGGCGGTTACGAATTACCTGGCGTCAGCCGTTGAAGGCTGCGGATGGAAGTTGTCGCCACCGGAATCGCCCGCTGACGGCGCGGCCCTCCGAAGGAAAGCGGGAAAACGGACCGGTTCAAAGCTGCGAGCGGAGCATGCCCGCGAAGTGGTCCGCCAACTTGACGTAGAAGGGACGTGCGCGAAAATCCTCCAGGGTGAGCGCCTTCGACTTCGAGAGGTCGTCATTGTAAGACTTCACGAATTCGGCTGCGACCGACGGGTCGATGATGTTGATGTTCGCCTCGTCGTTGATGCTGAAGGAACGGTTGTCGAAGTTGACCGAGCCCATCGTGACGAAGACATCGTCCACGATCATGATCTTGCAATGGTACATCGACGGCTCGAATTGATGGAACCGGACGCCAGCTTCGA
>Ga0164241_10004339_pt1 | contig 13813 bp, 6 predicted proteins | sample OricomyardsoilBY_FD_108780 | JGI IMG/M metagenome (GOLD analysis project Ga0164241, IMG submission 108780) | Backyard soil microbial communities from Emeryville, California, USA - Original compost - Back yard soil (BY) | ecosystem: Environmental > Terrestrial > Soil > Unclassified | place: USA...
CCATTTCTCGGGAACATAAACGGGTTTGTAATCTACATATTTTGATGGCCCCAGCCATAGGTTCCAATCTAATTCTTTAGGTACCGGGAAACTACCTTCAGGTAATAATAAACCCTGCGGCCATAAAGGACGATTCGTCCAGGCCTGCACAGTATGAACTTCCCCTATAAGTCCTGCATTGTACATCTCATGGGCCTGGCGTACTCCATCACCTGAACCGCCCTGGTTGCCCATCTGGGTGACGACCTTGTACTTCTTAGCGGCTTTGGCAAGTTGTCTTGCTTCATAAATATCGTGGGTAAGGGGCTTTTGAGTATAGACGTGTTTTCCCAGTTGCATAGCTGCCAACGTTGCTACAGCATGTACATTGTCTGGCGTTGAGATAGAACAGGCATCAATATTTTTTCTTTCCTTCTCCAGCATTTCGCGGAAGTCCTTGTAATAAACTGCTTTGGGAAACCTGGCTCTTGAATCAGCCGCATTTCGATCGTCCACGTCACATAAGGCAACAATATTCACCTTAGGGCTATTTATGAATTCTCTTAAATCACCCTTGCCTTTTCCTCCCACTCCAATTCCCGCTATATTTAATTTATCACTGGGTGCTACAAATCCTTTACCACCGAGTATATGGCGTGGTACGATCATGAATCCGGCAGAAACGATGGTCGCAGTTTTAATAAAATTCCTTCGCGAATTGTTGTCGATTGTTCCTTTTTTCATAATGAATTTTTTCGATTTTTATTCTGACGGTTTCCGACATTGAGCATAGCAATACAGTCTTCCTATTTCATTCAATCTCCATATTGTTATATTTATTTTTATGGATAACAATACAGGTGGCATTATTTAGAATGACTCCCTTTGTGTCGCCGGCACAGAAAGAAATAAAATCTTCCCAATTGTATTTTACAATCCCAATAATAAGGATGCCTGCTGCCAGGCATCCCGTTATTTTGATATTCTTTTTTATCCAGATGTGATTTTCTGTGACTTCTTAAATCAGATCCCGAAAATTTTATTAACCCGTTTACCATGGTTTTCCGGTACCCTGAAGTAGCCACATTTTGGACCACTGGTCATCTACGGCAGGCTGTAAACTCTGGACAGCGATTTCCACATTAGCTCCATTGAAGTTCCTGGGGTTATCGCCATAGGCGAATCTTACCGGCATTTTGTCGCCGTTGGAACCATTGATAACATTTTTACCAAGATCGGGATAGCCTGTTCTTCTCCAATTACACCAGGCAGCCATATCTGCCGTTCCAAAATCAGAAGCCCATTCCTGTGTAATAATTGGTTCAATTTTGTCCGTTGCATTATCAAAAGCTGCGGTAGCATCTGCTAAAAAAGCGCTTAAATCGAAAGGCACAATCTGATGAGTGGTCTTATTGTACACTTTCATATCACCATCCGAAATTTTATACTGACGTAATGATGCTTCTATTCCGTTTTTATAATAGTTTGATGCCGATCCTGATATCCAACCTCTCACAGCGGCTTCAGCCAAAGTGAAATTTACTTCCGACGCTGAAATAAGCACGGAGTTTACAAGGGGGTTTGCATTGGCAGCCCACATATCCGCCAAATAAGAGACAAAAGGATTAGCTGCGGAACTGGTATAAATTGACGGGTCAAGTGCTGCGGCACTTGATATCTGTTCCTGGTCTTTTTCGTTGCGGGAATCCGGATCTGCCATTGCTATATCAAGACCGACGTAAAGTGCGGTATCAAGATCAGATTTATAAGTCTTGAAATATCGTCTTACCTTTCCATCGCTGTCTTTTACTATCACCCTTTCTGCTCCTTTATCTGCTATTAACGTTGGTACCTGAACAGGATTAAACCATACTGTCAGGCGCGGGTCCTCATTGTTTCGTAAAAAATTGACGATCGTAGAGCCGGGCTTTCTCCTATAAAACTCTGATCGATCAGGTTTACTTAAAGGTCCTAAAGGCCAGGAATCTGTTGCTACGGTGCCTGGGAAACTAATCGAAGCGTTGTTGATAGTATTGGTTATAATTGGATATTTAGTGGGGTCTGAAACTATCTTGTTAAATTCTCCTTTTATGTCCACGCCTATTGCTTGCATATCATCTGCTTTTTCAGATAGCCTCATCAAAAACCGCAAGTGCAGAGAATTTGCAAATGCTCGCCATTTTGTCAAATCTCCATTATAGAGAATATCTGCAAATTGGGTGGATGAGGATACTGGAGCATTTGCCAATATATTATTGGCAGTTTCCAAATCTTGCAAAATTCCTTTGAATATATCCTGTTGCTTGTCAAATACCGGGTGTAGATTTCCCTCGGGGCCTTTTAATGCTTCAGAATATGGCACATCGCCCCAAGCTGAAGTATAGTAGCCGTGCCAAAATGAGGTCAGCACGAGTGACACGCCTCTCAAAAAAACCGAGTCAGAACTATTCATAGCCATTTTGCGCAAGTAAGCCGAATTAGCAAGAGCTAAATAAAAATCGCTAACATCCCAACTTTTGGTTTGCCAGTTATAAGTGTTTGTAACAGCGGATTCAAGATAATCACGCTGTGTATACTGCATTAGCTCTGAAAGCAATGATTGTGTTACGTTGCCCGTCAAAGCCCACAAGCTTACCTGGGTAGCGGTCTGCCCCAATGCCTGAGTCATAATATAGGCGGGGTTAATCTGGTCTGCTGATATAGCATTGGGGTTGACATTCGTATCAGTCAGGCTCTTTCCGCATCCGAAAAAAGTAACAGAAAATAACGCTACACCAACGATCAAATAATTCGATTTGTTAAATTTCATAAAACAATTTTTTAGAATTGAACATTTAATTTTACTCCTGTAACCGCAGTCCATGGATTCATGGTTGCCCTATCCCAGCCTAAATTGAACTTGCTACCATCGGACGACATGTAAGCGGATTCCGGATCAATCCCGTTTTTCGCTTTTGTCCATATAATCAGGTTCCTCATAAAAACGGAAAGAGATAAATTTTGCGCCCTTATACTTTTGGCTATTTTATTTGGCAAGCTATAGGCAACAGAAAATTCTCTCAATTTAACGAACGAAGCATCATACAACCAGGTTTGTACTCCCTGGCTCCACCAACCTGCACCAGGGTCAGCAATAAGCCCGGCCCTGAAATATTTCGTATCCGGACCGCCCATGTTTTCTATATATCCCCCCTGCCCATCGCTACGCACTCCTGGGAAAAATGCACCATTATCAATGTTGCTCGTGCTCAGGGGGAATCCGCCCAGTTCTTCAGTTCTTCCACCTACCCAGGTGAGTCCATTCATCCCATTATATTTTTCAGGATTGCCCTTTATTTCTGATTCCAGTTGATCCTTGTTACCTCCAAATGATTTATTGCTCAAGATACCCGTAAATGTGCTGGATCCGGCTCCTTTATGCCAGGACTCCTGTCTGCCGCCACGAGTTAAACGCAGCATACTCTCAGAAAAATATTTTCCTCCCTGCCGCCAATCAAAGTTTGCATAGAAGGTAAATCTTTTAACAGAAAGAGAAGTTTGGAAACCCAAAGTAAAGTCATTATTAACGTTCCCATTTTTTTTAAGTTTGGGGTCACGTTGCACATAGCCATTGCCATCCAAAAGCGGCCATCCTTTGTACTCCCCATCTTTTACACGAACAACATCGTTCCCCCACATATCTCCTATGGTTCCATTGAGACTGGTCTGGTTATACTGATTTGTGCGGTTCCAAAACTGAAATACGCTAATGCCTTCCGGTAATTTGATAAGTGTGCTTTTATTCTTCGTAAATTCAAAATTCATATCCCATTTTACGTTCTTGTTTTGTATGGGGACAGCATGGAATGATGCTTCGATTCCACTGTTTCTAACAATTCCAGCATTAACACTCGCAAACGTAAATCCCGTTAATGCAGGTGTACTTACGCTCATGATCTGATCTCTGTCTTCAATCTGGTAGTAAGTCAGATTAATACCAATTCTATTCTTAAATAAGTTAACGTCCAGGCCACCTTCTGTAGAAACGATACTCTCAGGCTTGAGGTTGGAATTAGCCATGGTGTATGGTAACGAATAAGTAGTACGATCTCCCCAGTTAGACTGCTGTAAAGTTTGCTGTAATTGATAAGGATCAGTATCCTTTCCCACACTTGCCCATCCTCCTCTCACCTTAACCATTGATACGAATTCAGGCATACGCAACATATCAGAAATGACGAGACTAAGAGAAACAGAAGGGTAGAAATAGGAGCGATTATCTACAGGCAACGTACTGGACCAGTCATTGCGCCCGGTTAATTCCAAATAAATGGAACTTTTATAATCAAAGGAAGCTACTCCATACAAGCTATTGATTCTCTTTTTGCTAAATGAACTACCATAAATAACGGTAGATCTGGCGATGTTACTAGATGTATATAGGTCAGGCAAAATCAGGTTATTACCACTAATGGAAGATCCATTCCCGTTGCGGAAAAGAAGGTTACCTCCACCTGAGGCGTGTACCGAAAAATCACCCACTTTCTTTTTATAGCTCACCAGGAAGTCTGTATTCAACTCCTGACTATAATTACTGGAGTAACTATATTGACCTAACGGATTTCTTACTTCAGATTTACCGCGTTGGGACGTTGGGGTGTATGTATTATTATAGCTACCAACACGACCCATAAAACTAAAATCTTTGCTAATATTCCAGTCAAACTGAACATTTCCGTAAGCTCTGAACTGTCTGAACTTATCTAATGTTGCATAAGCTGTGAACCAGGGATTATTAAAATGCTTATCCCATACATTTTGCTGAATGCCTTTTTCTGACCAATAATTCTTGAAATCATTGACATCTATATAATTGGGAACAAAATAAATATCTTCGTAGGGGAATTTGTCATCGGACTGAGCTCTGAAATTGTCAGATCCTGATGTTAAAAAATGTATATTGGTACTCACTTTGAACTTCTTGCTGATATTGTGCGAAGCCGCAATTGAAACAGCATCCTTTCTTACTTCTGAACCGGGGTATACTCCTGTTGCCCTGGTATCAGACATAGATAAATTAAAACTTCCCCCCTCCCTTGATCCGCTAATATTTATCTCGTTGATGAAGCTATTCCCTGTATTGACAAAATTCTTCACATTATCAGGGTGAGGCTTTAATGGAACTGCCTGTCCATTGGAGTTCCATTGAACTGCCATAGTTCCCATTGGGGGGCCCCACCACTGCTGTTGCGTAGTCGGATCGAATATACCATTAATTCCACTCGAAAATTCCTGCTGTTCGGGAACAAATTTATAGGGAACGGTTGCTATATAGGAAGAATTAAACGTTACTCCTATTCCTCGTCCAAGCCCTTTCCCATTTTTAGTGGTGACAAGCAAAACGCCGCTACCTGCACGTGAGCCGTAAAGCGCTGCTGCACTGGGTCCTTTCAACACAACCACACTGGCAATATTGTCTGCGCTTAAATCTGATAATACACCTACGTCATTACCTGTGGGGAGTCCATCCACCACAATAAGAGGAGCGTCATTACCCGATAATGATTTTATTCCTCTGATGATAACCTGAGGATTACTGCTTAAATCATTATTTGTATTACTGATTTTAAGGCCGGCCACTTTGCCGGTTAGTGCATTTACCACATTTTCCTGTGGCACTTTATTCATTTCATCGCCTTTTACTTCACCGACTGAATATCCTAGTGCTTTTTTATCCCTGCTGATACCCAAAGCGGTAACTACCACTTCATCCAGTTTATTACCCTGAGGATCTAATTGAACCATAAGGGGATCTTTAGTGTTTACTAAGACTACCTTGGATTGGTATCCAATAAAGCTAATAACCACGGATTTGCCAATAGCAGTATTAATCGAAAATCTTCCATCAGCATCTGTTCTCGTTCCGGAATTATCGCCGCTTACAATTACAGAAGCGCCCGATAAAGGCTGACCTTTATCAGACGACAACACCTGGCCGGTCACGTTAGTTTGTGCATCAATTGTTAACCAAAAAAACTGGCAAACAAATAAGACGAAAAGCATTTTAATTTTTCGCATAAATTATACTTTTAAATGTTGGGTAATAAGAAGTGAATTATCATAAAAGACAAGACTATAATTGGCCATTATTGATAGTTTTAATTACAGTACAATAACAATGAATTGATTTTGGGATTCAAGCAATAATATTTTGTAAATCTATTAGAACTAACACACGATGTCATCCACTATTTTTACTAATCAATAATGTATTTTGACAATTCAGTTACATTGTAAGACGGCAACTGAATTTTTCGATCGGGAAATTTAATTAGTACTAAGTAACTTCCTTTAGCTAAATCCATTCATGTGATAAACTGAAAAAAGAATTATTACTTTGCCACCTCTATTTTCCAATCGGTGAATTCAACCCAATACTGTTGCTTGTCAGGGCCTCCCGCTGCCAGGCCAAGATCAATGGAATCAGCTATTTCCGGAATATCGGTTGTATTCTTTTCAATGATCCAATTTTTTCCGTCTGTACTGATGTAAGCACTGAAGCTATTACCATGGCGGACAAGTTTTAAGAAAAGTGGTACATGCGAATCTTCAGGAAGGTTTTCACTACTTGCTTTGTGCATACAACCGTTAGCAAATTCATCATATTCGATTCCTGCCCTTCGTGGGGTTCCGAAGGCCAACACAGAACCTTTGCTTCCAGGTTTTACATCAAAACTCTGGGAGATGTTGTTCCGAACGAACAATCCGGCTCGAAACCATTCGTGGGTACGATCTCCAAATTGATTGATCCTGGCAGTTGCCACAAAATCGCCTTTAATGTCTTTCAGATAAACAGCAGCATAGGAATCTTCCGCGTGGTAAAAATCTGAGCCCCCTGCTTTTATTTTGAACTTGTTGGCACTAGCGTTGGCTTCAATTTCAAAAGGTTTTGCTTTGGCAGAACAATATTCGTGAATTTTCATTTTAGAAATATCCAGCTGTTTGGCTTCAAATACCACAAAATCCTTTTCTGCACTATTTTCAATTCTTATCGTATGATTTCCAATTGCCGGTTCAATATCAAAATTGATTTCGCGGATTTCGTTCGCACCCATCTCTATAGGTTGACTTGCAACTTTTGAATGATCTACAAAAAGTCCGGCATCCATTTTTTGAGCAACAGAACTTAAGTTCTTAATAGTAGCAGTGGCCTTGATTTTTTCGCCCTTTAGTACTCTATCCTGTGATATTTTAATACCTTCAAAAACTACTAAAGGCCTGGCCCCTTCAATTTTAACTGATTGATAAGGAGAAGAACCAATAGCGAGTTCATGGCTGCCTGCATCATATATCCGGATTTCAAATTCAATTTTCCTACTGTTATTTCTAATGACGGGAAACAGTTTCTCCTGGTTAATTTTTCCATCCAAATAGAGTTCAACCGGCGCAACACCCGTGGCTGCTTTATTATAAACATCAGCAGATAAATGAATAACACTTCCGGCAGGAACTGATCCGGACGCGGTCGTAGATGCCGGTACCATTTTCATATTGCTAACCTCCAGGTCGGGGCTGCCATCAATTATAGTTTCTGGTACTTGCTTTGGCGCCTCGATTGTAAAATTATTTCGATAAATATTGTCTTCAATCAAAGCAGCGCACAGTTTCATCTCTCCCTGGTGCAGGTTATAAAAGATATTTTCTTCTGATGTCCACCCGGAAGACATGTTATCAAACCAAAAGCCCGTATTGTCATTGAAAAACCCCGCGTGCACGTCGTGAATCAGGTTTCGTCTAACGACAGAGTTAAATGTAAGTCCGGCAGTTTTGATGGGCGCAGAATCATCTGCATAGGCCTGTACATCACCGAGATGATTGTATTCAACAAGATAATCACCATCGATTGCCTCTTCCTGGTTGGACCATCCACCAACATCGATTCCATAACGGCCCCTTGTTTTGGTTAGGTAATTATGCGAAATGGTTGTTGCTAGCGTATTGTTAGCAATTATATTGATTCCGCCACAATCGGAAATATTATTATAAGAAATGGTTGTTTCCCTTATTATTTCCTTTCCGTTTCCCGGATTAGCAGAACCAATTACACTTATTGCGCCATCGTCAATAGTTTCAAATTTATTGTTGAGAATACGGGTTTGATAGCAACCTTCTCTTATAGAGATTCCCGTGCCATCGCAAGATTGAATTTCACCGCCCACCATCTCGCAGCCATGAGCAAACCTGAAACTAACTGCACTGTTTCCGGCAGTTGTTCCTTCAAAGGCCAATCCGTAAAATCGCAGATTGCGAACTGGTTTTTCCAGGGTTCCCTGAACATCAACTAACTGATTTAATATGGCGACTCCTGTTTTGGCAAGATTTGGATCACCAATTCCATCAGCCGGAATGTAACTGATCTCCTTTTGTTTTTTATCAAAAAACCACTCTCCGGATGTATCCAATAAGGCTTTTACATTTTCAATATAATACCGTGGCGGCACAATTACCACTCCCTCTTGTGGTGTTTTAAAAGTGACAATCCTGTTTTTTTCATCTACATTGGAGATTGAGTTAATGCCCGTATGCCAGCGCAAAAGCATGATTACACGATTGCCCTCCATTTCTTTCCATGATTTAATTTGTCCCTGATCAAAATAAAGTTCGCTCGTTGTTTTTGATATCGCAGGAGGGAAGAAATACCCTGCGTTGGGAGTGCGGGCAAGTGTTTGTTTTTTCCCGTTTACTACCAACATTGCAGCAGTGTCGGCCTCTAATGGAGCAATCCATACGTTTCCGGATTTTTTCCAATTTAGAATAGCAACTTCTCCTGTTATAATCGGTTTTTCGCCGGGATAGTTAGCATAGGTTACAAAATGATCTTTCAGTTTATGATATTCAAAAGCACCTGTCGGAAGGTTGGTTTCCACTCTCTCTCCACCATCTTCAGGTCCAAATGTCAATGGATGTTTTAATGCATAATTTCCCCGGCGGATATAAACCAAAATATCTCTCCCTCGTCCCAAAGGATGTGGTGAACCAATCCATCTCTTTTCGATGGGCGCCTCTTTAGGGAGATATACTTTCGCTTTTAATTCCCTTACCGCTTTCTGAGCACGTGCAATAGTTAAGAAAGGTCCATCGGTCTTTTCGCTATTTGGTTCAGCTAATGTACCAGACCAATGATCGTTTCCATTTGTGGAAACGTAATAATCTGCCTTTGGAGGGTAGCTAAATGCCATCCATTTGTCACCTCTTAAAAACTTTCCATCGCGTGGCTGAGCCAACGTCTGTGAAAATGCAACATGGTAACCAATACCACAGCAAAAAATCAAAATGGCTATAAATATTTTCATGGTTGAAAATGTAGTTTTCGATGTTGGGTTGTAACTCTTATCTATTCTATCTACCGACCTAAAAAAATAAAACTTTGGATAAATTCTTTATATTTTAATGTCGATCCGCAACGCGATAAAATTGTTGTGTCAGGCATTAATTACAGTTAGATAAAATGAACTTCATGCTCAAACGTAACCTGAGAACAATTTGCCTAATGACAGGAACGTAAAGAAGCATGATACCCAAAGCTATCCTAAATTAATATTGTCTTCTTCCACTATTTTTACCAATCAGTAATTTATTTTGATTATTTCACACTACATTATTCTCTATGTTTACAGACGCAGTGTTGCAATAATTTCATGATGGGACACCCTAAGAATAAGCTGAAAAACTTTGGCATAATGATGCAGGAGGGGGCGTATCGCAGCGTGGGAATTGACTGAAAGAGATATGGTTATCAATTACCTAATTTAATAGCTGCATTTTTGCGGTAAGCCTGGGGGGTGCACTCTGTATATTTCAAAAACTGGCGATAAAAAAACTGGATGCTTTCATAGCCACAGGCATAGCCTATTTCGTTCGCCCGCATATCTGTTTCAACCAGTAGCTTACAAGCTACGTTGGTGCGATATTCGTTCAAAAAACTAAAAAATGGTTTATTGGTAGCCTGGCTAAAAAATCTTGAGAAAGCACATTCGCTCATGTTAACTAAAGAGGCAACTTCGCTAAGATTGATCTTTTCAGCGTATTTGTCTTTGACGAAGTCATAAACAGTTTTAATCCGTTGACTGGGAGTATTATATTTTAACGCGGATGGTTTATCGCATAAAACTTCGAACTCGTCGACCTTCCCCATTTCATTGAGCAATTGTAACAAAAGCACTAATTTTTCGAAAGGTGGTAATGTGAGAAAATCAGTCTGTTTGTTTTTAATTTCGTTGCTGATGCTTTTGTCAAATTTTATTCCCTGGTTGGATAAATCAAACAACTTCCTTATATTTTTAAATTCGGGAATAAATAGTCCTGAGTCCCCTAAAAATTCTTCACGCCATTGAAAAACCAGTGATGAATAAGGATACCGTTTGCTGCCTGCATTTTCCCAACGATGGGGAATCCCAGGCGCTAATAAAATCAGGTCTCCTTCTTCGAAATCCTCAGTATGATTTCCCACTTTTCTTGTACCACTGCCCTCAATAACAAAATTCATTTCATAATTTGGATGGGAGTGTAAAGGTGGTGATCCTGGTTCCTGATTCTTTAAAAAGATGGAAAATGAATTTTCCTTACTAAAAAAAGGGGATTCAAAATTGATTTTCATTATTCCATGTTTTGGATGACTAAAACTATTTAAAATTTTGGGTAAATCAAGCAACGACCTTTCGCTATTTGGCGCTCAAAATACGCATAAATAATCAGTTTGTTAAAATAGTTTTTCCACTAAAACACAAAATGGAAACAGAGTTACTTTTCTCTCATATAATCAGCGCTATAAACCACACTTGTATTCCCTGAAGGCGTTACCTGCATTACATTTAATCTTACCGTTTCCTTTGCCCTTAGATTAATCTGAACAGGCTCTTTATACACGGCTGAGTGCGTTGTCGGCTCAGTATTACCTAATGTATAATATATTTTTGTTCCCGGAACGTAGGGTATCAATTTTACCATTACTACATCTCTGGAAGTTGTATCGTTTTGAAGCCCTTGTGGCTCAGGGATCCGGTAATGCACCCCCTTGCTGTCGAGGTATTGAAGCTGCTTAGGAATACGTTGCATAAAATTTTTGTAATCCTGTTTTTGTAAAGGACTCCAGGCTACTTCAGCCATTGCCAGCATTCGGGGCATGATCATGTATTCTGCATGTTTTACACCAGGTATATATTCTGTCCACAGGCAGGCTTCAACGCCACGGATATATTTTTGCTGATCGGGGGTTAATTCATCAGGTACCGGATTATAACTATATACTTTTTGCAAGGGCAGGTATCCGTAGGCTAAGGGCTCGCTTTTTTTATCCCCCTGGTACTGGTCGAAGTAAAACCAACCACTATGCGCCATAATGGACTCATGTCGTTGTTTGGCCGCTTCTATAGCTCCCTCTTCGCCACGCCAACTTTCTACGATGGCCCCCGATGGCAAACCTCCTTCCAAAATTTCATCCCAACCAATGATCTCACGGCCATGGGCATTCATGAAAGTATCAATACGTTTGATAAAATAACCCTGTAGTCCTTCTTCATTTTTCAAGCCCAGATCTGCAATTCTCTTTTGGCAAAAAGGGCATGTCTTCCAGCGATCCTTGCGTACCTCATCACCACCAATATGAATATAATGACTGGGGAACAATTGCATTACTTCCGTCAATACGTCTTCCAGAAACTGAAATGTACTTTCTTTGCCTGCACAATATACATCGCTGAAAACACCCCATGTAGTACTTACTTCATAAGGGCCATTCCGGCAACCTAACAATGGATAGGAGGCAAGAGCGGCAAGTGAATGCCCCGGCAGCTCAATCTCAGGGATAACCGTAATGGAACGGTCTGTAGCGTATTTGACAATTTCGAGAACTTGTAATTGTGTATAATAACCGCCATAAGGTACACCATCATATTTCCTTGAATTGTGCCATCCCACCACGGTTTCGCGCCTTTTGGAACCAATCTCGGTCAAGCGGGGATATTTTTTTATTTCAAGCCGCCATCCTTCATCGTCTATCAGATGCCAATGAAAAGTATTGAATTTATACTTCGCCATCATATCAAGAAACTCTTTGATAAAAGATACAGGGAAAAAATGTCGCCCGCAATCCAGCAACATTCCACGATAACGAAACCGGGGATAATCATTGATGATGGCACATGGGATTATGTAGTTGGCCTGCTTTTGCACCGGTAATAGTTGAATCAGGCTTTGTAAACCGTAGAACAAACCAGGCGCATCAGCTCCCACCAAAGAAATCCCTTTTTTTGCGATAGATAACTGATATCCTTCAGCAGGTGAACTACCTCCTTTTATAGAAAGATTTATCGTATTTTCTGAGACATCATTATTTTCATCCAGGCTTAAAATAAAACCATAGTTTTCCTTCAGAAATTGATTGAGCATATCAGCTACTTGTCGCTCCTCATTTCCTGAAGCAATTAATTTTGTTGCTGCCGTCAGATTAAAAGAACCGGCTTTTTGCACCACCGAGACCGGGGCAGGGATAACGCCTAAATTATTGTCCTTTATTTGTGCATCACAATAAAACCGGAGCATCCCCAAAATAATTAAACTGAGGGTAAGTACTAATCTTTTGCACATCGGCGTGTAAATATTTTAATAAAATAAAAATAGATTCAACTTTAAAAACTCCTGGAAACGTTATTATCGCTCGCTTTAATTATTCATTTCAATTCCCTGATCCAGATATTGCGATAGCTAACCGGATTACCGTGATCCTGGAGTTCCAAAGGAAGTGCTCCATGCTTTTCATACCATGGATGTCCTACATACAAAGTCTTTCCTTTTATGTCTGCATTATTTTGTATCAGGATTCCATTTTGTATTACAGTAATGTAAGCAGGACGCTCCAATGATCCATCATCATGAAATACAGGCGCTTTGTAAAAGACATCATACGATTGCCATTGACCGGGAGGAAGACATGCATTTGCTAAAGGAGCATATTGCTTATAAATACTGCCGGCCTGTCCGTTGGAATAGGTATTCGCATGATAGGAATCAAGCACTTGTAATTCGTATTGGCTTTGCAAAAAAATACCGCTGTTGCCGCGTCCCTGCCCTTCTCCTGTAGGTGGGGTAGGGGTACGCCATTCGATGTGAAGTTGGCAATCTTCAAAGGATTGTTTGGTATGTATGGCTTCTGCATGTCTTATTACGGTAAGAACTCCGTCGGCAACAGTCCACTGGGCAGGGCCGCCATTTACGGAACTTACCCACTTGTCCAGGTTCTTGCCGTCAAACAATACTATTGCATCTGGTGGAGGAGTGGCGAAATTAGGTATTCCTTTTACCTCAGGAGGAACAGGTGTATAGAATTCTGTTTCTTCATGTTTCATTGTTTTATTTTCCGGTGGCTCGGCGGTTAAATATTTTGCAGAGTTCTGAGCCAGTAATTTCCCCATTGAACTAATGAGAAAAATAGTGAGAATAAAAATTATCTTTTTCATGTTTTTTTATTTTAAGTTTTAATAGAAAATTTTTTTAAATAGGTTGTTTTATTATACTGCGCAAGGCTCAAAACCGTGAACATCATTTTTAAAAAACTAACTGACTTATTATAAAATACGAAGTATTTTTCCTTTCTGTTCCCCGTTCACCGTTTGCCGACCAGGCAGATTAGTGATTTTGTGGGATTTTTTTTGTTCCCACTAAGACACGAAGGCCACGAAGTATTTATTTCTGCGAAATAATTTTATAAGATGCCAATTTTAAAAATTGTTTAAAAGCAAAATAAGCATTGTGTCTGCAAAATCTCTTTTTCAAAAGAAGGCTTTTAAAAATTCACTGA
>Ga0164241_10004340_pt1 | contig 13811 bp, 10 predicted proteins | sample OricomyardsoilBY_FD_108780 | JGI IMG/M metagenome (GOLD analysis project Ga0164241, IMG submission 108780) | Backyard soil microbial communities from Emeryville, California, USA - Original compost - Back yard soil (BY) | ecosystem: Environmental > Terrestrial > Soil > Unclassified | place: USA...
GCGCTGCTGAAGCAGCAGGGCTGCAAGGTGCAGGACGACTACCAACTGCGCGCGCTGCCGCCCCCTCTGACCTTCACCGACGCCAAGGCTGCGGCCGAAGACCTCGACGCCCAGGCCCATGCGGCCAAGCGAGTCCTCGATGCGTTCGGGGCCAAGCCGGCGGACGCGGCCAAGGCCGCCAGGACCTATTGGCAGGCCCGGGCCGACGCCGAGCTGGCCGTGGCCAAGCAGCGGGCCTATGGCCGCTGGTACACGCGGGCCTTCAAGGTGCAGCGGCAGATGGAACAGGCGTGGAAGCCGCCAGGTGCGGGCGGGCAGGGCTCGGCGCCCATGCCGGACGAATCGTCCTGATCGGAGGCAGGCCCATCTTGACCACCCGAACCCAGTAGGGCCTGCTGCTCCCATGCCTTGGGGGTTCAGAGCAATTTCGAGCGCTGCGCCAACGGGTGCTTCAACACGACAACGTTGCCGAGCGTTCTTCGCCGGCGCGGCTATCCTCGCGGCTGTCGTCACCTCGGCCTAACGTCGAATTTCCCTGGAAGCGGACAAGCATGCATGCCACCCTCACCGCACTCTGCTCCGCGCTGATCCTCATGCTCGCCGCTTGCGCCACGCCGACACGCACCGAGACCTCGCTGCCGCTGAACCTGGCCTGGTTCGAGGGGCACCGGGTCGAGTACGTCACCACCGACATCTCCGACCCCGTGATGGCGCAGGCCGCGGGGGTGAACTTCGTGCCCAGGCTGGCCGACGCCATCGCAGGCCCCGGCCGCGTGTCACTGGTCGAGCGGGTCTACAAGTTCCCGGGCAAGGAGCAGATCAGCGTCTTCCAGTCGGCGCCCGCGCCGACGGGCGCCGCCAATGCCGACAAGAGTTACAGCCCGCTCTGGCGCATGGTCCTGGTCCGGTGGACCCAACCTGCCGCCGGCCGGGAGCTGCAATCGGAAGAGCAGATTCTTGCCGCCGCCGAGCGCGGGGAGGTTTCGCTGGAGGTGACCGGCATCGTCGTGAACTGCCCGGTCACCCGGTCGGTGGATGGGCATTTCCTCAAGGGCGCGCGCTGAGACCAGAGGTCAAGGGTCGATCTTCAGCGCGCCCTCGAAGCCAATCGTCATCGGCTGCTTCAGATTGCCCTTGTTGCCCAGGCCGGTGGGTTCGAGCCGGACGTTGCGGAATTTGAAGTAGGTGAACTTGCCGGAGGTCGACACCGTGACGGTGCCGCTCTTGGCCGCGCCGCTCCAATTCAGCAGCCGCTTGTTGGAGGTGTCGGTGAATTCCACCAGCACCTTCTTTTTGGCGGCGTCTGCCTTGGCCGCGACCTCCCACACGCCGTCCGCCGGCTTCTCTGTGCCGAAGGCCATGTACATCAGGTGCAATTTGCCCGACTCCGTGGCAGCGAAGCCATCGGAAGCCGAATTGAGGCTGGCCTTGTAGTCGTAGCGCAGATTGGCGGGCGGCCCCATCACCGCCAGCACCCGGCCCGCGCCGAACCAGCCGTTCGGCCCGTTGTACAGGGGCTTGTTGGGGTTGGTGTAACGGTCATCCGGGGCCGGCAAATTATTGGTCCAGCTGTCGTCGCCTGAGGGCTTGGGTGCCTGTGCCCAGGCCGCAGACAAGCTGGCGAGACACAGCAGGGCGAGAACGAAACGTTTCATGCGAATTTCTCCTGTCGCGTGGAAAGAACTCAATCGCGCCGCGCGGATTCACCTCGCCCCAAACATCATCCGCTTCGCCACCGCCCGCTTGAGGATCGGCAGCGCTTGAACCGCTGCGAGCCCCAGGCCGCGCGCACCTGGCAGGCCGGGCCAACGCCAGGCGAAGCTGCGAGCGAGGAAGTCGGTGGCGGCGATCATGGTCCAGCGGTCGGGGCCGCGCTGCCATTCGACGCGGCGCAATGCGGCGTCGATGTCGTCGGTCTTCTTCAACGCCTCGACCAGGGACCAGGCATCGCGCAGGCCGAGGTTCAGGCCCTGTCCGGCCACCGGATGCAGCGTTTGCGCCGCGTTGCCGATGCGAATGCTCCGGCCATCGACCAGGCTGCGTTCGGCATTGAGGCCCAGCGGGAAGCACTTGAGCGGGCCGATGGACAGGAGCTTGCCGGCGCGTGGCGGCAGCAGGGTCTGGATGACGGTGACGCGTTGCGCATCCGTGAGCCCGGCGATTTCGTCTTCGTCCTGCGGCATGCACCAGACCAAGGCGGCGCGGCGCGGCGCCCCGGCTTGAGGCGGCAGCGGCAAAAGGGCCAGCGGCCCATTGCGCGTGAAGCGCTCGAAGGCCAGGCCGGCGGGCACGTCCTCCGACAGCGTCACGGTGCCCACCCAGGCGTTCTGCTTGTAATCCCGAGTGACCGACTTGCGCGCCTGATCCGAAAACACGCCGCCTTCCGCAACCACGGCCAGGTCGAAGGTCTCGGCAATACCAGCGTCAATCTCCACACCGCCCGCAACAGGCTTGATGGCCTGCACGGGGCTGCCGAATCGGGTGAGCAGTCGCGGGTCTTCCAGCGCTTGCCAGGCCGCCTGCAGCGGTGCCACGAGCTGGCCGTAGGCGAGCACGGCGCCGAGCCTGTCCACCCCCTGTTCCGCCGCGCTGATGATGACCTCGGGCTCCCCGCTGGCACCGAACAGCGGGCTGCTCAAGGTGGGCGGCGCCTGGCTCACATGGACTTCATGGATCGCCTGGGCGTTGATGCCCTTCCACACGCCGAGGCGTTCCAGCAACTGCACGCTGCCGAGCGACAGCGCGAGGGTGCGGGGGTCGCCCGACACATCGCGGTCCAGCGGCCGTGCATCGAAAAGGCTGATCTGCGCCTGCGGCAGCGCGCGCGCCGCGAGCAGGGCGAGGGAGAGTCCGGCCGGGCCGGCGCCGACGATAGCGAGTCGCAAAACAGTCATGGCGCCTGGATCATAGTCATGCCTGCTACGCTCCCACGATTCGCAAAACATAACGGAGATCCTCCATGCAATACCGCCGCCTCGGCCGCTCCGGCCTGCAAGTGTCCGAGCTCTCTCTGGGCTCCTGGGTCACCTATCACAACCAGGTGGATGTGGGCAGCGCCGCGGAGATGCTGGCCGCAGCCTTCGACGCGGGCGTGAACTTCTTCGACAACGCCGAGGTCTATGCCGGCGGCAAGAGCGAGGAGATCATGGGCGCGGCGATCAAGCAACTCGGCTGGGCGCGCCACCGCTATGTCGTGTCCACCAAGTTCTTCTGGGGCATCGACAACGCCGGCACCACGGTCAACTACAAGAACACGCTGAACCGCAAGTACCTGCTGGGCGCCATCGACGCTTCGCTCAAGCGCATGGACATGGACTATGTGGACCTGGCCTATTGCCACCGCCCCGACCCGAACACGCCGATCGAGGAGACGGTGTTCGCCATGCACGACATGGTGGCGCGCGGCAAGGCGCTGTACTGGGGCACGAGCGAGTGGAGCGCCGAGGAGATCCGCGCGGCCTGGGAGATCGCGGAGCGCCATCACCTGCACAAGCCGGTGGTCGAGCAGCCGCAGTACCACCTCTTCCACCGCAACAAGGTGGAGAAGGAATTCGCGCGTCTCTACGATGAATGCGGCCTGGGCCTGACGACCTGGAGCCCGCTCGCTTCGGGCCTGCTGACGGGCAAGTACCGAAACGGCATCCCGGCCGGCTCGCGCGGCGCGCTGGAGTCCATGAGCTGGATCCAGGAGCAGCTGCTGCACCCGGCGCGCAATGCGGCTGTGGCGCAGCTGGAAGGCATTGCCGCCGAGCTGGGCTGCAGTGTGGCGCAACTGGCGATTGCCTGGGTCAACAAGAACCCGCGCGTGTCCACGGTCATCCTGGGGGCCAGCAGGATCTCGCAGTTGCACGACAACCTGAAGGCGCTGGCCGTCAGCCCCAAGCTGACGCCCGAAATCCTGGCAAGAATCGACGAGATCTGCCTGCCGCATTCCCAGTGAATGCCGGGGCGCAACGGGCGCCCGCTTAACATTGCGCCTGATGCGAAGTAACTGTTTGTTTGCACTGACTCTGGCCCTGCTGATCTGCGGGCCTGGCGCCGGGGCTGCCGTTCCCAACCAAGGCGAGCCGCGCTTTGAGGTGGTGGCCACCGAGAAGCAACTCCAGCAGAACGTGATCACGGCCCTGGCCCAGGACCGTTCGGGCCTGCTGTGGGTGGGTGTCAGCAACGGCCTGCTGCGCTTTGATGGCGTGGAGTTCCAGCCGTTTACTCGTCAATCGGCGCGGGGCCCCACGCCCGACGCCAAGGCGGTGGGCCAGGTGCGGTCCCTGCTGGCCGCCCATGACGGCCGGATCTGGGTGGGCACCGAGACCGACGGGCTGATGGCCCTGGATCCCGAGACCAGCGTGACCCAGGAATTCCGCCACGGCCAGGACGGTGCCGCCGGCCTGGTGGCCGGTGCCGTGCGCGCCCTGGCGGAGGACCGCGAGGGCGGCATCTGGATCGGCACGGTGGGCCAGGGCCTGCAACGCCTGGACCCGGCCAGCGGCCGCTTCGAGACCTTTCGCAAGGACAGTGGCCTGGGCGATGACCGCATCCAGTCCCTGCTGGTGGACCGCCACGGCACGCTGTGGGTGGGTACCTGGCGCGGCCTGGTGCGCCGTGCCGTTGGCGAGACCCGCTTCAAGCCGGTGGCGCCGCAACTCGACGGCCAGCTGATCTGGGCCCTGCTCGAAGCGCCGGACGGGCGCATCTGGGCCGGCACGCGCCAGGGCGGCCTGGTGTTGATCAACGCCGATGGTGCGGGCGTGACCGACCTGGACCAGGGCGGCGCCATGGTCTTCTCCATGGCCGATGCCGGCGCGGGCCGCCTGTGGGTGGGCCGCGTCAACGGCATCGAGGAACGCGATGCATCCGGCGCCCTGCTGCGCCGCATCCAGCGCAACCCCCTGCACCGCGCGACCCTCGGCGACGACCGCGTGCAGGTCATGCGCCGCGACCCGGCCGGTGGCGTGTGGGTGGCCAGTTATGGCGGCGGCCTGCAACGCTTCGATACGCGCAACAAGGCCCTGAGGGTGCTGCAGCGCGAACCCGGGCAGGGCCGGCCCGGTGAAGAGATCAATGCGCGCAGCATCGTGGAATTGGACAACGGCGAGATCTGGATCGGCACGCACGTGGAAGGCGTGATCGTGGTCGACGCCCATCTCCAGCCGCTGCGGGTGATGCCCGCCGTGCCCGGCGGCCTGGGCGACAGCGGCGTGACCGGCCTGGCCCAGACCCGCGACGGCTCGGTCTGGCTCGGCGTGGACAACGGCGCCGGCCTGTTCCGCATGGACCGCGCGGGCCGGCTGCTCGAACACCTGAAGCCGGGCGAGGGTGGCGTGCGCCGGCTGCTGGCCAGCCACGATGGCGGCCTGTGGATTGCCACGCAAGACGGGCTGTACCGCCTGCTCAAGGGCCAGCTCACGCGCCTGAAACTGGCAGGCGGGGCGCCCCTGAAGGGCAACGTCAACGCGCTCAGCGAGACGCCGGACGGCGGCCTGTGGGTGGGATCCGAGCACGGCCTGTACCGGCTGGAGCCGGGCGCCCAGGCGCTGCACAAGGTGGAGGCCGAGGCGGGCCAGGACCTGGCCTATATGGGTGTGGTCGGCCTGCTGCTGAACCGCCAGGGCGTGCTCTGGGTGGACACCACCTTCGGCCTGCACCGGCTCAAGAAGTGGGATGGCAAACGGGCCGCCTTCGAGCGGGTCAGCGAGCACCTGAACATCGGCGGCAATGCTTTTGGCGCCAACCTGCTGGAAGACGGCCGGGGCCGCATCTGGACCCAGCACGCGGTCTATGACCCGGCCGAGGGCACCGTGCAGATCCTGAGTGACGCCGACGGCGTGGACATTGGCACCTCCTGGTTCCGCGCCTACCTGAAGTTGCGGGACGGCCGCATGCTTTTCGGTGGCAGCAAGGGGGTGCTGGTGGCGCGGCCAGAGGCCTTCGAGCGCTGGACCTACGAGCCGCCCTTGGTGGCCACCAGCCTGCGCATCGACGGCCAGGCCAGGCCCCTGGCCCTGCTGCGCGAGGGCCTGCATCTGGCGCCCGAGCAACGCAGTTTTCGCATCGACTTCGCCGCACTTGATTACAGCGATCCCGCCTCGAGCCGCTACGCCTATCGCCTGCTGGGCATCGATGATCGCTGGACCCAGTCCGGCCCGCAATCGCGCAGCGTGGCCTATGGCTCGCTCGCGCCGGGCCAGTACCGCCTGCAGGTGCGCGCCACCAACCGGGCCGGCCTGTGGAGCCGCCACGAACTCGACCTGCCCATCGAGGTGCTGCCGGCCTGGTGGCAGACCGGGTGGGCGCGCGCGCTGTTCGTGCTGGCTGGGTTGGCGGGTCTTTATGGCGTCGTGCAACTGCGCACGATGTTCCTGCGCCGCCGCCGCGCTGCGCTGGAGGCCATGGTGGTGGAGCGCACCCAGGAGCTCGAAGCCCTCTCGGCCGCACTCAAGGAGGCCAGCCTCAGCGACCCGCTGACCGGCCTGCGCAACCGGCGCTTCTTCACCCTCAATATCGACGCCGACGTGTCCATGGCCCTGCGCCGCCACGAGGGGCCGGCCAAGCCTGTTGAGGACGCCGATCTGATCTTCTTCCTGCTCGACATCGACGACTTCAAGCAAGTCAACGACCGCCACGGCCATGCTGCCGGCGATGCCCTGCTGCGCCAGATGCGCGCGCGGCTGATGTCGGTGTTCCGCGAGTCCGACACGCTGGTGCGCTGGGGCGGCGAAGAGTTCCTCGTCGTCGCCCGTTCCAGCTCGCGGGCCCATGCGGCGGAGCTGGCCGAGCGCGCCCGCGTCGCCGTGTCCGGCAAGCCCTTCATGCTCGATACCGGCGCTGAACTGAACGTGACCTGCTCGGTCGGTTTCGCCTGCTTCCCGCTCGCGCCGCAAGCGCCCCGCGCGCTGGACTGGAGCGCCACGCTGAACCTCGCCGACGCCGCGCTCTACGAGGCCAAGAACGCCGGCCGCAACCGCTGGGTCGGTGTGTTGAACGCCCCCGGCGATGACGTCGAAAAACTCAGCGATGCGTGTACAAGGCCGGCGCGCTGGCTTGCCAGCGGCGAGCTGGAAACGGTGCGTTCCTAACTCGCCACGTCGAAGCGATTGCGCCCTTTGGCTTTCGCTTGATACAGCGCCAAGTCTGCTTGAGCCAGCCACTGCGCCGGTGAGCTGCCTGTCGTGGCCTGCACGCTGACGAGGCCGATGGACACGGTCAGGTAGCTGGCGATGGGCGACTTGAGGTGCGGGATCTCGGCCTCGCGCAAAGCCTGCATCACGCGCTGCGCCACGGCCTGCGCGCCTTCTGCATCGGTCTCGGGCAGCAGCATCACGAACTCTTCGCCGCCGTAGCGCGCCGCCAGATCGCTGGGCCGTGCTGCGCAGCCACGCAGCGCTTGGGCCACGCGCTGCAGGCAGGTGTCGCCGGCCGGGTGGCCGTAATGGTCGTTGTAGAGCTTGAAGTGATCGACGTCGATCAGCGCCAGGCTCATCGGTTCCTTGGAGCGCAGCGCGCGGCGCCACTCGTCTTCGAGCCGCTGCATCAGCAGGCGCCGGTTGGCCAGCTCGGTCAGGGCGTCGGTGGTGGACAGTCGCAGCAGCTGCTCGTTGGCATGCTGCAGCTCGATCTCGAAGCGCTTGCGCTCGGTGATGTCGGTCAGCACGGTGACGAAGAGCGGCTGCTCGTTCGCGCGCACCTCGGCCACGGCGAGCTGCACAGTCAGCTCGCGGCCGCTCTTGTGCAGGACCGGGAACTCGCGCTGCTGGTCGTTCAGCTCGCGCTCCTCCCGCTCGACAAAAATCTGCAGGAGGCTCTTCACCACGGCGCGCAGCGGCAGGTCCACGAGCATCGCAACTTCCTGGCCGACCAGCTCGGTTTCGGCGTAACCCAGCATGCGCTCAGTTGCCGGGTTGGCGCTGCGGACCAGGCCCTGCGCATCGACCGTGAGGATGGCCACGCCAGCCCGGCCGATGATGGCCTGCAACTGCGCCTGGCTGGCCTTGAGCGCGCGCTCCTTGGCGACGAGTTCGCTGACGTCGGAGCGCAGCGCCACCATCGAGCCGCTGGCCGTGCGGCGTTCCCGCACGCGGATCCAGCGCCCGTCCGCCGAGGCCTGCAGCCAGGCTTCGCCCGGCGTGGCGCGCCGGGCCAGGCGCTCGCGCATCCATTCCTCTTCGCGGCCCAGGGCCTCGGGGGCCTCGCCCATGTCCACGGACAGCTTCAGCAGGTGCTCGAAGCTGTCGCCCAACTTCCAGGCCAGGCTGCTTTTTGAGAAGGTGCGGCGATAGGCCTCGTTGACGAGCACCAGCCGGTCCTGGGCATCGAACAGGGCGAAGCCTTCCTGCAGGGCCTCGATGCTTTCGCGCAGCCGAAGGGCCTCGCGGTGCCAGCTCAGCGCGCGCCAACCCAGCAGGGACATCAGGGCAAACAGGAAAAGCCAGGAGGCGACGGTCATGTGCAGGATTCCGGGAAGCGGCCAATTCTTTCAAAGCCCTCGCCTGGGCCCATAAGGGCCAACCCCAGTCACCCACTAAAATCCGGCGCTTCGCCCGCTCACTTCACCAGGAAGCTCGCCGTTATGTCCGCTCTGCCCGCCGTCGTTCCCGCCGCCCCTAAACAAATGGCCAACGCCATCCGCGCCCTCGCGATGGATGCCGTTCAGCAGGCCAATTCGGGCCATCCGGGCGCGCCCATGGGCATGGCCGACATCGCCGTGGCCCTGTGGAAGCGCCATCTGCGCCACAACCCGACGAACCCCATGTGGGCCGACCGCGACCGCTTCGTGCTGTCCAACGGCCACGGTTCCATGCTGATCTATTCGCTGCTGCACCTGACCGGCTACGACTTGCCCGTGGGTGAACTGAAGAACTTCCGCCAGCTGCACAGCAAGACCCCGGGCCACCCGGAAGTCGGCATCACCCCGGGCGTGGAAACAACGACGGGTCCGCTGGGGCAGGGCGTTAGCAACGCGGTGGGCCTGGCCCTGGCCGAGAAGATGCTGGCCAAGGAGTTCAACCGCGAAGACCACGCGGTGGTCGACCACCACACCTATGTGTTCATGGGCGACGGCTGCCTGATGGAAGGCATCAGCCACGAGGCCTGCGCCCTGGCCGGTGCCTGGAAGCTCAACAAGCTGATCGCCATCTACGACGACAACGGCATCTCCATCGACGGCCAGGTCGCCCCCTGGTTCATCGACAACACGGCCCAGCGCTTCGCCGCCTACGGCTGGAACGTGATCGGCCCGATCGATGGCCACAACATCGACGCCGTGGACGCCGCCATCGGCAAGGCCAAGCAGAGCACCGACAAGCCCACGATCATCATCGCCAAGACCCACATCGGCAAAGGCAGCCCCAACCGCGCCAACACCGCCAAGGCCCACGGCGAAGCGCTGGGCGCCGAAGAAATCAAGCTGACCCGCGAAGCCCTGGGCTGGCACCACGAGCCCTTCGTCATCCCCGAGGAGGTGTACGTCGCCTGGGATGCGAAGGTCGAGGGCTCCCGCCTGGAAGCCGACTGGGACGGCCAGTTCGATGCCTACTCCGAGGCCTACCCTGAGCTGGCCGCTGAGTTCGCCCGCCGCATGGCCGGCGTGATGCCCGAGAACTTCGCGCAGATCGCGGTGGACGCCGTCATCAAGGCCCAGACCGAAGCCCAGACCGTGGCCAGCCGCAAGGCCAGCCAATTGGCGCTGGAAAGCTTCACCGCCGCCCTGCCCGAACTGCTCGGCGGCAGCGCCGACCTGACCGGCTCCAACCTCACCAACACCAAGAGCACCGCGCCCTTCCGCCTGGAAGCCGACGGCAGCCCCAACGGTGGCCGCCACATCAACTACGGCGTGCGCGAATTCGGCATGGCCGCCATCATGAACGGCATCGCCCTGCACGGCGGCTACGTGCCCTACGGCGGCACCTTCCTGACCTTCAGCGACTACAGCCGCAACGCCATCCGCATGGCCGCGCTGATGAAGCAGCGCATCATCCACGTCTTCACGCACGACTCCATCGGCCTCGGCGAAGACGGCCCCACGCACCAGTCCATCGAGCACGTCGCCTCGCTGCGGCTGATCCCGGGCCTGGATGTCTGGCGTCCGGCCGACACCACCGAAACCGTGGTCGCCTGGACCATGGCCATCGGCAACGCGCAGCGCCCCAGCGCTCTGGCGCTGAGCCGTCAGAACCTGCCCTTCCTGGCCAAGACCAATGTCGACGAAATCTGCAAGGGCGGCTACGTGCTGGCCGAGCCGATCAAGGGCAAGGCCCGTGCCGTGATCATCGCGACGGGCTCTGAGGTCCAGCACGCTATCGGCGCGCAAAAAATCCTGGCCGATGCGGGCATTCCGGTGCGCGTGGTCTCCATGCCTTCGACGAGCGTCTTCGACCGTCAGGACCGGGCTTACAAGGACAGCGTGCTGCCCGCCGGCATCCCGCGCATTGCGGTTGAAATGGGCGTTAGCGATGGCTGGTGGAAGTACGGCTGCGCCGCCGTCGTCGGCATCGACACCTACGGCGAATCGGCCCCGGGCCAAGTGCTGTTCGATCACTTCGGCTTCACGGCCAAGAACGTGGCGGACACGGTGAAGGTGGCTGTTGGAGCGGCGCGGCTCAAGCGCTGATCGATCCAGCGGACGGACGACGGCGCCGACGCAGCAAGCCAAGCCCCAGCAAGCCCGCACCCATGAACGCATGGGTGACGGGTTCGGGCTTGCTCCCTGAGGTCAGCGCCGCTGGGATATTGCGGACCTGGAGGGCCGCGAACAGCGCGTAATTGTTCGAGCCGGCCAGGGAAATCGCTTGCGTCCCGGCGTTGGCCGTGAAGGTGCCAGTGATGTATTGCGGCGTGGCGTTCGACACCTCCGCCGAAACCTTGCCACCGGCCGCGAAGGCCGTCGGCCAGGGGCCGTAGATATTGCCCGTGGAAACCGCCTGGAAGATCTGGATCTGGTAGGTGGCGCCGACGGTCAAGCCACTGATCGTCAGCGTGGCTCGGTTCGCCACCAGGCCGCTGGTGCCGGTGTTGACCAGGGTCTGGTAGCTGGCGTTCCAGTTGCTCGGTGCGTTGGCCCAGTTGTAGTTGCCTGCGTAGGCTCTGGTGAGGGTGATGCCGCTGCCGAAGTCGACGGTTCCAGAGCCGAACAGCTTGTTCTTCTCGACCGCTCCGCCGACGAAAGTGACTCCGTTCAGCGTCGTACTCATGCCGCTGGTGACCGCGGCGACCAGCTTGCCGCTGGTGATGACGTCGCTGGCCTTGCCGGTCTCATTCGCTGGGGCCGACCATGTGATCGGAGCGGATGCGGCTTGCGCTTTGCCTGCCATCAGCGCGAGGCCCGCCAGCAGCGCGAGGCCCGCCAGCAGCGCGAGGACCAGGTTCTTGCTCATTCGTGACTCCGTTCAAACAGCTCGATCCATTCATTGATCCGGATGGATGGACGCATTCTTTGACGGCTCAATTCGAATGACGACCCCGCGGCTTGAGGAGCTGACGAGGACGCTCGTGAGCTTTGTCACTGGGCGACGAACTGCACATCGGCCGGCTTGACCCGTGTCATGCCCGCATGCCGCGCTCCCTCATTTCTTTGGCATCATCCGGCCCGCAGGATCGGCACATCGTTCGCCGCTCCACATGAACTGGGAGGTTCAATGAAGACGAGTCTGCGCTGCGCTTTGCTGGGATTCTTGTTGGGCCATCTGGGCTTTGCCTGGGCGCAGAGCGCGCCGGTGGATGCCACGCCCAAGTCGCCTGCCCAATCGCTTTCGTGTTTGCAACAGCCGAGCGAGCCACTCAAATTCCCCGAGCGCGACAAGCTGGATCATGGCTGGGGCATGATCCGCGTGCAGCTCTTCTTCGAGAAGGCCGATGCCAAGCCCCGCGTGGAAGTGCTGGCGAACACGGCGCGGGAGGACATGCAGGATCTGGTGTTCCGCCGCTTGGCGCAGTACCGCCTGCCCTGCCTGACGGCCGAGGATGGCGTGGTCAACGCGGTCCAGGAATTCAATTTCAACAACACCGATCGTGAACCGCTGCCCATCGGCGACGGTGAACCAAAAGCAGAGGTGTGCATCGTGATGCCACGCAAGGGCGTCGATGGCGCCTATTTGACGAGCCGGAAGGGCGGGCATCTGATGCTCGCGATCATCTTCGATGGTGAAGACTCGAAGCCGGCCAACGTCAAGGTCCTCTACAGCACCGGCTACCGTGAATTCGAGCGGGCGGCCGTCCGGTACGCGAACGAGTACCGCATGCCCTGTCGAAGCACGGGTGCGAAGACCTACGTCCTGCAGCAGGCCTTCTTTTTCCAGCCTGACGGTGCATCCAGGTATGGATTCAAGCGCGAAGCTTTCGGCCTCGGCGAGTTTCTGGGCATGACAAAGGGCGCCCGCGAACTGGAAGCAAACTTCGATCTCAACACCATGAATTGCCCATTCAAGGTGAACTACAGACTCTACGGCCCGAACCTGCCCAACGAGGTGTCGACCGGCGGCAAGCCCGACCCGAATCGCGCTGCCTTCCTGCAGTGGCTTTCCGAACGCCAGATCGCCTTCGAGAACGAGCAGCAGGCCAGGGATCTGTGGGGATCCACCCTGCAGATCAAGGTGCCCTGTGGCGTGCTGAAGCTGGAGCGCGAGAGCGCTGCGACGTCTGCAGCACCCGCCAACGGAAAGTTCTGATCAGGCCGAACGACGGCGCCAGCCGAGGAAGACGAAGGTCAGCATGCCCACGCCCATCAGCGAGGCGGTGCCCGATTCAGGCACGGCCGAAACAGTGCGCACTTGCACAGCGGAGAACACGCCGTATCCGCTAGGGCCGCTCAGTGAAATCGCCTCAGTGGCGGCGTTTGCCGTGAAGGTGCCGGTGATGAATTGAGGCGCCGGTGCCGATGACGTGCCAGTCGACACTGCCGATGAGGTATTCCCGCCGGCCGAGAAGGAGGTGGGCCAGGGGCCGTAGCCGTTGTTGCCATACACCTCGAATATTTGGAGGCTGTAGACGTTGCCGACGGTCAGCCCGCTCAGAGAGAGGGTCGGTGTGGAGCCGTTGTCGCCGCTCGTGCCGGAGTTGACCAATGCCGAATAGCTTGAATTCCAGGTGCCGGGGGCCGTTCCAAAGGAAGTGTTGAAGAGGTTGGCGCCGGAGAAGGAGACGCCGCCTGCAAAGGTGACGTTGCTGCCATTCAGAGCCCCACCCCCAACGAACGTGACGCCATTGACCGTGGTGCTGGCGCCGCTGTTGATGGCCGCGAACAGGGTGCCCGTGGTGATGACATCGCTGGCGTTTCCGGTGGCCAAGGCTGGCGCGCTCCAGGTGATCGGTGCGGAGGCCGCGTAGGCCTGGCCGGTGCTCAAGGCAAGTGCGGCTGCAAGCGCGAGGGCCAGTTTCTTCGTCATGGTGTATCTCCGTTTGAACAAGAAAATCCGGTGATTCGGATCGATGGATTCATTCTTGGGCTTTTGGGTTTGAAAGAGTCCCCCGTGGCTTGAGGAGTCGAAGACGCTGCTCGTGATGTTTGTCACCGTGGGCATGAGTGCCCAGGGTTCAGCTTGATCTTGCACAGAACCCCGTCGTCCGACAGGCGAGGCACCCGCGCGATGGCGATGGGTCAGCCCCGCCGGTTGATCGCCCCCTGTAACCCCCAGCGGTTATTCTTCCGGCTTCGCCGCCTGTGCCTTCTTCAATGCAGTCTGGCGTGCAGCAGTTCCAACATACCCAGGAGACCCCTCTCATGACGATCAAGATCGGTATCAACGGCTTCGGCCGCATCGGCCGCATGGTGTTCCGCGCTGCCATCGCCAACTTCAAGGACGTTGAAGTCGTCGGCATCA
>Ga0164241_10004341_pt1 | contig 13808 bp, 14 predicted proteins | sample OricomyardsoilBY_FD_108780 | JGI IMG/M metagenome (GOLD analysis project Ga0164241, IMG submission 108780) | Backyard soil microbial communities from Emeryville, California, USA - Original compost - Back yard soil (BY) | ecosystem: Environmental > Terrestrial > Soil > Unclassified | place: USA...
GGTAAAACTGTCCTCGGCCATGTCGCTCCGCTGGTTCGTTGTTTGAGTCGGCAAACCCAAACTACTGACCTTCGGGCCGGCATGGCCACCTCTCAGCTACCCACCATCAAGCGACAAGAGCCACGGATCACTTCGGCAGCCATCGCCGCGTGCTCCGGAGTCCCGCCCGCCTCGCGTCAATCTCGCCGGCCAGGAACTCGTGGCGCGTCGAGCTTTCCTCCTCAAGCGACACATAGTCCTGATAAGTGTAGCGGTGGAGCGGAAACGCCGACGTCACGAGTGAAGCGTATCGCGAGCCCAGACTGGCGCCAATCACGCGAGCGCGTCAGCCTAGGAAACCCGCTCGGGCGCACGCTACACCGCGTCGTCCGCTTGGCGCACCCATCCTTCACCCCGCGCGCAGCTCTGATCTCCATTCGCGTCATCGGCCCGCGCAGGAGACTCACCGCATAGCGCGGCTGCACCAAAATCGGCGGAGTCTAGCGTGCGCATTCCTCACCACGAACCAACGCGGAGCCAGCCGCGTCAAAGTCGTACCCAAATCCTCGTCGGCCGCACCCAGCGCGCCTTCGAGCCCGTCGACTACCCGCGCGCCGTCAGCGTCCGTCTGCAGCTGCCCCATGAACCACAACCCAGCTTTACTAAGCGCGCGATAGTTCAGATCCATCGGATTCTGAGTTGCGACCACGACGCCGAACGCCCGGGCCCGCTTCGTCAGCGCCACCAGGTGCGCTTGGTAGGGGGATTGGCGGGATGGGGCGGCAGAAAGCCATAGACCTCATCGAACGCGAGCAGGGCGCGCAGGCGTTGAGAGCCAGGCAGAGTGCGCACCCAAGAGAGCATTTCTTCGAGCAGCACGCCGAGCACGAGAGCCCGCTTTTCGTCATCCACACGGGCCACGCTGACGATTACGATCGGCGTCTTGTTGGGCCGATCGCGGGAGGGCGGGAGCGACTCGCCGACGTCGAGCGAGGTGCCTTGGCGCCAGCTGGCGAAGGAGGGCGCGGCCAGCAGGCTGTTCAGGGCGGCGGCCAGGCTCTTGCGCTCATTCTTCTTCATGAACGCATTCACGTTCAGCGCGCCAATCTGGGTGATGGGCGGCTCCAGCACGTCTTGCATCAGCGTCGAGCTCCGCAGTCTGCCCGGCCAAAAGCCGCCGCTCGGCCAGCACGCTGAGCAACACATGCTCGCGACTCTTCGCTGGATCCGGCTCGCGCCCGAGCAAGCGCGGCACGAGCGACACGGCCGCGGTTAGCGAGTTGCGCGCGGCCTCTGGATCGGAATCCCAACTCGTGAGCGCCGCTCGAGCGAAGACAACATGTGCAACGGCTCGCCCGCGCTGCCGCCCGGAGTGAGCACGCGCACTGCCGTGCCTGCGCAATACGCCGCAAGCTCGGGCTCGCCGATCTGCCAGTGGGCGAGCCCGGCGCGGCGCTCGTTGGCGAGCTCGCGCGGCCACCCGCTCGGGGATCGGCACCTCCCGATGCTGCTCCGCTTCCAGCTCGACCCAAGGCTCGAGCGCCGCGGGCTCGAATCCGGGAAAGGCGAGTAGCAGATTGGGCAAGTCCCCTTTCACGTCGATCACCACTGTGGGCACCTGCGCGCGGCCTCCTCGATCATCACCGTGACCAGCCCAGTATTCCCACTACCGGTCATGCCTACGACCACGCCGTGAGTCACCAAGTGCTCCGCGGGCAATCCAAATACTCAGCGCGAGTGACGGGCGTTCCCTTGGCGACTTCGCGTAGGTCCTCGACGACGGGATTACGACCCCTCAAAGTCTGCCGAAGTGAGCTCAAGATCTGGTCGCGAGCGACAGCATCGAGTCGCTGCGCCCATCCACTCGGCAGCAGGAGAAATCCGTGCTCAACGGCGTTGATTAGACCTGAGCGGGGCAGCCGGTGAGGGCGGCGTAGGTGAGGGCGAAGCGGAATTCGGCGCGGTGGTGGTCCTTCGAGCCACTCGTTTCGCGGACGACCCCGCACACTGATCGAGTTGTCGTGTGCCACTCGCCGACTGTGCCAACTCGCCGCCCTTCCTTCGGGAATTCGCTGTTCTCTCGATCGTGAGCGGCGGAACCCGCTGGGTACGCCCTTTGCTGTCATGGAGCTCAATGATCGGCCGGATGGGAACGCGACGTGTGACTCAGTTGTTGGTGGCAACGCTGGCAATCGGCTGCGGTGGCAGCGCCACCACCAGCGGCAACGCGCCTCCTGTCGCGATGCAAGGCGGCGCGGCGGGTGGGCAAAGTGATGCGGTCGCTGGGCAAGGGGGCGCGGCGGGCGGGCAAAAAGATGCAGTCGCGGGGCAAGGCGGTGATCCTGTCGGCGCGCCTGCACCGAGTGGGGCGTGCGGCGCTGACGAATGCACGAGATCGCTAGAAGAGGTGAAAGCGGCTTGGTCGCCCTATCCGGCTGATGTGTGTCCGAGCACTCGCTGCGGCGCCCTGGGCACGGCGGCGTCTTGCGAAGAGCTGCCCTCTGAGGCACTGACTAGCGCACGCGCGAACTGTGGCTCGATGCTGAGTTTCACTCTGAACTACAGCAAAGGGCGTGGCCGGACCTGCTACTACGAGGGGAACGACTTGGTTGGCGCTGAAGCTTGGGGCGACCCGAACACCTTCTGCGGCGGCACGGCAAAACGTGTCAAGGCTGGCTTAGTGCCCACGAACTGCGAAGCCGACATCCAAGTCTGCAGCATGAGGCTCGGCGATCCTTTTGGTCAAAGGACCCCGTATTCCGACGCGACTTGTGCGAGCTTCGTCGAAAATGGCTGCGGGCAAGTGTGCTGTGCCGACGTGAACCCCGACTGCACCGGCAAACCGGATGGTTATCCGGGGCACAGCTGCACGCCGAAGTCTAGCCCGTACTGCTCGTGTGCTTGCACTTCCGAAAAGTGGTCTTGCGCCTGCTAGCTGCTGCTCCGCGGCGCCAACCTAAGTACGGAACCTCGCTCCCAGCAACGGGCCGCTTTACGCGCTTTCAGCTCACGGCCAAAACCGCGGCACCTTCGGATCTCGACCGCCGCAGAACGAGAGCGCTTTGACGAACGCGGCGTCGAGCTCGGGATTGTACTTGTGGAAGTGGCCGGCATAGCCTTGGTAGCCGAGCAAACGACCGAGCGCCACCGTCACCGAAGAGAGCAGGGCGATCGCGCCGTTGACCAGCTTGGGCGAAACTAGGCCGAAGCGATGAGCTCGTAGCGCGAACACGCCGAGCAACCGGGCGAGCACGAGGCCCGGAGTCAAATCACTCAGGTGACGCATTGTTCCGACGTAATTGCCGAGTGCCATTGCGCCCGTCACGGTGCCCATCCTCAGGAACGACACCAGGCACCACAGGTACACGCGCCCGTGGCGCCAGTGCACGCTGAAGGGGCGCGGCACGAGCACGAGCGCGGCTGCAATCAGCCAAGCAATCGCACCGCGCGCATCCAGCCGATGAGCGGCTCGTCCAAGTTGAAGTCACCCGCGGGAATGCCGCGGCCGCGTTGCTCCACACACTTGATAGAAGTAGGGAAACTGAAACGAAGTAACGAACGGGCGCAGCACGTAGCTGTACAGATTGGGCAGCACGTACTTGCCCTCGTACGACATCGGCGGGCAACCGGAGTTCCTTCTATGCCGAAACGCTTGCGTCCGAGGGCGGCGTCCTGATCGGCTTTCGAGAATGGCTGATCCCGCGCGTCGGTGCAGGAAACAATCAGAGTTGGTCCGCTCTTGTGCCGCACTTGGCGTTTCCAGAAGCGGATCGTCGCGCACCGGTCCGGTTGAGCCCAGAGCTAGAAAAGCAGGCGATTGATGCTCTCTTTCGGATCATTGCAGAGTTCGATGACGTGCGCAGAAAGCCGGAGGGCCTTAGGAAAGTGTATCTCGAGTACGAGCGTTGGTTAAGGACGCAACCCTGGTATGATGCTGATTCGCCTCAGTGGTTGGGACCGCCTTGAGGCCGAATAAGTGTTACCAGCGCGGGCTCAGGCATACGGCAAAAGCGCGACGCGCTCATGGCGATGCCGAAGCACTCGACGACGCTGGGCGTCGCGCGTGGGCTCTTGCCCGCCAGCTCGAGCGCGCGCAGCAAAGAGCTCGGGGGCCGGCCGCTCCCGCTGCACCTCCGACTTCAGCTCGGCCCAGGGCTCGAGGTGACACGGCCTCGAACCCCAGGAAGGCGAGCAGAAGATTCATGATGCTTGGTCCCTCTCGCTGTTCACGTCCTCTCGAGCACGCCTCAGGGCAGAAACGGATCCTTGCTCGCAGGCGCACCCTTCTGCGCCGCCGCGGCGTTGGCCGCCGCGACCTGCGCGGGAGTGACGACGGGAAGGGGCTGCGTGGTGTCGGCTGAGACGGGCGCGCTGCCGGTCGCAGGTTGCGGCGCGTTCGGCGACGCCGGTGCCGTCTCCCTCACGCGACGCTTACCCTTACCGGGATAGAGACTCGGCGCGATCGACTCTGCGTCTTCCTCGCGTCGGCGCAAGTAGCCAATCGCCCCGCGCGCTTCCTCGTAAGTGAGCAGCATGAGCGTGAACGCGCGCAGCCGCTGATCGGTCGCCTCGGCCACCACCGCCGGCCGCTGATCCCGAGTACCCACCAAGCGCGTGAGCCTCGTGCTGATTCGCGAGGCCGTCAGCAAATCTTCCTGCGTAGTCGGCGTCTTCCCCTGAATCTTCGACCAGCTATCGAGCAACACAGCGCTGAGCGCCTGCAAATCCTGGGCGATATTCATGCGGCTCGTAGCGCCCTTCAAATTGTCCAGCTTGTGCTTATCTCCTTGTGCGCAGCGCAGGTTTGCTCACGAAGTCCATGAATTGCCCTGGTTCGGGCACAAGAGTGAGAGCAGGCGGTAGCGCTGACGACGAACGATCGCTCTACCGCAGCAAGCGATCAATCCGGCGGTCGCCGGCCGATCCGCTTGAGCGCCACGTAAGCTTCGGGGTGACCGTTCGCGCGGGCGAGGAGAAAGAAACGCTCTGCGCGCTCCAGCGACGCTTGCCCTGCTTCACCCTCCGCGTAGATTTGGCCGAGCTCGAAAGCGCTGACGCATGGGTCTTCGGGGATTGCCCTTTCGTACAGTCGAATCGCTTCTGCGACGTCTTTGACTACGCCTTCGCCGTTTCGGTAGCACTCAGCGAGATTGACCAACGCGGGCAGGCAGCCCGCGTCAGCCGCCTTGCGATACCAAAACACTGCGCGTTCCGGATCTCGCGTGACGCCTTCACCCGAGGCGTAACAGACTCCGACGTTGTTCATCGCGATGACGTTGCCGCTTTCCGCATCCCGCAAATGGTCCGCGGCAGTAGGCTCCCTCACCGCCGCCGTTCTACTCCTCGCCACGCGCTCGTCCGTCGCGGTCGGCGGATGCGTCTGTGGATCGTAAATGACTAGCCCCTCGGCCGCCGCAAACTGATCGAGCATGCTCAAGAGCCACGCGCCGGTTTGCTCTGAGGGGACGGTCAATTGCAGGTGTCGCTCGCAAGCATCGAGCTCGCAAGGCAGCTCTTTCCCAAACACCTTCACCAGCGCTTGAGCGATGCGACTTCGTGGCAACAACGCGAGCTCGTCCTCGCAATCCAGCCCTTCCGACACGCACAAATAGAGCGCACCCGACGACAGCGACGCGCCCTTTCTCCGCCTCCAAAGCACTAGGTCGTACGTCATCGGCGGAGCCTAGCACTTGCGAGGGAACCGATCGGGCGAGGCGCGTGAAGCGATCTTGGAGCCGTCGGGCGAGTTTCAGAACGCCGAAGAAGAGATCTTCGAGTACATCGAGTCGCACAGCTCCGCGACCCGGACGCCTTCGAGCATGGTGGCGGGGTGTGACGGCGCGGCTGGCGGGTGCCCCTTCAGCCAGGCGTGCGCTACCGCCGACATCTCATGATCGAGGCTGACGTTGGCGGGGCCGAAGTCGAACGCTTCTTCGGTCTGTCGCTGCGTTCGACCCGAGCCGTCGTTCCAGCCCCATCGTTTGCCGATGCGCAGGGTTTGCGGACCGTAGGTACCGCCGCGGCCGTCGATCAGCGCGTAGCCGTCCTCGCCGACGAACTCGAGGCGAAACGTGTTGACCCAGCGTAGCAACGAAACGCGAATCGAGAAGATGGCGCGGCCGCTGACGAGAATACTCGACACGTCTTCTTCGATGCCGGTCTTCCAGAATCCGCGCGTTGCCTGAGCGGCAGCGCACTTCAGATCGGGCGCGACTTGCAGAGCCAGATCGAGCAAGTGTACGCCTGGGTCGATGAGCACGCCTCCACCGGCTTGTTCCGGTCGCAGCTTCCAATCTTCCGTCGAGCGTGGGTGACCGCCGTGCCCAATCATCATGTCGACGCTGCGCAACTCACCGAGCGAGCCGTCGGTCAGACGTTCGAACACCTTTTGCATCGTTGGCAAGAAACGATAATTGTACCCAACGAAGCTCGGCAGCGACACGCGTCCGGCGACGTCTGCCATCTCCTTGGCATCCGCCGCGTTGAGGCCGAGCGGCTTCTCGATCAGGATTGGTTTGCCGGAGCCCAGCACCTGGCGCGCGGCATCGAGGGCGATGTGATGCGGTAGCGCGATCACCGCGGCGTCATAAGAGTTCGCGGGCGCTTGTGAGAGATCGGAGTAGTGGGGAACCGACGGAAAGAGATCGGCAGGGCGCGCCACGGGATCGACCGTGCCTGCCAGGCGCACTCCCGGGTGCTCACCCTTTTCGAACCCCGCAATCGCGCGCGCGCGCTGCTTGCCAATCAGCCCGTGACCGATGACTAAAATTCTCATTTTTCGACTCGTCGAAGCTTCCAGTGATCTGGCGGCAATTCGCGGGCAGACTCGCTCGTCCAAGGATCGCGCACGTGGACGAAGCGACCGTGGAGTCCACGCGCGTCTTCCGACAGTAGACGACGTACGAGCCGACAGGGTTCTTCGATCGAGACCGTCGTCTTGACGATGCCGCCGGCTTTTCGGACCTCCGCGAGCATGTCCGTATCATTCGCGCCCGGGGCGATGATGGTGATGGTGGCGCCGTCATTGCCGAGCTCCATGGCGAGTGTCTCCGCGAAGCGCACGAGGGCGACCTTGGTGAGGGCGTAGCTCACGAAATTCGGGTAACCGTAGGCGGCGCCACCGCCGCCGAACAGCACCACTCGACCGGCGCGCTCGCGAACCAAACGCGGTAAGGCCGCGTGCACGAGGCGAATGGTCGCGCCCAGGTTGGTCTCGATGGCGTTCCAACATTCATCGATGGCCACCTCGGCGAACGGCCCTGTCGGGCCGAGCGTGCTGGCGGCATGCACCAAGCCGATTGGGCCTGGAGCGTCGTTGAGCGCGGCGAACAGCTCGTCACGCGCTGTGCTTGGCTTGGCCAAATCACAGGGCATGGCGCGAGCGGCGCCGGGGCGAAGCGCGTTGCACTCGGCTGCCACCGCGCTGCAGTTGGCGGTGCGGCTCACGAGGACCAGTGAAGCGCTGGTGCTCTGCGTCAAATCAAGAGCGACGGCGCGGCCGATACCGCGGCCGCCTCCCGTGACGAAGATGGTTTGCGGAGTCGTGTCGTAGTTCATATTTACGGCTTTCGCTTGGCGATCGCGATCAGCTGTTCGCCCCAGCGCGACGCATTCAAATAGAAGAGTGGCTTGAGCGCTTTCCCGAATAGACCGTAGGCGCCGCCGAGCACGGTGGAGACCACTCCGGAGCTGTTGTCTTTCGGTCCCGCGCTCTTCTGGCCTGGTACGGCCATTCCGGAGGCGATACGGACCGCGGTGCGATAGAAGGAGTGGAACGGAAAGCCCCAGGCCAGCACGTCAATCACCTCGAAGCCGGCTTCGGCGAGCAACTGTTGGAGGGATTGAGGGGTGTAGTGACGTTGATGCCCGATGACTTTGTCGAAGGCGGACATCTTGCCGCCTGGCACCGTGACGATCGCGACGCCCGACGGGCGAAGCAGATCGAGCAAGTGTCGCGCTGCCAGCCGGTGATCGGGGATGTGCTCGAGCACTTCACAGCAGACCAGAAAATCGAACGCGGAAATGCGATTCGCGTAAGTGTCTGCGAAGGTCTCTCGGGTGAGGTTCAGCTCGAAGAGATCGAAGGTCGGATTGCGGCGACGGCTGTCGATCAGTGATTGCTCGGACAAATCAGCGCCGAAGACTTTTGCGCTGGGCATGGCGTCGGCCAATTCGCGGAGCAGCTCGCCCTGTCCGCAGCCCACATCCAAGATTTGGTCGGGGCGGCCCGCGTAGCGCTTGGCCAATTGCACGACCACGCGCCGGCGATGGAATGCGGCCGGGCTCACGGCATCGAGGTGCCCGTAGTCCTTCCACATCTGATCGTAGAAGGCCTGAGAATCCGATGCTTCTGTTGCCACGAGTTTCTCCTCCGACGATCTTCAGGCGCCGGGTTTCGTGCTTCGGCCGTCAACGGGTACTGCGAGTGTTCGGGTCTTGTCCACCAGCCTCGCTCGCCTGAAATGCTGAAAGCGTTGGTAAGCCATGTAGCCAAGGACCTCGAAGCCAGTCGCCCAGATCGTCACGTTGTGGGTATCACCGACGCGCTCCTCGAACGGGATTACGAACTCGCCAAAACCGCGCGGATCCACCGTATACGCTTCGAGTTTGATCTCGTTCGAGAAACACCAGCCGTTCGTATTCAGCTGGAGTTTGTTCAGGTACTCGCGGCGGAAAGCCCACATTCCGGAGGAGATGTCCCGAAACGGATGCTGGTACAGCAGCGTCGCGGCAAGGCTCAGGCCGACGTTGCCGAAGCGGTTCCAAAACCGCATCGCTTTGGCATCCACCAGCGGCAAGCGCGAGCAATTCACGAAGCTGAGGTCGCGCTTGACCAGGTAATCGACGACGTAAGGAAAGAGCTCGATCGGATACGTGCCATCAGCGTCAGAGGTGACGATGATGTCGCCCTTGGCCTCGGCGAAACCGCGCTTATATGCCAGGCCATAACCGCGCAGCTTTTCGACGACGACGCGCGCGCCGTTCGCTTCCGACAATTCGACGGTTCGATCCTTACTCCCTCCGTCGACGACGATCACCTCGCTGACTTCTTTGGGGACGCGCTTGAGCGTGGCGACGATTCCGCGCTCTTCGTTGAGCGCCGGGATCACGAGCGTAATGGAGGGTCGAGACATCGGCGGGCGAGTGTAGACCACGGTCCTGGGCGAGTCGAGCAATCAGCGGGAAAAGTAGGCTACGAGATCGGCACCGCGTCCGGACTTTGCCCAGCTGCTGGTTTCGTCCGAGCCCACGAAGCCAACCAAGAGATGTGAAGAGGACGAGACCTCAACGGTGCGCAAACCTGCTAGCTGAGCTGCTCGCTCGAGTGACTGGGGAGTGAAGTAGACCAGATGCTCGCGCTTGAGCGAGTGATAGTGCGGTCCAAACACCTGGGCCTCGGGGCAATCGAGGTTGGGCGTCTTGATGGCCACGACGCCGCCGGGCCTGAGGCACTGCCGGATTTGATTGAATAGGCGTACGGGATCGGCGAGGTGCTCGATTACGTCCCATAGCGTGATCAAATCATAGCGGTCGGTGAGTTGCTGCTCGTAGTCATCGAGCGTGCCGCCGAGTGTCGAGAAGCCATATAACCCCTGAGCCACGTTGCGCGCATGATGCGAAATTTCGATGCCATCGTGGGAAAACCCTGCCGCCTCGAGAGCGGCGCGAAAGTAGCCATAACCACTGCCGAGATCGAGGGCACGGCCGGATGTAATGCCGGTGCTCGCGCCGATCTCGCGTAGTTGCCGAGCTGCCTTCTCCAGGCGCCAACCTGCCTGCGCAGCATACTGACCGTAGCCGCCCGCCTGTTTCGCATCCCCCTCGAAATACTCTTGCTCGTATACCGGAGGAGTGGTCTCGAACACCCAGCGATCGGCCACCTTTCGCACCAGCCAGCCCCAAGCGCCGTCAGGCGAACGCGCCACGCCGAAGTTCGGGTTCTCGGCGAGCTGCGCATGCCAAACCTCGCCGGCCGCAGCGAGCGGGCCAGGCTCGACGAGTCCCGTCGCCGCGACGCCGGATGGGCCCGGGCGAACTGCGCGGAAGCCGTCAGCGAGTCGCGAGAGCAGGTCCGGCGCGGAGCTCTCCTCGGCGAGGCGCAACCAAGTAGCGAAGCTCTCGCCGTTCAGCGCGAGCAGGCGCAAGAGGCCATTTTCGAAGTGATCACGCGAGTCGTCGTAGCGGATCTGGCCTCGAGGCGAGCTGAAGACAGCGCGGTCGTTCATGGCGTTCACAATCACGAGCGATGGAAGTTGGCGAGGATGCGCGCGCCGTCGAAATCGAAGCGAAAGCGCAGCGGGCGAAGCCCGCGGGCGATCATCGTCTCCGACACGCGGCGCCGCTCGGTGGGGCGCGCGTAAAACATGAAGAACCCGCCGCCGCCCGCGCCCATGAGCTTGCCGCCGATTGCGCCGGCCTTGAGCGCGGCCTCGTAGTGCTCGTCGATCGCCGAGTCACTCATCTTGGAGGCGAGCTTGCGCTTGTTGGTCCAATGCTCGTGGAGCATCTCGCCGTAATGATCGATCTTGCCGCTCAAGAGCAAATCGCGAGTTTCGTAGCCCAACGCTTTGATGCGGTGCATGCGCGCCACGGCGTCGTCGGCGTTGGTTTGGATCGCTTTGCCTTGCTCCGCCAAAACCACGGAAGCCGAGCGTTCGACGCCGGAATAGAAGATGAGCAAGTTGGATTCGAGCTCGTCGACGACATCATCCTTCACCGGGAGCCGTTCGGTCTCGACCGAGCCGTCCTTGTTGAAGGTGAAGGCGGTGATGCCACCGTAGGCCGCGATGTACTGATCTTGTTTACCGATCGGTTCCTTGAGGATCTCGATTTCGATCTTGCACGCGGCTTGCGCAAGCTGCTCGGTGGACAAGTACTCGCGCTTGAACGCGTGCAACGCGTTCAACAGTGCGACGGTGAACGAGCTCGACGATCCGAGCCCGGAATTGGCAGGTACGTCGGCGAAGCTATGCAGTTCGAGCGCTCGTTCGAGTTGCGCGTAACGCAGAGCTTCACGGAAGATACGGTGCTCGATCTGATCGATCGAATCGACCATCTCGAGTTTGGAGTACGCGAGACGAATGTTCTCGTAGAAGCGCCGAGCGACGGACACGAACACATGCTTGTCGATCGCGGCAGCGACCAAAAAGCCGCCATGCTCGCGCGAATAGCTGAGCAAGTCGGTACCGCCACCACCCAGGGAAAAGCGAACTGGTGCGCGCGAAACAATCATCGAAGCACTCCCGTGCAGCTAACGTGAACCATTGTGTTGGGATCGTCTTTGCAGGCTTGAGGTAGGCGCTTCGCCTCAGCGCCCCTTTTGCGCCACTATCAAAAACCCCAGAGCGTTCTGTGGGTCGTGAAGTGCCTTTTCCGAGATCCGGGCGCCGATCGCGATTCCGGCCATTAATGGGGCAACGACTGGCAATGTCCACCAACGCACACCGGGGGTATTGGCGCTTTCGTGGCCCAGCTTCCCCACCGATTGTGCGACCGCCTGCAACCGAGCGACCCGAAGTGCCAAGTAGCCGTTTAACTTGTGCCCGATGACCGTCGTCAGATCACCTTGCTGCTCGGTGTAGGTGACCTCCAGACCGGCCGCGGCGCACAACGCCTTCAGCCCGTGCGGTGTGTAGCGGAAGAAATCATGAGGCTCTTCGTGGAGACGAAATTCGAACGGCGCGGTCAAGATCAGGAGACCGTCTGGCTTCAATACCCGCGACATCTCGCAAACCAGCGCACCTGGATCAGGCGTGTGCTCGAGAACCTGAACGTTCAGAACGGTGTCGAAGCTGCCATTCTCGAATGGCAAACGCTTCCCATCGTAAACGAAGTCAGGCTTTGTGCGATTTCGTTGCGCGGAGGTCTCGTTGAACGTCGCCTCGTGCTCGATGCCGACATACTCGCTGACGAAGGGACGGAAGATCTGTTCGTACGGCTTGTCCCCGCAGCCAACGTCCAACAGCCGACCACGCGCCCGCGGGGCAACGGCAACCAGCGAGCGGATCGTAATCCCCCACTGCAGATCTACGAGGTCTGATGACCACCGGGTCAGCCCTCCCACCCAACTTCTCACAGACGCGGAAAGTGACATCGGTATCGGGCTTTATCCCGCGGCGATTCACGGGGCAAGCCACTGCGAAAAGCGGCGAACTTTTTGTTTGAGCTGGAGGGTGCTCAAACTCTTGCTTCGACGCGGGCGAGACGGCGTGGAAGCGCACGCATCGAAAGCAAGCACCCAAGCCCTTCGCCTTGTTTCAGAACTAGCCAAACTTCGATGACGCGCCTGCACCGAACCGCTCGGGTTACTATCCCCTTAGAAAAGCGCTGTATCTTCGTCGCTCTGCGCTCAGGGCCAAAAGCGTGGGATTTCTGGGTCGTCTTTGCCGCACCAAGAGAACGACTTTACCAGCGCGCTGTCGAGTTCCGGGTTGTACTTATGGAAATGCCCAGCGTACCCCTGGTAGCCCAAGACGCATCCCAATGCCACCGTGGCCGATGACAAGAGAATGATTGCGCCGGTGGTCAGTTTCGGAACCGCTCGTCCCAAGCGACTGGCCCGGACCGCAAACGCGCCGAGCAATCCCAACAGCGCCAGGCCCGGCGTCACGTCGCTAAGGTAGCGCATGGTCGTCGCATAGACGCCGAGCGCTGTTAGCCCAGTGAATGAGGCAAGCGCCGCAAAAGACCCGAGGCACCACAGGTACACGCGGCAGTGGCGGAGACGCAGGTCGAGGGGGCGCGGCACCAGCAACACCGCGAAGCCGATGCACCAAGTAAGCGGCACCGCGCGCAGGAACCCGACTACCGGTTCATCCGCGTTGTAGTTCCCAGCCGGACGGACGATCCAAGCAGGGAATGCCTTATCCCATTCTATCCACCACCGTTGATATAGAAACGGGAACTGGCACGACGTGAAGAACGGCCGCAGAGCGTATGAGTATAGGTTCGGTAGGGTGAACCGAGGGTCGAACTTCTCCAACCGTGGATAACCGGAGAGTTGAAGCTTCAAGCCGAATTCAAGCGGGTCATCAAACCTGAGTTTGTTGTACAGCAGTAGGCTGACACCCACTGCCGCGACCGGCACTCCGAGCAAGAGAGCGTTAGTGAAAGCTTTGCGCCAGCGCAGTTGCCACCCCCAGCTCTCAATCACTGCGGTCGCAGCAATTAAGAATGCAACGGCAGGCAAGACCGTGACGCGTGATGCGGTGGCAAAGCCCCAACACGCTCCCGCCAGCACCAGTCGAGTGCGGCGTGCCTGACTCGTCCCGGCAAACCAGACCGCGTCGAAAGCGAAAAGCACTCCCGGTACGAGGAAGGCCTGGCCGGCGAGGATGGCCGACTGATAGGTCCCAGCCGTCGTGACGTTGTGTAGCATCGGATTCGCGAAGGCGAATGCCAGAATGCCGAAAATTAGCGCGATTCGCGGCGTCGCTCCGAACAAGCGCCGCCCCATGCGTTCGATGATTAGCGCGCCGCCCAAGGTCGTCAGGCAGGCGGAGAACAGCCCTATATAGGCATCCCCGATGGTCTTCTTGATACCAAGCAACGCTTTCGCAGCCGCCTGCACGAGCGCGGGCATGGGGCCCCAGTAGCAATAGTATCTGCCGCGAAAATAGCTGAGATCCAGCGCCCAATAACGACTGTTCACTCGATCGTACGGATCCGCGGCGCGCACCAGTTCCGGTGCGGGCTCGTGGCCCAAGTATAAGTGGCCGGCACGAAAAGCGTCTGCCTGCCAATCGAGATACGATCCATACACGGGCCATTCACGCAGACCGCCGGCCGAGACGAAATAGAAGTACACCACGAAAACGCCGAGCAGCACC
>Ga0164241_10004342_pt1 | contig 13806 bp, 10 predicted proteins | sample OricomyardsoilBY_FD_108780 | JGI IMG/M metagenome (GOLD analysis project Ga0164241, IMG submission 108780) | Backyard soil microbial communities from Emeryville, California, USA - Original compost - Back yard soil (BY) | ecosystem: Environmental > Terrestrial > Soil > Unclassified | place: USA...
GCTTCCGCGTGCTCAAAGAGACGGCCGGCATCTTGCTCGAGTCCGCCCCGCCGCACGTCGACGTGATGTCCGTCGAACGCACCATCCGAGGCACCCAGGGCGTCGCCGACGTCCACGACCTCCACGTCTGGCGCATCTCCGAACAGTTCGACTCCCTCACGGCTCACGTCACGCTCGCGCGCGGCGAGCACGGCACCGAAGTCTGCCGCCGCGTCGCCGACGCCCTCAAGTCCCAGCACGGCCTGAGCCACGTCACCATCCAGCCCGAAGCCCCGCCGCCCGACGCCGTCGTCACCGTCCGCTCGAGCCGCGACGGCCGCCCCCTCGTGCGAACCGGCTAAGCCCTGGGCGTCGGGAGCGCGCGACGGGCTCAGACGGGGACGTAGCCGAGCGCCTTCGCGCGGGCCTCGGCGGTGCCGAGCGGCTCGCTCTTGCGGTTCACGACCGGCAGCCGCTTGGCCCGCTCCGCGTTCACGTCGAGCCACGACTCGAGCTCCGCCGGTAGCGTTCCTTCGGCGTAAATCGCCTCCACCGGGCACGTCGGTACGCACGCGCCGCAGTCGATGCACACGTCCGGGTCGATGTAGAGCATCTCCGCGTCGCCGTGGAAGCAGTCGACCGGACACACGGCGACGCAGTCGGTGTAGCGACAGCCGCGGCAGGGGTCGGTGACGACGAAGGTCACGGGCGTCTCCTGCTGCGCGCCGAAGCGCTGCGTTCGGGGTCCGGTCCGCACGGCTTCATGCTGCGCGCCTCATGGGTCGCTATTTTGCTCCCTCGGCTGCTCGCGCGCCCGCGCCGCGGCCTTTTTTCCCGCGCGCGCTCGGCCCAGCGCCGGGCGCTTTTTTCGAAGGAAGGCGGCCTGCAAGCAACCGGAGCGCGTGGGGGGCCGATGGGGGCGCATCGGGCCTGTGGCGCATTCGTCATGGGACCCTTCGAAAGGGATGGTCATGCGTTGGTCGAAAGGGTTCACGAGGGTGTTGGCGGGGACTGGGCTTTGCGTCGCGGGCGCTCACGTCCTGGTCGGCTGCGGTAAGGATTTCAACGGCTGCGAGGCGACTCGCACCTGCGAGCGCGCAGGGGCAGCGGGCGGCGCCGGGGACGACGACGGCTCGTCGAAAGGGGCGAAGGCCGGCCAAGGCGGCAAGGGCGGAAGCTCGGCCATCGAAACGGGGGAGGGCGGCGCGGGCAATGGCGGCAAAGGCGGCTCGTGGAGCTCGACGGCAGGCGGGGGCGGTCGCGCGCCCGCGGACGGCGGAGCGGGTGAACGCGAGTCATCGGGCCAGGGAGGTCGGGCTGGCGGTGCGATCGCGAGCGAAGCCGGTGCGGGCGGAAGCGAACCGGAAGGCGCGAGCGGCGCTGGTGGCGAGGGCGCGACACCGCCCACGACGGACGAGGAAGCGCCGCATATCGTCGCAAGCTCGCCCGCGAACGGCGACCATGGCGTGCGCTCCGACGCGGAAATCCGCGTCAAATTCAGCGAGCGCATGGATAACGAGTCCGTGGAGGCGGCCTTCCGTTCAGACACCCTGCCGGCCGTGAAGCTGCTCTGGGACAACGACAGCACGGAGCTCGTGATCCAGCCGACGGAGCCGCTCGCGTATGCCGACGGCAGCGACCCCGGCGCCACGGCGAAGTTCTACTCGTTCACGATAGCCGGCAGCGCGCGGGACGTTGCCGGCAATGCGATGGGCGACGAGCGCACGTTCGTGTTCACGACCGTCCGCCACCTCAAGCATCGGCTCACCATTCCGACGAAGTGGGCGCGCAAGCTCTCGCATCCTGCGGACGGCAGCGCCGACTCCCAAGCACTCGGTTGTACGTCACCGGACTCGGTATTGAGCGCTGGCGACGCCGAGGACGACACGGCGCTTGCATTCGTCGTGGCGTTCGACCTCGGGGCGCTGCCGCGTGGCGTGCTCGAGTGGGGAAGGGCAACGCTCGACGGTTCGGAGCTCGGAGGAACCGAAACCAACCCGTACTCCCGGCTTGGTGCGCTCGAAGGCTACGTCGTGTCCACACCGCTCACGGACATCCTGTGGAACGTCCCCACGACGGGCGAGCTCGGGCTGCTCGCGGAGTACAAGTCTCAGGTTCACTTCGAGAAAAATGTCCTCGATTTCGTGCCCGCGGCGTACGAAGCCGGCACGCCGCTGACCTTCCTGGTCCGCTTCGAGAACGCCACGGACGACAATGGCGACGAGGCTTTGGCTTCGATTCGCTGCAAAGACGTCGGGCTCGAGCTCGAGTATTGGGCGCCTTGAAAGACTCACCGGCGGCGGCGAGCGCTGACGCGCTGCCGCCGCCGAGCGTCACGTCAGCGACCCGAGGTGCCGCCGGTCGTGCCGGTGGTGCCGCCGGTCGTGCCGCGACCGCTATGCCCGCTCGTGCCGCCGCTACCGCTCGTGCCGCCCCGCGTGCCGCCCGTGCCCGTGGTTCCGCCCGTGGTCATGGCGCCCGTGGTTCCGCCGGTCGTGCCGGTGGTTCCGCCAGTGGTGCCCGTCGTCCCGCCGGTGGTGCCCGTGGTTCCGCCCGTTGTCATAGCGCCCGCGGTTCCGCCGGTCGTGCCGGTGGTTCCGCCGGTCGTGCCGGTGGTTCCACCGGTTGTCATCGTGCCCGTGGTTCCGCCGGTCGTGCCGGTGGCTCCACCGGTTGTCATCGTGCCCGTGGTTCCGCCGGTCGTGCCGGTGGTTCCACCGGTGGTGTCCGTCGGCGTGGACGCGTCGTTCTCGTTGTTCATGCCGCCGTTGCGGTCGCACCCCGTGGCAGTGACGGCCGCAAGGACCCCCACCACGCAGCCAGTCAGCAGCGCATGCCGCTGGCCGTGGACCCGCGTCTTCCGACGTTCAACCTTGAAATCCGACATGATTCATCTCCTTTTCACTCGTGAATGTGCGCAAAAACTGGGGCGGCAGCGCCGCCGACCGCCCCGCCAAACGCTCCACGTGCGGCGCGCCGTCGCGCTCGCGCTCGAGTAGGTGCACGGCCGCCCACGGAAAATCGTCCAGACCAATGCCCCGAGTGCGGTGATGCATGAGCCAGCCGCCGAGCGGGCAGGTCGCAACGCAATCCAGGTGGTGGATGCGCACGCTTCGGCTCCGGGTGGGGCGGGCGCGGCCGCCCCGGCGAGGCGCTTCACGGCGAGGCCGGACCTCGTGGACGCGCCACCGGTCGAGGTCTGTTCGAATCGGATGGTCGCCACGAGCATTCCGCGCTTCGAGCGCGCCCTAGTGGCGAGCTCGCGCGTCGGTGTCGCAGCTTCCGTGCCTCCGCCGTGCGTGAAATCACGCAGCGGCAGTCGCGTGGCGCTCCGCTACGGTGCGGTCTTGAACCCGTACAGCGCGGACTGCGTGAAGCTGCCGTCGCTGCGGGACGGGCCTTTGGGACGGTCCGCGTCGAGCGAGAACTCGTCGAGGTAGCCGTCCGAGCCCGTCATGGCGTCCGTGCTCTCGAACCGGCCGTGCGTCTCGACGAGCCAGGTGTGCCACTCGTCCGGCATGAGCGTGAACCCACCCTGCACGACGGGAACGTCGGCGAGAGTGAACGTCTTCTTCGCGGTGACGATGTACATGCCCTGGCGGAAATATTGGTCCTCGATGTGCACGAGGTAACCTGAGTTCTCGCTGTCGCCGCCGTTGAAGACGAACTTCGTGGCGGCGCCCACGTTTTGGCTTCCCATCGCGGGGGTCGCGGGCGTCGCGATGGGCGGGATTTCCAGATCGACCGCCGTATCGTCGACGGCTCGGCCGTCGCGGTGGGCGATGGCCAAGGTGCCCGCGTTGATGTCCTCTTCGGCCGCGGCGATCGTGATGCTGGAGTTCGCGAGCTGAGGAACGAGGTAGCTGTAGGGTGCGACGCTCGTGTCGACCTCGTCCACGACGGGCAGCACGGCGCCGCTCGTGAAGCGGACGTACACGGAGTTCGTGCGGCCCACGCCCGTGTTCTCAATCACGCTGCCGGTGATCGTGCCCGTGTCGAGATCTTGAGCGGCGAGGTCGATCTCCACGTCGTGGCCGGCGTCGCCATCGGTCACCGCGATGACTTCGCTGTGATACGCCGTGTACGCCGTGGGTAGCTCGCCCGTGCGTTCGAAGAACAGGCTGTGGAGCGACCACTCGTTCGCGGCGGGCCCTTGCCAGCTCGGCATGACATAAATCCCGTTGGCGGCTGAGCTCGAGACGCGCGAGCCGCTGTCGCTGCCGAACGCCACGAGCCAGCGGCTGTCGTCGGTGAAGGTGCCGTTCTTCTGCAGGACCTCGAACGTGGACTCACGGTCGTTCAACCCCTGATAGACCTGAAGCGTCGGATCACGGCGCGTCAGACCCTGGAAGACCCAGCCGTAGTTCGACGCCGGGTTGTCCCGATGCACGATGAAACTCACGTCGTATTCGCTCGCGACGTCTTCGACAGTAAACTCTCCGTTTTTGTCGGTGACCGTCTGCACGTCCCCGATCGCAACCGGAAGGTTTGGCAGGGGATGCCGCCAAAAATCCATGATGGTGCCGTGCACCGTCGGATCGGACGGATTGCCCATGCCGCCGTCGCCGGCGGGGCCCGAACCGTCGCCCGCCGCTCCCGAGCCGCCCTTGCCGCCCGTCGTGCCGGCGCTGCCGCCCGTGGCTGTCCCTGCCGAGCCGCCGGCACCGCCCGTGACCCCTGCGGAGCCGCCCTTCGCGCCCCCTGCACCCCCCGAACCGCCCTTGCCGCCCGCGCCGGCCGCGCCGCCCGCGCCGTTCCGCCCGCCGGGCGTGCCCGCGCTGCCGCCGTTCGCGCCCGCGCTGCCGCCGCTCGTGCCCTTGCCGGCTTGGGCGCTGCCTGCCGCGCCGTCGCGCGCCTCGGTGCTCAGATCCTCGATGCCGAGTAGGGACGAGCAGCCTGCGAGGAGCGCGCCGAGTCCGACGAGCCCCGCCCGCGAGCGCGCGCTGCCGGCGCGCAAGTTCCACGCGGACATCAGAAGCGCCCCCGCGCGAAGACCGATCCGGGTCCGACGCCGATGGCCGTCTCCTTCTTGCCCGAGCCCGCCGTCACGAACAGCACCACGCCCGTCGCGAGTGCGACGCCGCCCGCGATGAACGCCACCGTCGAGATGGTGGCTTTCGTGCGCGCCGATTCCTGCTTGTCGAGCCCTTCTTGCGTGCATGCGTACGGGTAGTCCTGGCATTGATCCTTCGCGTCTTTCCAGGTGGAGGAAGCGCTCAGGCCGAAAAAGGTGCCGAGTCCGAGGCCGACGACGCCGAGCGCGCCGACCGTGATGGCGACGGGACGTCGCGCCGACGATTGCTGCTCGCCCGGCTGATCGGCGGGCGCTCCGGTGCTCGCGGCGGCAGCGGCTGCGCCGCCGTCGGCTTCGAGCTGGGGGATGTCGACGACCACCTGCGCGGAGTCTTTGCCGACCTCGACCTTCGTCGACCAAGGTTTCTGTCCGGGCCCCGACGCCGTGACCTCGTGCGTGCCGGGATCGACGGGGATGGGTGTGCTCAGCTCGGCCGCGTCGACCGACACGCCGTCGCGCCGCACGTCGAGCGCCGCGCCCCCGCTGTCTCCGCCCATCGCGCGGATCGTGAGCGTCGAGAGCCGAGACTCGAGCGCCTTCGAGCGCTCGCTCGCGAGCGTCTCGCGCTCGCTCGAGCCGGCGGCACGCGCGAGCGGAATGGCTTCACGGTATTGAGCCCACGCGCTCGCCGTCTTGCCGATCTTCTCGTAGCAATCGGCGAGGTTCAACAACGTGCCGAGCCCCGGATCGAGCTTCTGACTGGCCTCGAACTTCGGGCACGCTTCCGCGTAGTTCCCGGCCCCTGCGAGCCGCCGCCCCTCGACGAAGAGCGCCTCCGCCGCGGCCTTGTTCGACGAGCCCGTCTCCGCCCGCGCGGGCGCGGCCAGCAGAACCACCAGAAGTCCCAAAACGAACAGAGCAGTCCACCTCACCCAAGCTTCGGTATCGCAACCCGAGCGCGCTGACAAGCCTCGGCCCCCGTGCACCCAGGTTTCGAGCAGCGAGCATGGTACGCTCGCGCCCTCATGTTCGCTTTCCGTCCGTGTTCCTTCGATGGCGCGCTGGCCGGCGCGCGGCGCCGAATCATCGCGTTACTCGCGGCCTCGTTCATCCTGGCTTCGGCGGCGACCGCCAGCGCGGCGGGCCGCACGATCCACGCGGAGCCGATGGCGGGCGAAAAGATCCGCATCGACGGCGATCTGCGCGAATGGCCCGCGAAAATGACCGACCTCGCGGAGACGGTGCAGGGCTCCGCGAGCGGCGGCGAACCGAAGGCCGGCGTCGTGCTCGGCTACGACGACACCTCGCTTTATTGCGTGCTCCGCGTCACCGACAAGAAGCTCGTGCGGAGCGCCGGCGGGGGCTCGAGCGACGATCACGCGACCGTGTATCTGGCGTTTCCACGCGGGCAGACCTACGAAATCGGCCTCTTTCCTGGCGATCCCGGCAAGAGCCCCGGTCTCGTGAAGGTGAAGGGCAGCGCGCTCGCGAGCGCCAAGCTCGTCGAGGCCCCGACTCCGAAGGGTTACGACATCGAAGCGGCCATTCCGTGGAGCGCGTTCCCCGAAGCCGCGCGCACGCGCGTGGGCTTGCGAGCGGCCGTGCGGCTGACGGACGCCGATGGACCCGGCTCGGTGAAGGCCGTGATCGCCACGTCGGCTGCCGTTGCGGGTAAGGCGCTGCCGCCGCTTCCGCTGTCGGCGGAAGAGGGTCTCGACGAGTACCTGACGAAGGAGAAGGGGCTCGGCTCGAACCCGCAGCGCGAAGCCTACGGCAACGTGAGCGGTGACGGGATGCTCGAGCGCGTGGCGGTGTTCGGCCCGTTCATCGCCATCGTCGGTCCCGGCTTTCGCGGAGGTAAGGAGTTTTACGTCGGCGAGCTCGGCGTCGGCGACGCGTCGATGGTGACGCGCCTCGAGCTCACCGATTTCGACGGCGACGGCCACGACGAAATCGTCGTCCAGAAGCGTTTCGGCGACAAAGACCACTACCGCGAGGTGCTCACGGTCACGAAGGTGGGTCGCGACGATCAGCCCTTTCAGGCGTTCGCGCACGAGGTGGGCATCAAGACGAAAGACGGCTTCGTCGCGAACAAGGTCTCGATTCACGGCGGCACCATCGAAATCGCGCAGGGCGACGCCGACGGCTTCGATCCCGGCGCATACGACGAGCCGACCCCGTCCGACATGGGCTCGACGCTTCTCCCGTGGGAATCGGTGAAGTCCAAGTCGTTCAAGTGGCAGGGCGACGGCATCAAGCCCGCGGGGCAGGCGAGCTGGACGCCGAAGGTCACGGCTCAAAAGGGCGGACCGGCTCCGAAGCAGAAGGTCGACGGCCCCGCACGGCCGCCGCCGCCCCGCCCACCGAGCTCGGACGAGCTCCTCGACCGCGTGTACGCGCTCTACAAGAAGGATCGCGCGACCGGCAACGCCAAGCCGCGCTTCGACTTCGTGACGGACGTCGCGGGCGACACCGGCCCTGAGCGCGTGCTCGTGCACGATCGCGATCTCGTCATCTTCGGCAAGGGCTTCCGCGCGGGCACGAGCTACGCGTTCATCACGGTCGGTGTCGCCGACGGCAAGGACATCGTCGACGCGACGGCACGCGACCTCACGGGCGACGGCAAGGCCGAAGTCATCGTGCGCGGCGTGCTCCACGCCAAGGCGAGCAAGGGCCTTGGCGGCGGCACCGTCGACCGCTACGCGGTGTTCGTCTACGGCATCCAGGGCGACGCGCTCGTGCGCATCTTCGCCGCGGAAACGGGCCGGGCCGTCGAGAAGGACCGCGTGCTCGGCACGGTCGCGTTCGAGCGAAACGACAAAGGCGCCACGCGCATCGAGCTGCGCCCCGGGCGCGCCGTCGGCTGGAGCGAAAAGACGTATCCGTTCCCCGAGGACACGACCACCGCCGGCGGCCTCGAGCCGCTCGTGCTGCCGTGGAGCAGCACGAGCGCCCGTCGCTACAAGTTCGACGGCAAGGCGTACGTCGCCGAGTAGGGCACGCCCCCGTGCAGCGCTCCGTTCGTCGCTCGGGCGCCGCCGTTGCGGCGGCTTTCGGCGCGGCGCTGTGCACCCGAGCCGCGTTCGCGCACGAGCCTTTCTCGGTGACGACGGAGGCCCGCGCGCTCCACGACGCGCTCACCCTGCACGTCACGATGGCGGGGCGCACGGCGACGCTCGCGTGCCCCGGCGCTGCAGGCGAGCCTCACCGACTCACGCCGGAAGACGTCGCTCGCTTCCGTGGACCGCTCGAACGGTGCGCGCGCGGCCTCTACGTCGTGACGAGCGCTGGGCGGCGGCTCGAGTCACGCGCGGCCACGGTTTCGCTCAGCGCCGAAGGCGACTTCGAAGCGCGCATCATCTATCCACCCGCCGCTCCTGGGCCCCTCTCCATCGAAGCGGTGCACCTCTCGCGGCTGCCGGACGCCATGTACGGCGCCGAGCTCACCGTGACCGGTGAACGCGTCTTCCTCGGACAAGCGCTGCTTCGCGCGAGCGCGCCGTCGCTCGGCGTGCGCGTTCCAGCTGCCGGCGCGACGGCGAGCAAGGCCGTGGCGACCCTGCCGTCGTTCGGTAGGTCCGTGCTTCTCGGCGTCGAACACCTGCACGGCTACGAGCACCTAGCGTTCCTCGTCGGGCTCTGCGCCGTGAGCCGAAAGCTGACGGGCGTGCTTGCCGTCATGACGGCGTTCATGGTCGCTCATGGCATCGCGCTCGCCGGCTCGGCGCTCGGGGCGTTCGTGCTCCCCGCACGGATCGTCGAACCGCTCATCGCGCTCACCATCGTGCTCGTGGCGGCGGAGAACCTCTGGCATCCGAACGACAGTCGCGGGCGCGCGGTGCTCGCCGTCGCATTCGGGCTCGTGCACGGATTTGGGTTTGCCGGCTCCCTCGCCTCGCTCGGACTCGTCCCGTCGGAAGCGCCGCTCGGCTGGCCCCTTTTGGGGTTCGACCTGGGCATCGGGTTCGGCCAAGTGGCTGCCGCCGCGCTCCTCGTGCCGGTGTTCTTGCGCCTGCGCCGGCTCCCCGCGATCGAACGGCATGGCCCACCGGCCATTTCACTCGGCGTCGGCGCGGTCGGGGTCTTCTGGGCGCTCACCCGCTAGACGCGCCGCGCGCGCGACCACGACTGCCGCGCCGTGGCCCGGACTTTCGCCCGAGCTCGCGCAGGATGAGCTGACAGGTTGCCGCGTGGCGAGATGGCTCGACCGAGGCAACAAGCCACGCACTTCGCAGTTCGCCATCGATGGCATGCCGCTGCGAATCAGGCCGAATTATCAGCGCGATCGGCCGAGACGTGGCGCTGAGGTCGGTACGAGAGGGCATAGCGGGGCAAATTGGGTGAGCACGGCGCGTGCCATTCCTGCCAGGGCGTGAGTTTTTTGCGTAGAAACCCGCACCGGCTCTTGGCGCGGGAATTGCGTCGGCGGTACGCTACCAAGTGTTTCTTCCGCGGCGCGCACCACCGCAGCGGCGGTCGTGATCGATGCCTACCCCCCACTCCAGCAGCGCGCCTTCCGCCGGGGGAAAAGCTTTGTCTCCCCAGGACTACCAGCGGCTCGTCGATAGCGTCGTGGAGGACGCTGTCTACATGCTCGACACCGAGGGGAGCGTGGTGACTTGGAGCCGCGGCGCCGAGAGAGTTGCCGGCTACGCGCCCGCGGAGATCATCGGCCAGCACTGCGCGCGATTTTACGCGCCTGCGGACGTTGCCGCGGGCCAGCCGGCCCGCGACCTCGAGGTCGCTAAGGCCAATGGTCGTCTCGAGAGGGAGGGTTGGCGAGTGCGCAGGGACGGCTCGCTCTTCTGGGCGAGCGTCGTCACCACTGCGCTCCGCGACGAGCAGGGCGCGCTCTGCGGGTTCGGAAAGGTCACGCGCGACCTCACCCCGCGCCGCGAAGCCGAGCAGGCGCTGCTCCAATCCGAGCAACGTTTTCACGACCTGGTCGATTCGGTCATCGACTACGCGATCTTCAGCCTCGACTCCGCCGGGTACGTCGCGACCTGGAACGTCGGCGCTCGACGCCTGAAGGGCTACGAGGTGACCGAGATCATCGGTCAGCATTTCTCGGTGTTTTATACGCCGGAGGATCGGGCGGCCGGCAAGCCCGAGCGCGTGCTCGAGGGCGCTCGCCGCGAGGGCCGCTTCGAGGACGAAGGCTGGCGCCTGCGCAAAGACGGCACGCGTTTTTGGGCGAACGTGATCGTGACTCCGCTCCGTGACGACAAAGGGGGGATTGTCGGGTTCGCCAAAGTCACGCGTGATTTGACCGAACGCCGCAAAGGCGAGGAAGAGCTCGCGCGTTCCGAGGAACGATTTCGTCTGCTGATCGACAACATTGGCGACTACGCCGTGTACCTGCTCGATCCGGACGGCCACGTGTCCACCTGGAACCGCGGCGCCGAGCGCTTCAAGGGCTACAATGCCGCCGACATCGTCGGCCGCCACTTCTCGGCGTTCTTTCCGCCGGAGGACGTCCTGAACGGCAAGCCCGAGCATGAGCTCGAGAATGCTCGGAAGTTCGGGCGCTTCGAGGACGAGGGTTACCGCGTGCGCCGCGACGGGACGCGCTTCTGGGCGCACGCGATCCTCACCGCGTTGCGAGACGGCGACGGGAAGCTCCTCGGCTTCGCCAAGATCACGCGCGACCTCACGGCGCGGCGGGCCGCCGAGCAGCAAGAGCTCGCGCTCGTGCACGAGCAGGCGGCGCGGGCCGCTGCCGAGCGGGCGCAGGCGCAGATTCGCGCGAGCGAGGAGCAGTACCGCTCACTCAGCGAACGGCTCGAGATCGTGTTCGAGGGCGTCGCGGACGGCATTCTCGCGCAGGACAAAAGCGGCCGCATCGTATTCGCCAACACGGCGGCCGCCCGCTTCTTCGGCTTCGGCTCGCGCGAGGCACTGTTGGCCTCCGCGCCCGACGCCGTGGGCGCGAGCTACGACTTCTTCGACGACGCCGGCCGGCTATTGGGGCGTGATCGCTTCCCCGGTGCCCTCGTGCTCGCCGGTGCCACGGCGCACAGCGCGATGCTGCAGGTGCGAGAGCGCTCGACGGGGCGCGAGCAGTGGCTGTTCGTGCGCGGGAGCAGCGTGAGCAGCGAAAGCACCGACGGGGAGCTCACGATCACGATCTGGCACGACGTCTCCGCGGAGCGACGGCAGGAGCGCCAGTCGCTTTACCTGTCGGAAGCCACGACGGCCCTCAGCGCGTCGCTCGAACGAGAAGAGATGTTGGGGGCGCTCGCGCACCGGCTCGTGCCGAGCCTCGCGGATTGGTGCACGATCGCGCTCGTCGAGGACGGCGTATTGAGGTCCCTCGCCGCGGTTCACACCGACCCCACGAAGGACGAGCTCGTCGCGCGTTTCGCGCGTGATTTCGCGCTCGAGACGGCCGCTGACCGCGGCCCCGGACGCGTCGTGCAGTCGGGGAGCTCGGAGCTCGTGAATGACCTTGCGCGCTCGTCACTCGAGTCGCTCGTCAGCGCGCCCGACGGGCTCGCCGCGCTGCGCGCGCTCGGCGCGAGCGCGTTCTTGAGCGCGCCCATTCCGGTGCGTGGCAGCGTCCTCGGCGTCATCTCGCTGTTCGCGGCGGAGCCGGGGCGCAGCTACGACACGCTCCACGCCGCGCTCGTCGAGGAGATCGGGCGTCGAGTAGGCGTCGCGCTCGAGAACGCGCACCTGTACGCGGAGGCGCAGCGCGCGGCCCGAGCGGCCGAGGAGGCCAACCGCGCCAAGGACGAGTTCCTCGCCACGGTGTCGCACGAGCTTCGCACGCCGCTCAGCGCCATCCTCGGCTGGTCGCGGCTCCTGAAGGACCGCGTGACGGACCGCGCGCTCCTCAAGCCGCTCGAAGTCATCCATCGCAACGCCGAAGCGCAGGTGCGCATCATCGACGACATTCTGGACGTGTCGCGCGTCATCACCGGCAAATTCCAGATCGATCCGAAGCCGATGGATTTGGTCGCCGTGGCGCGCGACGCCGTCGAGGTCGTGCGCCCGTCGGCCGTCGCGAAGAGCATCACGCTCGAGTTCAATCCCGAGGCCGAATACTGCCTGCTCGTCGGGGATCCGGACCGGTTGCAGCAGGTCATCTGGAACATGCTCTCGAACGCCGTGAAATTCACGCCGTCCAAGGGCAAAGTGGTGCTCACGGTCGGTCACGACGGCCAGGAGGTCGTGCTGTCGGTCGCGGACACGGGGATGGGGCTAGAACCGAGCTTTTTGCCGTTCGTCTTCGATCGTTTCAAGCAGGCCGATCCGTCGACGACGCGGCGCGTGGGCGGGCTCGGCCTTGGGCTCGCCCTCGTCCGCCACATCATGGAGCTTCACGGGGGGCGTGCCGAGGTAGCGAGCCCCGGACCCGGGCAAGGCGCGACGTTCACGGTACGGTTACCGCTCCGCGCCGTTTCCGGGGTCCGCCCCACGTCGTCGCCGCCTCCCGCGGAGCCGGCGCGGGTCGTGGAGCCCGGGCTCTTGAAGCATTTGCGGGTGCTCGTGGTCGAGGACGAGCTGGACGCCCGCGAGCTCATTGCTGCGGTGCTCAGCGGAGCCGGCGCTGACGTGCGCACCGTCGGGTCCGCCCGCGAGGGCTACGACACTCTGCGGAGTGGTTTCCACCCGGACGTGCTCCTCAGCGATATCGGCATGCCGGGCGAAGACGGCTTCGCGTTCATCCGACGAGTGCGCGCTTTGCCGCCGGACGAGGGCGGCACCGTCCCGGCCCTGGCGCTGACGGCGTTTGCGCGCGACGAGGACCGCGCTCGGGCCGTCGCGACCGGTTTTCAGGCTCACCTCGGCAAGCCGGTGAGCCCGGAGCACTTGTGCGAAGCCGTCGCGAAGCTTGCCCTGCGTCCTTGACGTGGACGCCGCCGGAACGAATATCCGAGCGCTAGCGGGGCAAGTTGACGCTGCGGCTCCCGCGTTTCGGGGCGTCTCGGCCCTTGTCGTTGCGAAGTCTCGGAGTACAAAAGCAGACGCGAGGTTGTGTAAGCAAAATGGCGCAGGTGAACCAGCAGAGCTCGAGTATCCGCGGGACCAAGGTGCTCGTGGTGGACGACGATCAAGACGCAGCCGAGCTCCTCGCCGAGGCGCTCGCGCTGCTCGACTGCGAGACGCAGGTGGCGCTCGACGGCGAACGCGCGCTGGCCATGGCGCGCACCTTTCGTCCGAAAGTGGCGTTCCTCGATCTCGAGCTTCCCGTCATCGACGGTCGCGAGGTCGCGGCCCGCTTGCGCGCCGACCCCGCGATGGCCGGTCTGAGGCTCATCGCGCTCACCGGCTACGCGCCCCCCTCCGATCCGGTGCGGTCGGCGTTCGACCAGTACGTGGTGAAGCCGCTGGACATCGGGCGGCTGTCGGAGCTCCTCGGCCAAACCGCGACGGACCGGCCTTCGCCCGTGCCGTAGCTCCGGCGGCTCAGCCGTACGCGGCGCGGGCCAGCCGGCCCTGCGACAGGCTCCGCTCGTAGTCTTCCTGCGCATCGCGGAGCGCTTGCAGTCCGGCGATGTGCGGCACGCGTTCGAGCGACCCGGACTCGGGGTAAAGCTCCCACAGGCCGAGCTGAGCCCAGCAGTCTTGAGCATGCCACTCCGGCATGCCCAGGATGGGATACAGGCAGATGCCGAGTAGGTCGCTTTTGCGGCGGAGAAGGGAGCGCGCCGTCTCCTTCAGCCCGCCGATCCACGCGGCGCGCTCGGGGCCGCAGGCGGCGGTCTCCGAGATCAGGAACGGTCGGTCATAGCGCCGTTCGACGCGACGGCAGAGGTCGGCAAGGCTCACCCGTCGCGTGTCGGTGAGCGCGAGCGGCTCCTCCGGAC
>Ga0164241_10004343_pt1 | contig 13801 bp, 10 predicted proteins | sample OricomyardsoilBY_FD_108780 | JGI IMG/M metagenome (GOLD analysis project Ga0164241, IMG submission 108780) | Backyard soil microbial communities from Emeryville, California, USA - Original compost - Back yard soil (BY) | ecosystem: Environmental > Terrestrial > Soil > Unclassified | place: USA...
ACCCGAATCGGATTTTGTCTCCAAAAAGAAAGAATGCTCGTGGCATTTGGCAGATGACTGTGGTTATAACTGGTAAATGTCATCGCCGGAATATCTGCTCCGGCTTTATTATTTAATAATTGCAGGTAAGCTAAAAGGAGCGTGCAGGCCAACAAGCCAAACAGCGCAACAGGCAGAATTCGTTTCATTTTTATCAGTTAAATTTTTAAGGAGCGGGTTGTTACAAGTCGAAATATTTTCGCATCGTTGACGGTTTTTAAAAGTATAAAATTTTGCCGGGCAGCATAATTTTACTATTGAATTTTGGGGAAACTCCAGTAAATTTAATACTTTAAATAATATGAAACGATTTCAGAACCAGGTTGCGCTTATCTCCGGGGGCGCAGACGGACTAGGAAAAGGAATAGCCAGGCGAATAGCCATGGAGGGAGGTACTGTTGTACTTTTTGATATAAATAAAAATTTGTTAGACGCTACAGTTAGGGAATTAAGACAGTACGGAAATAGCGTGAATGGCTCAGTAGTAGATATTTCTTCGGAAAGTGAAGTCAGGCAGGCAATTGACGAGGTAGTAACTAAATATGGCAAGCTGGATATTATGGTCAATTGTGCAGGAATTGTCGGACCTACCAATACAAAAATTACAGACTATAAGACAGAGGATTATGATAAAGTATACAGTATAAATCTGAAAGGAACTTTTTTGATGACAAAGTATGCTATCAAGGCAATGGAACCCAATAATTACGGACGTATCTTACTATTGGCATCCATTGCGGGTAAAGAGGGAAATCCTTTTATGGTCGGATATTCTTCTATGAAAGCCGGAGTTATCGGGCTTGTGAAAGGGATCGGCAAAGAATATGCAGAAACAGGGATCACTGTGAACGGACTGGCGCCTGCCGTTATTAAAACGGCCATGAACGATAATACGAATCCTGAACAATTAACCTATATGACATCTAAAATACCTATGAAACGCCTTGGTACAGTTGAAGAAGTAGCCGCTATTGCTGCATGGATTGTATCAAAAGAATCCAGCTTTACCACGGGGTTTATATTTGATATCTCAGGAGGAAGAGCGACGTATTAATTCGATTAATAAATACAGTTATGCAAAAAAAGGTTGTGGTATTAGGTGGCTCTTCAGGAATTGGAAAAGCCATTGCAGAACGATTTGCAAAGGAAGGGTGGCAGGTACTTATAGCGGCTCCTCGTTTGGTACAATGTATTGAAGTTACAGAAAGTTTAAAAGGCAAAAATCATCTTGCTTGTGAGTTAGATATTCGTAACGATGAACAACTTGAGGCGCTGCAACATACCGTTGAAAATAAATTTGGTGATTTCGATGTGATGATAAATAGCATAGGTATATCAGAAAAGAATCCTGTTATTGATGGAGATTTTTCGGCCTGGGATAATTCTATACAAGTAATGTTATATGGCACCGTGAAAGCTTGTCGCAAGCTCGTGCCATTAATAAAAAATAATGGTCGTATTATTCACATTACTTCCATACATTATGGCAGAGTAGCGGAAGGAAGTTCTGCTTATGGCGTAGCAAAGGCTGCTATTACTCAATTTACGCGTTCGCTGGCTTTGGAATTGGCTCCCGGAAATATCCTCGCGAATGCGATAGCACCCGGATTTGTGGACACGCCGATGTCAATTAAGGAAGACGGTAAAAATGAATTAAAATCAGATTGGTTTAAAGACAATTATATTAACTCAGGGCGCCTACCTTTAAAAAGAGCGGCAACTCCGGAAGAAGTTGCCGGAGTTGCCTGGTTTCTTGCGGGGCCTGACGCATCTTATATCACTGGCTCTGTAATTGTTGTTGATGGTGGATTAACCATAACATTTTAGTCCACGTTGCATCTAATTTTCAAAGAAGCGTTGGCACAAAGAAAAGCGATGAAAGAGCGCCCGCGGGATGAGCGCCTGATTGGTGTTTTTTGTGCGAGGGTTTGACTTGCTGTGATGAAGCAGGCAACACAAAGACTATGCGAAAGAACGTTTGTGGTTCTATATTTATCCTTGAAATTTTTTGAAGATTATTTCTTGGATTTGTTCTGAATAAGCTTTGGAAGGAGCAAGGAAAATTATTGATAAAGGATCGTTTATTCTATCATCAATTACGAAAAGCACTTTTTTGTAAAGAAGTAATAGCTGTATACAACACGCCGGCCGAGCCTCTGAAATTGGCTGATCCGGTGGGTTTACCATCAACCGTGTACCATTCGTAGAACCCGTTGTTGCTGATTACCCTGTCAATCATTGGTTTGATTTCCTGGTAGGCTTCCCTGATAAATCCATATCGCACCAGTTGCGTTATCATCCGTGCACCAAACCAGGTCCAGTCGCCGCCATTTTGATAACCAAACGGAGACATTCCTTTGTTTTTAAAAAAGTTTTGGGGATAAGGTGGATAAACCGTTAATCCGATAGACATCGCGCCTGAAGATTTTACATCCCGTAGCATTTGTTCATTAACTGCTTGTATTTCTTTTTTGTTCAACAAGCCGGCTTCAATGGCTACGGCCGTACCTCCATGATAATTTATTTTATTCTCATCGAAAGATGCTGGAAAGGGAGAGCCATTTAAATAAATATGCGGAATGAATTTTTGGTGCTTATCATCCCAAAGATACCTTCTTATGTTTTTGCGAATTTTCTCTCTTTCGGGTATCCATTTATTTTGACCTGGAAATAATTCAATATAATTATTCAGCGCTATAACCAACATGGCATTATCGTAAATATCAATGGCCGGGTGACTGCTTGAATCCATCACGACTCCCCAGGGCGTTTCAGGTTGTACATCGCCCCAATCCACTGTGGTAGCGCCATAGATGAGACCGTACCTGATTGAATAACGTTTGTCCATTAAAAATTGCAAAGCGTCTGACATGCGGGATTGCACTGATTTCCCATCAATATTTTCCGAAAGAAATTCGCTGTCGTTTGTGGCTTCTACATATTTATAAACGGCTTGTATCAATGATGTTTCCTGGTCGGTTTCCACCGTGTTTTTATGACCGGCAAAATCAGGTGCATTTTTACTGTAAATGTAATCGTAGCCGACATCGGCTTTTTTCCTTGGTATATATCCGTCAACAATGTTTCCATCATCGCCCTGCATTTGAAAAAATACCCTAAGCCTGTCTTTTATTGAATCCCGCGGCATCACTTTGCATGAAAGCTGTATGAAAGTATTGAAGTCCCTTATCCAGACTTCTCCATAACCGCTTCCGGCATTGAAACCAGTCTTAATCAGATCTGCTGCCATTGCTTTAACCCTTTCCAGCGAAGTGTCGTTTTGAATATCGCTGGCTATTTGTTTTGTTGACCGGGCATTGAGTTTATCTTTCCATATCGGGGAAAGAAATAAAAAGAACATTAATAAAATCTTTGAACGCATACGCTTTTGTTTAGATAAAGTCGTTTAAATTCAATCCGCTTTTTCCTATCAATCTTCTTTCTAAAAGACAGTAAACGAAGAAAATCCGTGAATTTTTATTTAACTGAGAAAAGAAGAAATCGAAAATGTTCTTTAATTCAATTACATTTTGCTAAAGGTAAATCATTTTAAAAATCTATAAATTTTTATAACTTTAAAGTTATATTTGTCTGAGCTATCTAAAACTTTCCTGTTATGAAATTTTCTGAATTATATAAAAAACTTGAAAGGGCAGGATGGCAAATAGAAAGAACCAAAAAGCATCATATTTATATTCATCCGGAAAAAAAAGGAATAAAAATTCCCGTTGGAAAACATGCTGCACATGAAGTGCCAACTGGAACATTGAAATCTATTTTAAAACAAGCAGGGCTGTAGCCTTATTTAAAAAAAATTATTATGAAACAAAAGCAGGTAACTGCCATTATAGAAGCATCAAAAACTGGCTTTGGTGTTTATTCAGACGGCTTACCGGGAATTACCGGTTATGGAAAATCAATTGACGAAGCTAAAGCCGATATGCAATCGGCTATTGAAGAAGTATTAGAGGCTTACGATGAGGATGGAACTGAGCCGATGAAAGAACTGAATAACGGGAATATTGAATTCATTTACAAATATGATATAGAAAGTTTATTTAAACATTTCGGGATGTTGGATGCAACTAATTTTGCGAGAAAAATAGGCATCAACCCATCACTACTGAGGCAGTATAAAACCGGTATTACTTTGGCTGGTCCAAAACAAAAAGAAAAAATTGAAAAGGGATTACATTCATTGGGACGAGAACTTTTAAATGTGAAGCTTTAGCTGTAGGAAACATTCTGGTGGAGTATTTAAAGGTGTTCGAAAATTTACGACCACCTTATTTTTTTTCTTTAAACGCTTATTAGACAGCTCCGAAAAGTTCATTTTAAAAAACTCAATTAAAATCTTCACACCAGTAAATCAACAAATAACTTAAAAAATCATTTTACCATTTAAAAAGAAATATTTCTAAAAATGATCTTACCGGTTTTGAGAATGAACCAACCCCCATTTCTCATTTGCTTTCGGCCCCATTTCTAAAATCAATTCGCCTCCTTTTAATAAGTCGCTTGCAGGAAAGATGCTGGAACTCAAAGTTTGTCCATTTAATGAAGCGCTTTGAATATATATATTTTTTCTGGAAACATTATTTGCTTTAATGGTAAAGGTTTGGCCTCGCCCAAAACGTTTCCCTAAATCAATGGTTACTTCCTTATAGAGAGGACTGGCTATTTCATAAACCGGGTTTACACTACATCCTCCATCTGTCTGAAATAATCCTATTGCTGCCATCAGGAACCAGGCACTCATCTGGCCCTGGTCTTCGTCGCCGAGGTAAGCGTTAGACAAGCCATAACCATAATATCTATCAAGAATCGCGCGGCTCCATTTTTGCGTAAGCCAGGGTCGATTGACCCAATTAAATAAAAAGGGGAAATGCATGGTTTGCTCATTCCCCTGAACAACAGGAAAATCCCAATAGGCATCGCCCGGTGCATTGAAGCGCCATTTGTCACTCTGCTCAAATCCCCATTTTAACCTGGTTACAAAACTATCAATGCCTATCATTTTTGCCAATGCAGGCACATCCTGTGGAACAAAATACGTAAGCTGCCATGCGTTACCTTCTACGTAGTGTTCATTTGCGCCCGAACGAAACGGGTCAAAGTCAGGAAACCAGGTTCCATCTGATTTTCTTAAACGGGCATAACCCGCTGATGTATCGATTGCATTTTTCCACCATGATCCTCTATCGGAAAAAAGATGATAATCATCCGTTTTATTGAGCGATTTGGCAAACTGGCCAACGGTCCAGTTGTCGTAAGAATATTCCATCGTATTGGAAAAACGACCTTTGTCATAAGGAACATATTTGTATTTTAAAAACGCTTCCAGGTTTTGATAACCCGCTAAACCGGTGCCTACTTTTTGAGCTGGCGTTGTCTCCATTTTTCTTACGGCCGCGTAAGCTTTTCCAACATCATAATCCCGTATGCCCATCTGATAAGCACCCACGATAAGCGGTATTTCATGTTCGGCTACCATTACCGGAATGTATTCCATCCCTGCCGGTCCTTTAGCCAGCCATCCGTTAGCATCGTACATGGCTAATTGAGATTTTACCCATCTTGATGACCATTCAGGAGTTACCAAATTCCAGAACTGATTTAAATTCCAGAACGTATTCCAGAAGGCATCGCATCCCAAAGCAAGCGAATTCTTATCTTTCAACTGTTGAATATTTTTGGTAGCATCCATCCACTGACCACCTACATCACTATAAGTATTTCGACTGCACAATGCGCGATACATGTTTGTATAAAAACGAATTTTTTCACGTCGGTCTGATGTCGAAATTTTAACACGGTCAAGAAGGTTGTTCCAGGTAGTTACATTGTATTGTCTAACTGCATTCAAACTCCAGCCAAAAGGTTTTGAAATTTCCTGTTGCAGGTTTTCGGCCGCATTGGCAATGCTTACATAAGATATGCCGGTTCTCAGTTGCACCACAGGATTTTTAATCGTATTAAATTCCACATATACACCAGCATGTGTTGCATTTTTCACGCTCAGTTGCGACACATTTTTCTGAACAATGCTATCCGCCCACGAACCAAACAATGTTATGGGCTGATCAAATTCCATCACGAAATGAATCGTGTAATCCTGGTCAATTTCTTTACCCCAAACGCCTGGAGATTTTTGTTTGCTGAAACCTTCGATACGACGATCACTCACTTTTGTAATTTCTACATCCTGTAATTTGTACCCATATTCAGCCGGGGTGGCCAAATCAATCAAAACCCTCTAAACTTTCTCTTTGGGAAATGTATAACGTTGGAAGCTACAACGCGTAGTGGCCGTGAGTTCTGCCGTGATATCGTATTTCGTGAGATGAACTTTATAATATCCCAATGGCGCTTCTTCTGTATTTTTATCAATGCGTGAACGGTATCCTTTATCGGGATGTATCTGGTCGCCAATCTCAGTAATTAATGGACCATTTACCGGCAACATCGAAAGTCCAGACATCGTCCATTCATGGATATGACTGAATCCGCCTACACTTTCAAAAATAGGATCATAGCCTGCTTGCCATCCCGCGTTCTGATTATCAGGACTTATTTTTACCATACTAAAAGGCATCCATGGACCGGGAGCAATCATCCAGCGCGAATGTGCGGTGCCTATTTTGGTATCCACATAATCGGCGGGCGTAATTTCTTTCTGAGGGGAGCGATTGATTGTTCCGGATTGAAGAAGCTGATTGTCTGATTTAATTTCATAACGACTTTCTTTAGCAGTTGTTACCGCAGGCATGGGCGCTTCAAAAATATACTGGCCGGATTCTATCCTTTTTTGGAATATTTTTTTGCCATCGACAAAAGCTTCCAATAAAGGTTCACCGGAAATATGTTGTACATCAATCAACAATGGTTGGACCGATTTGCCGTCGACCTTTGTTTGATAATTGGCAGCGTCGACGCTGCGTATAAAGGCATTTTGAGAAACTGATATTTTTGTATCAGCAGGGCCTTCTAATCGTATCTGATCAAACACAATCCATGAACCCCATAAACTTTGCAACTTAATATCATTGCCGCCATTTCTGATCAGGTTGATAGGGATTGGAATTTTAATTTCATGTCCCGGATAATTTGTTTGGCCGCCTTTCAACGTACTGTCACCTGAGCCTTTGGGCAATTGAAATTCCCAGGAACGATCATTTATCATCACTTTAAAGAAAGGCGGTTTTTCGGCGCTCATGTCTAACAAATCGATGATTAATACATATTGACCATGTTCAGTCGCCTTATCAATTCCAAAAAGAATATTCAATTCAGGAGCATGCAAACCGGCATTAGGCGCGGTGCCTCCCCAACTATCTTGTGGGCCGGGCAAGGCGTAAGGCCAATCTGTTTCAGGATTAGATTTTCCGATTAGAAAATAACCATCTTCCCATCCGAAATCTTTTTCTAAAAAATGGGGATACCCCGAAGGTGCAAGTGCGAATTCAGCATCACTTTTATCGGCCTTGCCAATTTGCCAAAGTGTTTTTTGAGCTGATATATTTCTGGATGTGAAAAATAAGACAAGACAACCAAGTGTTGTGAGAAGTAGTTGTAAACGTTTTTGCATGAGATTCAAAAATTAGAAAGCCGGATCAGATCGATAGTTTAAAGATAAACTATAGCAGATAAATAAATAATCCGGCTTCTTATTTTTCTTTTATTCCTAAATCATTAAAAATATAATATGGGGATATTTTTCCGCAATTCCTACATCACACTCCGGAAATAAAAACCTCAACATTTTTCAATTAATAAAATTAAAAAATGCTGAGGCTTTTTCTTGTTCAATTAAAAACCCGGATTATTAGGCAATAAATTCGGATTCACGTCAATCTCCTGTTTGGGTACAGGGAATAATAATTGGCTTTCAGTAAAAGTGGCATCAAATACTGTTTTGTGCCCTACAAAATCATCCCAATTACCCGTAACATCATTGTGGACTTTCTTAGTACGCACCATATCAAACCACATTTTATTTTCAAAACATAATTCGAAATACCGTTGCAGCCATACTTCCTTCTCAAATGCATCCATACTTAATGCGCCAATGGGAGCCAATTGCGCACGTGACCTTATGAGATTTACATAAGAAATGGCATTTGCATCAGGGCCACCTTCTGCGCGGTTAGATGCTTCTGCATACATCAGGTACACATCGGCCAGCCGATAAAGTGTGTAATTGAGGTCAGACTTTGCAGTGTTCGTCACCGCATTTACATCAAACCATTTATAGATGTAGGTGTTTTTAAACGTCACTGTATTTCCCGTGGTAATACTTGGGTAGCTTGTATAAAAAAATTGTTTCTCCTGCACCCTTTTATCTGCCGGATTGAAGGATTTGATAAACTGTGGTGTTGGATATACCGATCCGTATTCGTCAGCATACTTTGAGATACCCGAGTAATTAGGAATCGTAAGCGGGGTCAAAGGATTGGTGGAAGGAACGCTGGCTGCATATTGTACCTGGAAAATGAATTCGCTGGTATTTTTATTAGCAGGATTAATCATATCCGTATAGTTTGGAAACAGCGTATATCCGCCATTTTGAATGACAGCAAGAGATCGCTTGGCAGACTCCGCATAATATTGAGTACCTCCATTGATAGCAGCACCTGCATAAGTAAGATACACATCGGCCAATACAGATTCTACAGCACCCATAGATACTTTACCAGTGTTGTCCTGCCATGGCAAAGTAGATTTTTCTGCAAGAAGCAAGTCAGGAATAATGATACTGTCGTAAATATCTTTTGCCGGTGTACGTGCTAAATTCAAATTCAAGTCTGCGGGTACTTTCGTTACTTTAGGAACCGCTCCATACATTCTTACAAGAAAGAAATAATAGAGCGCACGCAAAGTATGCGCTTCTGCAAGCATATTTGTTTTATCGGCTTCTGAAAGACCCGGAGCTGTAATGTTGGGAATATCCTGAATAGCAAGATTACATGCGCCCACTCCAAGGTACATATTCTTCCACCATGTATCCACATAAAAAGAAGTGGAATTGTAACTAAGGTTTTCAAAATTAATAAAGCCCGTTTGACCAAGATCTGAATTGACTTTGCCTGTCATAAACTCCATAAGGTTCCAGGTATTGCCGCCATAAGAACCGGATTGACCGCCTAAGAGCCCCTGGAGATTGGCATAAGAGGCATTGGCTAGTGCCCGCGCAACTTTTACACTCGAAAAATCTGAAGACGGAGTAAAAAAGCTTGTTGGTTTTTCTTCAAGGAATTTTTTGCAAGATCCCAATGAAAATATCGCAGCCAGCAGAATTATATTTTTTATTATTTTCATGTCAATAAGTTTTTAAATTAAAAATTAAGTGATAACCCTAAGTTCCACAAACGTGGGCGCGGATACGAGAAGAAATCCATGTTTTGAGAAAATGAACCGTTGTTTCCATAACTCGAATTAAACGTATCTACTTCCGGATCATACCCCGTGTATTTCGTAGAAAGAAACAGGTTTTGTACACTTGCATAAAAACGTAAACGATTAATTTTTAATTTTTCAATTGTTTGGGCAGGCAAGGAATATCCGAGTATAAAATTTTGTCCGCGAATAAAAGAGCCGTCTTCAACCCACCATGTATCAAAATGAGAATCCTGTGCAAATTTATAATTGCGCACCTGCGAAATCATTGTATTTTGATGTTCAGGCGTCCATGCATCTAATACAGTTGCAAGACTGTTAGCTATTGTTTGCCTGTCCTCTGAAGAATGTTTAAAGGTAGCAGCTGTATTTACACCTTCCACAAAACGGATATCAAAAGAAAAATCCCAGTTTTTATAATTCATGGTGCTGCTGAAGGTCCCGGTCCATTTCGGAGTAGACTGCCCGATAATGCTATAATAATTACTTCCGTCGGCGTTGTAAATGTATTTCCTGTCGCCGGGCAAAAGATTATGTGTAGCTGCTTCAGCTACATCTTTATCTGAATTGCTGTAAGTGCCAAGGCGTGTCATTCCATAAAAGGACCCTATTGGTTCACCTACACGTAATATGTTTGTTTGGCCGAGAAAGTTAGGTCCGGGGAAAATATCTGCGTTGTTATCATTCAGCTTTAGTATCTTATTTTTATTCATCGCGAAAATAAAACTGGTTGACCAGGTGAAATTTTTCGTTCTCACATTTACGGTATTCAAAGAAGCTTCGATCCCCGAATTTCTAACAGAGCCAACATTTCGATATACGTTTGAATTAGTCATACCAGCAGACCACGGTATTGGCGCTTGTAGTAAAAGATCTTTTGTTACGCGATTGTAGTAATCTAAGGTTAAGTTTAGACGGTTTTCAAGTAAGCCCAATTCTACACCTCCATCTGCCTGTAGCGATCTTTCCCATTTCAGATCCGGATTTCCCAGACGGCTTGGTAATAAGGTGGACTGATTAGCACCGGACAGCACGGTAGTGCTCGGCTGTATTTGAGATATGGACTGGTATTGCCCAATTTCCTGGTTGCCGGAAACACCATAACTGGCCCGCACTTTCAGGTTGCTAATAGTTCTATTGTTTTTGAGGAAGTTTTCCTGCGAAACTCTCCACGCTCCTCCTATTGAAGGGAAAAAGGCATACTTGTTATTGGCTCCAAATTTTGAAGAGCCATCATATCTGCCGGTTGCGGTAAATAAATACTTATCGTCTATATTATACGTAAAGCGACCATAATATGAATTCATTGCTGATTCGTAATCCTGAGACTGTGCTTGTGTTATGACAGAGCCGGCCTGCAAATAGTGCCATTGAAAAAAATCATCAATAAAATTTTGAGTTTCCGCATACTGCATTTCCTGTGTTGTCTGGTTCCATGAGGCGCCTAACAAAGCGGTCAATTTTTGACGGCTGTTAATTGTTTTATTCCAGGTCAGATAATTTTCAGATTGCCAGTACGTGTTGGTATAACCACGGATATTAGCTACGCCACCTTGATCCTGTGATAAATGTGGCAGATCTCCTGCGGAATAAAAATTATTCTTTTGTGAGCTCAGGTTGTAACCAAAGTCAGTTTTAAAATCAAGATCTTTGGTGATATGGAACAGAAGATAGGCGTCGCCAAGTGCCTGGAGATTATTGTTGAGCGTGTATCTGTTATTGGCAGTGTGCACAGGGTTTGGGCCACCTTCCAGGCCTGGAATATCATTGTTTCCCGCCCATGTTCCATCGGGATATTTTATAGGTAATAATGCCACTTCTTCGGTCACCATTCTGGGCACGTTCAAACCTCCATTGCCATCCGATACCACACGTTGCTTGCTGCTAACCATTGAAAGATTTCCTCCTACCTTCAGCCATTTTGTTACATCATTATCCAATGTGAACCTGGCGGAATAACGTTTGAACCACGACTCTATCATCAAGCCATTTTGATCTAAATACCCCAACGACAGGCTATAAAGCGATTTGTCTGATCCGCCCTGGAAGTTGAGTTGGTGGCTTTGAGATGTCGCGGGCTTATATACTTCTGATTCCCAGTTCGTATTGTACAGCGGCTTATCATTGGCATCAAAGAGCAGGGGGAAATTGGTATGGTTAAGTGCTGCTGGTGGTTCCCATGTGCCATGTTGGGGATCAAACTTGGTGCCGTTGGCATAAGCCAGGTTGTAAGTTTTTACGAATTCATCAGAATTAAGTGTTTTTAAATGTCGATACAATTGGCTTTCGTTCACATTCGCATCATACGAAACGCGTGTTTGTCCCCGTACCCCGCGTTTAGTGGTGACCATAATCACCCCATTGGCGCCACGTGCGCCGTAAATTGCCGTAGAAGAGGCATCTTTTAATACTTCTATTGAAGCAATATCATTTGGATTGATGGAATTACCATCTACACCTATCACTCCGTCCACCACATAAAGCGGATCAACATTCGAGTTGATAGAGCCAATTCCACGTATGCGAACTTTTGCTCCGAATCCCGGCGCACTGCTGTTAACGTCAACATGTACGCCTGCCACTTTTCCTTCTAAGGCCTGTGTCAGATTTGGTACCGGAGCATCCATTAATTTGGCCGCTTTTACCGTGGTGACTGCGCCTGTAAGATCTGTTCTGCTTACAGTTCCATAACCAATGACAACGACCTCGTTTAAAACATCCGCTTTAGATGCCAATGCAACATTGATGGTAGTTTGGTTTCCAACACTTACGTTCTTAGAAGTAAATCCTGTGAACGAGAAGTCAAGAACAGAGCCCGTTCCGGGTACTGATATCTCATATAAACCCTGGGCGTCAGTTGTTGTTCCGGTTGTGGTTCCTTTGACGGTGATGCTTACATTGGGCAGTGGTGAGCCATCCTTGTCATTGGCCACCTTTCCTGAAACTTTAACCTGTGCTATTGTGTTAAAAGAGAGTAAAATAAATGCGGTAAAATATATTAGTTTTCTTTTCATAATAAATTAGTATTTAAAAGTTGGGAGTTACTTTAATGCCTGAAAAATGTCAGGCGAAATTTGTGGCAAGAGGTAGTAAGTATTATGGAGGAAAGAGTCTCCTGGATTTCAATAAATTCTTTGCAAGTCTATTGAGTATAAAAAAACGTATGAAAAATGGCGCATCCCCGGTGATTGGTAAATTTTTCCCCATCGACAATCCTTTTAAAATTGATTTTCCAGTTAAATAAAAAACAGGAAAATATTTAAGGAACTATTAACAACATGCGTGCCATTAGTCGCAATACGATTATTTAAGACAATTCTGTGACGTTCAAGAAGTTGCGACGGAGGAAAAGGTCTATATCATTTGAAGGTTTTACCCTTAATTAAAGCGGTCCTAAAAAGGTTTCTATTGGGGAAATGAAGCGTTTAAACCAGGCAGGTTTTATGGCAAAATCATCAACAAGCTGTTTTAGTAAATAGTCCAGGGATGTCGGCCATGCCAATGAAAACCAGAGATAATATTACCGCTATCTGATTTGGTACAGAAAAAAACTTTGCATGCTTTTACAAATTCTCTATTCATCTTTTTAGAGAAACTTTTATTGTTGTTCGGGTCACTTTTGTGACCCGGAATTTTTATTCATTATGAGCGATCCGGTTTATATAAAGACATATTTGTCTCTTTATTATAAAAGTTAATTTAATTTTGGGTCGGATATCCGTAACGATTAACCTTAAGTCAAAGAAGATCAAATTTATTTTTTATCACCCAATTGGTAGCGCCATGACACAACATAAAAAAGATATCCTCACCTTAAACGATATAGAATTATTAGTAGATACTTTCTATGGAAAAGTAAGAGAAGATCAACTGATCGGCCCCATATTTAACGATAGAATAGAAGATCGCTGGCCTCAGCATTTGGCAAAAATGTACACCTTCTGGCAAACGGTTTTATTGGGCGAGCATACTTATTATGGAAGTCCGTTTCCGCCACATGCAAAGTTGCCTGTAGAGAAAGAACATTTCGACAGATGGCTGGAATTGTTTTCACAAACTTTAGCTGAATTATTTACGGGTCAGGTAGCAAGTGAAGCCTTATGGCGTGCTAATAAAATGGCTGAAATGTTTCAATATAAGATTGCCCATTACAGGCAAAACGCTGCTAACAGTTTGATTTAGTGAAAACCGGTGTATGGCTTTCAGCTTTCAGCCTTTAGCTTTGTGCCTCTTGCATTCCGCCTTCCCCGTCATTCTCAATCAACAATATTTCTTCTACCATCTTTCTTTCATTGCTTAACCTCGGCACTTTATGCTGGCCTCCCAGTTTCCCTTTACTCTTCAACCATTTATTAAAAGTTTCTCT
>Ga0164241_10004344_pt1 | contig 13798 bp, 12 predicted proteins | sample OricomyardsoilBY_FD_108780 | JGI IMG/M metagenome (GOLD analysis project Ga0164241, IMG submission 108780) | Backyard soil microbial communities from Emeryville, California, USA - Original compost - Back yard soil (BY) | ecosystem: Environmental > Terrestrial > Soil > Unclassified | place: USA...
CACCGTTATCTGTTACGCGGCCGAAGATCGGCCAGGTTGTGTTGTGCGACTGGCACTTCTGTTCGTCGGCCTGTCGAAGATCACTTCGAGCTGGTGAAGATCACGGGCTTGCGCGGCCTGAAACCGACCGCCGCCAGTCGGTCTGGGTCGGGCAAGCGGGTGTCGGGCTGAGCAAGCGGTGACGCGGGCCGGGCTGAGCGATCACCGTCGCACTCGCGCACAGCCGAGTGGCTCGGGCGAGCGCTGAGTCGACAAGCGGCACCCCGAGGGAGCCCGTGAGGCGCACAGGAAGAGAGGTCGGGCTCCATGCGCGGCAGGACAGGCCGAGTCGCTTAGGAAGCAACAGAGAGAAGGTGCGGGCGCGGCGGCGGGAGACCGAAGGGAGGGCCGAGTAGGAAGCCGGCGACGGTCGGGGACGCCGGGCGAAGGGCGAGTCGAGCGGGGAACCAGACGGCGGCCGGGAAGACGGCGAAGGCCGAGCGGGCAAGCAGGCAAAGGCGGGGCGAAACCCCGAAGGCCGGGGAAGCCGCGAAGGCTCAGTGGGCCGGCGAAGGTCGGGGACGCCGGGCGAAGGCGAGGGGAAGCCGGGCGATGGCCGCGCGAGGAACCAGGCGAAGGGCGGGCGGAAACCGCGAAGGCTCAGTGGGCGGGGCGAGGCCGGAGGAGTCAGGCGAGGGCCGAGTTAGAGAACTGCGCGGCGTCGGAGGAAGCCGAGCGAGGCTGAGTAGTCGCTTCGCGGCCGACGTGAGTAGAGGCGGACGGGCGAGCGACGGGGCGGGAGTGGCCGCCCGTTAGGGCTGAATCAGCCGGACCGAACGGGCGGACCCGCGGGCATCGATCTGGCGGGCCAATCACCGAGCAGCCGCGGCGCACTGGAGAATTTCGACAAGCGCTCGGTAAGCCGGGCGAAGCCGCGAGGCGGCGCGGGCCACGAGCGGGGCCGCCACCCGCCGGCGCCACAGCTGCCGATCGGCGCGCGGGCGGGTGGTGACCGTGAACCGAAAAGTCAGCCGGCCAGGCGGTGGCCCGCGTGGGCCACGGCGGCGGCCACGCGGCGGCGGCTCAGCTCGACCGCGCTGGTGATCGTCACGGAGCCGGTCGTCAGGTTCACCTCCACGTCCGTCACATGGTCCAATTCGGACAGTTCGGCGGTGACCGAGGCGGCGCAGTGCTCGCAGGTCATCCCGGCGACGTCGTACACGTTGTAGATCGTGTGCATGGGCACTTGCAGGATCCTCCTTCGCAGGACTCCCCATCCCCATCCGTGTTTTCGGAGCCCGACACGCCGCGCAAGAGTCCCCCACACGGGTCGGCTTGCCCGGGTTGCCGTTACTGCAGGTCATCGGGTCGCTCGACGGGCGATACCCGACGGCGGGGTGTCGTTTGGGTAGGCGCGCGGGTGCCGCGCGCGATTGTTATGCGTCCGATCGAGTGATTCCGTAATCGAGTCGCGATCGGCCTTGTTGCTGGCAGAGGCGCCCTGATCACCGATGACTACCGTCCGTGTGGAGACGATTCACTCCTCGGGGGGCTGTGGCCGGTGGCTTCCGTCTCATAGCCTCTCCGCCAATACCTGGATGGTGTCGGGGAGGCGGAGATATGAGCGGACCAGTCGAAGTTCGTGACTTCCTGCTACAGCAGGAGACCCGTGACCCCTCGCTGGGCGGGGGCGGCGTCCCGGCCCCGCGCAGCGGTGACAGCTCCAGAGTCACCGAGGACCAGGTGCGCCGCGCGCAGCTGGCAGTCGCGGCCAGTGCCCAGAGCACCGAGGACTGCAAGGAGCTGCTCGACATGCTCGGCCTCGTGCCGGGTGACGACGGCGTTCCACCTGTCCGGCGGTAGGCGCCTCGCGAGGGAGTCCGGCGAGGTCGCACGGTTGAGGGCACCCGCCTTGGAGCCTGCGCGGTGTGTGTCCTATGCTTTCGATGCTCCCAAGCGGGCAACCCGGGCTCCCATCGTCTAGCGGCCTAGGACTCCGCCCTTTCAAGGCGGCAGCGCGGGTTCGAATCCCGTTGGGAGCACGTACAACAGCAAGGCCCAGTGGCGCAGTTGGTTAGCGCGTCGCCCTGTCACGGCGAAGGTCGCGGGTTCGAGTCCCGTCTGGGTCGCTGAAGTTCCGAGCCCTTGGGCTGCATGCTCAAGGGCTTGTGATCTTCCGGCCAGGTAGCTCAGTTGGTATGAGCGACCGCCTGAAAAGCGGTAGGTCGGCGGTTCGATCCCGCCCCTGGCCACTCTTCATTCCACGAGTCTGTGCACTCGATGCCCCGAACGGCCCTGTCGGTTGAGCCGGTCGGGGCTTTCGCTTTGTGACGACAGCCACGTCAGTGGCAGGTCCAGGGCGTCTGACTCCCCGATCAGGGGGATACGGGACTCACCCTCCGTGTAACAAGCGCCCCGCGCGCAGCGAATCAGAGAACGCGACAACGGGTTGGCAGGGGCAAACCGATTCGTTGAGCCGTAAGCGAATCGGACCACACCGGGCGATCGGGGATGCCCATTGAACCCGCCATGCGCGCATGCGTGCGGCCGGGGGGGACCACAATGAGTGATCAGCAGTTACGCGTCCCGCGTCGGAGACCGACGATCTTGCGGGGCTTGTCCGTCAACCGCCACTCCGATCTTCTTCCCGACGGCGCGCCTACCCGACCTCCGGTCGCGAGCTGGGAGCCGGCCTACCGCCGCTACGTCATCCTCTCCGACATCCTCGTCACGATCTGCGTGGCGCTGGTGGTCGGCGGGCTGATCAGCATGGGCGGCGCCGCGCTGTTCAAGGACCTGGTCCTCGGCGGCCTCACCGTGATCGTCGTCATCGTCTCGCTGGCCATGAACCGGGCGTGGAACCTCGTCACGCTCGGGCAGGGGGCCGAGGAATACGTCCGGGTCGGCCGCGGCATGTTCGCGGCCGCCGTCGCGCTCGGGCTGGCGGGGCTGGCCACCGGCGTCGTGTCCGCCCGGCCGTGGGTGTTCCTCGTCGTCCCGTCCATCGCCCTGGTCACGCTGCTCTTCCGCTACCTGCTCCGCCAGGTCCTGCACCGCCACCGCTACCACGGCGAGTGCCTGCTGCCCGTCATGGCCGCCGGCAGCATCGACACCGTCCGCGATCTCATCACCCGCACCGAGGCCGCCTCGCACATCGGCTGGCGGGTCGCCGCGGTCTGCACCGTCGACGGCACCGGCACCAGCCGTGACGACGTCGACGGCGTGTCTGTCGTCGGCAGGCTCGACGAGGTCGCCGCGCACGTGCGCCGCGGTGGCTACCGCATCGTCGCCATCACGGCCGACTCCTACTGGACGCCGCGCCGGCTCCAGCAGCTCGCCTGGAAGCTCGAGGGCAGCGGCGCCGAGATGGTCGTCGCGCCGACGCTGATGGAGGTGGCCGGTCCCCGGCTGCACGTCAGCGGCGTGCTCGGGATGCCGCTGCTGCGGGTGTCGGCGCCGGTGTTCACCGGCATGCGCCGCGCCATCAAGGGGATCTTCGACCGCATCGGGTCGTTCCTGATCATCCTCATGTGCCTGCCGGTGATGACCATCGCCACGCTCGCGATCATGATCGACTCTCGGGGTAACCCGTTCTACACGCAGAAGCGCGTGGGCAAGGGCGGGCGCGAGTTCACGATCATCAAGTTCCGCACGATGGTCCGCGACGCCGACCGGCGCAAGGCCGCGCTGTCCGAGGACAACGAGGGCGCCGGGGTGCTGTTCAAGATGCGCAAGGACCCGCGGATCACCCGGGTCGGCGCGATCCTGCGGCGCTACTCGATCGACGAGCTGCCGCAGCTGTTCAACGTACTCACCGGCGCCATGTCCCTCGTGGGACCGCGGCCGCCGCTGCCGGAGGAGTCAGCACGTTACGAGCCGGACATGCGGCGCCGGCTGCTCGTCAAGCCTGGGCTGACGGGCTTGTGGCAGGTCAGCGGTCGCAGCGACCTGCCATGGGAAGAGGCGGTCCGCCTGGACCTCCGCTATGTCGAGGACTGGTCGCTCGCGCTGGACGCGATGATCTTGTGGAAGACCTTCCGGGCTGTGCTCGGCGGGCAGGGGGCTTACTGATGACCTGTCGTTTGTGTGGTTCGACCGACCTGGTGAGCGTGGTCGACCTCGGGGCCACTCCGCCGTGCGAGCTGTTCCTCACCGAGGCGCAGCTCGACGAGCCGGAGATGACCTACCCGTTGCACCTGCGGGTGTGCACCAGCTGCTGGCTCGCCCAGCTGCCCCCGCTGATCACTCCCGAAGAAACGTTCACCGAGTACGCGTACTTCTCGTCGTACTCGACCTCGTGGGTCGACCACGCCCGCCGCTTCGTCGACGAGTCGACCGTCCGGTTCGGACTCGACAAGGACTCGTTCGTCGTCGAGGTGGCCAGCAACGACGGCTACCTGCTCCAGCACGTGGTCGCCGACGGCATCCGCTGCCTGGGCATCGAGCCGTCGGTCAACGTCGGCGCCGCCGCGCGGGAGAAGGGCGTCGACACGCTCACCGAGTTCCTCTCGCCCGAGACCGGCGCCGTGGTCCGCGCCGAGCACGGGCCGGCGGACCTCGTCGTCGCCAACAACGTCTACGCCCACATCCCCGACGTCGTGGGCTTCACCCAGGGCCTGCGCAACCTCGTCGCCGACGACGGCTGGGTGTCCATCGAGGTGCAGCACCTGCTGACGCTGTTCGAGCGCAACCAGTACGACACGATCTACCACGAGCACTTCCAGTACTACACGGTCGCCTCCGCGCAGCGGGCGCTCGCGAGCGGCGGGCTCACCCTCGTCGACGTCGAGCTGGTCGAGACGCACGGCGGCTCCATCCGGCTGTTCGCCCAGCCGGCCGAGGTCGCGGGCGAGCCGAGCAGGCGCATGCTGGACATGCTCGCCAGGGAGAAGGACGCCGGCCTGCACGAGCTCGCCGGGTACGCCGAGTTCGCCCGGCGGGTCGCCACCGTGCGCCGCGAGCTGCTCGCCTTCCTGACCACCGCCGCCGCGCGCGGCAAGACCGTCGTGGGCTACGGCGCCCCCGGTAAGGGCAACACCCTGCTCAACCACTGCGGCATCCGTCCGGACCTGCTGGCCTACACGGTGGACCGCAACCCCTACAAGCACGGCAGGTTCACCCCGGGCACCAGGATCCCGATCCTGGCGCCGGAGCGGATCGCCGAGGACCGGCCGGACTACGTGCTCGTGCTCCCGTGGAACCTCCGCAAGGAGCTCACCGAGCAACTGTCCTATGTGGGCGAATGGGGTGGCAGGTTGGTGTTCCCCATCCCCAGCCTGGAGATCGTCGAGGTGACATCGTGAAGGTCGTTCTGTTCTGCGGTGGCTACGGGATGCGCATGCGCAACGGTGCCGCCGACGACGTACCCAAGCCCATGGCCATGGTCGGCCCGCGGCCGCTGATCTGGCACGTCATGCGCTACTACGCGCACTTCGGACACAAGGAGTTCGTGCTGTGCCTCGGCTACGGGGCCCACCACATCAAGAACTTCTTCCTCCACTACGAGGAGACCATCTCCAACGATTTCGTGCTGCGCAACGGGCAGGCCGAGCTGCTGGCCACCGACATCGCGGACTGGTCGATCTCGTTCATCCAGACCGGCATCGAGTCGCCGATCGGCGAGCGGCTGCGGCGGGTGCGCGAGCACCTCGACGGCGACGAGATGTTCCTCGCCAACTACGCCGACGTGCTCACCGACGCCCCGCTCGACATCATGGTCGACCGGTTCACCGCGTCGGACTGCGGCGCGTCGATGATGGTCGTGCCGCCCCAGTCGTCGTTCCACTGCGTGGAGATGGGCGAGGACAACAAGGTCGGCGCGATCACCGCGGTCAGCGAGATGCCGATGTGGGAGAACGGCGGCTACTTCGTGCTCCGCCAGGAGGTCTTCGACCACATCCCCGAGGGTGGCGACCTGGTCGCGGATGGCTGCACCGAGCTCGCCAAGCGCGGCCGGCTGCTCGCCTACCCCTACCGCGGGTTCTGGAAGCCGACCGACACGGTCAAGGAGAAGGCCGCCCTCGACTCGGGCTACGCGCGCGGCGAGCGGCCGTGGGCGCTGTGGGACAACGAGCGCAAGATCCCCGTGGGGACCGCGTGATCCGGTTGGGACCGCAGCGGATCGACCGCGTCGTGGCGCTCGGCGCACACTGCGACGACATCGCCATCGGCGCGGGCGGCACGCTGCACGCCATGTGCGCGGCCCGGCCCGGGATCCGGGTCGACGCACTGGTCCTGTCCGGCGGCGGCACCGACCGGGAGGACGAGGAGCGCGCCGCGCTCGCCGCCTTCTGCCCCGGCGCCGACCTCGACGTGACCGTGCACAAGATGCCCGACGGGCGGCTGCCCGCGCACTGGGACGAGGCCAAGAACGCGCTGGAGGACCTGCGCGGGCGCACCGACCCGGACATCATCCTCGCGCCGCGCACCGACGACGCGCACCAGGACCACCGCGGCCTCGCCACGCTCGTGACGACCACGTTCCGTGATCATCTTGTGCTCGGGTACGAGATCGTCAAATGGGACGGTGACCTGGGCCGACCCAACACCTACCAGCCGATGTCACCCGATCTGGCTGAGAAAAAGGTCGCACTGCTGCAACAGCACTACCCCTCACAGCGACACCGTCCGTGGTACGACCGGGAGGCGTTCCTGGGACTGGCACGAATCCGCGGGATCGAGTGCCAGGCCCGCTACGCGGAGGCCTTCCACGTCACCAAGCAGATTCTCGACCTGGAGGGCTGAGCGATGCGCGTCCTGTTGACGGGGCACAAGGGCTACCTGGGCACGGTGATGGCACCGGTGCTGGCGGCCGCGGGACACGAGGTCGTCGGCCTCGACTCGGGTCTCTACGACCCCTGCGTCCTCGGGGACACCCCGGCCGACCCGCCGGGCCATGAGGTGGACCTGCGCGACGTCACCGACGAGCACGTGTCCGGTGTGGACGCCGTGATCCACCTGGCGGCCCTGTCGAACGACCCGCTCGGCGCGCTCGCCCCGGACCTGACCTACGACATCAACCACCGTGCGTCCGTGCGCCTCGCGAAGCTGGCCCGCGACAACGGCGTCAAGCGGTTCCTGTACGCCTCGACGTGCTCGGTCTACGGCGCCTCCGGCGGGAGCGGGCTCGTCGCCGAGGACGCCCCGCTGCGGCCGGTCACCCCGTACGCCGAGTCGAAGGTGCTGGTCGAGGACGACCTGCACGACCTCGCCGACGGCGACTTCACCCCGGTGTACCTGCGCAACGCCACCGCGTTCGGCTACTCGCCGCGGCTGCGTGCCGACATCGTGCTGAACAATCTCGTGGGCCACGCCTACCTGTCCGGCGAGGTGCTGGTGCTCTCCGACGGCACGCCGTGGCGCCCGCTCGTGCACGCCAAGGACATCGCCGCCGCGTTCCTCGCAGCGCTCGACGCGCCCCGCGAGGCCGTGCACGACCAGGCGTTCAACATCGGCACCGAGCGCAACAACGTGACGGTCGCGGAGATCGCCGGCGAGGTCGTCGAGGCGGTCCCCGGCTCCCGGCTGCGGATCACCGGCGAGGCGGGCAACGACCCGCGCTCCTACCGGGTCGACTTCGCGAAGTTCCGCGCCGCGGTGCCCGGCTTCGACTGCGCCTGGTCGGTCAAGGACGGCGCGCTGGAGCTGATCGAGGCCTACCAGCGCCACGGCCTGACGACGGAGTCGTTCGAGCGCCGCTTCACCCGCCTCGCCTGGCTGAAGTCCCGGTCCGGCGCCGGCGCGATCGACGACACGCTTCGGCTGCTCTGATGACAGTGCCCATCCCGGAAGGCGCGGTCGGGGCGCGGATGGATGCCCTGGTGCGGCGGCTCTACCCGCTGTGCCGGAGCATCACCGGCGACGGCGTGCGGGCCACGCTCGACATCATCGGCGAGCACCTGCCGCTGACCGTGCACGAGGTGCCCACCGGCACCGACGTGCTGGACTGGACGGTGCCGCAGGAGTGGAACATCCGCGACGCCTACATCGCGGACGCCACCGGCCGCCGGTGGGTCGACTTCCGCGAGCACGCGCTGCACGTCGTGGGCTACAGCGTGCCGGTGCACGAGACGATGCCGCTCGCGAAGCTGCGCGAGCACCTGCACACGCTGCCCGGCCAGCCGTCGCTGATCCCGTACCGCACCAGCTACTACGCGCCGACCTGGGGCTTCTGCCTGGCGCAGGAAACCCTCGACGCCATGCCCGACGGTGACTACGAGGTGCGGATCGACTCGACGCTGGCCGACGGGCACCTGACCTACGCCGAGCACGTCGTGCCCGGGCAGGTCACCGACGAGGTGATCATCTCCTGCCACGTGTGCCACCCGGCGCTCGCCAACGACAACATGGCCGGCGTCGCGGTCGCGGTCGAGCTGGCCAGGACGCTCGAGAACCCGTACCACACCTACCGGTTCATCTTCGCGCCCGGCACGATCGGTGCCATCACCTGGCTCGCCCGCAACGCGGCCAGGGTGGAGAAGGTCAAGCACGGCATCGTGCTCGCCTGCGCGGGCGACCCCGGTTCGCTGACCTACAAGCAGAGCCGCCGCGGCGACGCCGACGTCGACCGGGTGCTCGCCCACGTGCTGCGCGACCGTCCACACGAGATCCGCGCGTTCTCGCCGTACGGCTACGACGAGCGGCAGTACTGCTCGCCCGGGTTCAACCTCGGGGTGGGCTGCCTGACCCGGACCCCGTACGCGGAGTACCCGGAGTACCACACCTCCGGCGACGACCCGGACCTCGTCTCGGCGGAGTCCATGCTGGACACCCTGGCCGTGCTGCGCGAGGCGGTGTCGGTGCTGGACGTGAACCGGCACTACGTCAACCTCTCCCCGTACGGCGAGCCGCAGCTGGGCAAGCGCGGCCTGTACGACTCGCTGGGCGGGCGCAGCGACGCCAAGCAGGCGCAGATGGCGATGCTGTGGGTGCTGAACCTCTCCGACGGGGACCACAGCCTCCTGGACATCGCCGAAAGAGCAGGCCTCCCGTTCGACTCCGTAGCCGCCGCGGCAGCCGCACTGGCTGACGCGGGCCTGGTCAAGGAGTAGCCGTGAGACACGAGCCAAGAACTAGTTTCGGGGAGGCGGGCCAGTGAAATTTCGGGGGACGGCTCAGCGGCTATCTTGGGGGCTCGGCGACCAGGCGGTGTCGAGCCTGACGAACTTCGCGGTGGGTGTCTTCGTCGCGCACAAGCTCGGCATCGGGGCGTTCGGCATCTTCAGCCTCGCCTGGGTGACCTACGGCGTGATCCTCAACGTCTCGCGCGGTCTCGCGACCGACCCGCTCATGGTCCGCTTCAGCGGGGTGAGCAACACCTCCTGGCGGGACGCGGTCGGCCGCAGCGCGGGCACCGCGCTCGCCGTCGGTCTCGCGGCGGGTGCGCTGAGCGTGTTCGCGGGCATCATGATCGGCGGTGACCTCGGCAAGGCGTTCTTCGCGCTCGGAATCGTGCTGCCCGCGCTCACGCTGCAGGACGCGTGGCGGTTCGCGTTCTTCGCGGCCGGGGTCGGACAGCGCGCGTTCGCCAACGACGTGGTGTGGGGCGTGGCCATGATCCCGGCCATGCTGCTCGCCCACCGCGACGGCACCGTCGTCGCCTTCCTGTCGGCCTGGGGGCTTTCCGCGGGTGTCGCGGCGATCTACGGCTGCTTCCAGACCGGCATGCTGCCCCGTCTGTCCGGAGTGGTCTCCTGGCTGCGCGACATGCGTGACCTCGGCACCCGCTACATGATCGAGAACGTCAGCAACAGCGGGTCCACCCAGCTGCGGATGTACGGGCTCGGCGCGATCGCGGGACTGGCGGCGGTCGGCTCCGTGCGCGGCGCCGAGCTGCTCATGGGCCCGTTCATGGCCGTCCTCATGGGACTGTCCTTCGTGGCCGTACCGGAGGCCGCCAGGGTGCTGCGCCGCAGCTCGCACCGGCTGACGAAGTTCTGCTTCGCACTCGGCGGGGTGCAGGCGGGCGGCACGCTGCTCTGGGGAGTCGCGCTGCTCCTGCTGGTCAACGACCGGATCGGCCAGTTCGTGCTCGGCGAGACCTGGTACGTCGCCGCGCCGCTGATCATCCCCGCCACGCTGAGCGTCGCGAACGCCGGCTTCATCAACGGCGCGGCGGCCGGGCTGCGCGCGCTGGGCAACGCCCGCCGGAGCCTGCGCTGCATGCTCATCATGTCCTGCGCCTACGTGGTCTTCGGGTTGTTCGGGGCGTACCTCAACGGCGCGATCGGGTCTGCCTGGGGTGCCGCGTCGGCGACGTTGCTCGGCGCCATCGTGTACTGGCAGCAGCTGCACGTGGGCCTGCGGGCGTACGTACCGGTGCCGGTGACCGAGGATCTTGAAGAAGTCAGGGACGAATCGAGGACAGCATGACCACTCCACGGCTGACGATCGGACTGCCGGTCTACAACGGAGAGAACTTCCTCGCCGAGTCGATCGACGCGCTGCTCGCCCAGACCTACCACGACTTCGAGCTGGTGATCTCCGACAACGCCTCCACCGACGGCACCGAGGAGATCTGCCGCGGCTACGCGGCGGGCGACAAACGGATCCGCTACATCAAGCAGGCGAAGAACATCGGTGCCGCGCCCAACCACAACTTCCTGGTCGACCAGGCGCGCGGCGAGCTGTTCAAGTGGGCCGCGCACGACGACCTGTTCGCGCCCAAGCTCGTGCAGAGCTGTGTCGAGCTGCTCGACCAGAACCGCGACGCCGCGCTCGCGCACGCCTACATGGCCATCGTCGACGAGACCGGCGAGGTCATCGAGACCTACGACTACACGCTGAACACCGACTCGCCGTCGGCGCCCGTGCGCTTCCGCGACCTGCTGTTCACCGACGGCGGCGACGACTTCTACGGCGTCATCCGCACCGACGTGATGCGGGCCATGGCGCCGCACGACAGCTACCACAACGCCGGGCGCAAGCTGGTCGCCGAGATGTCGCTGTACGGACGGTTCCTGCAGGTGCCCGAGGTGATGTTCTTCCGCCGCGAGCACCCCGGCCGGGGCGACCGGCTGGGCTCGGTGAAGGCCGTGTGCCGCAACCTCGACCCGCGCCGGGCCGACCACTCGACCGTCCGGCTGATGCGCGAGTACATGACGAGCTACTTCACCGCGGTCGCCCGCGCGCCGTTATCGGCCGCCGACCGGCGGCGCTGCTACGCGCTGCTGACGAAGTGGCTCGCGGACCGGACCGTGCTCAAGCCCGTGCACAAGGTCCGGAGCGTGGTGCGGGGGGCTTCATGACCCCTTGGCGTGGCGTCGGGCCGAAGGTGGGCCTGTTCGGCATCCTCGGCTCCGGCAACCTCGGCAATGACGGGTCCCTGGACGCCGTCGTCACCTTCCTGCGCGACCGGCACCCGGGCGTGCGGCTGGACTTCATGTGCATGGGTCCCGACCGCGTGCGGGCCCGGTACTCGGCGCAGGCCACCGCGCTGCAGTGGTACGAGCCGCACGCCGGGAACGCCACCGGTCTGTGGGCGGTCGCGCTCAAGGCGCTCGGGAAGCTGCTCGACCCCTTCCGGACGTTCGCCTGGGTGCGGCGTCAGGAGGTGGTGATCGTGCCCGGCATGGGCGTGCTCGAAGCCACGCTTCCCTTGCGCCCCTGGGCGTTCCCGTACTCGCTGTTCTGGCTGACCCTGACCGCGCGCCTGGCCGGCGTGCGGGTGGCGCTGGTCAGCGTGGGCTCCAGCGTGATCTCCAAGCGGCTCACCCGCTGGCTCGTCACCAGGGCGGCGCGCCTGGCGCACTACCGGTCCTTCCGCGACGAGCTGTCCCGGGACGCGATGCGCGAGATGGGCGTGGACACCTCGGCCGACGGCGTCTACCCCGACCTGGCGTTCGCGCTCGAGGTGCCCGACGGCAAGCCGCCTGGTGATGCGGTCGCCGGCGCGGTCGGCGTCGGCGTGATGGCCTACTACGGCGGCAACGACGACCGGCACCGCGCCGACGAGCTGCACGAGCGGTACCTGGTGGCGCTCAAGGGTTTCGTTCGGTACCTGGTCGACAGTGGACGGCCGGTCCGGCTGTTCACCGGGGACGTCGCCGACGACCCGGTGGTCGACGAGATCCTCGCCTCGGTCGAGGGTGACATCACCGCCGAGCCGCTGACCTCGCTGCAGGACCTCATGCGCCAGATGTCCGAAGTGGACACCGTGGTGGCCACCCGGTACCACAACGTGCTGTGCGGGCTGCTCGCCGGCAAGCCGACGCTGTCGATCGGCTACGCCGCCAAGAACGACGTGCTGATGGAAGCGATGGGCCTCGGCGAGTTCTGCCAGCAGGCCGCCACCATCGACGCCGCCCGGCTGGTCGAGCAGTTCACCGAGCTGGAGCGCCGCCGCGACGAGGTGGTGCGCGTGCTCGCCGAGCGCAACCACGCCGCCCGCGACCGGCTCGACACCCAGTTCGCCGCGCTGTCCAAGGCGATCTCGGCCGTGACCTGTGTTGGGAGAGCCACGTGAAAGCCGTACCCGTCCCCGAGATCCTCGGCGCGTTCCTGTTCGTGCCCACCCCGCACGTCGACGAGCGCGGTTTCTTCAGCCGCACGTTCGACGCGGAGGTCGCGCGCTCGGTGTGCATCGACCCGGACGGGTTCGCCCAGGACAGCCTGTCGCGCTCGGCGCGGGGCGTCATCCGCGGCATGCACCTGCGCTCCGGGCGCGGCGAGGCGAAGCTCGTGCGCTGCTCGTACGGGAAGGTCTTCGACGTCATCGTCGACCTGCGGCCCGGCTCGTCGACCTTCCGCAACATGTTCTCGGTCGAGCTGTCGGGCGAGGAGCAGGTGACGCTGTACGTGCCGGCCGGCTGCGCGCACGGCTTCCAGGCGCTCACCGAGCCCGCGGACGTGTCCTACCGCATCGACCGCCCGCACGACCCGTCCGAGGACGTGTCGATCGCCTTCGACGACCAGGAGCTGGCGATCCCGTGGCCGCTCCCGGCCGCCCTCGTGTCCGCACGGGACCGGCAGGCGCCCCCGCTCGCCGCGGCATTGGAAAGGGTGTGAGCGTCATGGACTTCACGAACTCCCGCGAGGCGAACAAGCGGCTGCACGACCTGGTCCCGGGTGGCGCGCACACCTACGCCAAGGGCGAGGACCAGTACCCCGAGGGCATGGCCCCGGTGATCGCCCGCGGCGATGGCGCGCACGTGTGGGACGTGGACGGCAACGAGTTCATCGAGTACGGCTCCGGCCTGCGCTCGGTCAGCCTCGGCCACGCGCACCCGCGGGTCACCGAAGCCGTGCGCGCGCAGCTGGACCTCGGCAGCAACTTCGTGCGCCCGGCGGCCATCGAGCTGGAGGCGGCGGCGAAGTTCCTGGCCACCGTGCCGACCGCGGAGATGGTCAAGTTCGCGAAGAACGGCTCGGACGTCACGACCGCCGCGGTGCGGCTGGCCCGCGCGGCGACCGGGCGGCCGCTGGTGGCGCTGTGCTCGTCGCAGCCGTTCTTCTCCACCGACGACTGGTTCATCGGCACCACCGGCATGCCGGCCGGCATCCCGTCCGCCACGACCGACCTCACGGTCACCTTCCCGTACGGCGACATCGACGCGCTGTCCGAGCTGGTGGCCGGCGGCCAGGTGGCGTGCGTGATCCTCGAGGCGGCGACGCAGCACGACCCGCCCGCGGGCTACCTGCAGCGGCTGCGCGAGCTGTGCACCCGGCACGGCGTGGTGCTGATCTTCGACGAGATGATCACCGGCTTCCGCTGGTCGGAGGCGGGCGCGCAAGGCCTGTACGGGGTGACCCCGGACCTGTCGACGTTCGGCAAGGCGCTGGGCAACGGGTTCGCCGTGTCCGCGCTCGCCGGCCGGCGCGA